>ENA-OSJC01000442-OSJC01000442.1-marine-metagenome-genome-assembly--contig:-NODE-442-length-40731-cov-3.825060_pt1 | contig 40731 bp, 30 predicted proteins | sample MGYA00237885_ERZ534234 | MGnify/ENA primary metagenome ERZ534234 (study PRJEB26413, sample SAMN06343907) | marine metagenome | isolation source: coastal waters | place: Atlantic Ocean: West Antarctic... | reverse complement strand
TTCAATCAGCCCTTTTGGTTTATATTCAATATTGCCGTAGGAGGTAGTTGGCCAGGGAGTCCCAATATATCAACCGTATTTCCACAATACATGTTGGTAGATTATATACGGGTCTTTCAACCAAATTAAGGTTTATTTGTAGAAGATTGAGGGTATACATAAGTTTGAATGATTAAAAATTTTTTTACGAGCAAGTATGATCCGATGACTAGGTCATTCGATTCAGTATGTGGTTATGTGATTTCTTATTAGCCATTAGAGTATACTTTAATTGTAAATGATCCTCAGAATAGTTTTTTTTAATCCTGAAATTTCATGGCTGAATCCAGATTTAAGTATCTATCTTTATTTGCGTAAAAAAAATACAATAATAGCATTTTATATTTTTGATGAATATATGTGAGGAACGTTGACAAATAAACCTTACGCATCAGTAACATCTTTTCTGTCATTCAAAGCACGCCCAATATGACAAAAATATTAAAATATCTTTTTTATAGCTTCGTTGGTGCTTTTTTAAGTATCACTTTGTTCATTGGAGTGTTCATTTATAAAGCAAAGAGAGGGATCAATTTTTACCATACGGATCCGATTGAATTACCCTTGAATTTAGGTGAAAAATCAATTTTGGTCTTTTCAAAGGCTAATGGATTTAGGCATTCTGAAGCGATCGAGGCTTCCCTGCCTATCTACGAGCAGATGGCTCATAAAAATGGGTGGAAGATTTTCATGACAGAAGATGCTGGCGTATTTAATGAGCTTCAACTGGCCCTTTTTCAAGTAGTGATCTGGAACAATACGAGTGGAAAAGTGTTAACTGATAACCAGCGGACTATTTTTAAAAAATGGATTGAGGACGGTGGGGGATTTATAGGTGTTCATGCAGCAGGAGATGATTCTCATCAATGGGCATGGTATGAGGATGAGGTACTGCAAGCTCATTTTTCGCATCACAATATAGGTCAAGATTTAGATACCGCGACGTTGTATTTAGACACGGAGGCTGCGAAACATAGGTTATCTGAAGGTTTGCTGGACACTTTTGATTTGGCTGATGAATGGTATTGTTTTTATGACAACCCGAGAGCTCAAACGAGTTCGGTACTGTATGCTGTAGATGAAGCTACTTATGATTTAAGTGGGAATATCAGTTTTTTAGTAAAGGATAAAAACTGGGGTATGGGACAAGATCATCCGATAGTATGGTACCACGAGCAAAAAGAGGGCAAAGTATTTTATACTGCACTGGGGCATTCACCGACCACATTTAGGCATCAAAATTTCCAGCAGTTACTCACCAATGCGATCCGATGGACTGGAAATTTTTAATTAACCTTTATTGACTTCAATAAAGATTAATCTTTTCTGGAATTGGTAAGATAAGCGTCTAATTACACTCCTTTTGATGATTTTATTCTTCCTTCTAAAGTTCCCAATTTTTGAGGTGATGTGTTTTGGGTGCGGATGCCTTTAATCGACTTTTTATTTTGTCTAAATAGAGGGTATTGTAGCGAAGTCGAGTGAGGTAATTCGGGTTTTCTTGATCTCCGTTCCAGCAGTGTTCTTGGTTGTTGCCATAAGCCACTTCACCACCGTAATAGGGCCCAGTAGTACTTTCTAAGAATTCTTCGGTCAGTACCACCGCATTATTGAGATAGTAGTTGTCCATATCACCACAATAGATATGAACTTTTCCCTCGAGGTCATGACCCATTAGACCCCAATCTCTTTCCATAATATAACGCAAATCATAATTTTCTTTCCAATAATTAGCTACTTCCCGGTCAATTTCACCAGTGAGCTTGTTCCAAATGGGCTTTGGGTAACCATCATCTCCAACAGGTGAATAGACGGCTTGCCAGATGTCCCACTGGTCACCGGAACGACTTTTGTTACCCAGAATATACTCACGACGGTTCATGTCCTTTAAATAGGCTTGCAGGTGTCCTTTACCATCACGCTTACCTGGCCTTAAGGTTTGTTTGAATGCACCTTCTGTATAGTAGGCGTTGTCATCGTTGTATATATCTACCACAGTGTAGGCCCTAAAGTCAATGGGATCAGGGCAGGCTGCAAAACATCCGTTATATTCTTTAGGATAAAATACTTGGGCTGCTAAAGCTTCCCAACCGCCTGTAGAACCCCCATAAAGGAAACGTCCCCAACCTGCTCCTATGCCGTTAAATAGTTCTTCGATATGAGGTATAAGCTCATAAGTAATGGCATCGCCGTAAGGTCCTAGGTTGGCCGAGTTTACTGCGTATGAATCGTCATAGTAGGGGTTTTGATGCTGTATTTCAAGGACCAAAAAACGAGGAAAATCCTCTGATATCCATTCCTGATAGAAGTCATAAGCCTCTTTTTCTTGAATGTATTGATAACCGGTAATACCAAATCGACTGCTATAGACGGTATCTTGTTTTGGGGAGGCGGGTGGTTCGGTTCTAAATCCACCTATTGTTTTTGGGAAGTGTCCATGAAAAACCATTAATGGATAGCGGTCTGTGTTATTCTTCGAAAAACCTTTGGGTACCAATACATTGGCTTGTACGTACATGGGTCTACCCCAAAATTCAGTAAGTAGCTCACTCTTAATTTTAATATGTTTGATATATTTAGAATCCTGCACGGCCGCTATTGAAGGGATTTCCTTGGTTAGGGCTATTTTAATGGGGCTGTCTTTTTTACCTATAGTGACTCTAATGGGTTTACTATAAATGTTTTTTGGGCTAATATTCCAATGTTGCCCCTCGCCTTGGTCCATGGGTAACTGTACCGTATGACCATTTACCAATTGAAAGGTTTCATATTTATGCAGAAGTGCTTGAACAAAATAGTCACCTGCTTCTAGGTCTGCTAGGGTTTCTATGGGGTAGGCGAGGGTCTGCTTGCTGAAAGACATGGATGTGTTGGGGGCCCATTGCTGAACATCTTTACCTATTATAATTCCTGTTTGATCTGTATCATTGATTTGAAACCGAGGTTCGGTAATGGTATCCTTGGTAATCATAATCAGGAGCCTTCCGTCAAAACCTTCCGTACCTAGAGCGGGATCATAGGTAACCTCGATCATGATCTCATTGTTTTGAGAACATGACCCTAATGATACGGTTAGTAATGTTATTATGATTAATTTAAAGAGGGAGGTATTACTTTCCATAATTCAAAAGAAGTTAGTATTTAAAGCTTCATTAACATGATTAAAGATAGGTAATTTAATTTTTGTAATATGGCAAGGCTAAAAAAAGTACAGGAATGAGCAATTCATAAAAAGCATTAGATCAGAAATTTCAGAAAGGTTTTTCTTTTTCAGCCATATTATGTTTCCACTGCAAGTTGATAAGTGGAGTATAAAAACTGAATATATATTGCATTGACATAATTATTCAGCGTAATGAATAAATTCTATTCTTTTATAATGAGATGGAAGAGATTAAATGCCAAATTTGTGTTTTAAAGATGTTTAAATTTTATTTTCTGTTCTTCATTTATTGAATTTGAATTCGTTAATTTTGTGGTCTAATTTAAAAAGTTATGATCAAAAAAGCGAAGGCCATCTGGCATGGAAACGGACTCGAGGGATATGGTATGATGTCAACAGAGAGTGATTTATTAAATGATGTTAAGTATACATCAAAATCAAGATTTGAAGGCGCCCCAGGTGGAAGCCCTGAGGAATTGATTGCTGCTGCTCATGCAGCTTGTTTTTCTATGAAATTAAGTTTCAACTTATCAGAGCGGGATTTCCCCCCAGCTAAACTAGACGTTCAATGTGCCATAAAAATGGAAGATTTTGTAATCAACGAGTCTCGATTAGTAGTCAAAGCTGAGGTGCCTGGAATTGATCAAGAAACCTTTAATGATTTGGTAGAAGATGCACGTTTAAATTGTCCAATTTCAAAATTACTTGACGTCTCGATTGTAGTAGAGGCTTCTTTGTCCTAATCTATTCTAATCTTTATTGGCTCTAAGTCTTCACAAGGACATCTGTATAGGCTGAACTGACAAGAAAAGGGTATTAATGGAGTAAAGCGGGTTTATGATCATTGGATCGACTAATTTTTTTGAGTGTTTTCAGTAAGCCTTATGAGCTGCTATGCCTTGTTAGTATATGGGTAGCCTTATGGCCTGATCCAAAGTTTAAGACTTTATGAGACCAATGATGTGAAGGCTTTGGTTTATACTTTCAAGAAGATTTTCATCTTGTAAAGGGCATTTAAGAATCCCCATTTTACTCCCAAATACAATACAGACATAGCGACAATACTGAAAGGGTTTCCAATCCATTCTCCTATCCATCCAAATAATCCTTGGGTGGTATATTCCCAGTCAATAAAAGTTCCAGATATGTAGATGAGGATAGAATTTACGCCTATGACCTTGAAGAAATAGGCCCATTTTCGATAACCTTTCACATCAATAATGTAGTAGAATAGGGTGAAGAGCAAGATGCTGATACCACCTGTGAGCATCACAAATGAACTACTCCATAGATTTTTATTTATGGGGAAATCAAGGTTCCAAATAAGACTAATCAAAATGAAAATGATGCCAATAATGGCCATTCGAACACATTTTTTTGTGCCATTTGACGCATTGTTTTTTATGTAATTTCCTACTAAAATACCCAAAAGACCGGTACTAATGGCCGGTAGGGAAGAAGCTAATCCCTCGGGGTCATGATTGCCTAAATATAATTTACCGGGCATGATGAGGCGATCGAGATAGGAGGCGAAGTTTCCTGCTTGCGTAAGGTCACCTGTCGGGAAACCTGGGGCTGATGTGAATTTCAGGATCAAATAATAACCGATCAATAGTCCTGCAAACCAGAGGTAGTTCATCCATTCTTTTTTACTGTAAATAAAGATGAAATTAGCAAACATATAAGCGATGCCAATTCTGCCGAGTACACTACCGAATCTGATTTCTGAAATGGGCATGATATGAATGCCTTGGTTGATGACCAGACCTAATAAAATGAGGATGATGGTTCTTTTGATAATCCGTAAAGTCATTTGACTTTTAGATTTCCCTAATTCTATTTCTTTTACTACCGAGTAGGGAGATGCCAGGCCTGCTATAAAGAGGAATAGAGGGAAGATTAAATCATAAAAAGCGAATCCATTCCAATCGGGATGTATCATTTGATTAGATAGGGTTCCCAAAAATGGATTTTGACTTATTTGATGGGCGTGATGAATGATTTCTTCTGCACCCATGATCCAAAACATATCAAACCCACGTAAGGCATCTAAGGAATAGAGACGGTTCGATATAGGTGTTGGTGAATCAGGTGACATATTTGTTTTTGTATTCACTAACAATATATTTATTTTTTGCTAGTAAAAACATATAATTACGGGTAATTTCTTGACGTTTAACTAAAAGACAGTTGCTTCATGATAAAACCATCGATTAGGAGTTGCTCTATTCTGCCTTAAAAAAGGAGCTTGCGATAACGACGGGTTTTAATCTCTTTTCTAATTCTTTCAAGGATTTTTCATATTTTTTGTTAAAAAAAGTTATTTGTCTTTTTTTCAATTCCTAATTATCTAAACAATTAGCATATTGCAACTTAGTTATTATGATTAAGGATTAAATGTCAAAAAAATTAGCAGTAGGGATTGATATCGGCGGCACCCTGACCAAGGTGGGCTTCGTCGATACAGAAGGTGAATTGTATGCTCATTTAGATTTCCCAACTCAGGGATATCCTGACGTAGATGATTATATGTCAGTTTTGGCATCAAAAATTCAATATTTAGAAAAACAGCTTTCTTTTGATTTTGAGATGATGGGTCTAGGTATTGGTGCTCCTAATGCGAATTATTACCGTGGGACCATTGAGCATGCTGCTAATTTAGAATGGAAAGGAATCATTCCATTTGTGAGTAAAGTGAAGGCTCATTTTAATGTGCCTATATATATGACCAATGATGCCAATGCAGCAGCTATTGGTGAGGTGGTCTATGGGGATGCTAAAAAGATGCGTGATTTTATAGTCATCACATTAGGTACAGGTCTGGGATCAGGAATTTATGCCAACGGGGCATTGATTTATGGTCATGATGCCATGGCTGGAGAATTGGGCCACATTTCTATTGATAAAGAAGGTAGGTTAGACGGTTTGGGCGTTAAAGGAGGACTCGAAGCTTACGTTTCTTCAACAGGATTAAAACGAACCATATTTGAACTGCTTTCAGATTCCATTTCTAATAGTGAGCTTAGAAATTATTCTTTTAATAACTTACATGGTGAGGATATCACTAGAGCAGCAGAGCATGGCGATGAAATCGCCTGTGCTGCTTTTGAAATGACAGGTAAAATTTTAGGAGAGCAATTGGCCAATTTCGTAGCATTTTCGCATCCTGAGGCTATTTTTTTGTTGGGAGGTTTGGCTAAATCTGGGAAATGGATTTTCGAACCCACCCAGCGACATCTTGAAGCCAATCTTTTGCCTTATTACAAAGGGAAAGTAAAGCTATTGCCCTCTGGAATGATAGATAAAAATGCGGCGATTTTGGGAGCGGCTGCTTTAGTTTGGAATCAGCAGAAGCCTTAACTTTTTGACAATGGACATCTTTAAATTATTTTTTGAATGCAGATAAGATTATTGATATATTTAGGAATTCTAATGTTAGTTTTGGAAACAATAAATGCTCAAGAGCAGCCTGCCGCCCAGGAAGAGCTTGTCACTTTAGTCCCCTTACCAGAACATTCAAAAGCGCTATTTATCACTCTGGCATATCTTGAAAAATACCATTATCGAAAATTAAAGTTAAATGATTCACTCTCTGCAGTGGTTTTTGACAATTATATTGAGGGTTTAGATCCTTCAAAAGTTTTTTTCTTACAGTCAGACCTTGATTATTTTGAAAAGTACAAGCTGCAACTAGATGATGAATTATTAGCAGAAAAATTGGATTTTGGATTTCAAATATTTAATCTCTACCAAACGCGGGTGTTAGATCAGTATGCACGTATTCCTGAAATGTTGGAAAAAGGGTTTGATTATGAAAAGCAGGAGTACTATGATTTAGATCTTGATGAGATAGATTGGGCCAGCAGTGCTGAAGAACTCAATGAGCGATGGCGTCTAATTGTAAAAGGTCGGACTTTGAACTTATTGCTGGCAAAAAAAGACTGGGATGAGGCGAAGAAAATATTATCAGATAGAAATGCGCGACGAATCAAGTCTTTGTATCAAAATAAAAGTGAAGATGTTTTCCAAGTTTATTTAAATGCCTTAACCTCTGCCTATGACCCCCATACGAGTTATTTTTCACCGATTACCTCAGATAACTTTCAAATCAATATGAGTTTGTCTTTGGAAGGTATTGGTGCGGTATTAGGACAGCAGCTAGATTACACACAAATTGTTAGAGTTGTGCCTGGCGGTCCTGCGTTTAAGAGCAAGCGAATTTTCGAAAAAGACAAAGTCATAGCTGTTGCTCAGGGAGATGATGGTGAATTTGTTGACGTAGTGGGTTGGAGATTAGATGAAGTGGTTCAAAAGATCAGAGGTCCCAAGGGAACAGTAGTTAGGCTTCAGACCTTGAGTAAGGGTGATTTGGCGGCATTGCCTGATACGATCCGCATGATCAGGGAAAAGATAAAATTAGAAGATGAATCAGCCAAAGGAGAAATCATTTCCTATTTTGAAGATGATGCGACCTATCAAGTGGGTGTGATTACGTTACCTAGTTTTTATATTGATTTTGAAGAGCGAAGTGCAGGTGTTGAAAATTATAAGAGTACGACCCGAGATGTGAGTATTTTATTAGACAGTCTTAATGAGATAGGGATGGATGCTTTAGTCATTGATTTGAGGTATAATGGAGGAGGGTCATTGGATGAAGCGATAGATTTGACTGGCTTATTTATCCCTTCAGGCCCCGTGGTTCAGGTTCGGAATACAGACAACAGCATAGATGTTTTGTCAGATGACAACCCCAAGGTTATGTATGAAGGTCCGTTGGCTGTGTTAGAAAACAGATACAGCGCCAGTGCTTCAGAGATATTTGCAGCAGCCATTCAGGATTACAAAAGAGGAGTCGTTTTTGGTGAAAATAGCTTTGGAAAAGGTACGGTTCAAAGCTTACTGAGCTTGGAACGTCCTGTGTTAAATTACCTCAACCGGCTGATCGCAGTCAATCAATTTTCAAAAAATGATGATTTGATAGATCTAAGAGATAAAGTTAAAAACCAAGAAATCAGCCTCGGGCAGCTTAAAATGACCTTGGCAAAATTTTACAGGGCCTCTGGAAGCAGTACGCAGCGCACCGGCGTGAGACCGGATATAGCCTTTCCTTCTTATTTCACATCGGACGAAGTAGGTGAGAGCTCAAGTCCGTCAGCTTTACCGTGGGATGAGATAGGCTCCTCTAAATTTTCATCTACTTATGATGTTTCGTCTGAACTTCTCGATGACCTTTATGATGAATATAGAAAGCATTTAGCAGAGGATAAACAACTGATGGATTTGGTTAATGATATTAATGAGCAGAGAGCAGCCAATGAAGATAAGTCGATGTCATTAAATTTATCGATGCGTCAAAAAGAAGCTGAGGCCAATGAGTCATCAAAAAAACTCGATGAAGAAGTTGCCAAAACAGAACTTTTTTTCGCAGAATCAGATAGAGTAAAAATCAGTAAAGATCCCTACCTCAAAGAGTCCATCCGATTAATGGCTGAATGGGTTAAAAGACCGAATTGATTTTTTTCATGATATTTTGAGATAAATTCGTAATTTTAAATAGGAAAGCATAATAAAGGCAGTTCATCTTTGTCTTCTCATTATCAATTTTATTTAAATCATGAACAAACCCTATATTTCACCGGAGACTAAGCTCAATGAGTTGACCCTTAAGTCCGTTATTATTGGGGCGACACTGTCCGTTGTTTTGGGAGCAGCCAATGCTTATTTTGGACTTTTTTCAGGATTGACGGTATCTGCATCGATCCCTGCTGCGGTCATCTCTATGGCTGTTTTAAAGGCATTTAAAAATTCAAATATTCTTGAAAATAATTTGATTCAAACTGCAGCATCAGCCGGAGAGTCCTTAGCTGCAGGGATCATTTTCACCCTACCTGCTTTAGTTATTATGGGTTATTGGGAGTCCTTTAATTATCTAGAAACCACCCTGATTGCGATATGCGGTGGAGTTTTGGGCGTTTTATTTACGATTCCTTTACGAAAGGCGCTCATCGTTAAAGAAAAACTCGCTTTTCCAGAAGGTGTGGCCACTGCAGAAGTCCTCAAGACGGGAGAAAAGGGTGGAGATTCGATAAAATATTTAATTATAGGTAGTCTATTAGGGGGGCTTTACAAGTTTGGTTTTGAGGCGCTAAATCTATGGAGTGGCCTCTTTGAAAAGGCCATACTTCTCAAAGAGCGTTATTATCTTTATTTCAGTTTAAACTTGTCACCGGCACTCGTGGCGGTGGGCTACATAGTGGGGTTAAATATTTCTTTTCTAGTCTTTTTAGGAGGGGTCATCAGTTGGTATGTAGGTATTCCCCTATATATCTTACTGAGAGGTGCCCCTGAGGAGCTTTCAGCAGTTCAAATAGGGGGAGAGATATGGAGTTCTCATATTAGATATTTAGGTGTAGGTGCGATGATTGTAGGAGGTTTGTGGGCATTAGTGGGATTACGATCCGCACTTGGACAAGCACTTGAAGCAGCATTTGAGGCTTTTAAAAAAGGAAGTAAATCCCTTTCAACGACCTCCAGAACGGAATTAGACACTCCGATGTCATGGGTATTGATTGGTATCGGGGTCATGACTATACCCATCTTTTTCATTTACTTGACCCTTATAAAAGATGTTCCGATCACCCTATTCATGTCCCTGATCATGATCGTTGCAGGGTTTCTATTCTCTGCCGTTGCGGGCTATATGGCGGGACTGGTAGGTTCTTCAAATAACCCTATTTCAGGAGTCACTATAGCAACCATACTGACTACCGCTTTATTATTATTATTATTAATGGGTACCAGTGATCCTGCAAAAGGAGCGGCGGGAGCCATTTTAGTGGGAGCCATCGTTTGTTGTGCTGCAGCCATTGCGGGGGACAATATGCAAGATTTGAAAGCAGGACATATTTTAGGTTCAACGCCAAGAAATCAGCAAATCATGCAAATGGTAGGGGTCGTTTCGGGGGCCTTGCTCATCGCACCTATTTTAAATTTATTATTGGCATCCAAGGGAATAGGCCTACCTACGCTGCTACATCCCAATCCACTCTCAGCACCTCAAGCTACCCTAATGATGAGTGTTGCTTCGGGTATATTTGGTGGTAATTTACCTTGGGATATCATCGTTATCGGGGGCTTTATTGGTGTTTTAATCATTTTGGCAGATGAGTATTTAAAACGGAAAAAAAGCAATTTTAAAATGCCCGTTTTGGCGGTAGCGGTTGGTTTATATCTACCCTTTGAACTTGACTCGTCTATATTTATAGGAGGACTGATTGCTTGGCTGCTTGAGAAGGGGTATCAAAAAGCTCAAAATTCCACCTCTGTGGATCAAGCTAAAAACGCAGGTTTATTAATGGCTTCAGGACTCATCACGGGTGAGGCGTTGATCGGTATTTTAATTGCGGTATTAACAGCGGTTCAATGGAGTTTTTCCATCAGCGATGATCCATTGGGAGGTAGTTTAATAGGTCTGTTGATTTTAACGGTCATTTTGATTTATTTTTATCAAATGGTATCAAAAATTGCTAAAAAATAGTCTTTTAAAAATTCACCTGTAAAAGATCACCACTCAACTGAAGTAAACCGAGTTCAGATTTTTTGGCACTGTAACGTGCGTTATTATAGTTGACCTGTGCATTCAGTAAATTAAGCTGTGCTTGTCTGAAAGCGATTGAGGTAATTTGCCCGAGGTTGTATTGTTCTTTGGTACGTTCAAAATTACGTTGGTTGGTTTCCAGATTTTTATTTTGAGCCATCATGATAAATAAAGCCGTTTGATAACTGGTCCATGCATTATTCAAATTGCGATCTAGATTTAATAAAGTTTGATCCATTGAAAGGGATTCATTTTCTAGAGCTATTTTAGTATTTTGTCGGAGCGTATTGGACTTCCCTCCATCCCAGAGATTCCAAGAAAGCGCAGCCCCTATATTTAGACCATTGGATTGTTGGGCAGCAAGAAATCCAACAGGTCCAAAGTCATTATTCTGCCAATTATAACGAGTATTTAGTCCTACGCTCGGAATTATAGCGGAAGATGAGATCTTGATGTTCGTCTCTGCATTCCGTAGATTACTGTTTTGCTCAAGTACTTCCACATTATTTGAATGGGCTTTATCTGATAATACTTCAAAGGCTAGATCTTCATAAAAAGAAAGGGTGGTATCTACTTCAAAATACGTAGTTATGCTTCTTCCTAATAAAAGGTTGAGGTTGTTTTTTTCAGTTTTTAATGATTGGCTGATGTTGAGATAATTGATACTATCATTATTAAAATCTACCTCGGCATTTAAGACATCCAGTTTGGTGCTTTGTCCATACTCAAAACTAAAAATAACTTTAGTCAATCGTTCTTTAGATATAGCTAAGGATTTATTCTGATTTAATTGATCCTGTGTGAGTCGTGCGATTTCATAGTAAGCGAAGAAAATATTGAATAGAGTATTCTCCATCACTTTTCGTGCTTGCAATGCCGTCAGATTATAATTTTCTTGTAATTTTTGATAGTTGTATTTCCTTCCAAACCCATTGAAAAGAGTATAATTTAAGGCCAAACGTGCGTTATAGCCAACCGTTTCAACACCTGAAACACTTACAACTCTGTCATCTTGAAATGTATTTTCGGAACTGGTAGAAGCAAATGTTGAACCGGCACTTCCTGATAAGGAAGGTAGAAAGTCACTGTTCGTTAAAGCTGCATTATTTTCAGCGATTTTTGTTAGATTATTCGCTGCTTTAATTTCGAAATTATTTTCAAGGGCAATTTTCACTGCGAGGTCTTTGGTGAGTAATTCTTGTCCGATTCCTTGAAAATATAGATTCAGATAAATCGCAGCAAAGGATAATATTGTCAATTTATTCATGGTTAATATTTAATTCTTTTACAGCTCTTTCGACAGATTCTTTTTCTGGTTTAATCCCTGTCCACAACCAGAGGGTCCAGACTTTCATCGTATTTCCAAAGGCAAGTAACATGGGTAAAAAGACCAACGTCAATAATGTAGCAACTAAAATACCGTAAGCTATTGAGACCGCCATGGGTATGAGAAATTGTGCTTGTAAACTTTTCTCAAATATAAGAGGCCCTAAACCAGCGACAGTAGTGATAGAAGTTAGAAAAATGGGTCGAAATCTTGACTTCCCGGCTTCCAATAGCGCATCGTCGAACTTCATACCTGCCCTTAGGTTGCTATTAAATTTACCAATCAGAACTAAACCGTCATTCACAACAATTCCAATAAGTGCAATGATGCCTAAAAAGGAGGAAATATTAATAGGATAACCATGCAGCCAATGACCCCATGCAACCCCAATCAGACTAAAAGGAATCATAATCATCAGCAACAGAGGTTGGCTTATCGAACGATAAGTGAAAGCAATAATGGCAAAAATCATAAAAAAGACGATGGGCATGGTCGCCGCAGCGGATGAAGTCGTTTTATTGGCTTCTCTACTTTGACCATCAAATGAAGCGCTGACACTCGGATATTGTGCATTAATGATCGGTAATACTTCTGTTTTGATCTCTTGGATGATTTCCGTAGCGCTGGTTTTTGGATTTTTAAGATCTGCATCAATTCTTATTTCTCGATCTCCATCGAGGTGATTGATCGATATCTCACCTCTTTGTATTTGATAATTGGCGACTTCTCTGAGGGGTACGCGTACTCCCAAAGGACTCACTACACGCATTTCTTCGAGACTGGTTAAAGAGGAGCGGGTCTCTTTGTCGTACCGTACCCATACTTTGATCTCGTCTCTTCTTCTTTGAAATCGTTGTGCTTGGTATCCAAAGAATCCCGATCGTACTTGACTTATCAGGGTATTGAGGCGGAAACCCATGGCATAGCCATTTTCTGTGAGTTCAAGTTTTATCTCTTTTATGCCTGCGGGATCATTGTCTTCAATATCCTTGAGTAGGTTATTCTCTTTTAAATAGTTCTTGACCAATAATTTGGCTTCTTTCAACTCTTGGGTATTATTACTCAATAAGGATACTGAAATGGGTTTACCACCGAAATAATTTCCAGAACCATAAATTAATGTTTCAGCACCATCTACACTTCCTACTTTTTTATCGATCGCGGATGAGACCAAATAGGCCGGAGCATCACGCGCTTCTCCAGACAGTAAATTGATAGTTAGTGAGGCTACTGATGTCCCAGGACCCACACGGCGGATGATATTCTGAATGACAGCTAAATTCCCAGTTTGTAATTCTGAAAGTGAGTCATTTACCTTCCAGGCCTGATTTTCAATATGAGTAATGATTGAATCCGCGACGGCCTCGTTAGTACCTTGAGGCATTTTCAAACTTATTTGTAGTCGATCACTGGCTATTTGTGGAAAAAAAGAAAATTTGATGATGCCGCCACCCATTGATCCCAATGTCAATACAAGTAGGGCCAAGGTGATCCCAAAGCCTAAAACTTTATTTTTCAAATAAAAGCGCAGCGTAGGAGCATAAATATTATCGCGCATCCATGACATAAATTGATCTGCATAAGCATTGAACCAATAAGTTTTTTGGGCTTTAGTCAACGATTTGGAGTGTGATATATGAGAAGGCAGAATGATCAATGCCTCAATTAAAGAGAGCCCTAGGGTGAGAATAACAATCGTAGCCGTTTCTCCAAAAAACTCCCCAATTCGACCCTCTAAAAAAAAGAAGGATGAGAATGCGACAAGGGTGGTAAGAATGGCAGAGGTGATCGCGGGTAGAACCTCCATCGTACCATCGATGGCTGCTTGCATTCGAGTTTTCCCTTTTTCATAATGGTGATAGATGTTTTCTGAAATCACGATGCCGTCATCAACGAGTATGCCAATGACAATGATCATACCAAACAAAGAAACGATGTTGATGGTTACATTGAAAAACCCTGCAAATATGAACATCCCTAAAAAGGCAAATGGCAAACCAAAAGCGACCCAAAAAGCCAATCTTGGCTTAAGGAAGAGGGCCAGAAAAATGAGCACAAGAATAATTCCCTGCAAGGCATTTTTCAAGAGCAAATTGATACGTTCGACTACTACCACGGATCGATCACTGATGATGGCCAACTGGAGGTTATCATTTTTATTATTAAAATCAGTTACATAGGCTTTTACATTTTCTGCTACCTCTATCAAATCTTCAGATATCGTAGCCTTTACATTCAATTGGACGGAGGGCTTGCCATTAAAATAAGCTCTATCTGGCGATTCAGACCATTTGTCAGTGATAACTGCAATATCCTGAAGCCTGATGAGTTTACCATTTTCATTGCTCTTTAAAACAATTTGGTCAAATTCTACTCCATAATATTTTCGGTTACTGACCCGAATGAGGTATTCTTCTTGAGAGGTTTTAATAGAACCCCCAGTGACCAAAATATTAGTGGAGGTTACCGCTGCCGCAATCTCTTGAAAAGTCAGTTGATAGGCTCGCATTTTATCTTCGTTCAAGGCAATTTCTATTTCCTCGTCGGGATATCCTGAAACGTTTATTTGTGAGATTCCCTCAAAGCTTCTCAAGTCATCTTCTACCTTTCTTCCAAATGATTTTAAAGTCATTAGGGGAATATTTTCACCACTTAAGACAATAGAAATGGCATCTGAGGTGAATATTTGCTTGGCAATAATGGGGGGCTCCATGTTCGTAGGAAACGAGGGAATCTTATTCACTGCATTTTTTACATCAGAAAGCGCAGCATCGATATTATATCCTTTAAGCACCTCTATTAATATATTTGCTGAGTTTTCTTTTGAGGTAGAGGTGAAACGATCGATCCCCACAATTCCTTTGAGGTTGTCTTCTATTTTCAAGATGATGCCTTCCTCCATTTCCTGCGGTGAGGCACCCGGATATATTACATTGATAGAAATATTTCTATTTTCTATTAATGGAAAAAAAGACGACTTTAAATTGCTTACTCCAGCCAAGCCCAACACCGTAAAGGCAATAACGATCAACCAACCTGCTATAGGATAATTGATAAAATATTTAATGATATTTCGCATACTTATTTATTTGGTGCGTTGGAGGGCTACTTTCATACCTTGGTAAGCATTGGGAATGGGTCGATCTACAAAGAGCATACCATCTGTAAGTCCATTAACAACAAGGTTCTTTTCACCCTTGTGAAGTATGTTGATGGGTAGGAGGGTTAAAATACTGTCTTTGACAATAAAAAGTTGGTTCTGATTTACCACAAGTGATCTATTTACTTCAAATGCATGATCAATTTTTTGAACAGGAATGATGGCCTCGAGATACATACCTTCCTTTAAAGAAGGTTCTTTTAGTAGGATGAAAGCTTTAACGGTTTGTGTTTCTTGATCAATTTTCCCATTTACTCGAATGACTGTTCCTGTATAGGATTGATTTTTCTGGTCAGGTGCATAAACCTGTACTTGCGCTCCTATACTGATGGCTGAAATGATGTTTTTCCCGATATCTACTTGCATTTCATATGCTGAAGGATCAATGAATTCGCCGAGTAGCTGACCCGTCCGAATGACGGTGCCAGCCTCCACCGCTGCTGAAGTTAAGATGCCATCGAATGGAGCTCGAATAAGGTGTTTTTGGTAGATTAATTCTAAATTAATGGTGTTATAATAAGTTGTATAAATATTTTTCCCTGTGATAAAGAATTTTTCTTGATCAGAGGAAGTTTTTGGTAGACTTTTTAAAGGTTGGCTTAACTCAAATTCGTCTAGATACTTCCCCCATTTTTCATATGCTTTGGGGTAATCAAGTCTTAGATCTGGTAAAATGCTGGTGATCAGATTTTGAAGTACACTTTTTTGAGCTTGAAGGTTGGCATAGTAGGCGTCATTGGCCATTTCAATCATAATCTCACCTTTTTTAAAAGCGACACCTATTTTGAACTCTTTGGATCGGACCTTCATGATGCCTTGAACTTCGGCATATAAATTGGTCCTTTTTTTAGCGATTAATCTCCCTTGCTCTCGAATGGAGACTGAGATGGTCCTATTTTCAACGGTACTCACAGAAGCAAAAGGAAGGGCTTTGATTTCTCTAGATTTAAAGCTTTTTTTACTTGAAATAATCTCTTGAGCTCCGAAGATAGATCCGACGAAGATGATTATTCCCAATACGATAGTTATTTGTCTCATTTTATTTCAGGATAGTGATTGGAAGCTCTTTACGATTTGTAAAGGTGATTATTTGTTTTAAAACTTTGATGGTAGTCTCGATCTCTTTAGCGTTTATTTTCTGTTGAATGTTATCGATTTCATTAATAATGAGAGGAAACGCCATTTTTGTTTCCTCTAAACCTTTTTGAGTGATAAAAACATTATTGACTCTTTTGTCTGTTTCACAAGTTTTACGATTCAAAAGCCCTTTACGCTCCATAGTTGAAATGAGGCGGGTCAAGGAGGTTTTGTCTCTGTCAGTAATGAAGGCCAGATCATTTTGTGGAATTCCATCCTCCCTGCTCAATATGCGTAAGAGTATAATCTGGTGCTTACTCAAAGATATTCCAGCATTCAAGAGCTCATCGGCCAGATAAAAATCGAAAGATTTCATCGCCCGCCCCAGCCACGGTAATAAGAGCTTTTCAAATTGTGGAAAATAATCTTCTTTTTGCATGATAATTTGAGCGCAATTTAAATTAATTTAGTTGCGCATACAACTAAATTAATTTAATAATGAACTCCCTACGTTATTTGGAATTAAAAACGGTGGCATTCACATTAGAATGATAAATTTGAAGGTTTATGGATCACTTGTTTCAGTACTTACGGGATTAAGTCATTCAAAAAAAACATCGGTAGATTAAGACATTATTGATTTTAGATAATTAAAAAAAAATTAAGGCGCTGTCTCATAATTTTATATTATATTCCTTATCCTAAGTTCTAATTAAAAAGGAGTGAAACAAGTAGAACAATTCAGTAATCGATGGGGTATTATCTTAGCTTCATTGGGCATGGCTATCGGAGCAGGAAATCTTTGGCGATTCCCTAGACTTGCGGGTCAATATGGAGGCGCTTTCTTATTACTTTGGATTTTCTTTTTACTCATCTGGTCCATTCCTTTGCTCTTGGCAGAATTCTCAATTGGGAAGAAGTATAAAAAAGGCGTTATCGGATCTTTTACGATGCTTGCTGGTAAACCCTTCACTTTTATGGGTTTTTTTATAACCATTTGTACCTTGGGTATTGCCTTTTATTATTCTGTCGTTACGGCATGGGCCTTGCGCTACTTTAGTTTTTCAGTATCAAATATATTTGATGAACAATCGCTGAAATCACGGTTGATCGAAAATCCAGATTACCTTCATCAATTTTGGAATTCTGTATCCAACGGGAATTGGATCACTATTTTGCTTTATATAGCGATTGTTATTTTAGGTTCATTGTTATTGGCACGGGGTGTGCAAAAAGGATTGGAGCGAGCCAATAAAATATTGATACCTTCACTTTTTGTCCTTTTGATTATCGTGGCCATTATTGCTTTGAATATGGAAAAAGGATTGATGGGATTGGAATACATGTTTGCCATTAATTTCGATCATTTTTCTGATCCGATAATATGGATAGAGGCATTGACCCAATCAGCTTGGTCGACCGGGGCAGGGTGGGGGTTGATCATGACCATATCTTCTTATTCAAGTGACAAAGAAGATGTCACACTCAATACTTTTGTAGGTGCCTTCGGAAATAATTTAGCCTCATTAATGGCTGGAATGGCTATTTTACCTGCAGTTTTTGCCATGGCGCAAACAGAAGCGGCCGCCATTAGTTATCTTCAGAGCGGGAATCAGGCGTTGACCTTTACCGTCATCCCCGTTTTGTTTTCAAATATTCAAGGCGGAGCCTTGCTGTCAAGTGTTTTCTTTTTGGCGTTGTTTTTTGCGGCGGTGAGTTCATTATTGGCCATGATAGAATTATTTATCAAAAACTTGAGCGATTTAGGTTTTTCACGTGCTAAATCGATTAAAAATGTCATATTTTTCTTTATAATTTTTGGATTTCCCTCGGCCTACAGTTTAGATTTTTTCTCGAATCAAGATTGGGTTTGGGGTGTAGGATTGATTCTGTCAGGTCTATTTATTTTATTTGCCGTGGCTAAATATGGGTTTACAGAATTCAAAAAGAATTTCATAGACTTAGATTCTGATTTTAAAGTCCCTTCTCTTTATTTCAAAATATGTATGACGCTAAATATTCCTTTGGCACTTTTTTTAATTTATTGGTGGATGTCTAGGGGATACAGTGATTATCCCTGGTTGGACGCCTCAGGTCATTGGAATGTGATAGATGTTTACAGTAATGCATCCATTATTACCCAATGGATAGGCGTATTGATCTTTGGATTGATCGCCAATAATTTTTTGTATCGTAAATTTGTCAACAAATGAGTAGTCAAGCATTGATCAGTATGATTTTCATTCTCACATTTATAGTGGGAGGATTTGCCTTTTTCTTATCTTTGGTAATGAAAAATGAATCGAAAAAAATCAAACAATAATTTCTAAATGGATAAAATTGACCCGCTTAATCAGGTAGCCCGTTTTCATCAAACCTTTCAACACCCGATTTTAAATGAACCTGAAATCCCTTCAAAGCAACGATGTGATTTAAGGGTATCCTTAATTGATGAGGAATTACAAGAGCTTAAAGAGGCCATTGCTGAAAAAGATATGGTGGAAATTGCAGATGCGCTATGTGATATTCAATACGTGCTTTCAGGTGCCATTCTTGAGTTTGGATTGGGTGAAAAATTTCCAGTACTCTTTAATGAAGTGCAAAGATCTAATATGAGTAAAGCCTGTGAGAGTGAAGAGGAAGCACGTGCTACGGTTGCTCACTATAAAGAAAAGAAAGATACTGATTGCTATTATAGAGAAGTGTCAGATAAATATCTGGTCTTTAGGAGGGGAGATGACAAGACGTTAAAATCTATTAACTATTCTCCAGCAGCTTTGAGCCCTATTTTGAAGTCTTAGTTTTTCTTTATCATCCATAAAAAGGTATTTTCTATAGGGCATATTTAATGTCTCAAAAATTGGTGAAAATTGATTTTAATATATCCTATATTGTTAATTTTACATTTTAAAACAAAGACAAATTTTTGTATATGTTTGATAATCTGAGTGCTAAACTTGATCGTGCCTTTAAAAATATTAAGGGCCAAGGTAGGATCACCGAATTAAATGTTGCCGCCACAGTAAAAGAGATCCGACGGGCATTGATCGATGCGGATGTTAATTACAAAGTGGCCAAAGACGTTACTGATTCGATCAGATTAAAGGCGCTGGGGCAGGATGTCTTGATTTCTGTTTCTCCCGGTCAGCTATTGACTAAAATAGTGGCCGAAGAGCTGACTGTATTGATGGGTCAAGAAAGCGTTCCTGTCAATTTAGACGGTAATCCCAATATTATACTTATAGCAGGTCTTCAGGGCTCTGGTAAAACTACGTTTTCCGGAAAATTGGCCCATTATATCAAGAAGAAAGGTCACTCGGTTTTATTGGTTGCTTGTGATGTTTACAGGCCAGCAGCGATAGACCAACTTAAAGTGCTGGGTGAACAAATAGACGTTGAAGTCTTTGCTGAAGCAGAAAATAAAGACGTGATTTCTATTGCCAAAAATGCCATAAAATACGCCAAGGCCCATGGAAAAAAATCAGTAATCATTGATACGGCAGGTCGTTTGGCTGTCGATGAGCAAATGATGGCTGAAATTTCAGGGCTCAAAAAAGAAATAAAACCTGCCGAGACTTTATTTGTAGTTGATGCCATGACGGGGCAAGATGCGGTTCATACGGCCCAAGCGTTCAATGAGCGTCTTGATTTTGATGGGGTGGTGCTTACCAAGCTTGATGGTGATACACGTGGAGGGGCCGCCTTATCTGTAAGGAGGCAAGTGGAAAAACCGATTAAATTTATTTCTACGGGTGAAAAAATGGATGCCATGGATCAGTTTTATCCAGATCGCATGGCGAAGCGAATTTTGGGAATGGGTGATGTGTTGACCTTAGTAGAAAGGGCCCAGCAAAATTTTGATGAAAAAGAGACTCAGAGAATCAATAAAAAAATCAAAAAAAACCAGTTTGGCTTTGATGATTTTTTAATTCAAATGGAACAGATCAAAAAGATGGGAAGTCTTAAGGATATTGTTGGAATGATACCTGGTATGGGAAAGGCGATAAAAGACGTTGATATTGATGACAACAGCTTAAAGCCTATAGAGGCCATTATTAAATCCATGACACCCAAGGAAAGATCCAGTCCGGAGCTCATGAATGGGAGTAGAAAAATCAGAATAGCAAAAGGAAGCGGTACGACCGTGACAGAAGTGAATCAGTTGCTTAAGCAGTTTGATCAAATGCGTAAAATGATGAAAACCATGAATAAGATGGGCGGAGCCAAAGCATTGAACAGCTTTATGAAGTAATCACGGTTATCGAGATTTATCTATACATAACCGCATTGATGGCGGCTATGGTTTTTTTGACGTTCGGCAATATTTCTTCAATCAAAGTAGGTGCATAAGGTAAGGGTAAATCTTTGCTGACGACCCTATAAATGGGCGCATCCAAGTGGTCAAATGCATTTCTTTGTACGATGTGACTGATGTCTGATGAAATGGAAGCAACAGGCCACGTTTCTTCCAGTAAAACCAAGCGATTTGTTTTCTTTACCGAGGTAATGATGGTTTCATAATCGATGGGTCTGACAGACCTTAAATCAATAACTTCAACATCTACGCCTTCTTTTTGCATTTCAATGGCGCACTCATTGGCAATTTTCATAAATTTCCCAAAAGAGACCAGGGTAACATCTTTTCCTTCTCTTACGATATTGGCTTTACCGATTTCTAGTACATATTCTTCTTCTGGAACCATTCCTTTGTCACCATACATGAGTTCAGACTCCATGAATATGGTAGGGTTATTGTCCCTAATAGCGGCCTTAAGAAGACCTTTAGCATCGTAAGGGTTTGAGGGAACGACCACCTTTAGTCCAGGTGTATTTGCGAACCAATTTTCAAAATTCTGTGAATGTTGAGAGCTTAACTGACCCGCATTTCCGGTAGGTCCTCTGAAAACAATGGGGACGTTGTATTGGCCTCCAGACATAGAGAGCATTTTAGCAGCCCCATTGATAATTTGATCAATGGCGACCAAAGAAAAATTAAAAGTCATGAATTCAATAATGGGCCTTAATCCATTCATTGCAGCTCCAATGCCTACCCCAGCAAACCCTAATTCTGCAATTGGGGTATCAATTACGCGCTTGGCACCAAATTCATCAAGCATACCTTGACTTACTTTATAGGCACCATTATAATCAGCTACTTCTTCTCCCATCAAAAAGATGTTCTCATCTTTTCTCATTTCTTCGGTCATAGCCTCCCTAAGAGCGTCCCTGAACTGAATTTCTCTCATAACAAATGATAATAATTAATAAAGGTGCTAAATTAAAAAATTAAGATCAAATAGCGCTAAGAGTAAAAAAAAAAGCTCCCGTTGAGGAGCTTTTTTTTTTAATTTAAGAATTATCTAATCGCCTCTGCTACCGCCTCTGCATAATTTGAAAACTCTAGATCATTTAAGGCTTTCTCTTTTAAAGCAACATCTATAGACACGGCTGCTTTGAGATTCGACATGATACCACTTTCATTGTTACTTCTTGCTGCGGTGACCGCTAAGTAATATGCGGCATGTGCTGACAGTGAAGAACTATTATTTATTTTGTTAAATTCACGATTTGCGCCATCGAAATTATCTCCTAGTAGATGGGCTAGACCTCGGTTGAAGTTTGCCACTTCACTATCATCTGCTGCAGCTAAAGCCGCACTGGCTTTTTCATAATCCCCCATTCTAATATGAATGGAACCTATAGAAGCATTTAGAGCCTCTTTGAGATCACCCGTTGCACCTGAAACCGCTGTTGATAGGGCTTCAAAAGATTCCTGGTAAGATGCTTGCATCATAAGAGCAGTCCCTCTGTTAGCATGTACTTCGACATGGTCAGCTTTGTTGGATGCAATGTCTAATTGGGTCAATGCATCTTGTATGTTTTTGGCCATATCGTCTCCATTTTGTGCAGCCATTTGTAAATATACTGTCGCTAGATTGTTGTGAGCGACCCAAATTCCTTCTTTTTTCGAGGCGGCGATGTAGATCCCTTCTTTTTCTTTCAGACTAGGGGTGAGAGTAGCCGCATACAATAATTCTTCATTGGAGAGTACTTCGCTCGTGGTATCCCCGTTTACAACGTGCTTGGCTAATAAAGAAATTTCAGCAGGTGACTTTTTCTCTTTAACTGTGAGAATTTCAGTTTGAGCAGTCCTTAAGGATGGATAAACTTTATCGAACACCGATTTGTAAGCGGGTATTTTTCTCATGGCCTTTTCCTTATCCTCAAAAGTACCTGAACCATTCACAATATTTAAAAATGATTTTTTAGCGTCTTCACTGATTCCTGAAGCCCTCAATGCTTCCTTGAAAGCAGTCCAATCCTGAACGACTGGCTTGAGGATGAATTTGATTTCAGCAGCCGTTCCCGTGTAATCATATTTACTCATTTGGCTGCGGTAATATTTTTCTATTACTTCAGCTCTGTTTTTGGATAGATCACCATTGATGGTTTCTGAACCTTCAGGAGAGTGCGTACCTGTGATCGTCACGGTGCGAGTCACATTCTTATCGGCTATAAACGCGGATAGATTTGATTTTTTTGCATTGTTGCTCTCTCCATCTGTAGCTAAAGATTGCGACAAATAGGCACTCCCCTGAGGGAAATAGAAATTAATATTAGTGGGTATCAATTCCTCTTGATCATTGTAACCATGATCTGCATAGTTGGTTGCGTACGCATTTTGAACAGCTCTAGATGTAGTAATAATACCTACAGCTATTTCCATTTTGTCTGTGGTTAGCACCTTTCCGTTTTTTGGATTTTTCGCTTCGCCTTGAATCACTAAGCTACCCGGATTCAGAGATGCATTATAGGGCATAGAAAAAGTGCGCTTGACACGAGAAGCCGTCGAACTGCTCTGAGGATAATCTTCGGCATTGAACTCAATGCTACCTACCTCTACCTCCTTATCACCATACTGATACGTTGTATTGAGCGTATAAACTTTTCCCGTTGGAAGTATTTTTGGGGGTAATACGGCAGAAATATCAAAGGCAACTTGGTTACCATGAAGTTCCAATGGATCAGGGCTAACCTCTAAATCTTGCTTTTCGGCAAGTTTCACCATTTTCTTAAGCGCACAACCACTAAATAGAGAGGCAGCGATAATTGTGGCCGCTATGAGGTTTAAATTTTTCATTTTGTTCATCGTTATATTGAGACTGTCTAAATTTAATTTTTTCTTAATATGCTTACAATATTACCTCAAATTTATAAAATAGTCCAATCTGTTGATATAAAAAGATGTTAATATTTATCTTTGTTTTGTTTTATATTCAAATTTTATGCAATATCTAATTGAAAAGTATGCTTTTGGAGTATGTAATGCGATAGGCGAGTACTTTAAAATACCTACTTCAAGTATCCGTTTATCCTTTATTTATGCCTCTTTTTTAACTTTTGGATCGCCCCTAATCCTTTATTTAGCGATTGCCTTTTGGATGAGTTTCAAGAAACTTTACAGAAGAAGAGAGAATACTCTTTGGTATTATTGATTTAGCTCTTTGTAAGTCTTTTTATTAAATAAGAAGTATTGTAGCGCGACACTTTCTACGGGATGTTCAAAGCTTATTTTTGGATGAGCATGTTGACTTCTGTTTCTCCAATATTTTCTTAGGTTCAAAATAAAATCTAATTCCGCCTTACATACGGCTTTGAAGTGACCAAATCCTTGGTGTTTCCAAAATAAAAAAGCTGCAGCCAAGTCGAAAATCATTCTTAAAGGAATTTTGATAAGCTGTTTTTTGGGTAGGTTTTTTAGAAGCATGACCAGACCATTCCTGAAATTTAGATAGGTTTTTTGAGGATGAGATGCGGCTAGGGTGCCTCCACCTACATGGTGCACGGTACTTTTTGGGCTGTACCTGAATTTTTTCCCTTTCATTGCCAATCTCCAACAAAGATCGATTTCTTCCATATGTGCAAAAAAGTCAGCATCAAATCCGCCTATATCATTGAAGTCCTCAGCTCTTATGACCATACAGGCCCCAGAGGTCCAAAACACATCAATGGCATCATCATACTGACCTCGGTCATTTTCAATAGTATCAAAAATTCGGCCTCTGCAGAAGGGGTAGCCCCAAGCATCGAGTTGACCACCGGCTGCCCCGGCATGTTCAAACTTGGAAGGATCATTCTGATCCAAAATTTTTGGCTGAACCGCACTATAATCGGGATGTTCTTCCAAGAAATCAACCAAGGGATCTAACCAATTTAACGTCGTTTCAACATCAGAATTGATGAGGGCGTAATAGTCAGCGGCTACCTCTTTGAGGGCTAAATTATAACCACCAGCATATCCATTGTTTTCTTTTAATACGATTGCTCTAATTTCCGAATGATTTTTTTTCAGCCAATCTAATGAGGAATCTGTTGATCCATTGTCGGCTATGATAATTTCATAATTACCAGAGGTTTTAATCAAGATACCTAAGTATTTTTTTAGAAAATCAATTCCATTATAATTTAAAATAACAATCGCAGTGACAGACATTACATCATGCTGTTTAGATCCATTCCAGGAATATTTGGAAGCATACCTTGCGTGGCTTTTTGTAAATGTTCCTTACTCTTGTCCTCTGCGGCTTTAATGCCTTTATTTACAGCGGCTATGATGAGGTCTTTTTGAAGTTCTTTATCTTCTTTTCCATAAAGTGAGTCATCTATTTTTAGTTCCAAGAGTTCTTTGTTCCCATTGAATCTAGCGGTCACCAAGCCTGCACCCGAATCACTTTCTACAAAAAGATTATCCAGTTCTTCTTTGGTAATTTTCATTTTTTCTTGGACTTCTTTGACTTTGCCCATCATTTTCATCATATCTAGCATATTATTGATCTTTTGTTATTTAATAAGAACGAAACTGCCCTGTTGCCTTAATAATTCATTTTCTTCGGTATAATAATTGACTTGGTAGACATAAGAGCCCTTAACAATATCGCCATTTTGTTGACGCCCATCCCAAAAATCACCTTTCTGTTCAGTAATAAAAATTTCTTTTCCAGCAAGATTGAATACTTTGAAAGTGAATTGATCCGTAGGAAGACCATAAAACTTTAACGTTTCATTGATGCCATTGCCATTGGGGGAAAAAGCTTCGGGCACATATATTACCGGGTTAAACTTTATCTTCACTGCATTAGACCTTAAGGTAATACCTGCTGCATTGGTTCCTTCAGCCCAGATTTTTTGATGGGTCCCCAAGTCGTGTGTGATGTTGATGGTATTGAGTTGGGTCAACACAACGGGCTGGGCGATACTTTCTGTTTGATCTGAATTGATCAATTGGTAATCCAGAGTTTGCCCCAATTTATACGTACCATCAAAATATTCAGAGGTATAAGCATTGGTGTAATAGTCTGATAATTCTAGATAGGTAGGCGTAATCTTGATTGTTTGTATGCTAGCATCACACGAAGGAGTGAAAAGGAGCTCATAACTGTATTTCCGGATAGGATATACGCTAGGGTCAATGTACCCAGGCTGTATGTTGAATAAAGTATCGAACAAAACGTCATTTACATATTTTACGGCATGAAATAAACCATTGTTGTTTTCACTAAAATGCAAGGCAATATGGTTTTCTGAATCATAGGTAGCGTAGGCGTAATTAAATGCAGTAGTGTCACTGTTAATGTCCAAACACAAGGAATCACCTAATACTATATTCTCATCATTGCATAGCGAAAGGGCATTGATCCGAAAGCATAATGAAGAGAGGGATGCATCAAAGGGCAGGGATGGGAAAAATAAGGAATTAGAGTCCAATAAGCCGTCATAGATGGGCGTAAATACATCGGGTGTTGATTGATATTCAATATTGTAATAAGTTGTTGAATCTGCTTCATAATATATTTGGAGTGAGACTTCATTTTGACATACATATTTCACGTAGGCGGAATCCACAGTCGAATAGTTGGTCAACTCAAGCATGAGAACGCTCTGAACAGGTGAACTGCCGCAGTTAGGTTGCCCTCCGTCATAAAAACCTTCTATGATTAAACCGATGCTGTCTACTTCAGGGACTTCTATGGTAAAGGGATTGGCTTCTTCTTTTGAATGCATGAACGTGTCTGTAGAAGTGTATACTCGATAACTATCATAATAATCATCTAAAATCTCAATGGAGAGATGTTGACGGTCGCAGTAAAAATAACTAAATTCAGGACTTACCGGATCAGAAACTTGGATCCATAAGGAATCTTCTCTGTCATCTCCCTCACTAATTATTTGATAAATAAGATAATCTCCGGGCTCTTCGTAGGTATAAAAGGTATCTACTGAGGTCACTGTGCCTAGATTGGCTTCGTAAATATAATTCCGAGGGACCTCATCACCATAGTCAATAAGCTCTTGAATGTTTACCGTGAAGGGGGCACATCCGCGTTGATATGCAACAGAAAAAGAGGCATCTTGACTTATCTGTGCTACTGCTATAAAAGGAAGAATCAAGACAACAAAAATGGTAATTCTTAAAACAATAAGTTTGAAAGAAAATATGATGATCTTTTTAATCAAAGGTTATCTGTTTTCAAGCTTTCAATGATTTCTTCAACAGAAGATGTTAAGACCTTTCCGGTGCTCATATTTTTTAATGGATAGCGTGCTTGTGAGATTTCGTCTGATCCAATAGTAATAACGTAGGGAATCGCCAATTTATTGGCATAATTCATTTGCTTTTGAATTTTGACCGAATCGGGAAAAAGATCAGCCGCAATACCCGCCTTTCTTATTTGTTCGAGGATTTTAATGCCATGCTTGAAGGCGGAGGCATCGAGATGGGTAATCAGTACTTTTGGACCCCCTTTAGCTGTTTCGGGAAATAAATTAGATTCGGCCAAGACATCGTAGATGCGATCTAACCCAAATGAAATGCCAATGCCTGATACGCCTTTAAGGCCAAACATGCCTGTCAAGTTATCATAGCGCCCACCCCCACAAATACTTCCAATGTTAACTTCTGTTGGTTTTACCTCATAAATCATCCCAGTATAATAGGAAAGGCCTCGTGCCAAGGAAAAGTCAAGAGAAATATTAAAATTCCGATCGGTGAGTTCATCTAAAGTCTTAAAAAATGCAGTTAATTCTTCAAAACCTTTATTTGAGGCACCTGTGAGCTTAACCAATTTCTCAATTTTGAGGGATTGATCAACAGCAGCTGCAATGATTTCAAGATATTTTGAAACCATTTCCACGTTACCTTGAAGTAAACTGATCTCATGGAGTACTTTTTCGGTACCTATTTTATCTAATTTGTCTAACGCCACACAAAAAGGAATTTCTTTTCCTTTTAAATCAGCGGCAGCTGCCATTGCGAACAAAACTTCTCTATGATTGATTTTTACTTCAAAACCGTCAAAATTTAAAGATTTGAAGACATCATGAATCAACAAGGTCAGCTCTATTTCATTCCAACTAGATCGGGTACCTATAATATCTGCATCACATTGGTAAAACTCTCTGTACCTACCTCGCTGGGGTCGATCAGCTCTCCATACAGGCTGTATCTGATATCTTTTAAAGGGGAAAGTAATGTTGTGCTGATTCATCACTACATGTCGAGCAAAGGGAACCGTTAAATCATACCGAAGACCTTTTTCAGCTATTTTAGGTAAAAGTGTTTTGGCACCCTGATCGTAATCATCCGAATCGGTCTTTTTTAAAAAGTCTCCAGAATTAAGCACTTTAAAAATAAGTTGGTCTCCTTCGTCGCCATATTTTCCTGTAAGTACAGATAAATGTTCCATTGTTGGCGTTTCGATCGGTGCAAATCCGTACTTAATAAAATTACTTTGAATTTTTTCAATGATGTATTTGCGGCGAAATGATTCAATTTGGCCGAAATCACGAGTTCCTTTGGGGATAGAAAGTTTTTCCACTTAAAATATTTTTTGACAAATCTAAGAAATCCTCTAATTTCGCACCTTGTAATTAACAAATAAAACAAAATGGCTGTAACTAGATTAGAAAGAAAAGGACGTAAAAACAAAAATGTCGCAAAAAATCGTGTGGCTACGATACAACGTCTTTCGTTTGTCCCTGTCATCAAGAATGTGGATGTAGATGCTATCAAAAAAGAGTTTGATGCCAAGAAGGCTGAGCCCGCAGTAAAAGTAGAGAAAGCAGTAAAAGCGGAGAAAGTAGAGAAAACGGTAGCGGCTAAAGCTGAAAAGGGTGTCAAGACGGAGAAGCCCGCAAAAGCAAAGGCACCGAAAGCAAAGAAATCTGCAGAATAATCATTTTTGACAAATCAAGTTTGTTTGAAATGTTGAGTGCTTAAAAAAGTATAGGCTGGTCATAGTTATGTCCAGTTTTTTTTTGAAGTGGATCTTTTATGATGCTGTTTATACCCAATAGCTATTTAATTGAAGCACTACGCTGTCTTAATCTGCCGGTATTGGTCTAAATTTGTTATTGATTATGAGAGGATTGGCATTTAGTAGTTTACGCGTAGGGGAGTGCTACCGTTTGATCAATTACGGTGAGCTTTTTGAATTTGAGCTAATAAGCATCCTAGACAAGGATGAATTCCTACTTAAAGACCTATTTACCTTAGAAACCTACAAGATGAGTCAACTTATAGGTTTTGGTAAGGGAGACGATTTAGAAATCAGGATGCTTTAAAGCTCATAACTAGATCGCTCCTTAGACGCAAGGGAGCTCTTTCCAGATAAACTCTGGTCTAAAGCTCTGGCGGCTTCTCTGCCTTCTTGGATAGCCCACACGACCAATGACTGACCTCTTCTCATGTCGCCAGCCGTGAATACTTTATCTACATTAGTTTTATAGTTTTGAGCCTTAACATTTCCTCTTTCATCAAGATTGATATTCAATTGATCTAACAATCCTTCCTTCTGGGTATGTACAAAACCGACTGCGATGAGTACAAGGTCACAAGGATAAATCTTTTCAGTTTCGGGAATTTCATTAAACTTTCCATTTTCCCAAACTACTTTTACCGTTTTAAGCCCAGAAATATTTCCATTTTCATCTCCAATGAAAGATTTGGTTAACACCGACCAGGTTCTATCAACACCTTCCTCATGAGAGGAAGAGGTTCTTAAAACCAAAGGCCATTCAGGCCATGGATTGTGGATGCCTCTGGAAACTCCTGGCTTATCTAAAAGCTCAAATTGTGTGACCGACTTGGCGCCTTGTCTATTCGAGGTCCCAATGCAATCAGAGCCGGTATCACCACCACCAATGACGATGACATTTTTATCTGTAGCAAAGAGGTCTTCTTTGTCGAAGTCTAGCTCAGAAACTCGTTTGTTTTGTTGAGTTAAAAAGTCCATGGCAAAATGAATACCTTTCAGATTTCTACCCGAGATATCTATATCACGAGGAATGGTAGCTCCGGTAGCCAATAAAACAGCCGTAAACTGATTTTTTAGATCGCTAATGGAGAGGTCAACGCCTACTTCAATATTTGTTTTAAAGGTGATTCCTTCTGCTATCAATAGATTTACTCTTCTTTCAACTACCCATTTTTCTAGTTTGAAATCTGGAATACCAAAACGAAGTAATCCGCCTATTTTTTCATCACGTTCAAAAACCGTCACTTGATAACCGGCTTTGTTTAATTGGTCTGCCGCCGCCAACCCTGCGGGCCCTGATCCAATCACGGCAACTGAGCTAGGCTTTCTTTTAATGGGCGGATTGGGTTGAATTTTACCTGATTCAAAAGCTTTCTCGATGATGCTTTTTTCAATATGTTCAATGGCGACAGGGGGCTTATTGATGCCTAATACACAAGCGCCTTCACAGGGTGCAGGACAAATACGACCCGTAAATTCAGGAAAGTTATTGGTCTCCAAAAGGAGATCAGTGGCTCGATTCCAATCATCGTTATGAACGGCATCATTAAAATCAGGTATGATGTTTCCCAGCGGGCAGCCTTTATGACAAAAGGGAACGCCACAATCCATGCACCTACTGGCCTGTTTCTTAGTGAGCTCTTCGCTGTGCGGAACATAAAACTCCTTGTAGTCTTTGACTCTTTCCTTTGGATCTCGGGTTTTAGGTAGGTCCCGTCCTATTTTCATGAATCCGTCTATACTTCCCATTAGGCTACTTTTTTAGAGGTTTTCTGATTTGCTAATACGCGCTTGAGTTCTATTGGCATTACTTTCTTGAAATATTTTAAAGCGGTATCCCAATGATTTAAAATCTCAATTGCTTTAGGACTATCCGTTCGTTTTATATGTTCATTTAATTTTGCATGCAGTAAATTGGCGTCGTCCTCCTTTAGGGGATCAATATCTATCATTTCCATATTACAGTTTTCGGAAAAATTATTTTTTTCATCATAAACATAGGCTGTGCCGCCGCTCATACCTGCACCAAAATTACTACCGACGGCACCCAAAATGATAGCTAAGCCACCGGTCATGTATTCGCATCCATGATCTCCAATGCCTTCAACGACGGCTTCGGCACCAGAGTTTCTCACACAGAATCGTTCTCCCGCCTGTCCATTGACATAGATTTCTCCTGAAGTTGCACCATACAAAGTGACATTACCTATGATGATGTGTTCATCCGGTGTAAGGGTTGAATGTTCATTAGGCTTGATAGATATGATACCACCAGACAACCCTTTTCCTACATAATCATTTGCTTCTCCCATAAGGTGAAAATCGAGTCCTTTGGCAAGAAAAGCACCGAAACTCTGACCTGCACTGCCGGTAAAAGTGATCTTCACAGGTTGGGTGATCATCTTCTTTTGGCGGATAAGGTGTCCTGACAGTAAGGTACCCACAGATCGATGGGTATTGAGGATCGGAAAGGCCAAATCTTTGGTTGATTTAGATTGATCAATGGCCTTTATCAGCTGCCAATCTAAGGCTTCTTCAAGATGATGATTTTGGTCTATCTTTTTATAAGTGCCTACATGTCCAGGAGCTTTTTCGTAATGTAAGACAGGAGTAAAGTCCAATCGATTGATTTTCCAATGATCTATATCAGACCTCATTTTGAGGACATGTGATTCTCCGACCATCTCGTTCACCGTTCTGAAGCCAAGTGCTGCCATGATCTCTCTGAAATCCATGACCAACAAAGTAAAAAAGTTCACCACGTGATCTGGATCTCCCGTAAATAATTTGCGTAGTTCCGGATCTTGCGTAGCAATGCCCACAGGACAAGTGTTTAGGTGACATTTTCGCATCATGATGCAGCCTTCAACAATGAGTGCTGCAGTACTGATGCCGTATTCTTCCGCACCCAGTAGGGTAGCAATGGCGAGATCACGGCCAGTCATGATTTTACCATCCGTTTGCAGGGTAACCCGACTTCTCAAATTGTTTCGGACGAGAGTTTGATGCGCTTCGGCAAGACCCATTTCCCAGGGTAATCCTGCATGTCTTACAGAGCTGATTGGACTGGCACCTGTACCTCCGTCAGCCCCTGAGATCAAAATAACATCGGCCTTGGCTTTGGCAACGCCTGCTGCAATCGTACCGACACCTGCCTCTGAAACAAGTTTTACGTTGATTCGAGCGGCTGGATTCGAATTTTTAAGATCTGATATAAGTTGCTTTAAATCTTCTATTGAATAAATATCATGATGCGGTGGAGGAGATATCAGTCCTACTCCGGGCGTACTGTGCCTGACTTTGGCAATGTATTCATCAACTTTATGACCAGGTAATTGCCCTCCTTCACCTGGTTTCGCTCCTTGGGCTACTTTGATTTGAAGTTCCTCGGCTTGATTGAGATATTCTATGGTAACACCAAAACGCCCAGATGCTGCTTGCTTAATTGCAGAACGTTCCCAATCTCCATTTTCTTTTTTGAGATATCTCTTACTGTCTTCCCCACCTTCTCCACTATTACTTTTGGCGCCTATGCGATTCATTGCGATGGCCAACGTACTGTGAGCCTCATGCGATATAGATCCTAATGACATGGCCCCCGTGGCAAACCGCTTTAAAATATTCTCCACAGGTTCGACTTCTTCAACCGGGATCGCTTGTCTGTATTTAAATTCAAATAAATCCCTTACATTGATGATATCGGTAGCTTCTCCATGTACTTTTTCTGTGAACTTTTTGAAGAGCTCATAATCATTGAAACGGGTAGATTTTTGAAGCAAGTGGATGGTGTCAGGATTGAGCAGATGCTTTTCGCCTTTTTGTTTCCATTGGAAATAGCCCCCTGCTTCCAAAAGTTGATGTTCACTTTTGTTGTAGCCAGCGAGGTGTTTGATGACCACCTCTTTGCCTAAATCATCAAAATTCAATCCATCTAAACGGCTTACAGTTCCCTTGAAGCAAGTCGAAATGACTTCTTGACCTAAACCAATACACTCAAATATTTGTGAGGATTGATAGGACTGTAAGGTGCTGATGCCCATTTTGGATAAAATTTTCAAAAGGCCTTTACCGACACCTTTTCGGAAATTTTCAAAATAATAATTCAACGGTTGGTCATTGTCCAAAACCTTGTTGTTGTAAGCGTTTTGAATGGTGTCATAGGTAAGGTAAGGATAGATGGCACTGGCACCATATCCGATAATAGTTGCGAAGTGGTGTGTTTCCCATGCATCGCTGCATTCTACCACGAGTCCAGCTTGGGTCCGTAATTTTTTATTAACCAAATGATGGTGCACAGATCCTGTGGCGAGTAAACTAGGAATGGCTGCTTTGTATTTACTTTCCTTTCTGTTAGAAATGATAAGCACGCTGTTCCCTTTGTTGATGGCATCTTCAGCTTCATTGCAGATCCTACCTATGGCCATGCGCAAGGTCTCTTTATTGGCGACATCCAAGGTGGCATCAATAATGTAGTAATCCATTCCATGACTTGCCAATCCCTTTATTCTGTAAAAATCATCTCTAGAAAGGATGGGTTGAGAGATGTGGACTTGCCTGGTGTGTTCAGCCGATTCTTCTAATAAATTTAAAGATTTCCCTATTCTTGTATACAAAGACATCACTAGTCTTTCACGAATGGGATCGATGGGAGGGTTGCTTACTTGAGCAAAGTATTGTTTGAAGTAATTGGAAATATGCTGACTTTGCTTTGAAAGGACGGCCAGTGGGACATCAGAGCCCATGGATCCCAGCGGCTCAGCTCCGGTGCGAGCAAAAGGCAAAATCGTTATTTTGACATCCTCCTCGGTCATGCCATTGGAGATCTGTCTGGTGGTAAGTCTGTGGGGTTCGATGACCTTTGCCTGAAGTTCAGGAATAGGCATGAGCCTTAACTTGATGCGTTGTTCCTTTAGCCACTTTTTGTAGGGTTTGTCATCACAAACCAGTGCTTTTATTTGGGAATCATCATAAATAACTCCTTCAGACAAATCGGCCAGTAACATCTTTCCGGGTTGGAGTCTGCCTTTTTTGATGATCTTGGCCTCATCTGTAACGATGGCCCCGGCTTCAGAAGCCATAATGAGTCGATGATCTGAGGTAATGCAATAACGGGCTGGTCTCAATCCATTGCGATCTAAAGTAGCTCCAATTTGTTTTCCATTGGTGAAAAAGAGGGCCGCTGGGCCATCCCATGGTTCCATCATGGCCGCATGGTATTTGTAGAAGTCCTTCCTGTTTGCATCCATTTGTTTGTTACCCTGCCAGGCTTCTGGGACGAGCATCATCATGACATGAGGTAAGCTTCGACCGGATAAAGTGAGTAACTCTACCAAGCCATCTAGATTTGCAGAATCAGAATTATTGGGATCTGTAATGGGCATCAAGTAGGATAACTCCTTCGAGGAAAAATACGCTGAATGCATCAAAGCCTCTTTAGACCTCATTTTAGTGACATTTCCTCGAATGGTATTGATTTCTCCATTGTGAGCAATGTATCTAAATGGTTGGGCCAATTTCCAATTGGGAAAGGTATTGGTTGAAAATCTTGAATGCACGATGGCCAAAGCGGAGCTGAGGCGTTCATTTTGAAGATCATGATAGTAGCTTCTTAATTGGTCAGTTTTCAGTTGACCCTTATAGATGAGGGTATTGCAAGAGAGAGAGGCAATATAAAATTCATCATTGGCGGCATGCACATAGTTATTTATTTGATGGGTAATGTAATTACCTAATACAAACAGTTTACGTTCGAGGTCATCACCCTGAACGGTATCGTCTTCATGAACCAGAAAAAGCTGCTCGATATAAGGCTCTACAGACTTTGACTCATGCCCCGGAACATTCGCGTCTGTGGGAACCAATCGGTAGGTAATGAGTTTAAAATTCATGGTAGTCATGCAATCATTGATGACTTTCCTGCAAAGTTCTCTCGTGGCATAATGCTGAGGATAGAAGACCATCCCAACGCCATAAAGACCTACTTTAGGAAGTGGAATCCCAAAAGTTTGTAATTGCTCTTCCAAAAAATCATGAGGTATTTGAATCAAAATACCAGCACCATCACCCGTATCGGGATCTGAACCGGTCGCACCCCTGTGCTCCATGTTTTCTAGCATAGTCAATGCGTCTTTGACGATGGCATGGGATTTGATGCCTTTGAAGTTAGTGATGCAACCAACACCACATGAGTCATGTTCAAATTGGGGATCGTAAAGGCCTTTACTCATATCATTGATTTGTTTTTCTTGAAGGGGGAACATGTTGTTGTACTGCTAACAAAAATAAATAATCTGATCTAAAAAGACTCTTTTTAAAGCATAAAATAAAAATTTGTGATATTTTTTTACATAATTAATAAAAAAAACGCTATTTGTTTAAAAATTCAGTATTTAGACCTAAAATAGGGCATTAAGTTTATGAAATCTTCTTATTTTTCAAAAAAAATGTTTTTAAAGTTGAATAAAGGTTAAATAAGAGGAATTATACGTCGTTGGGCTAGGGTTATTGAAAGCTGAAAGCTCAAATGCATACGAGAGGGGAGGTTAAAAATTTAAAATTTTTCTTAAAATACGATTTCTATCCGTTGGTATATTCAACGAAATCGACTAAAATTGCGCTCATTAATGCACGGGCCTATAGCTCAGTTGGTTAGAGCACCTGACTCATAATCAGGTGGTCCCAGGTTCGAGTCCTGGTGGGCCCACAATGATTAATAACCACTTACATTCTGTGTAGGTGGTTTTTTTGTTTACAGATTACACTTAAACCTGCCGGATTCTTGGCAGTTATTTTGTAGTTTTCTTTTCAGGCAATGATTTTTAACCATTTCTCAGACTTTGACAATCTTAAATAATTTGTCCAGATCACTATTTTCAGATAAGATGCCTTGATATAATTTTTTACTCGCTTTGATTTTAGATTGCTGTTTATGACTCATTTTTTTCCACCAATACTCAATGGATCCCTGATCTTTTCTTTTCAGCCATAAATAACTGATAAAAGACTGAAAAAGAAAAAAAGAAAATGCAATCAGATAAGTTTCGGCTAAGGATATTTTACCAAATAACTGAAACATATTAGTACAATGATAAAATACAACAAGATAAAATACGGATTGAAAAATATAGTTCGATAAGGCTATTTTGCCCACATATTTAAACCACTCCAATATTTTATTAAATATCCCTTTTTGATATAATCTTATAAAAAGAGCTAAATAACCCAAACTCTGTAAAATCATACCTGCTGCCAATACAAAGGGGACCCATAACATTGGAATATCCAAATCAATAGCACCTGTGGTCACCTGATGAAAAAAGTAGCTGCAGAGGACCCCAACAGAAAAGCCTAAAATGATGAATCTATTTGTTAATTTTTTTAATCGTTCAGGGGGCTGAAAAAGGCCAATTTTCCCAAAATCAACCCAATCAGCATATTACCAAAAGTATAAAAAAGTGTAATTGGCATATCATTTAAGAAATTCACCCAAGGAGCCATGATGAAATTTACCTTGAAATATTCTAAATATGAGTTTGTTGTCAGCCATATGAGTGCCAATCCATAATCATAATCATACACCCGCCATTCTAAAGCACTGTTGCTAATAAATACGATTCCAGTTAATAAATCATTAAAAATAAGAGCAAGAATCACTAGTTTTTTTATAGACCAGTTCCTTATAAAAAGTAGAAAGAGCCCTCCAAAGGCATAAGATATGATAATACCCCCATCCTAAAAATAAACAATGTATGGTTCCAATTAAAAATAATAAGGACATTCTCTTAACAAAGTATTTTCTAAAATTTATGCCTGTTTTTTCAGTGCGAGACATTTGAATATAGAACCCGAAACCAAAAAGGATAGAGAATAGGGTTATAAACTTTTTTGAGATCAATAGATCCAATAAAAAGGGTAAAGATTCATCAAAGATTCCCGCAACGGGTGGATCTCTACCACAAGGAATATTAGCAAATAACACGCCCAGAAGGGCAAAGCCTCTCAAGGCATCCACAACTTCAATCCTAAATGTTGTTGTGGTTGATTTAAAGGAGTGCATTTTGTTCGAAAAATTTAGGTTTTATCAGTCATTTATCGATAGGTTTATTAAAATCAAACCGAAATTTTTCTAAAGGCTTATTTAGTTTCTAATTCAAATATAGGGATTTGCTCTTATTTGTTTAAATTGTTGTTGTGTGCGTTTCTAGAGATAGACTTACCCATCATCTGTTTCAAAATATATTATAAAGTTACATGAATGTAATAATTTTAAACACTTATGAAGAATTGAGTACTGCTGCAACGAAAGTCTTGATTGATTGGATAAAAGCAACGCCAAAGCCATTGGTTTGTGTGGCATCGGGAGATTCTCCCAAAGGGCTGTATAAGCATTTGGTAACGAGTGTCGAAAAAAACAGCTTAGATACAGCGGATTGGCATTTTTTGGGCTTAGATGAATGGATAGGTTTAAATGGCCAAGATATAGGCAGTTGTAGGTATCATTTGGATCAAGATCTTTTCCATCCCTTAGGTGTGCCTGATGAACAGATATGTTTTTTTGATGGTCGATCGGTTGATGTGTTTGCCGAATGTCTCATTAATGAGATGTATATCAAAAAGCAAGGAGGTATTGACGTAGCTATTTTGGGTCTAGGCCTCAATGGTCATATTGGCATGAATGAACCATTTACCCCTGTAGATTCACGAAGTCAAATGGTTGATTTAGACCCTTTGACCATACGAATTGGACAAAAGTATTTTGAACAGCCTCAAAAGTTATCTCAAGGGTTGACACTTGGTTTAGGGACACTCATGGAAGCCAGAAGCATATTGTTGCTGGTTGGGGGTCAAAATAAAGCTTCGATCGTTAAAAAAATGCTCGAAGAAGAGGTTTCTCTTTCATGTCCTGCAAGTCTCTTGCGTCATCACCCAAATTGTCATATATTTTTAGACCAAGCTGCCGGTTCTTTATTGGATCCTAAAAAAGGCTTTGAAAATATTTAATAGATGGGCGCTTATTTCAGCCTTAACTACCTTTCTCAATCAAGGCTAAAGGGGGGCTGTATATTTATGATCCTTTAGAAAACCAACGTATTTTTTGATTGGTGATCAGGGGCCTTGCCCAAAAGCCAGTACTTAAAATAACGGCAAGTGGGATAAATAAAAAGCACATAGCTGACCGAAGTCCGACCGCATCTCCTAACCAACCAATGATGAGGGGTAAGATGGCTCCCCCAATGATTCCCGTGACCAATATTCCTGAAATTGAACCGTGATGGTCAGCAAAGGAATTTAATGTCAAAGAAAAAAGAATGGGATACATCACCGATAGAAAAAAACCTGTTAATGGGAAGCAAATCAAAGCGATTTCAGCAGGACCGAAAAGCGCGAGGATCAGGCAAATCATAGCAAGCCCTGAAAAAGTAATAAGAACCCAGCGACTATCAAAGAGTTTTAAAAGGACAAGCCCAATAATCCCACCCAAGGTCATCAATCCCCAAAAATCAGAAATGGTGGCTGCCCCCAATACTTTTGGATCAATGCCATGATACACATTAAGAAATTGAGAAATCCAATTGGCAATACCCTGTTCGGCACCAACATAGCAAACCATCCCTAAAAAAAACAATTGAATTTGCTTATTTTTAAATAGTTTAATGTGCGTGGCGAGAGCACCTGATTTTTCATTTGATTTAAGTTCAACTTTAGGAAATTTTGAAAAAGCCAAAATGAGTATCATAAAGAGGCTGATGACAGAAAATAAAAAATACAAGGATATCCAGGGTAACTTATTGGTAATCAGTAAGTTGCTTAAATTTTGAAGGAATGGATAATCAGCTAAAAAAAAAGTTTCAGAGGCTAATTGAGTATAAACCAAGGGGCTTATAAAGGAGGCAAATCCAAAAACTAATTGGGCAAAAACAGCATACATTGCGAAATGTTCTTCGCCACCAGTGACTCTTAAAAGTGGGTTAATGACTACTTGGAGTACGGCCATACCACAACCAATGATGAAGAATGAAAACAAAGCTGTTAGGTAGCTTGGGAGCAGCGCCAATAGGATTGCACCGAAAAATATCACGATGAAGGCCGAAACGATCAGATGCTTTTCTTTGAATTTAAGGAGCAGCATGCCTGCGGGAATAGACATGACACCATAGGCAATAAAAAAGGCAAATGGGATCAAAGCGACTAAGGTCAAACTTAGGTTGAAACTTTCGATAATATCAGGCATTAAAGGCCCTATAATATTGGTTATAAAGGAGATGACAAAAAATATCAGTAGAATCAAAAAAACAATATAGGGACTTCTAGGCATCATGATTATTTTGTATTAAATTCAAATATAATGATCTTATTATTAAGCCTTACCTTCCTCTATTTTAATGATTTTTTGACTATTCTACTGTCATGATGCATTATACAAAATTTTTTATTTTATTGACTGTGCTACTCTGTCTGAGTTTCTTGATGGGATGCGGAACGGCTGAATCTCTTAAAAATAATAAGCCCAATGTGGTCATTATCTTTTTAGACGATTCTGGATGGAGTGATTTTGAACCTTTTGGACAAAAGAGGATAAAGACGCCCAATGTGAATCGATTGGCCCAAGAGGGGGTTGTTTATCGAAATTTTTATGTACCACAGGCCATTTGCTCTGCTTCTAGGGCAGCCTTATTAACCGGATGTTACCCAGGAAGAACGAAAGTATTCAACGCACATGCACCCAAGGAAAGAGGGTTGTCCCCTGATTTCCCTACAATGGCTGAAATTTATAATGCAGATGGTTACAAAACGGGTATTTTTGGTAAGTGGCATTTAGGAGATCAAGAAGACACGCGTCCCCACCAACGTGGGTTTGACGTTTCCTCTGGGCTGATGTACAGTAATGATATGTGGAAACATCATCCGGAGAATCCAGAATTTTGGGGTAAATTTCCGCTCCAGTATTGGAAAAATGGTCAAGTAGAAATTGAAGCTGTTTCTAAGGCAGATCAACGTAACTTAACGAAATGGGCCACAGATGATGCCGTTAATTTCATTAATGATCATGCATCCCGGCCCTTTTTTTTATACGTTCCCTATTCAATGCCCCATGTTCCGCTGTTTGGTAGTGAAGCTTTTGAGGGTAAGTCAGGAGTGGGGCTATATGGGGATGTCATTGTAGAGTTAGATGCGTCTATTGGACGGATCATGGATGCCCTAAGTGCTGCAGGTATCGATAAGGAGACCCTTGTGGTCTTCACCTCTGATAATGGCCCATGGATTTCCTATGGGAATCATGCGGGAACCACTCCCTATAGGGAAGCCAAAGGGACTTCATTTGATGGCGGGACGAAAGTGGCGTGCATCATCAAGTATCCGAATAAGCTGACTCCAGGTTCAGTTTCCGATCAGGTATTTCTATCTATTGACTTACTCCCAACTATTGCTCATTTAACGGAGACACCCTTACCAAAGTTGCCGATAGATGGTAAAAACATCTGGGATTTAATGACGGGAGTAACGCAAATTTCACCACATGATTATTATGCATTTACCACAGGACCAACATTAGAGTCTATGATGAGCGGAAGCGGTCGATGGAAATTGCACCTGCCTCATAATTACAGAACGCGCCCTCGCTAGGTGGAGATGGTATTCCTGGAAAATATGAGCAAGCCTCCATTGATTTAACTCTGTATGATTTGGTTAACGATCCTATGGAAACTCAAGATGTAAAAGAAGATCATCCTGAGGTATTCAAAAAAATGCTGGGATATGCCCAAAAGCATAAGGCATTTTTTGAATTGGAATAGTTCGTAAATTCAGAAGTGTATTTAAATGAAATATTTAGTCATATTATTTGTGGTGTCTTCAGTGACGTCTCAGAAGATTGCTGCGCAAGCACCTACAATAGTCGCAGAGGATGCTCAATTGATAAAAATTGCGGATCATTTTGAATTCACCGAAGGCCCAGCTGTCGACAGTCGGGGTAATGTTTATTTTACCGATCAGCCCAATGATCAAATACTCAAATGGTCGGTTGATGGTGAACTTGAAATTTTCTTAACGCCA
>ENA-OSJC01000441-OSJC01000441.1-marine-metagenome-genome-assembly--contig:-NODE-441-length-40812-cov-37.107303_pt1 | contig 40812 bp, 36 predicted proteins | sample MGYA00237885_ERZ534234 | MGnify/ENA primary metagenome ERZ534234 (study PRJEB26413, sample SAMN06343907) | marine metagenome | isolation source: coastal waters | place: Atlantic Ocean: West Antarctic... | reverse complement strand
GCCTCAGGAGGAGAGCTTTCTAGATTTTTGCTTGGCTTGAAGGTATCATTGGCTGATCTAAATCATGGAGTGACTTTGGTATTTGATGAAATAGATAGTGGTGTTGGCGGGGCTACGGCCGATGCTGTGGGGCGTCGTTTGCGATCATTAGCGAGTGGTTCTCAAATATTAGCAGTTACACATAGTCCTCAAGTTGCTGCTTTGGGCAATCATCATATTAAGGTTATCAAATATACAGAAAACTCCTTAAATTCTATTAATATTGTACAGTTGAGCCCAACAGAGAGAATGGAAGAGATTGGCCGAATGTTATCTGGTGGCACGATCACATCGGAAGCCAGGTCAGCAGCAAAGGTGTTATTAAGGGGTTAAAAGTGACTAAATTCATCATTTTATAATGGAAAAAAAGATAGATTTCTTTCTTTAAAGCTGCTGTTAATATTTTTATTTATAGGTTTTACTGACAACCAAATTAATTGGAAACTATTAAACCAGGATGATTGGTTGCAAACGAGAGAAATAATAATAGATATTTATTCAAAATACCTTCGTAATAGAAAACCAATCTCTCTCATGTTTTGGACAGTTGCGTTCGCTGTAGGTCTTGTTGGTGGGTTTGCAGCAGTTTTATTCCGATTTTCTGTTTCATCGTTGCAAGAAGTATTTTATCAAACTGATGAAATCACATTAGTGTCAAAAATTCATGATATACCTTGGGCATGGCTTTTACTCTTGCCAGTTTTGGGTGGTTTAAGTGTGGGTTTAATTCTCCATTATTTTTCAGGGGAGGATAGAAACGGATCTGTATCTGATGTTATTGAGGGCGCAACGCTGAATAATGGCCGAGTGTCTTTAAAGTTTGGGTTAGTTTCAACTTTAGTGTCTTTGGTAACATTAACAACTGGGGGCTCAACAGGTAGAGAAGGCCCGGTAGTTCATTTGGCAGCAGTTATTTCAACTTGGATCTCAAATTTCATGAATGTTGAGGATATTTCTGCTCGTGATCTATTGGGATGTGCAGTCGCAGCTGCGGTGAGTGCCTCATTCAATGCTCCTATTGCTGGAACTCTTTTTGCCCTTGAGGTTATCTTAAGGCATTTTGCAATCCATGCTTTTGCACCTATTGCGATTGCTTCTGTCGCTGGTACAATCATTGGCCGATTTTTTTATGGAAATGTGACAGAATTCACATTAGGAAATGAAACGACATTTGCTTTTTACTCAGAGTTACCTGCCTTTATGATTTTAGGATTGGTTTGTGGGTTGGTTTCCGTAGTTTTTATAAAGACAATATTTCTGATTGATGATTTTACGAGTAAGGTTCAACATAAAAATAATATTCCAATTTGGTTGAGGCCGACGGTGGCAGGATTTTTTTTAGGTATTATAGCTATAAAATTTCCACATATAATTGGTGTTGGATATGAAACAACCTCTAATGCTTTGACTGGGCAGTTTGAACTTAAGACAATTATTATATTTGCTATAATTAAGGTTGTGGCAGTTGTTGTCACAATGGCTGGCCGAATGGGTGGGGGTATATTTTCGCCTTCATTGATGCTTGGTGCCTTGACTGGTTTAGGTTTTGGATTACTAGCTACCTCAATCTTCCCAACTGCTTCTGGATCAGAAACTTTGTATGCATTGGCTGGGATGGGTGCTGTTGCGGCCGCTGTTTTGGGGGCCCCCATATCGACTACGTTAATAGTTTTCGAGCTAACTGGGAATTGGCAAGTTGGTCTTGCTGTTATGGCGGCTGTTTCTACGTCTACCGCATTAACAAGTAAATTTGTAGATAAGTCTTTTTTCTTGAACCAGCTAACTCGTCGAAATTTAAATCTAATTAGTGGTCCTCAATTTTATTTATTACGGAATAAAAGTGTTGGAAATGTAATGAAAAAAAATCACTCAGATTTAATTGATCACAAAGATTTTGAAAAAGATATTTTCAAAAAAATTGACTCAATTGAGTTGGATAATTCACTCGAATTGGCTCTTCATATTTTTGAACAAGATAATGTGGATTATCTATTTGTTGTTAGACCAGAGAGTGAGAAAACAATATCTAACGTTATAGGTGTTTTATATTATTTAGATGTATTGAAGATTTATACTGAGGTTTTGATCAAAAATTCACAGGAAGAGCATTCATAAATATATAAAAAATATAATTTTGATTAAATAATTCTTCTTTTATTTTTGTGTTTTTTATCAGGGCTTTTATTATCAAATAATTCTGCTAACTGTTCAGTCATGGCACCAGCTAATTGCTCAACATCAGTGATGGTTACTGCATGTTCATAATACCTTGTTACGTCATGACCAATTCCTATAGCAATTAATTCTATCATATTTTTATTCTGTATCATGTTAATCACATCACGTAGATGTTTTTCCAAATAACTTGCAGAATTAACAGATAAGGTACTATCGTCGACAGGGGCGCCATCCGAAATCACCATAAGTATTTTTCTTGCTTCTCCACGCGACATTATGCGTTTGGACGCCCATTCTAGCGCTTCGCCGTCTATATTCTCTTTTAACAGACCCTCTTTCATCATTAATCCAAGATTTGGCCTCGTTCGTCGCCATGTAGCATCTGCTCCCTTATAAATTATATGTCGTAAATCATTTAATCGGCCAGGTGTTTGTTCTCTACCATCGTGCAACCAAGCCTCGCGACTTTGCCCACCTTTCCATGCTTTTGTGGTAAAGCCTAAAATTTCGACTTTAACTTGGCAACGCTCCAAGGTCCTAGCCAAAACATCTGCACAAATGGCTGCTATTGATATTGGTCGCCCTCTCATTGATCCAGAATTGTCTAATAATAGAGTGACCACAGTGTCGCGAAATTCAATATCACTTTCGACTTTAAAGGATAGAGGTGTGGTAGGATTGGATATAACACGAGCAAGTCTACCACAATCTAATATGCCTTCTTCCATATCGAATAACCAACTTCTATTTTGCTGCGCCTGCAATCTTCTTTGTAATTTGTTTGCTAACCTACTTACTGCACCTTTTAATGGCTCTAACTGTTGATCTAGATAAGCTCTCAAGCGCTCTAACTCTGCCGGTTCAGCTAGTTCTTCTGCCAATATCTCTTCATCAAAGTTTGTATTATAAACTTTATAATTTGGGTCAGCATCTGAATAATGATTTTTAGGAGGTGGATCCATTGATTGATCACCGTCAGGCATTTCTGCATCTTCTGACATATCTGAATCATCAAGATCGTCTGCACTTATTTGTGCTTGTGAGGGGTCAGTGTCTTTGTCTCCACCATCTTCTGGGTCTTGTTCCCAGTCTTCTTGTTCTTCTTGACTTTCATTTCCATCACTTTCTTGGTTTTCTTCTTGATCTTCCTGCTCAGCATCTTCTTGTTGGTCGTTGTCACTTTGATCTGGATCTTCTCCCAGTTGGTCGCCAAACCCTAGATCTTCTATTACCTGTCTTGTTAGTTTTGAAAACTCTATTTGATCAGTGAGGGTTTCTTTCAGATTGTCTAAAGTTTCTTTTGCGTCTGATCCAAATAGGTCTGAACGCAAGTTTACAATATCTTGAGCTACTTTTGGTAAAGATCGGTTTGTTGCGAGTTGTCTGAATAAGAAGCTAGCAGCTACACTGATCGGTACGTCAGCCGCTTCACTTACACTATCATACCCAAGCTTTACACATTCTGATTCAATTTTTGCATCTATATTGCTTGCTGTCCCTGGCATTACTCGAGCCCCTAAGGCTTCGACTCGGACAGTTTCCATTGCCTCATAAAGATCTTTAGCTACTTGTCCTTGTGGCATGTATTTATTGTGTGTTTTCGCATTATGAAATCGGATCTTTAATGCATAAGCATCAGCAGTTCCTCTGGCCAACATGACCTCTTCTTTTGTTAAGCTTCTGCTTATTTGGGGTAAGCGAATTGTTTCGTTTGAAACGCCTGGCGGATCTATGGTAAAGGCCACATTTAATTCGGGTTCATTTGCTAAAGATTTAGTTGCTTCAGCTAATGCTTTCTTAAATGGGTCCGCTGGATTAACATTTGATTTAGACAAATTTTACTTCCTAAAGGTTATTTCTTTCGAAGTGTTTAACCAAGACTTACACTAGCAGCCGATTCTGGGAGTTCTTCGTCAAAACATCGTTGATAAAATTCGGCAACTGTTTCACGTTCTAACTCATCACATTTATTTAAGAATGTAACGCGAAAAGCATAACCGACATCATCAAAAATACTAGCATTTTGAGCCCAGGCAATAACTGTTCTAGGGCTCATTACTGTTGATAGGTCACCTTGCATAAATGCAGTTCTAGATAAATCTGCTACCGTTACCATTTGACTAACTATCTTTTTACCTTTTTCATTATCATAACTTGGATTTTTGGATAAAACTATCCGTGATTCAGCTTCGTGAGAAAGATAATTCAGTGTTGCTACTAAGGACCATCGATCCATTTGGCCTTGATTGATTTGCTGAGTCCCATGATATAAGCCTGTGGTATCACCAAGTCCGACAGTGTTTGCTGTTGCAAAAATTCTAAATGATGGATGCGGTGAGATCACTTTATTTTGATCCAAAAGAGTGAGCTTTCCGTCAACCTCTAATACCCGTTGTATCACAAACATTACGTCAGCTCGGCCTGCATCATACTCGTCAAAAACAATTGCAGTATTGGTGCTTAAAGCCCAAGGTAAAATACCTTCTTGAAATTCAGTTATTTGCTTTCCATCTTTGAGTTTAATAGCGTCTTTGCCAATTAGATCTATTCTACTTATGTGGCTATCTAGATTTACCCTAACTGTTGGCCAGTTTAATCTAGCAGCAACTTGTTCAATATGTGTAGATTTTCCAGTGCCGTGATAGCCTTGAATAATCAATCTACGATTGTATGCAAAACTTGCTAAAATAGCTAATGTTGTATCATGATCAAATTGATAGTTTTTGTCAATTTCAGGAACTCGATCTGATTTATTTGCAAAACCTTTTACTTTTATTTTGCTCTCGATTCCAAATACTTTGGATATTGAAATATCTTCTGTTGGAAGAACATTCAAACCTGTATCACCATCTGCCATTTTCAATCCTTTAAAACATTGGGAGTTTTTAAATCATATATTTTAACCATAGGTTATTGACGCAAAAATTAACGGCATGCAAGAGAAAGGATTAATAAAATTAACCGAAATTATCAAAATATGTAATATTGTTGAGTTTTCTTGTAGCCTAGGTGAATGTGAAAGAGTTTGAAACCTTCTAATCATTAAGAAATTGTTTGTTAGTTTTTGGAGTTGATTATACTAAATGTTAATAATGTTATAGAATTATTACTTTGAACATCAATAATTTATAGACTAACTATCAATCAAATTTTAATTAATCAACTTAGATGAGATGAGATTATGCGCAGACCAGTCATAGGGATAGTTGGTAACAACTATATGGTAAACGACGAGTACCCAGTTCATGCTTCTGGGCAAATGAATTGTGCTGTGGTTTCAGAAGTTATGAACTGTATACCCATAATAGTCCCTACCAATCCAAAATATTCATCTTTAACTGAGTTGATGGCTATTTGTGATGGGTTTTTGTTCACTGGTGCTCAACCAAATGTCCATCCAGAAGAATATGGACATGAACCAACTGAGGCACATGGTAAGTTTGACCGAGATCGAGATCAGGTGGCCTTGCCTTTAATTCGAAACTGTGTTGATCGAGGCCAACCCATCTTTGGAGTTTGCCGGGGTTTTCAAGAGTTTAATGTTGCAATGGGTGGTACTCTTCATCCAGAAATTCGAGAGATCTCTGGACGTGAAAATCACAGGATGCCGCCTGATGGTACCTTAGAAGAAAAGTTTGCTCTACGTCATAAGGTAAACTTTGAAGTAGGTGGTATTTTCGAGCGAATTTTAAACTCGCGTTCAGTTTCAGTTAATTCATTGCATGGGCAAGGTATACTAGATCCTGGTCCGCAAGTTATAATTGAGGGTTGGGCACCTGATAAAACGCCTGAAGCTATAAAAATAGAAGGAGCTAAAGGATTCTCTTTGGCAGTGCAATGGCATCCTGAATGGAATGCAAAAGAGGATCCTGTATCAAGCCCACTATTTGAGGAGTTTAGTAAAGCTGCTTATAAGTGGCAGGATGATTCTAAAAAATGACACAGAATTATTCCATCTTTAGTACAAATTAGATATAAATGAACCTTTGAATATCGAAACTCTTCTCAAATATAAGTTTTTTTTGTAAACTATATCATCATCTGTTTTATGGAATTCAAAGTTAATTCTGGGTAGTCTCGTTCTACTCTGTCGATATCCCATTGAAGCCTTGTCATGAAAACTGGATCTCCATCGTTATCTTCGGCCATATGTCCTTTATTTGAATTTGAAAACTCTTCTATTTCATTCCTTGAGCCAGTTAGCCAACGAGCGGATGTAAATTGCGTAGTATCAAAATGGACTGGGATTCCATACTCAATTTCAATTCTGCTCGCTAAAACTTCAAATTGTAAAGCGCCAACCACTCCCACGATAAAACCTGATCCGATCATTGGTTTGAATAACTTTGCTGCGCCCTCTTCAGCAAATTGTATTAATGCTTTTTCTAAATTTTTACCCTTCATTGGATCTGTTGATCTGACAGACTTTAATAATTCGGGTGCAAATGATGGTATGCCAATAAATCTTATTTTTTCTCCTTCGGTTAGGGCGTCTCCAATTCTCAATTGTCCATGATTTGGAATTCCAATTATATCACCGGCCCAAGCTTCTTCAGCTAACTCCCGGTCTGCAGCTAAAAATAAAACTGGGTTCGAAATAGCCATTACCTTTTTGGATCTAACATGCGTTAACTTCATTCCACGTTTAAAATGCCCTGAGCATATTCTTACAAAAGCAACTCTATCGCGATGTTTGGGATCCATATTAGCTTGTACTTTAAATACGAAACCTGACACGGATTCTTCAAAAGCATTAATTGATCGAGGTTCGGCCTCTCTCATCAATGGTTCGGGTCCAAAATTTCCTAAACCGTCCATTAATTCTTGTACTCCGAAAGAATTGATTGCAGATCCAAACCATATTGGAGATAATGTTCCTTCTAAAAATGCTTTCTGATCAAAAGGAGGTAACAACTCCCGAGCCATTTCAACCTCTTCTCTTAGTTGAGCCAACAATTGTTCTGGTACATATATCTCTATTTTTGGATCATCTAAACCCTCAATCTGCACGCTCTCTGATACAATATTTCTTTCACTTCTATCCATGATTTCCAGGCGATCATTTAAAAGATCATAGCATCCTAGAAACTCCTTCCCAACACCGATAGGCCAGCTTGCTGGTGTAACATCTATTGCTAAATTAGATTGAATTTCATCAATTATTTCTAGTATATCTCTACTTTCTTGGTCCATTTTATTGCAAAAAGTAAAGACTGGCATATCTCTTAAGCGACAAACCTCAAATAATTTTTTTGTTTGACTTTCTACACCTTTAGCTCCGTCAATAACCATTATTGCTGAATCTACGGCTGTAAGTGTTCGATAGGTATCTTCAGAAAAATCGGAATGCCCTGGAGTATCTACTAAATTGAATCGATAATTTTTATACTCAAAGGACATTGCTGAGGCGGAAACTGATATTCCGCGATCCTGTTCCATTTTCATGAAGTCAGAACGAGTTCGACGGGACTCGCCTTTAGCTCGCACTTGTCCAGCCAATTGAATAGCGCCTCCATAAAGTAGAAATTTTTCTGTTAAAGTTGTTTTACCAGCATCTGGATGAGAAATTATGGCAAAAGTTCTGCGCCTATTTATTTCTATTTCTTTTTTAGCTGATTTACTTTTATATTCTGACATGCGGCGTGGTATAGAGCGAGAATTTCAGTGATGCAATGTCGGTTTATGATTAACTGTTATATACTATTACTAATTATTACACATCTTTGATATTCTGATTGCATCTTATAATAAGAAAACTTTAAACTGATACTAACACTGAATAATTTTTATGAAATATAATGAGGGCAAAAATATGGATCTTGGAATAAATGGAAAATGGGCTATCGTCTGTGCTTCTTCGAAGGGTTTAGGATTTGGCTGTGCAAAAGCACTGGCAATGGAAGGCGTAAACGTAGTAATAAATTCCAGATCTGAAGAGGCTCTAGAAAACGCAGGGAATGCTATTAGAGAACTTTCTTCATCAAAAGTAATTTGTGTGCCTGGTGATGTTACCACTACAGAGGGTCGTGCCAAAATATTAAACGCGTGTGAGGCTCCAGATATTTTAGTAACCAATGCTGGAGGTCCTCCTCCTGGCTTATGGTCAGATTGGGATCGTGAGGACTTTATCAAGGCTATTGATGCAAATATGTTAACGCCTATTTCACTGATACAGTCTGTACTTCCTAATATGATATCATCTGGCTGGGGGAGAATAGTAAATATAACATCACAATCAGTAAAAGCACCAATTGCGGTACTGGGACTATCTAATTCTGCCCGAGCAGGTTTGACTGGATTTGTTGCAGGGACTGCGAGGCAAGTTGCAGGTTCTGGTGTCACAATAAATAATTTGTTACCAGGAATTCATGCGACTGACAGGGCAATTTCACTTGACACAGGCGTTTCAAAAGCACAAAGCATTTCGATTGCTGAGGCTAAAGTTCAGCGTTGTAAAGATATTCCTGCAGGCAGGTATGGCACCTCAGATGAGTTTGGCGCAGCATGTGCTTTTTTGTGTTCAAAGCATTCAGGTTTTATAATTGGGCAAAATATTTTATTGGATGGTGGTGGAGTGAATGCAACTCTCTAATGCGATCTTAATCAAATAAAACTCGATAAACTCATAAGATAATTTTTTCAATGGAAACCATGGTAGATAAAAATAATTCAGAGGCATTGAGATTAGAAGTTAACAATCTATACCATCAGTTTGATGGCTCTAACGTTGTTGAAAATGTTTCTTTATCAGTTCGACCAGGGCAAGTTACTTGTTTACTTGGACCTTCAGGATGTGGAAAATCAACTACTTTACGTATAATTGCTGGGGTGGAGCGACAACAAAAGGGTTCGATTCTTTTGGATGGCAAGGTGGTTTCGGATTCTAAAATACACGTCCAACCAGATCAAAGAAGAGTTGGCTTGATGTTTCAAGATTTTGCACTTTTCCCTCATCTCGATATTAACAGTAATGTTGGGTTTGGTCTGGATAGACGGGACAAGAGTAATCAAGAAAGAATAAACGTTTTATTGGCTCGAGTTGGATTAGATGGGTTTCAAAAAAAATACCCTCATCAGCTTTCAGGTGGAGAGCAGCAAAGGGTAGCGCTTGTGAGAGCATTAGCTCCAAGACCAAGGTTGATGTTGATGGATGAGCCATTTTCTGGTTTAGATTTGCGTCTGCGTGATGAAATACGCGATATGACACTTGATCTATTGAAAGAGGAAGGGACAGCCGTACTACTTGTTACCCATGACCCAGATGAGGCCATGCGAATGGCTGATGAAATAGCTTTAATGCGAAAAGGCGCAATAGTTCAAAAAGGAGCACCTTACAATATTTATAATGCTCCAATTGATAAGGCAGCAGCAGCTTTTTTCTCGGATATAAATGTGATTAAAGGATTATCAAATAATTCACTAACTCAAACACCGTTTGGCCAATTTTTGGCTCCTGGGCTTAAAAATGGACAGGCTGTTGAAATTGTTATCCGCCCTCAACATCTAAAAATGGATTTTGACAGGAATGGCAGAGGACCAAACGCGACAGTTCAAGATGGTGTTCCTGCTAAGGCTGTTGTTTCAAACTCGAGGTTTATGGGTGGACAAAGTTTAGTTGAGTTTAAAATGGAGTCAGACTCATCTTATCTTAAGGCTACAGTTCCTGCGGTATTTTTGCCAAAAAAAGGTACAGTATTATGGTTATCAATGCGTCGTGATCGTTGTTTTGTGTTTCCAATAAGGTAAAAGGTGTATAATTATTTTACATTTAGGGCTTTTAGGGCTTTTAGCTTTGGGTTTTTGTTCTTAAATATAGATAGTTACTGAATTTTTTGGGCATATTGTGCCTTTGAGGGAGATTATAATGCTTAATAATATAGGTATACCAGGAATTTTACTTATAGCTGTGGTTGTTTTGGTTTTATTTGGACGCGGCAAGGTATCGTCTTTGATGGGCGAGGTTGGCAAAGGGATTACGGCTTTTAAGAAAGGCGTAACTGATGGAAAGCAAGAAATTGAGACAGAAAATGCAGAAGAGGCAAAAGACGTGACGCCTGAAGCTGAAAAAGATAATACTTAAGTAAGTATTTATTTGACTGTTTAATTTTTTCTGGAGAATTTATTGATGTTTGATCTTGGTTGGACTGAACTTTTGTTGATAGGTATAGTTGCCTTGATTGTGGTTGGACCTAAAGATTTGCCTGGAATGTTTCGTAATCTTGGCAAGATGATGGCTCGAGTACGTGCTATGGCCAGTGAGTTTCAAAGGTCAATGGAAGATGCAGCTGATGCATCTGGAGCAACTGATATCGCTGCTGATTTAAAAAAAATAACTTCGCCAAAATCGATGGGCTTAGATGCATTAAAAAATTTGGCACCATCCTTTGATGAAAACTCCAAACAAAGTGCAAAATTAGAAGAGACAAAAGCCGAGATGGAAACAGTTCGAAAAAAACATGTTGATGAGATTTCAAAAAAGAATGCTGCTGCTTCTAAGAAAATTCAAGAATTTACTGAAAAAGCAGATTCAAGTATAAAGAAGCCAACACCAAAGACAAAGCCAACACCAAAGACAAAGCCAACACCAAAGACAAAGCCAACACCAAAGGCAAAGACAGTAACAGAAAAAAAACCTTTAATAAAAACTGTTAAGAAGAATAAAAAATGAGTGATGAAGTAGAATCCAATGCTGCGCCTCTAATAGAGCATTTAACCGAGTTGCGGACTCGATTGATAAAATCTGTGGCAGCATTTTTGGTAGGCATGATTGTTTGTTTTACTGTATGGAATTCTATATTTAATTTTTTAACTTATCCACTTTGTTCAGCGATGATGGAAAGAGGCCAAGAAGATTGTGGTTTGATTTTGATTAAGCTTCAAGAAGGTTTTTTTGTTGCTATTTCGATTTCATTTTTGGGAGGGTTTATTTTAGCTTTCCCGTACATTGCATTTCAACTTTGGAGATTTGTTGCTCCAGGACTTTATAAAACTGAAAAAGGTGCTTTTTTACCATTTTTGTTAGCCTCTCCTTTTATGTTTTTTTTAGGTGCTTCATTTGCTTTTTGGGTTGTGACACCTTTAGCCTTTGATTTCTTTTTGGGGTTCCAGCAACCGGGTTCCTTAGGAGAGATCCAAGATGGTGAAAGTGGCATTGCGGCTGTTGCTTTCCAGGGTTCAGCACAGGAATACTTATCCTTAACTATTAAATTTATTGTGTCATTTGGGTTATGCTTTCAATTGCCAGTATTGTTAACACTTATGGGTAAGGTGGGATTGGTAAGTTCTGATGGTCTAAAAACTGTGAGAAAGTACGCTGTAATCGGTATATTGGTCATGGCAGCAATTGTCACACCTCCTGATATAATAACTCAAGTTATTTTGTTTGTTGTCGTATATGGTCTTTATGAATTATCTATCTTTCTGGTGAGAAGAGTTGAAAAGAAACGTGATCAAGATTCTGATTTAGACGACCCTGATGAAACAGATGAGTAAGATGGCAATTCATGAGTGATGAATTAAATCGAATTGCGGATGCTATGGAGAGACTGGCTCCTATCTCTAATGAAGACCCAAATTTTTCTGAAAATGATGTTTATTTGTGGGGTGTGATGCCAGACAGGTTGGAACCTGTGCCTGATTTTAACACTTTGAGTTTAGAGCTCTTACATGGCATAAAAAACGCTAGAGACACATTACTAAGAAACACTGAACAATTTGCAAAAGGCTTCCCTGCGAATAATGCGTTGTTGTGGGGTGCACGTGGAATGGGCAAATCGTCTCTCATAAAAGCTGTTTATAGTAAGGTTTTAGAGTTAGAAAAAAATGTTAAACTAATCGAGATTCAGCGTGAAGATTTACCCTCGATTTCAAGGTTACTAATTAAATTAAAAAAAGTAGAACAAAGATTCATATTATTTTGTGATGATTTGAGTTTTAATAATGATGATGCATCTTATAAATCATTGAAAGCTGTGCTGGATGGCGGAGTAGATGGAACCCCTGAAAATGTTATATTCTATGCTACTTCCAATCGGCGTCACCTGATGCCACGTGATATGATTGAGAATGAGCGCAGCTCTGCAATTAATCCCGGTGAGGCGATTGAAGAGAAGGTTTCTTTGTCAGATAGGTTTGGCTTATGGCTTGGATTCCACTCCTGCGATCAGGAAACCTACTTAGATATTGTGACCGGTTACTGTAACGCTTATGCCCTTAATATGGACATTGGCGAGTTGCATTCAGAAGCTATAAAATGGCAAGCAACACGAGGTTCACGATCTGGAAGGGTTGCATGGCAATACTTCTTGGATCTTGCAGGCCGTAAAGGGATAAAGATTTGATTATTGCTCAAAGAATTGTATAGGATCAACGCGTTGGTTGTCTTTAATCATTTCAAAATGTAAAAAGTTTTTTCCAGGAGCAACCGATCCAATAATCTGCCCTCTTTTTACCAAATCTCCTTTTTGCAAATTAACATCTGATATGTTCGTATATGCTGATAAAATATTATCCTTATGTTTAATAAAGATTATTGTAGGCTGATTTTCACCTTTTGATACTAATGCAACTGTACCATTATTAGAGGCGGCAACTGGGCTACCCTCTGGGGCTTTAATATTAATACCTTGATTGCCATTAGTATCATATGAAAATGGATTTGAAATTTCACCATCGATTGGTTTAAGAAAAGACTTTGTTTTCAATTGCTGATCATTAGAACTTGTTTGTATGTCATCAGCTTTGATTGTTTCATTACTTTCGTTATCTTCCTCTTTGACTTTAGTAACTTCTTTAACAATTGTATCTTTTTTTACTTGAACGCGATCAATTGCCTTTGAGGCCACCTTAGCTATATTAATGGTATCCTCAGTTTTATTTTCTTTTAAATTAACCGGGATAGCCAGTATTTCGCCTTGGCTCAGTTTATAATTCTCTGACAATCCATTATAAACTGCCAATTGTTTAGATGAAACATTTATACGGTTGGCTACATTATACAGTTTTTCACCATTTTTTGCTCTAACAATTGAATAGGTGGAAAATTTTATTATACCTGTTTCTTTTGGTAATGAGGCGTCTGAGCTTTTTGTTTTATATAATGTTGTTGGTAAATCTATATATTGCGAATAATCTAAATTTGTTTCGCAACCAGAAACTATCATAGTTGCCATGCAATAGATAAAATTTCTTAAATTTAAATACTTAATTAATTGGGTGACCTGAATCATTTTTTTCTCATTTTAATTACATGGGTTATTATAACTATTGTTTTTACACCTCTGCAATCCCTTCTATTAGAGGAACAAATCGAACTTCTCCCATTTCATGATAACTCAAACCTTTTTCAGTTTTGGTTATTTTAATCATTGTTTGAACAGAATCTGACTGACCAACTGGTAATACCATGATTCCATTTACTTTTAACTGCTCTAAAAGTGGCGCAGGAGGATCTTCAGCTGCGGCAGTTAATAAAATTCGGTCAAAGGGTGCCTGAGCTGGAAGCCCACGTGAACCATCTGAACGCATTGCCGTAATATTGCTTAAGTTTAAATTATCAAAAACATTTTGTGCTTGTATAATTAGTTCCAAGTGACGTTCTAACGTATACACTCGTCTTGCTAAGCGAGATAAAATTGCGGCTTGGTATCCCGACCCAGTTCCAATCTCTAGGACCTTACACCTAGGAGTAACATTCAGACTTTGGGTCATTTGTGCAACGATAGAGGGTTGGCTTATTGTTTGCCCACAAGCAATTGGTAGGGGTATATCTTGATAAGCTTTTTCTTCAAAAACACCTTTTAAAAACTTTCTTCGATCTATTTTTTCCATTGCATTCAGAACTCTGGAGTCAGTTATGCCTCTGCTTCGAATAGCATATAAAAATTGCATTTTTTCTTCAGGTGTCATTGGGTTCAAATAATTTTTGCAAGCGATTTAAAGTATTATAATCTGTTAAGTCAGTCTTCATAGGTGTTACAGAAATATATCCATCTAAGTTGGCTGCTGCGTCAGTGTTCTTTGCTGTTGGGACATCTTGTGCACCCCCCTTGATCCACAAAAACTTTCGGCCACCAGGCGAGATATGAGGTTCAACACCAAAAGATGTATTTTGCCTAAAACCTTGAGAGGAAATCTTACTACCTTTGACTTTCTGAGATGGAACTGGAGGGAAGTTGATATTGTAAAATATTCTATAGTCTCCAGTGCCCCAATCGCCTTCCTTAAGTAATTTTTGGATAACCGAAGCACCGTAAGCACCAGCGGCTTCAAATGGATTTTCAATTGATATGTTTTTTGGACCTAGATATTGTGAAAGAGCAATTGATTTAATTTTATGAATTGTGCCTTCAATAGCAGCTCCAATCGTTCCAGAATAAAGTGCATTTTCAGCCGAATTATTTCCTCGATTTACACCAGATAGGATTATTTGAGGTTTATTATCTTTCATAACTTCATAAATCCCAGCTAATACGCAATCAGCAGGCGATCCATCTACAGCAAATCTTCTTTCCGAAACTTTAGAAATCATCATTGGTTTTGTGAAACTAATACAGTGCGCCACACCTGACTGTTCGTAGGAAGGTGCTACTACCCAAACTTCTCCTTTGGGACCTGCAATTTCTTTAGCAATTGTTTCTAAAATTTTTAGACCTGGTGCATTTATTCCATCATCATTGGTGATTAAAATTCGCATTACTAACCTTATTTGTTTTATTAATTTCTTAAAGAATGATTAAGATTTCGTCCAGCAGATTAATCATAGATTTTACTCTAAATCCCCATTTGAATTCAATTTTGATTTGCCACCTAGGTATGGCATTAATACGTCTGGTAATTTTACTGACCCATCAATAAGTTGTCCATTTTCAAGTACAGCAATTAAGCACCGACCCACTGCTAAGCCAGATCCATTTAAAGTATGCACGAATTCAAGCTTTTTGCTCTGAATTGGTTTGAATCGGGCATTCATTCTACGAGCTTGAAAATCACCACAAGTTGAACAAGAGCTAATTTCTCGGTATTTATTTTGACCTGGTAACCAAACTTCTATGTCGTGTGTTCTGCGAGCTGATGCGCCCATGTCTCCTGTACATAAAACAACAGTTCGATAGGGTAAATGCAAAGACTCTAAGATAGTTTCAGCACATTTGGTCATTCGGTCAAGCTCATCTATTGATTGTTCTGGATGGACTATGGAAACCATCTCTACTTTCTCAAATTGGTGCTGTCTAAGCATTCCACTTGTATCTCTACCTGCGCTACCTGCTTCTGACCTAAAACATAACGAATGTGCAGTCATTCTTATTGGTAGGTCTTCTTCCTTCATGATTTTGTTAGCAACTGTATTGGTTAGTGTGACCTCAGATGTTGGAATTAACCATCTTCCATCTGTTGTTTGATAACTATCATCTGTAAATTTTGGTAGTTGGCCTGTCCCAATCATCGCCTCATCGCGAACTAGCACGGGTGTATTCATTTCAGTCAACTCATGTTTTTCAACATGAGTGTCCAGCATAAACTGCGCCAATGCTCTGTGAAGCCTGGCTAAAGAACCAGTTAATATTACGAACCTTGAGCCTGATAAATTTCGCGCTGTTTCAAAATCCATAGTTTTTATTGTTGCTGAAAGTTCAAAATGTTCCTTTGCCTTGAATTCAAACTCTGGCTTTTTCCCCCATTGGTTTATTTCTATATTGTCTTTTTCGCTGTCACCAACTGGAACATCCGACATTGGAGAATTTGGTAATTGCATCAAATATTCAGTCAACAATTTATCTTGTTTTTTTGCTTCATCTTCTAACAATGAAATTTCTATTTTTTTCTCACTAATTATGGAGCGAAGTTCATTAAACTCTGATTCATTATCATTCGCTTTTGCTTCCCCAATTTTTTTGCTCGCATTATTTCTTTCAGCTAGTGCTTTTTCTGCAGCTTTTATCTTTGTTCTACGTATTTCATCGAGTGTTAATATTTGGGAGGAAATATTCGAAAGTTTACGTAACTCCATCTTGGCGTCAAATTCTTCAGGGTTTTCACGTATTAAACGAATATCATGCATGTTTTTTTCCAGTTGTTTATTTGTTTTTATCGTTATGCATTATTTTTTAGTTAAGGTTAAGTATTGAATTAAAATATAAGAATATGATTAATTATTTTTTTAAATAACCTGTTGTGTTTTAGTACCCTACAGAAATTTACTTCATTTAGAATCGTGATTTTTTCATTCAACTACTAGGAAATTGTAGGGTCACTGTTAAAAAATAAAATTATGAATAGGCTAATATTTTCAATATGAGATAAATTTTATATTTATACTCATTTATTATACCAAATTGATGGTGATTTATCATAAAATTGTACTGTGAATACTTGCAAATCTGAGAGTGTAGGGTTAGGGTCGCCTTCGTTCAGTTGTGGTATTACTCACAACTTATAAAAGGAAAAAACATGGGCGACATAACACAAATTCTACCATTTATATTAATTTTTGCTATAATGTACTTTTTGCTAATTAGGCCGCAGCAAAAAAAAGTGAAAGAACACAAGGCATTAGTGGAGGCGGTAAAAAAAGGTGATGAGGTAGTGACTCAGGGTGGTTTGATAGGAAAAATCACAAAGGTAAAGGGCGAAGGCAGGCTAGAAGTGGAGATTGCTTCTGGTGTTAAGGTACAAGTTGTGCAAGCAACAATTGCTCAAGTTATTAATAAGACTGAAACAAAAAAATAAAAACTAGGAACTTCTTAAAATGCTTCAGTTTTCTTTATGGCAAAAAATAATAATTTGGAGTGTATGTGGGTTTGGAATTTTATTTGCTCTACCAAATGCATTTTATACCCGGGTTGAAGTTAGGAATGATCTTTATGAAGCGAGAGCAAACGGTTTAAACGTAACTGATGAAGAAATAGCTAATATTGGAAATTGGCCGTCTTTTTTACCTTCAAGTTTAGTAAATCTAGGATTAGATCTACGTGGTGGTGCTCATTTATTAGCAGAAGTTAAAGTTGAGGAAGTTTATGCTCAAAGACTAGATGCTATGTGGCAGGAAGTTCGTGATGTTTTGAGAGCTGAAAGAAGTAGTATAGGCACTATTCGACGACAAGATGGTCGAGATGATCAACTTAGGGTAAAAATTTCCAAAAAATCTGGAATGGCAAAAGCCATTAAGGTGATAGAGAATCTTGCCCGTCCTGTCAGCTCTTTAACTGGAGTTGGGCAGAAAGATATTGAAGTGTCTGCAGATCAAAATACGTTAATTATTCAATTTTCTGATGCGGAAAAATTAGCGTTAAATGAGAGAACTATGGAGCAATCTCTCGAAATAATAAGGAGACGAGTCGACGAGGTTGGTACGCGTGAACCTACAATACAAAAACAGGGTGATCGAAGGATTCTTATTCAGGTACCTGGACTTGGTTCAGCTAGTGAGCTTAAAACATTAATAGGAACAACTGCAAAATTGGGATTTTATCCTGTAGTTAAGCAAACTTCTAACGCTGATGAAGAAGGAAACGGTAGAACTCAAACCCTTCCAGCCCGTGATGATAAAGGTGTGTTTTATATCTTAGACAAAATGGCTGCGGTAACTGGTGAAGAACTTGTTGATGCTCAACCAACTTTTGATCAAAATGGCCAACCTGCCGTGAGCTTTAGATTCAATCCAGGTGGTGCAAGAAAATTCGGAAATTATACCGCAAATAATGTTGGTTCATTATTTGCAATAGTCTTGGACAACGAAGTTATCTCAGCTCCACAAATCCGAGAGGCAATTACTGGAGGAAGTGGTCAAATAACTGGAAACTTTTCTGTCACAGAATCTGCAGAACTTTCGATTTTGCTGCGAGCAGGTGCATTACCAGCGCCAATGCAATTTGAAGAAGAAAGAACTATTGGGCCTGAGTTAGGGCAAGATAGCATTGATGCTGGAAAAATTGCTTGTGCTGTAGCATTTGCAGCTATCTTAGTTTTTATGTTTTTGAGTTATGGGTTGTTTGGCATATTTGCAAATATCGCCTTGATTATAAATGTATCTTTAATTTTTGGTTTGTTGTCCATTATTGGGGCTACTTTGACACTTCCAGGAATAGCTGGAATCGTCTTGACTGTTGGAATGGCCGTCGATGCAAATGTATTAATCTTTGAACGAATTAAAGAAGAACTTAAAACAGCAAAAAGCCCATATCGCGCTATTGAGTTGGGATATGAACGTGCATTTAGTGCAATTCTTGATGCTAACATTACAACATTTATTGCTGCATTGATTTTGTTTCTTATGGGTTCAGGACCGGTAAGGGGTTTTTCCATCACACTTGGATTAGGGATAATTACTTCAGTATTTACGGCAATTTATGTGACCCGGCTTTTGATGGCCATTTGGTTTGACATAAAACGTCCAAAAGCAATCATTGTTTAAAGGTTTATTATGCGATTAAAACTTGTACCCTCAGAAACTAAAGTAGATTTTTTTAAGTTATCAAAAATAACTTTTGGAGCTTCTATAATTGGAATGATAGTTGCTTTGGTTCTCTTCTTTCTCTTAGGTTTGAACTTTGGAATTGATTTTAGAGGTGGAACCACAATTAGAACTGATGCCTCGATACCTATAGAAGTTAGCACTTATAGATCTGCCTTATCTAAACTTAACCTTGGCGATGTGTCGATCACAGAAGTATTTGATCCAACAAAGCCTGATCAAAATGTAGCGCAGATAAGAATAGAACAACAAGAAAATGAAGGTAGTGCCACAGTGAAAACGGTAAAGGCAGTGCAAGCAGCATTGTTGACAATTGACTCTAAAATGACATTTCCTTCGATTGAGAGTGTAGGCCCTAAAGTATCTGGTGAGCTTATCCGAACTGCAGTAATTGCAGTTATAGCTGCAATATTTGCAGTTCTATTTTACATCTGGTTAAGGTTTGAATGGCAATTTTCCGTAGGTGCAGTAGCGGCTTTAATTCATGATATTGTTCTTACTATTGGAATATTCAGTTTACTGCAGATAAAATTTGATTTGGCTATAATTGCTGCTTTGCTTACAATTGTGGGCTATTCCTTGAATGACACTGTTGTTGTTTTTGACCGAGTAAGGGAAAATTTACGTAAATACAAAAAAATGGAATTACAGAAAGTTTTAAATCTATCTATAAATGAGACTTTGAGCAGAACAGTTATGACATCAGTTACTACGCTGCTAGCCCTTATATCATTATTTGTTTTAGGTGGCGATGTGATAAGGGGTTTTGTATTTGCAATGATCTGGGGCGTGATTGTGGGAACGTATAGCTCTGTATTTATTGCTTCGAATATACTTCTTAGATTGGGTGTTAAACGAGATTGGTCCAAGCCGTCAGCCGGTGCGGGAACACAATTTTCAGGTATAGATGCTTGATTTATTTTATGAAGCTTTAAACTTCAATGGTCTATTTTGGGTCCTATCAGCCGCATTTTTAGCTGGAATTATTAGAGGTTTTTCTGGCTTTGGGACCGCCATGGTTTATCTACCTCTTGCTGCACAAGTTCTTCCACCAGTTCAGGCAATTGTATCGATGGTTTTGTTTGATTTAATAGGGATATGGCCAACTGTACCTCGCGCATTAAAATATGCAAAATTACCAGATGTTTTTAGACTTGGGTTGGGAATGGTTTTGACAACGCCACTAGGGTTGCTGGCATTATATTTTATGTCGCAATCCTCTTTTAGATTATTGGCTTCGGTATTAATTATTTTATTACTATTACTGTTGATAATGGGAGTTCGTTATCGAGGTGCGTTAAGTAATCGTATAATGTTAATGGCGGGTGCGTTGGGTGGCTTATTTGGTGGCAGTTCTGGTTTGTGTGGGCCACCAGTTATAATGATTTATATGGCAAGCAAAAGTGCTCCTGAAATAGTTAGGGCAAATCTGCTTTTATATTTAATAATCACAGATATTGTACTTTTGGTTTTATGCTTTTCGTCATTTGATATTTCCCTTTTTCCAATATTTATTGGATTTTTCGCGGCTGTTCCCTTTATGGTTGGAAATATCTTTGGATCAAAGATGTTTGATCCAAAGAGAGAAGGTGTTTTTAGAATGGTAGCTTATGTTGTTATTGGATTTTCAGCAATTTATGGCTTACCAATTTGGAATTTCTAAGGAATTTAATTAACAGGCCAAGTATCTGAAACTCTGTATCCAAAAGGCCATGGATCAGAAGGGTCTCGCATAATTTGATGTGTGCCAGTAATAAAGCCTCTTCCACTAATTATTGGGACAATTAGTTGGTTTTTGTCATTAAAAATGATGTCTTTTATTTTGCAATCAAAGGTTCCACCAATAATTGACTTTCCAACAAATTCGTCACCTTTTTTCATTATTCCCTTTGCTGCCAGTACTGCCATTCGAGCAGAGCAGCCTGTTCCACATGGTGACCTGTCAATCTTTCCGGGTTCAATCACCACGGCACTTAGGCCTGTCAATACATGACCTATTTTTTCAATAGGGTTTGTGAACTGACAAAAAGAAATATGGTTCCAATCTTGAGACGGATGGTTGAAGCCGATTTGCTCATTAGCAGCTTTGATTATCTTTTTGCCAATATCTGCTATCATACTTCCAGATTCTGGATTTAGGGTTAAGCCACAACTGGCAGCATCAACAAGTACAAAACTGTCGCCTCCAAATGCAGTATCTACAGTTATTGGGCCCATATTTTTTACTTTTAGGGGGACGTCTAATTTATCAGCAAAACTATTTATGTTTTTGATTTCAATTTTTTTTGCTTCTCCATTAATGCATGAAGCCTTGATTTCTATTAATCCAGCTGGAGTTTCTAGATTAAAAGTGGTCAAAGGTTCTTGAATTTCTATCATGCCAGTTTCTAAGAGAACTGTTGCAACACATATAGCGTTGGAGCCTGACATGGGAGGCGTGTGAATAGGTTCCATTATTAAGAAGCCAAAATCTGCCAAGGGATTTTTTGCAGGAACAATTAGGTTTATGTGTTTAAAAACGCCTCCACGTGGTTCGTTCAAAAGTAAATTACGCAGTTTTTGATCTTTCTCGAGGAATGTTCTCATTTCCCATAAGTTGTTTCCTGGTGGGGTGGGAACGCCACCAACTATTACGTTTCCAACTTCACCTTCTGCATGCGCAGAAACCATATGTATTGATATGTTGCTTTTCATTTGCCAAAATCTTAATTTATATAATTTTTTAATGATTATCTTATAGTTAAGTAATTTGCGATCTGTTTCTTTTCGTTGTATTGCTTTCGTTGAATCTGAATGCAGAATTGGCAAGGAGCTTATTGAATGAACGAAATCTTGCAAGAGTTGGAAAAGCGCAGGGAGCAAGCACGACTTGGTGGTGGCCAAAAACGAATTGATGCACAACATGCTAAAGGTAAACTTACTGCGAGAGAACGAGTTGAATTATTGCTAGATAGCGATAGTTTTGAAGAGTTAGATATGTTTGTAAAGCATCGGTGCGTTGAATTTGGAATGGAGGAAACACAAATTTCTGGAGATGGTGTCGTTACTGGTTGGGGCACAATTAATGGTAGACAAGTATACGTGTTCTCTCAAGATTTCACTGTTTTTGGCGGTTCTCTTTCCGAAACTCACGCACAAAAAATCTGCAAAGTTATGGATATGGCCATGTTAAATGGCGCTCCTATAATTGGGCTGAATGATAGTGGGGGTGCTAGAATACAAGAAGGGGTAGCATCGCTTGCTGGATATGCAGATGTTTTTCAAAAGAATATTTTAGCCTCTGGGGTTGTTCCCCAAATCAGTGTCATTATGGGTCCTTGTGCAGGTGGTGCTGTATACTCTCCAGCGATGACTGACTTCATCTTTATGGTCAAGGATAGCAGTTACATGTTTGTAACGGGCCCAGATGTCGTAAAAACAGTAACAAATGAAGTAATTACGGCAGAGGAACTTGGTGGTGCAATAACGCATACAACAAAGTCATCGGTTGCCGATGGCGCTTTTGAAAATGATGTGGAGGCATTAGGACAAATTAGACGATTATTTGACTTTTTACCACTTAGTAATCGTGAAAAACCACCTCAAAGACCATTTTATGATGATGCATCGCGGATAGACAATTCTTTAGATACTTTGATACCAGATAATCCAAACCAACCTTATGACATCAAAGAATTAATTTTAAAGCTATCAGATGAAGGTGATTTTTTTGAAATTCAAGAAAAATTTGCTGCAAATATAGTAACTGGTTTTATTAGGCTTGAAGGTCGTACGATTGGTGTTGTTGCTAATCAACCACTCGTCTTGGCGGGTGTATTGGATATTGATAGTAGCAGAAAAGCTGCAAGGTTTGTTCGATTTTGTGATGCCTTTGAAATCCCAATACTTACCTTAGTTGATGTGCCAGGGTTTTTACCTGGAACTGCTCAAGAATATGGTGGTGTGATTAAGCATGGTGCCAAACTGCTGTTTGCATATGGTGAGGCGACGGTCCCAAAGGTTACCGTAATTACTCGAAAAGCCTATGGTGGTGCCTATGATGTTATGGCTTCTAAACATCTACGAGGTGACTTTAACTACGCTTGGCCAACAGCAGAAATCGCGGTGATGGGCGCTAAAGGTGCAGTGGAAATTTTGTATCGTCAAGAATTAGGAGATCCGGAAAAAATAAAAAAACGCACAAAAGAATATGAAGAACGTTTTGCCAATCCATTCGTAGCGGCTGAAAAAGGCTTTATTGATGAGGTAATCTCCCCAAGCTCTACACGAAAAAGAATTAGTAGAGCATTCGCAGCGTTACGCGGTAAGAGTCTAAAAAACCCATGGAAAAAACATGATAACATACCATTATAATTTTTATCTTGATGGATTTGAAATTAAGAAATTAGTAAATAAAATGACAGGTCAAACACTATGATTAAGCATCGAGGGTTTCCAAGCAGATTGCCTGGTTCGGATTATCAATTCACTATTAGGCGAGCTGCAAAGAGTAAAGTTACAAAGCTGATGGAACGGCAACGATTTGCGGATAGAAAACATTCTGACAAAGTAGCAGATAAAGCTTTCATTCGTGCGGTGTGGGAGCATTTTGGAGACGGTGAATTTGAAAGAGGCAATTTGGATGCTGGCAGATTGAGTTGGTTTTTAGGACGTGAAATCAAACCAGTAGGCTCGAGTTTCGATCCTTCATCTTACGATACTAAACTGGTATTAGATAAGGCAACAACAAGTAATTCATTCCCTGATATTTTTGAAAATAACGATTGATAGTAGAAAGCTTATTTGTATTAAAATTATCATAAAAACCATTAGAATGCCATTATAAAAATTTAATTTTCATGTTAAGATAGTTTAACCAGGAATAAAAAGGCAATTATGTATGTTTAAAAAAATACTAATAGCAAACAGAGGCGAAATAGCCTGTAGAGTTATAAAAACAGCCAAGCAAATGGGTATTAAAACTGTTGCAGTTTATTCAGAAGCTGACAAGGAATCTGTGCATGTAAGAATGGCAGATGAGGCTGTATATATTGGTCCAGCAGAAGCTAATAAATCTTATATTGTAATTGATAAAATACTGGAAGCTATTAGAAAAACTAAAGCAGATGCGGTTCATCCAGGCTACGGATTTTTGTCTGAAAATAAATTATTCGCCCAAGCACTAGAGAAAGATAATATTACGTTTATCGGACCATCTCCCAAAGCCATTGAGGCTATGGGAGATAAAATAACCTCAAAGAAGTTAGCAAAAAAAGCTGGGGTATCCACAGTGCCTGGTTATTTAGGTGAGATTGCGAATGAAGAAGAGGCAGTTAAGATCTCAAATGAAATTGGTTACCCAGTTATGATCAAAGCCAGCGCTGGTGGCGGTGGAAAGGGGATGCGTGTTGCATGGAATGATTTAGAGGCAAAAGAAGGTTTCAATTCATCCAAGAACGAGGCTGCTAGTAGTTTTGGTGACGATCGAATATTTATCGAAAAATTTATCACCCAACCAAGACATATAGAAATACAGTTACTGGCTGATAAACATGGGAATATTATCTATTTGAACGAAAGAGAATGTTCAATTCAAAGAAGAAATCAGAAAGTTATTGAAGAGGCCCCATCTTTATTTCTTGACGAAAAAACAAGAAAAGAGATGGGACAACAGAGTTGTGCATTGGCTAAAGCTGTTTCATACTCTTCGGCGGGAACAGTTGAGTTCATAGTTGATTCAAATAAGAAATTTTACTTTTTAGAAATGAATACAAGACTTCAAGTTGAGCATCCAGTAACAGAATTGATAACTGGGGTTGATCTTGTTGAGCAAATGATACGTATTGCTTGGGGCGAAAAACTAACGATTGAACAAAAAGATGTGACTATTAATGGATGGGCAATTGAAAGCCGTATTTATGCAGAAGATCCTTATCGAAATTTCCTACCGTCTATAGGACGGTTAGTGAAGTATAGACCTCCATCAGAAAAATCTGAAGATGAAATAGTGATACGCAATGATACAGGTGTTTGTGAAGGTGGTGAGATCAGCATATACTATGATCCGATGATAGCAAAACTTTGCTCATGGGCTAAATCACGTGATAAAGCGATTAAAATAATGGAAAATTCCTTAAATGAATTTGAATTGGAGGGTATTGGACATAACATCCCATTTCTATCAGCGGTTATGCAACATGATCGGTTCTTGAAAGGTGACATAACCACTGCATTTATTGACGAAGAGTACCCCGACGGATTTTTGGGAGTTAATTTGGCAAAAGATATGCTTAAATATATAGCAGCGGCTTGTTCTGCAATGTACCGAGTGGCTGAAATTAGGCGTGCTCGAATTTCGGGGCGAATGGATAATCATACAAGAACAGTTGGATCTAACTGGGTTGTAAGTTTATCTGGTCATGATTTTTTTATAGACTTAACTGCCGATAAAAGTGGATCAACAGTGATCTTTTCTGATGGATCTTCGTTCCGTGTGGAATCTAGTTGGAGGCCTGGTGATACTATTGCTCATGTGAATGTAAATGAAACACTAGTTTCTATAAAAGTTGACAAGATACCGAGTGGATTTCGAGTCCGCCACAATGGTGCTGATTTAAAGGTTCTTATTAGAAATGAACGTCAGTTCCAACTTTCTAAGTATATGTTGGAAAAAATTGCACCAGATATGTCCAAATTTCTTTTGTGCCCAATGCCTGGAATGTTGGTATCAGTGAATGTGTCAGTGGGTGAAGAAGTACAAGAAGGTCAGTCATTGTGTGTCGTTGAAGCGATGAAGATGGAAAATGTTCTTAGGGCAGAAAAAAAAGGCATAATAAAGTCAATAAATACTGAGCCTGGAATGTCTTTAGCTGTAGATGAAACCATCATTGAATTTGAATAATTTTCTTGATTTGTATTTAATCTTAATATCAATAGCTTAATTATTACCTAAATGATGGAATTTTTAATATCACAACCAGTTAATTACATTTAAAAATAATCTAGTATAATGAAACCGATAAACATGTGCGTATGAGGAAAATCATGAAAAAATCATTGGATGACTGGAAAGATTTGGCTTCAAAAGAGCTTAAAGATCGTTCTATTGATGAGCTAAATTGGGAAACTCTTGAGGGGTTGGCAATAAAACCACTTTACACAAGTGCTGATTTAGAAAACTTAACTCATTTAGATGACTTGCCCGGGTTTGAGCCTTTTACCCGTGGGCCAAAAGCCACTATGTATACTGGTAGGGCGTGGACGATACGACAGTACGCTGGGTTTTCTACTGCTGAAGAATCAAATGCATTTTATCGTAAAAATTTAGCTGCTGGTCAGCAGGGAGTATCTGTTGCATTCGATTTGGCCACCCATCGAGGATATGATAGTGACCATCCGAGAGTTGAAGGTGATGTTGGAAAAGCTGGAGTGGCCATAGATTCTGTAGAAGACATGAAGATTCTATTTAATAAGATTCCACTGGATCAGGTTAGTGTTTCGATGACCATGAACGGTGCAGTGATTCCAACTTTGGCTTGCTATATTGTTGCGGGTGAAGAGCAAGGTGTAGAGCAGAAACTTCTATCTGGAACTATTCAAAACGATATTCTGAAAGAGTTTATGGTGAGGAACACTTACGTATACCCACCAGAACCTTCAATGAGAATTGTTGCAGATATAATAGAGTATACATCTTCTAATATGCCTAAATTTAATTCAATATCAATAAGTGGATATCATATGCAAGAAGCTGGTGCTAATTTAGTGCAAGAGCTTGCGTATACATTAGCAGATGGAAAAGAATATGTACGAACAGCTATAGAAAGAGGGATGGATGTAGATAAGTTTGCTGGTCGCTTATCTTTCTTTTTTGCAATTGGAATGAACTTCTTTATGGAAGCAGCAAAGCTTAGAGCAGCTAGACTTCTTTGGCATCGAATAATGGAAGAATTTGATGCTAAAGATGTAAAATCAAAGATGCTTAGGACTCATTGTCAAACATCTGGAGTTTCGTTGCAAGAACAAGATCCTTACAATAATGTTGTACGGACGGCTTATGAGGCTTTGAGTGCAGTGTTGGGTGGAACGCAATCATTGCATACTAATGCTCTAGATGAAGCAATAGCACTTCCTACAGAATTCTCGGCTAGAATTGCACGTAATACCCAATTAATTTTACAGGAAGAGACTGGAGTGAGTAACGTAATTGACCCTTTAGCTGGGTCTTATTATGTTGAGAGTTTAACTGCTGAATTAGCTGACGCTGCCTGGGATATTATAAAAGAAATTGATGAGATGGGGGGGATGACTAAAGCAGTTGCAAGTGGCATGCCTAAGTTGAGAATAGAAGAAAGTGCAGCAAAGCGTCAGGCAATGCTTGATAAAGGAGAAGAAGTTGTTGTGGGGGTAAACAAGTATCGTTTAGAAACCCAAGATAAAATTGACATAAGAAATATTGATGACAGTATGGTACGTGAGACACAAATTTCACGCCTCACTGACGTGAAGAAAAATCGTGATGATGAGAGGTGCAATAATGCTTTGGAAAACCTGGAACTTGTAGCGAGAGAAGGTGGAAACCTGCTAAATGCTGCAATTGAGGCTGCCCGAGCGCGAGCAACAGTGGGAGAAATTTCAATGGCAATGGAGAAAGAGTTTGGTCGCCATAGAGCTGAAGTTAAAATGTTATCTGGTGTGTATGGTGCTGCTTATGATGGAGATGAAGATTTTCATAAAATTCAGCAAGAAGTTAAATCTTTTGCAAAATCAGAGGGTAGAAGACCAAGAATTCTTGTTGTAAAAATGGGGCAAGATGGTCATGATAGAGGCGCAAAAGTGATAGCGACAGCTTTTGCTGATATTGGTTTTGATGTGGATGTGGGACCGTTGTTTCAAACTCCTGATGAGGCGGCAAATGATGCTATAGATAATGACGTTCACATAATTGGAATTTCTAGTCAGGCTGCTGGCCATAAAACATTAGCACCAAAGTTAATTAAAGCTTTAAAATCACAAGGTGCTGAAGAAATCATCGTGATTTGTGGTGGAGTCATCCCGCAGCAAGATTATGAGTATCTTTATGAAAAAGGAGTTAAAGCAATTTTTGGACCTGGTACAAATATTCCAGATGCAGCGAGTAAAATTTTGAAATTGATCGTAAAGTCAAAAAATGAGTAGTTACAAAAAAGTCTATCAAGATTGGAAGAATGATCCTGAAAGCTTTTGGATGAAGGCGGCTGAAAAAATTGATTGGGTAAGGAAACCAACAAAGGCTTTAAATAAAGAAAATGCGCCTTTGTACGAATGGTTTACTGATGGGATTGTGAATACTTGCTATAATGCTGTCGATAGGCACGTGGAAAACGGAAGAGCAGATCAGTTAGCAATAATATACGATAGTCCTGTCACTGGAGTTAAAGAAAGAATTTCTTATGCTGAACTTCAGAAGAAAGTTGCTCTATTAGCAGGTGCACTAATTAAAAAAGGAATCCAAAAAGGAGACCGGGTAATAATATATATGCCAATGGTACCTGAGGCAATAATCGCAATGCTTGCTGTGGCGCGTATTGGAGCAATACATTCAGTTGTTTTTGGTGGCTTTGCGGCAAGAGAATTAGCGACCCGAATTGATGATTCGACTCCAAAGGCTATTATAGCAGGCTCCTGTGGCATTGAAGCAAATCGAATTATTGATTACAAACCATTGTTAGATGAAGCTATTCAAATAGCTTCTCACAAGCCAGAGTTTTGTGTTATTTCTCAGAGAGAGCAGAAAAATGCAGAGTTAATTCCTGGAAGAGATTACGCGTGGAATGATATAATTAATGACGCTGATTGGGCCGAATGTGTTCCAGTGTCTGGTGACCATCCAGTTTATATTTTGTATACATCTGGTACTACTGGGCAGCCAAAAGGGGTTATTAGGCCAACTGCTGGTCATCTTGTGGCATTGTATTGGACAATGAAAAATATATATAATGTTGACCCAGGGGACGTTTTTTGGGCAGCGTCTGATGTTGGCTGGGTAGTGGGTCATAGCTATATTTGTTACGCACCATTAATACATGGTAACACGACTGTATTGTTTGAGGGAAAACCTGTAGGAACACCTGATGCTGGAACTTTTTGGAGAGTGATGTCCGAACATAAAGTTAAGTCTTTTTTTACTGCACCAACTGCACTTCGAGCAATTAAACGAGAAGATCCAGAAGGTAAGCTTGTTAGCAATTATGATCTTTCAAATTTAAAAGCACTTTATTTGGCTGGTGAACGAGCCGACCCTGATACTATTGAATGGGCACAAAAACAATTAAATATTCCTGTTGTGGATCATTGGTGGCAAACAGAAACTGGTTATACTATTGTTGGCAATCCATTAGGAATTGAAAATTTGCCTATTAAACTTGGCTCTCCAACAGTTCCTATGCCAGGGTATGATGTTCATATTTTAGATGATAATGGCCTCCCGAAACCTGTAGGAGAGCTTGGAGCTATTGCTATTAAATTACCACTACCACCTGGTACTTTGCCAACGCTTTGGAATGCAGAAAAAAGGTATATAGAATCTTATTTAACCACATTTGATGGATATTATGAGACTGGTGATGCTGGTTATATTGATAGGGATGGTTATTTGTATATAATGGCCCGAACTGATGATGTGATTAATGTTGCTGGCCATCGATTATCAACAGGAGCAATGGAGGAGGTTTTAGCAGGTCATACTGACGTCGCAGAATGCGCTGTGATAGGTGTACATGATGAATTAAAAGGACAGCTTCCATTGGGTTTCTTATGCTTAAATGTGGGAGTTGATAAGCCAGAAGCTGATATTATTAATGAATGTGTAAAATTAATGCGTGAAAAAATTGGACCTGTTGCTGCGTTTAAAAAGGCTGTTATTGTGAATCGGTTACCTAAAACACGGTCTGGAAAAATATTAAGAGCTATTATGGTGAAGGTTGCAAATGGAAGCCCATGGACTGCTCCAGCAACAATTGATGATCCGGAAATTTTAAATGAAATAAAGTTGAAATTGCAAGAAATAGATTATGGATTTAGTAAATAAAATGGCGAGGTGTGTAGTTTTAGAATCTGGATAGAATATATTTAAAAGGTATACTTAAATTGGCTTTTTTTAACTTTTTAGTTTCAAAAATAGTCACATCCAGGACAATTTTATAGAGGTAAAGATGGATCTGATTAAAAAAGCGATAGAAGTTCGAAAGAATGCCTATGCTCCTTACTCAAATTTTTTGGTTGGAGCGGCGATTAAAGCAAAAAATGGATCAGTTTTTTCTGGCTGCAATGTGGAAAATGCTGCTTATCCCGAAGGTACTTGTGCAGAGGCTGGTGCAATAGCAGCAATGATCGCATCAGGTCAACGTGAAATAATAGAAGTTGTTGTTGCAGCAGATAGTCAAACCCCTGTAACACCGTGTGGTGGCTGTCGTCAGAAATTGGCAGAATTTTCAAATTCAAATGTAATAGTAATTTTTTCAAATCTAAATGGGGAGGTTGGCCGCATGACAGTGGAGCAATTATTGCCCGGTGCATTTGAAAAAGAACAAATGAGAAGTTAATTTGGACGCGCAAACGATCATAGGTAGAAAACGCGATAGCTTTGCGTTGAATGTCGATGAAATAAATTGGTTTTGTAAAGGCTTAGCATCTGGAATTGTTTCAGATGCTCAGGCAGGTGCCTTTGCGATGGCTGTTACTATTAATGGTATGAATGATCTTGAATTGGTTAATTTAACCCTTGGTATGCTAAATAGTGGATCCATATTGAAATGGGACTTACCTGGGCCAATTTTAGATAAACATTCTACTGGTGGAGTTGGAGACTGTGTTAGCCTTCTATTAGCGCCAGCCTTGGCATCCTGTGGAGCATTTGTACCAATGGTCTCTGGTAGAGGACTAGGTCATACTGGTGGAACTCTAGATAAATTAGAGGCTATAACAGGATATAAGACTCAAATTTCGACCCAAAAGTTCAAGAAGGTTGTTTCTGATATTGGTTGTGCAATTGTTGGTGCGAGTGATGATATCGCGCCTGCTGACCAAAGACTTTATGGTATTAGAGATGTAACAGGAACAGTTGGAAATGTTGCTTTAATCACCAGTTCTATTCTATCCAAAAAACTTGCATCTGGTTTGGATGGATTAGTATTAGATGTAAAGGCGGGATCTGGTGCTGTGATGAAAAATGTGAAGATGGCAACATCCTTGGCAACAGAAATGGTACGAATAGGTGAGCAATCTGGTTGTTCGACTACAGCTTTGATAACTAACATGGATGAACCACTAGCTGCATGTGCTGGAAATTCTCTTGAAGTGCTGACTGCGATGGATTGCTTAACAATGCGTCGAATTGATAAAAGGTTGTTTGATTTAACAATATCTTTGGGTGGGAGTTTATTAAAAAGCGCTCAAGTTGTTACAACGTTAAAGGAAGGCGAAAATAAGATCAGAGAAAGTATGGAGGGAGGATTCGCTGCAGAAAAGTTTGCTAAAATGGTTTCTGCTCTTGGCGGGCCTGTAAACTTTCTTGAGAGGTATAAAGATTTGTTGCCAGAAGCCGCTACAATAGTTGAAGTAAAGTCAAATTTAGAGGGCTTTGTTTCTGAAATAGATGTGAGGCGGCTTGGTTTAACAGTAGTATCATTAGGTGGGGGTCGTATGCGTCAGGACGATAAATTAGATTTATCTGTTGGGTTAGATAAATTTCTCCCACTAGGCTCTAAAGTATCTTTAGGTGCAGTTTTGGCACGGGTGCATGGTCGTGATGAAACATCAGTTCTAAAAGCAGTCGAGGAAGTACGGTCAGCTTACAAAATTTCAAATAAATCTATAGACGGAAAAAAAATTATCATTAAACGAATCTCAAAATGAGTAGAGCTTTCTTGATTGTAATGGACTCAGTGGGTTGTGGTGGAGCGCCTGACTCCCGCAGTTTTAATGATGAAGGTGCTAATACATTGGGTCATATTATTGAGCAATGTGAATTGGGTAATTGTGAAAAGTATAGATCTGGTTTTCTAAAGACACCGAATTTGGATAGTTTAGGACTTCGTGAAGCAGTCAGATTGGCAAATAATTATCCACTTTCGCAAAAATCGAATGAAGTTAAAGGTATTTTTGGCGCTGCAACCGAACTATCCAAAGGAAAAGATACACCTTCTGGACATTGGGAGTTGGCTGGCGCTCCAGTTCCTTGGGAGTGGCATTATTTTAAAAATAAAACAAAAAGTTTTTCAAATATGATAGTTGAACGCGTGTGTTTAGAAGGTAATGTTGAAGGAATACTTGGAAATTGCCATGCGTCTGGAACTGATATTATCAATCTCTTGGGAGAGGAACATCTTAAAACGGGAAAGCCAATTTGTTATACTTCGGGCGATAGTGTGTTTCAGATTGCTGCAAGTGAAAATACTTTTGGCTTGGATAGGCTTTACAAGCTTTGTGAAAAATTAGCACCATTTTTTCATGCGATGAAGGTTGGGCGGGTTATAGCCCGTCCATTTATAGGAACAAATAAAGAGAATTTTTTAAGAACTCCAAATCGAAAAGATTTTGCAATCGATCCGCCAGCGTTAACATTGTGTGATTATGCAAAAATTGATAATCGGACAGTCTGTGCAATTGGAAAAATTAATGATATTTTTTCAGGGAAAGGCATTACTCAAGTTCTTAAGGGAAAAAATGATAAGGACTTAATGCTTCATTTACTTGGACAAGTACGTTCGGCTAGCGAGGGTACTTTTGTTTTTGCAAATTTTGTTGAATTTGATACTGATTTTGGACATCGACGGGATGTTGCTGGTTACGCTAGAGCTCTTGAGTGGTTTGATATGGAGATAGGTAAGGTAATTAGAGAGTTATTGCCTGAGGATATATTAATTGTGACAGCCGATCATGGTAATGATCCTACTTGGCATGGATCAGATCATACCAGAGAGAGGGTGCCTGTATTAGTGGCGGGCAATGGAGAAGGTTCTATTGGATTAATAAATTTTAGCGACGTGGCGGCTAGTATAGCAACTTATATGCAGATTCCCTATAAAGGAAAAGGCGACATATTTTGGAAATGAATTATGGTAAATTACCGAAATGTGAGCTTCACGTTCATTTAGAAGGTGCGGCACCTCCCGACTTTATTAGGCAATTAGCTAACGAAAAAAAAATAAATTTAACTGGTTTGTTTGATTCTAAAGGCGATTATTTCTTTAAGAATTTCAAGGATTTTTTAAATGTTTATGATCAGGCATGTAAAGTTTTAAATGGTCCGGAAGAATTCTACCGCTTAGTCGTAGCTGCTTTGAAATCTTCTGCTCAGCATGGTGTGATTTATACAGAGTTTTTTGTAAGCCCAGACTTTTGTGGGGGAGGTGATCTTGTAGCATGGAGAGAATATTTAGCGGCTATGGAAGCGGCAGCAAGTTATTGTGAAGCTAACATGGCAGTTTATTGCCGATTTATTCTTACCCCGATTAGACATCTGGGTGCAGATAGAGCTTGTGTGATTGCTGATATCGCCCAGAAAACTATAGGTGGAAGATTGACAGGGTTTGGGATGGGAGGAGATGAAACTTTTCTTACTCCAAAAGATTTTTCTTACGCTTTTGATATGGCACGTGAAGCTGGTTATCGCTTAACCAATCACGCGGGAGAAATTGTGGGAGCAAGCTCTGTTCTAGATAGTTTGAAGTATTTGAAGGTAGAACGTATTGGCCATGGTGTTAGGGCAATCGAAGATTTAGATGTTGTCCAAAGGCTTGTTGAAGAAAACATAACTTTGGAAGTTAATCCTGGGTCTAATATATTTTTAGGTATTTACAAGGATTTAAAATCACACCCAATTCAAAGATTGCGTGACCTGGGTGTTCAAGTTACTGTTTCAACAGATGATCCGCCTTTTTTTAAAACTGATATGACAAAAGAATATAGTAATTTAGCGAGTGCATTTAATTGGAAAAGTGAAACCTTTTTCTTATTAAACACAGATGCTGTAAAAGCTGCTTTTTGTGATGATAAAACTAAAGAAACTTTAAACTCAATTTTGGAGCGTGAATATGTATGAAAATTTAACCGTTGTGGATCATCCATTAGTCCAGCACAAATTAACTTTAATGAGAAATGCTAACACCTCAACAGCAGTGTTTAGGCAATTATTAAGAGAAATCAGCATGCTTTTGGCTTATGAGGTGACAAGAGATCTGCCCATGACAACAAAAGAAATAGAAACACCTGTATGTCCAATGAATGCACCTACTTTAGCAGGAAAAAAGCTAGCGTTAATTTCAATTCTTAGAGCTGGAAATGGTCTTTTGGATGGTGTTCTGGAGTTAATTCCTAGTGCGCGTGTTGGCTTTGTGGGATTATATCGTGATGAAGAAACTCATAGGCCAATTCAATATTATTTTAAAGTTCCAGCAGAACTTGGTGAGAGGCGGGTCATTGCTGTCGACCCTATGTTGGCAACTGGATATTCTGCCTCGGCAGCAATTGACCTTCTGAAAGATGCTGGTGCCAAAGACATAAAGCTTATGTGTTTAGTTGCTGCTCCGGAGGGGGTCAGCTTAGTAGAGAAAAACCATCCCGATGTGCAAATCATTACCGCATCTTTAGATGATTGCTTGAATGAAAATGCTTATATTGTTCCTGGATTAGGTGATGCTGGTGATAGGATGTTTGGAACTAAGTAATATTATAAACAATTTACCAAATTATTTTGATTGAATAAATTTTACCTGGTAGCCCTGGCAAGTGCTCGATCAAGGTCTGATATAAGATCGTCTGCATCTTCTATACCAATAGAAATTCTGACGAGATTAGGATCGGAGCCAGCAGCGATTTGTTGCTCTGTTGTAAGTTGTCTGTGCGTTGTGGAGGCGGTGTGAATAACAAGCGATCTTGCGTCACCTAGATTGGCTACATGACTGAAAATTTCAAGTGAATCGACAAATTTCAAACAGGCATTGTAACCACCCTTTATTGCCACAGTAAATAATGCTCCAGCGCCGCGTGGGCATATTTTCTTGATCCTTGAGAAATAAGGAGATGATTTTAAGCCGGCGTAAGTAACAGAATCTATCCTTGGGTCAGACTCTAGCCAGTTTGCAACTTTTATTGCATTTTCAACATGTTTTGCCATTCTTAAAGAGAGAGTTTCAATGCCCATAAGTGTATAATGTGCTGCCTGTGGGTTCATTGTCATGCCAAGATCGCGTAAGCCCACAGCTATACCATGAAAAGTGAATGCGAGTGGTCCAAATGTTTCTTGGAAGCGCATTCCGTGATAAGCTGGTTCAGGCTCTGACAAAGATGGAAATTTTCCGGATGCCTTCCAATCAAAATTTCCGCTATCTATTACAACTCCACCTGTTACAGTTCCATTACCAGTCAAGTATTTTGTGGTTGAATGAACCACAATTGTTGCTCCGTGTTCTATTGGTCTGCATAAATAGGGTGTTGCAGTTGTATTATCTACAATTAGGGGAATCTCTGCGGCGTCAGCTATTTTCGCCATGGCATCTAGGTCGGTAATATATCCACCTGGATTAGCAATAGTTTCGCAAAATAAGGCTCGAGTGTTGTTATCTATTGCATCTGCTACAGCTTTTTCATCGTCTGTATCAACAAATTTAACTTCCCATCCAAATCGTTTGATAGTTACCCCAAGCTGAGTCACTGTGCCGCCGTAAAGACGAGTTGACGCCACAACGTTCATTCCGGGGGACATTAAGGGAAACAAAGCCATTATCTGTGCTGCGTGACCACTTGAGCATGCTACTCCGCCAACGCCACCTTCAAGGGTGGCCACGCGTTCTTGTAAAACTGCTACTGTTGGGTTCGTTAAGCGCGAGTATATATTCCCAACTTCCTGTAAGTTAAATAATGCAGCAGCATGATCGGCATCACGAAAAACATAAGCAGTTGTTTGGTAGATAGGTGTCTGTCTAGCACCGGTTGTAGGATCTGGATGTGCACCAGCATGAACTTGCAGGGTGTCAAACCCATATTCTTCTTCACTCATTTTTTCTTCCCAACTAAATATGTTTTGAGTTTAAAATTCTTTGGACTGGCTTCTTTCAGAAAAAAAAGTATTATAAAACCATTAAATTATGTTTTTGTTCTTTTTTTCTATTATAAATGTCATTATAAAGAATATTATTCTATAAAAGAGGGAATATATAGAATGGATGAGATTGATAAAAAAATTCTTAATCTATTACAAACGAATGCTACCTTGCCTTTATCAGAGTTGTCACGGCGCGTTGGTATTTCAAAAACACCTTGTTGGAATCGAATTAGAAAGCTTGAAGAGCTTGGTATTATAAATCAACGCGTGACCTTACTGGACAGGCATAAGCTAGGTCTTCCCATTGTCGTATTTCTATCCATCTCCGTCAGCCAACAGTCATCAAAATGGGCAACTCATTTTATACAAATTATTTCTAAGTACAAACAAATCATTGAAGTCCACCGTTTAACAGGCTCTAGTGCAGATTATATGTTAAAAGTTGTGGCATCCAGCATCGAAGATTACGATGAATTTCAACAAATCTTAATAAGTGAAGTAGAATTCACAAGCATGTCATCTAGTGTCTCTTTGCAAGAAATTAAATATAATGTCTCACTTCCATTAAACCACCTAAATTAGAATTCTATAAACTACTTTTACTATATTATGATTAAAGACGTTTTCCATGTCTGATATCATATAAAGCTATGATAGCAGCATTTGAAACATTTAAAGATCCTTCTCCATGAAAGCTAGGTACTTTTACGAGCATGTCACAATACAATTTAGTCTTGTCACGTAATCCTGGACCTTCTGCACCTAGAATGAAGGCCATTGGACCAATTGGAAAGCTATTAATTCCTTCATTAATGGTTTTTTCTGCCAATCCATCTAACCCAAGTACCACGAAACCTAATGATTTTAGCTCTTCAATACTCCTGCTTAAATTATTAACACGAAGATATGGTTGCCGTTCTAGGGTTCCAGACGCAGATTTTGCCAATGCACCTGTTTCTGGTGCAGAATGCCTTTGTGTTCCTATTACTGCTTGTACGCCAAATACTTCTGCAGATCTCAAAATAGCGCCTACATTATGTGGATCAGAAATTCGATCTAGTAATAAAACAACTGAATTTTTTTCATTATTCCCGCATGTGTCAGAGATATCGCCCCACAACAGTGGCTTTACTTCTAGAGCAGCTCCTTGATGCACAGAACCTCGATCTAACAATTCATTAAACTTTTTTGGATCTACGATTTCTGTTTTAATTCCTGTTTGTTCAATTGAATTTTCTAATTTTTTCTCGGCGTTCCTTGTCAGTAGTAACCTTATTTTTTCACGTTTTGGGTTCTTTAAGGCATCTCTAACAGCATGAATACCAAACAACCAAAAAGTATGAGTTGCTTCACTTTTCTTATTCCGTTCTTTTTCACTCATTAGCGTTAATCCTATTATAGAGCTTGATTTATAACAAATCATTTTAAAATTTTCTAGCGTGGGTATGAGTTTTGTTGGATTTTAACATTTTACAACTGATCTATTATATAGTTGATAAAATTATTTAAGGCTTTCTAATGGGGAATTAGCTTTTTTATCTACTAAATGGCAAGCTACTTTGTGTCCATTTTTTATTTCATTTAATTGTGGTTCTTTTTGATAACAAATTTCTTTTGCAACAGGACACCTATTGGCAAAACGACAACCTATCGGTGGATTTATAGGATCTGGTGGGTCTCCAGGTATGAGAATACGTTCTGTTTTTTCACGACGTGTTTGATCTATAGAGGGTATAGCGGATAATAAAGCAGAGGTATAAGGGTGCAAAGGGTTATTAAATAAGCTTAGTCTATCTGCGTATTCTACTATTTTTCCCATATACATCACTGCTACCTGGTCGCACATATGCTGCACAACACCGAGATCATGGCTAATAAATAAATAAGCCAATCCAAATTTAGTTTGCAATTCTCTGAGTAAATTTAATATCTGCGCTTGAACAGCCACATCAAGTGCACTTACAGGTTCATCACATATGATAAGATCTGGTTGTGTTGAGAGCGCGCGCGCGACGCCTATACGTTGCCTTTGTCCACCTGAGAATTGGTGTGGAAAAAGCCGTTGTTGTTCCGGTCTTAGACCAACGGCTTTAAAAAGTTCATTTACTAACTTTTGTTTTTTTGATGATGAAAAGTTAGTTAAACTATTCAATGGTTCTTTTACTATCTCTTCTGCACGAAGCCTGGGGTTTAAGCTTGAATAAGGGTCTTGAAAAATGAATTGAACCTTAGTTCGAACTTGCCTAAGTTCTTCTTTTTGTATCTCCTGTAAATTGATATTTTCGAGAGTAATTTTGCCGGTATATGCTTGTACTAGTCGTGCTGTCGCCAGAGCGGCGGTTGTTTTCCCAGATCCACTCTCGCCAACTATTGCTAAGGTTTCACCGCGGTTAATCTCAAACGATATATCATCTACAGCGTATAGGTAAGATTTCTTACCTATAATCGATTTATTTTTTAAGGGAAAACGGACACCTAAATTTTCAACTTTTAGTAGTTTCTTTTTGTGATCGCTCATTATAAACTCTCTGTGTGCCAACATGCTACACGCTGGGAATTTAAATAATCAGTTTCTGGAGGCCTTTTAATCCTACATTTTTCGCTAACATTATCGCATCTAGATGCGAACAAACATCGATCTTTGCCAAAGTCTCTTAAGCTGGGTACAATACCTGGTATTTCCTTGAGAGTTTGGCGTTCATTTGTAAGTGTCTCAGGAATGTGTGGTACACAAGAAATGAGCCCACGGGTATAAGGATGCTGAGCATTATCTATAACTTGTTGAACAGGTCCTTCTTCTGCTTTTCGCCCAGCATACATAACAATCATACGTTCAGCCATTTCTGCCACTGCGCCCATATCATGGGTAATAAGAATTATTGCAGTTCCAGTTTGCTTCCTAAGGTCGTTTAGTAAGTCAAAAATTTGTGCTTGGACCGTAACGTCCAAAGCGGTCGTAGGCTCATCCGCAATGAGAATTTTAGGCTCACAGGCAAGAGCTATTGCTATCATAACGCGTTGCCTTTGTCCTCCAGATAACTGAAAAGGGTAATCTGAAATACGGGCATGAGGATTAGGAATTCTAACAGCATCCAATAGTTCAATAGCTTTCGCCCAGGCCGCTGTTCTCGAAAGACCTTGGTGAGCCCTTAATACTTCAGCGATTTGTTCGCCGATAGTGTATACGGGATTTAACGATGTCATAGGTTCTTGGAAAATCATAGATATTTCATTGCCTCGAATATTTCGAAGACGTTTATCTGACGCTTTAGTTAATTCTTCACCTGACAAAGTTATAGATCCAGAAGCAATTCGTCCTACGCCTTCTGGTAATAATCCCATGATACCAAGGGCTGTCATTGATTTTCCACACCCACTTTCCCCAACAAAACTTATTGCTTCACCATGGGAGAGGGAAAATGAAAAATCATCTATGACTGGAGTTACACCATCTCTCGTTGTCAATTCGATCCGAAGGTTCTTTACATTTAACAAAGGCTCGCTCATCTCTGTCTCAATTTTGGATTTAATGCATCATTTAATCCATCGCCAACTAAGGAAATACAAAGAACAGTTATGAAAATGGCTGCTCCTGGAATTGTTACCGTATACCCAGCGTCTAGTAGATATGATCTGTTTGATCCTATTACTTGTCCCCAACTTACTACGTTGGGATCTGTGAGACCTAGAAAACTAAGCCCAGCTTCGAATAAGATAGCTGAACCGACCATTAGGGCAGCTTGTACTATGATAGGTGGTAGGGCATTTGGTAAAATTATTCTGAACATTAACATAAAATTACTTGCACCTGAAGCTCTTGATGCAGTGACATATTCAAGTTCTCTAATTCTTAAAAATTCTGATCTCGTTATACGTGCAACTCCTGGCCAGCTTACCACGCCAATCGCGATGGTTATCATAGGCAATGTAGCCCCAAATAATGCTACAATTACCATAGCAAACAACAAAGTTGGAAGTACCTGAAAGAATTCAGTGATGCGCATTAAAAGTTCTTCAACCCAACCGCGATAAAAGCCTGCCATAGCACCGATGGTAACACCAATAAACACAGTCATAAATGCTGCAGATAATCCAATGATTATTGAGACGCGTGATCCATGAATAATAGCAGCTAATAAGTCTCTTCCAAGATAATCGGTACCGAAAATAAAACCTTCTTCACCTGGGGGCGAGAAAGGCATCCAAACCATATCGAATGGATCTACAGGGTATAGGGTAGGTCCAAATATAGCCATCAGTATAATAAAGGATAGGACTACTAGAGCTGCTATAGCTGCATAATTTTTGAAAAACATTTCTGCCGCTTCTGCAACAGGATGTCTTGCTTTAATAATTTCATCTTCGTTGAGGCTCATCCACCACTCCTTACACGTGGATCAACTAACCTTAATGCAAAATCAGTCAATAAATTTCCTATTACGACCACGAGAGCCGAAAAAAACAAAATGCCCAGAATAGTTGGAGTATCTCTCGCAATAATTGAATCAAATGCTAGTGTTCCTAATCCTGGCCATGAAAAAACAGATTCAACCAGAACTGCACCTGAAACAACGGCTGAAAATTGCAAGCCAGCTAGTGTAATTACGGGTGATAACGAGTTTTTTAAAGCATGTTTGTAAACAATCTCGCGGTCGGTCAGGCCTTTAGATTTAGCTGTTCGGATATAGTCGCTCCCTAACACTTCCATCATTGTAGCCCTAGAAAGGCGAGAATAAAGTGCAAGAAAGATTGATGATAGGGAAATGACTGGCAGAGCCATATGCCTCATTATATCTACTGATTCAACCCAGAGATTACCTTCGATTGTAACATCCCGCATTCCAGCAACTGGAAACCATTGAATATGCAGCGAAAAACCAATTAATAATAATAGTCCTGACCAAAAAACAGGTGCAGAGTAACCAAATAAAGCTAGAAAAGAAACAAAGTGGCTTGATAGTCCGTTAGGTCTTTGAGCAGAAAAAACGCCTAGAAAAACGCCAATTATTAATGCAAGTAATTGCGCTGTTAATACTAATAATAATGTAGCAGGTAATTTTTG
>ENA-OSJC01000440-OSJC01000440.1-marine-metagenome-genome-assembly--contig:-NODE-440-length-40836-cov-7.586496_pt1 | contig 40836 bp, 40 predicted proteins | sample MGYA00237885_ERZ534234 | MGnify/ENA primary metagenome ERZ534234 (study PRJEB26413, sample SAMN06343907) | marine metagenome | isolation source: coastal waters | place: Atlantic Ocean: West Antarctic... | reverse complement strand
ATTTTGTAAGCCCAAACACCAACCTGTCAAATGAAAACGATGTTAGCCTTTCGTGTTGGATAAATGCAGAGACTACATCACACGGTTATAATGTGTTATTAGCTAACTCAAGTGGTACGCAATATTTTGCAATCCGCATTATTGGCTCAGAATCGAAATTAATTAAATTTGAGGGATTTGGTATATTTAATAGCCTTAATACAAATAATACTTTTATTGAAAACACGTGGTTTCACATTGGAGTTATTCAATCAGGAAATTCAGTAAGTTATTACTATAACGGCGTTCTTCAGGGAACAGGAGTAGGAAACTCATCAAAAAGGTCAGATATTGATTTAATAGGCAAATATGGAGGAGCGGCAGGCAGTGGTTTAAAACTCAAAGGATTGTTAGATGAGTATGTTTTGTGGGATAGCGCATTAAGTGATTTGCAGATGAAAAATCAATATAATTTAGGCGCGGGCAACTTTGCAGATGCAGACGTTACGCCTTTAGTTTATTACAGCTGCAATCAAGCAGATGGCACAACGCCTTTAGATAATGATGGAAGTGGTGGCTCATCGTATAACGGGACACTAGATAATTTTGCTACACCCTATTTTGTTCCTCATACACCTTATACTGATGCAGATGCAGCCGCAATTATATCTCAAATGGCAACTAATGGCAGTACTCCAAGTTATGCAAGGCAAATTATAATTAACCAACTTGTTTTAGATTTAAAGGGATTAGGAAACACAGGAAGCGGAGATATATGGAGCATTTTAGATGTAATGCAGATTTATGCAGCAGAAGACAGTACTCAGGCAAAAACAGAATGGATAAAAGCAGATGGCTCTCTGGATGCTATAGAAGTAAATACTCCGACATTTTCCGCTGATGTGGGTTATACAGGTAGTGGTAATCCAGCGGGTTCGATAGATACAAGCTACCAACCAACAACTGATGGCGTTAATTATGCATTAAACAGTGCGAGTATGGGCGGTTATATTATTGTGGGGTATAATAAGTATTTTATGGGAATAGATGAAAATCCAAACAGAATATGGATAAGAAACGATGATGATGGAGCTATAGATACTGCGTTAAATTCAAGTTTTAACTCTTCTGGCTCGTTTTCTAAAAAAGAAAACTATTTGGCTACAATAACTCGCTCTAATAGTAGTGAGTTCAAGTTGTGGACAGATAATAGTTTAAGCTCAACCAAAACGCAAGTAAGTACAGTTGTTCCTTCTATTTATACGGTTAGATTTTTAGGTGTTAATCGAGCAAACCCAATACTGGCAGCTGGCGCAAGTGGTTCTTTGTTTTTTGCAGGAGGTGATTTGTCTGCACACGTACCCCAGTTATCAAATTCTTTTAATGCATACTTAAATTCAATATAATGAAAGCTCTTATCGTAAAAGTTGAAGCCATAATAAAAGCTGAGGGATTCAATAAAGTTTGGCAAACTTTTTTATCGACAGATAATAAACCCTGTTTTGATATAGAAGCGAAACCAGATTTAATTAAAAATAATATTTCTTACGATGTCGGAGAGATAGAGATTAAAATAGAAAAAATTATACTATGACATATTACGGATTTTTAGTAAACATAGAAGACACGCCAAAAGATAACGTTTGGACGGTGGAAAGAGATATATCCTTAAACGATGGCAGTGTTGTTTATGGTTACGAGGGTAAGACTGTGATAGACGATGAAGAGGGAAGTTTTTTTGAAACTGCTGAACTATTTATTGAGTGGAGAACGGCTAACACGCCACAAGAAGAGATAGAATGATGAATGAATTAATAATGCAGCTCGCTATAGGCGGTGGAGCGGCTGTATCCTTAATACCTTACATTAAGCATCAGGTAAGACAGAATGCTAAGGAGATAGATGATATAAAGGTGAAGCTAACGCTCAACGAGAGAAGTGACGGAGTTCGAGACACAAAGATAGCTGTTATGGAATCATTGACTAGCAATATACTTAAGAGACTAGACAAAGTCGACGGCTTACTAGAGAAGATACTAGAGAGACTTAGTAAGTAAGATTAATGAAAATCAAGTAATAATATAAATATAAAACAACAACAAAAATATTTAAAATGGCAAACGAAGTAATCAACTTAGACACGGTATTTAGTGGTTTCAATAGTGGAACTGATTTACAACCAAAGAACACAAGAACAAATAACCAAGCTGTAAAGATAAATGACATCGCTGGGTTTATTAAAATTAAAACTACAGCAGGAGCTCCTGCTTCAGGCGTAATAGGTGACATGGTGTTTAATACATCTGACTCAAAAATATATATCTGTAAAACAGCAAACAGTTTTGTAGCAACAGCAGCGTTGACGTAAACCTTATCTCCAGGTTAAAGGAGTAACAATATAATCTAATCTAATCTAATTTAATACAGTATGTCTAACGAAATCGTTAAGAACCTTAACTTCGGTGATGAAGGTAAGAATAAAGTGTTTAAAGGAATAACAAAACTAACACAGGCCGTTAGCTCTACATTAGGGGCTAGCGGCAAATGTGTTATGCTTGAGGATTCCTCAGGTAGACCATTAATAACTAAAGATGGTGTAACAGTAGCCAACTCAGTTACTTTATTAGACCCAGTGGAAAATATGGGTGCAACTCTATTAAAGCAAGCTGCAAGAAAAACTGTTGATGAAGCTGGTGATGGAACAACAACTGCTACTGTACTTGCGCATGCAATACTTGAGCAGGCGTTTCAAACTAAGGACTATAGCTCTAGAGAAATAAGAGACGGTATAAGCTCAGGAGTTGACAAGGTAATGTCTTACCTAGAAAAAAAGTCTAAACCAGTTAAAGGTTCTATGCTAAAGCATATCGCAACTATATCTTCTAACAATGATGAATACTTAGGCTCTTTGATAGCAAAGGCTTTTGAGGACGTTGGTGAGAATGGAGTAGTTAGCATGGAAATAACTAATAACGAAGTTACGACATCAGAAATAGTTGATGGCGCAGTATTAGCAAAGGGTCTTAAGACTACACACTTTGTGAACAATAAAGAGAAAGGTACTTGCGAACTAAAAAATCCTTTAGTACTAATTGTAGAAAATAAAATACCAAACGTAAGAGCAGTGCAGAGCATACTTGAGTATGTTATAAAGAATAAAAAAGAACTACTTATAATTGGTGAGGCCGACGATCAACTAGTAACAGCTTTAGCTATGAACGTTATGAAAGGTAATATTAAGGCTAACATAATTGATTCACCTGACTATGGTGTGAATAGAAAGCAAATCTTAGAAGACTTTGCCGCACTAACTGGTGCTAAGGTTATTAATGAGGAGTTAGGTGATGATATGGATCTTATAGAGCCAGATTATTTAGGTACATGTTTAAAATCAATAACAGATAATGAAGAAACTATTTTACAAGTTGATGGACTTAATGACGATGTTGCAAGTCTTATTAAACATGTTAAGCAAGAAATTAAAGAGACGAATATCCCTGGTAAGAAAGTTCAATTGGAAAAAAGGCTTTCTAGACTTGCTGGAAAAGTGGGGGTCATTAAAGTTGGGGCGAACTCAGAAGTAGAGTTAAAAGAAAAAAGCGATAGAATAGAAGACGCAATATGCGCTACTAGAGCAGCTATAAAAGAAGGTATACTACCTGGTGGTGGAATAGCTTTACTAAATGCCGCTAGTAAAATTAAGCCAAGTAACTTAGGTGAGGATTTATTACTAAGAGCTATTAAGTCACCATTTGCTACTATAATGGGTAATGCCGGTATGGAGGATCTTGATCAACCTACGGTTGAAGGTAAAGGATACAATGTGGTTACAGGAAAAATGGTAAATATGATAAGCGCTGGTATCATTGATCCTTTGTTAGTTACTAAGAGTGCTTTGAAAAACGCAGCCTCTGTATCTAACACAATACTATCAACTGACTGTGTAATTAATAACTTAAGAGCATGAGGGCAGTAGGTAAGTACTTGCTGATAGAACCAGCAAAAGAAAAAGAAGTATCTACTAAAGGTGGATTAATTCTAGCTGACAAGCATAGAGATGACATAAGATACAGAGAGGCTAAAGTAAAAACAATAGGTACTTTAGTTGAGGGCATTGAAGATGGTGATACTATATATTATGACAGACATGCTGGTTTCGATATGGAGGTAGATAAAGTTATATATAAAGTAATTAAAGAGTTTGATGTTGTTGTAGTCTTATGAGAAGATTAGAGGCCAGCGATATAAAAGATTTAAATCTATTAAAGCATTACAGGGTTATCAGACGCTGGGCTTGTAGAAACAATGGATTATCAAATGCAGATCTAGAGTTAATAATATATCTAGACTGCGTTGGCCTTTTTAATAGACTTGACTTTATTAAAGGTGTTTACTCTTACAGTTGGGACAACAGAAGATGGGCTAGATTCAAGAAAGAAGAATGGATAACTGTTTTTGCTAAAAGAAATAGAACAACTACAAAGAGTAGTGTATATAAGGTATCTATCAAAGGTAAACAATTAATAAGTAGAATATACAGAATAATGCTAGGTGAGGAGGACATACCTACCACCAAAGTATCCAAAGGTAAAACATATACTGATAAAGTACTAACACAATCTATTAAATACATAAACAAAGATAAATTAACATAAAATGGCATACAAACAAAATGGAATAAACATTTTTGGCACCGGTGGTGTTGAAACCGGCAAAAGCAAAGGCACAAGTCTTGGTGCAGACGAACTACAAAGACAACTTGGAAGAGAACGAATTGAAGTGCCTAAAATTACCGAAAACAAGCAGCAAGCTACTCTTGATGGAAGTATGAACTTTCAAGAAGAATTGTCTAATAAAATGAATGCTAGTAGTGACTACACCGCCCCAGTGAGGGCTTTACAATCTAAAAAAGATGGTTTTGAAAAAGCACGTAATCGTGGTAATAAAGCCATTGCAGCTGACGGATCTTTCTCTAGTCTCGGTATAGCTACTGCGCAGAACATACTGTCAGGAGCTAAAGAAGGTATATCTAAGTTTAAAGAAAAAAGAGCAGCTAAGATAGCAGCTGATCCTAAGAGGGCTAAGATAAAAGATCTTAAGTCTCAATTAAAGGAAGGGCGTAAATTAGGTAGAGCTGAAAAGAAAGGAAACAGACAAGATAAAAAGATAGCTAAATTAGAAGGCAAATTAGGTATTGCAGCTACACCTAAAACTACACCTAAAACCACACCGACTGAACGTGTACGTATGCAAAGTCAACGCAAAACCATATCTGGTGGTATAAATACAGATGGGATGGCGACTAAACTTAAGACAATAGGTGAAAGAAAAAAACCTGCTCCTAAAAGTTCTGGAAATAAACCTAAATGGACTATTCCAGAAGATGTTAACAAGGGTGTTAAGGAGTCTACTGCAGCCTATAAAAGAGATAAAAACAATGTAATTTCAGGTACTAAGACAACAGCTGTTGGAAGTGTAGGTGGTCCAGAAACCACGGAAAGATCAATAAGCAGTATTTTAAATAACATTCCATTATCTAAAATAACAGGCTACATCACACCACAAGAGGAAGCAAGAAAGAGAAATATCAAAAGCCTTAACAAAAGTGGCATGAACATTCCTTATTAACAGTATATGAAAAACATGATAAATCAATTAGGTACAGCTGCAGTGGATCCATTAACTGGTATGCCAATAGCGCAAGCTGCTACTCCAGCACAGACTAATAATGCTGTAGGACCAACTGGTCCAATAGCTAGAAACCCAGCGGATCCAACTGGTACAGTAGAGACTACTAATCCAAATGACTTAAACTTTAATCCTTCTACTAGAAATGCTGCACTTATGATGTATGGTGGCAAAAAGGCTAGAGGCGTAAAACAATAGATTATGAAAAGTAAAAACATGGTTAAAACAAAAAGAACATACTCTTCAGCTCAAGGTTCTAATGCTATTTGGGATGGACCATTAAATATGGATAACCAACCAAGAGGATATGGATCTAGTAGAGGGTGCAAAGGCATTCAGCTATTAGCTAAAAATATGCCAATGTATAAAGCTGGACCTATAACTGAAAAAGCCAAAGGCTTAGACGGTGAGGGTATGAATTAGTGTATATGGAAAACATAAGCAAACATATATCTTACAAAGAGGGCACGAGAAGCTCAACAGCCGTAAGATTAGGCATTAAGAATGATCCTAACGACACAGAACGGTTAGCTATGTGTACTTTGTCAGAAAATATATTTGAACCTCTTAGAGATCACGTATGTGGTCCTATTAGGATCAATAGCTTTTTTAGAAGCGCTGAATTAAATAAGAAGATTGGTGGAAGTTCTACTTCCCAACATTGTAAAGGTGAAGCATTCGACTTAGATGATTCGTATGGTCATAAGACGAACGCTGAGATGTACGCTTATATAAAAACTAATTTAAGCTTTGATCAAATGATATGGGAGTTCGGTAACGAGGATAATCCTAACTGGATTCATGTATCATATGTTTCTGAAGAAGAAAACAGAGGTCAATGCCTTAGAGCTTACAAAGAAAATGGTAAAACTAAATACTCTATAATATAATGCCTTATATACAGCCATCTAGCCCATTACTAGCTAAATCATATTCTCCACCAAGAAATAAGAAGTCTGGTAACTTTGCACCTGTTAAAAAAGGTGGTGGTACTGGAAAAAATGCTGGTGGTGGAATGACAGCTAAAGGTGTAGCTGCTTATAATAAAAAAACAGGTGGCAAATTAAAAACAGCTGTAACTACAGTTGTTTCAAAGTTAAAAAAAGGTAGTAAAGACTGGAAAAGGCGTAAGTCATTTTGCGCGAGATCTAAAGGCTGGAAATCAGAAAGAGGATTGGCTGCCCGAAGAAAATGGAATTGCTAATAAATAAATAAATAAAAAACATGAACAAAGCAGAAAAGTACGACATTAAAGAAGCAAGTAATCCTAGTCTAACGAAAAGCGCTAGAAAAAATTATGCAGATAATGCTCAGCATAACGTTAAGAAGTACGATGGTCCAAAAATGACACCAGAAGTAATGGCGGCCAAGATGGCTATGGATAAGGTTAGTGAGAAAAAGAAAAAGAAAAACAAAGCTGGCAAGGCAATTGGTACTGCTGCTCAATCTTTCTCAGATTCAATTGATAAAGGTGGTGATAAACTTTCTGATCTGTTAAGTGGTATATCAATGCGTGGCACTTCTATGGGTTGCGGTGTTAACATGAAGTCAGGATGTCAAGTGTCTAAACACATGGGTGGACCTAAAATGAAAGCTGACTTGAAGTATATGCCTATAGATAATAGAGCATCAGGTAAATAATATGCCTTTTAAACTAAGTAATCCTCCATACAAAGAAGACCTACCAGTTTATCAAGCTGACTTAGGTAAAGGCGTTTTAGGTCAAGCTAATAAAAATGGTACTATACTTGTTAATAGTAAACTTGATCCTAAGTTTCATGACGATGTTATAGGTCATGAGAAAGTACACATAGCTCAAATGGGGCGTGGTGACTTAGATTATGATGACAAAAACATATACTGGAAAGGTAAAGCTTACTCTAAGAAAGACAAGAAGATAGCTATGGCTTCACCAAATAATTCACCTTGGGAGGCTGAAGCTTATATGAAGTCTGGTACTAAGTATAAAGATAAAAAATACAATGTCTAAGAAAAAATTTAACGAAACTAAAGTAGGTGAGTTTTTAATGACCAAAGCACCTCAACTACTAGGGATTATAGGTGGTATATTACCTGACTCAGGTGGTTTAGGTGTAGTTAAGAATTTAATATCTAAAGACAAATCTATACCACCTAAAGATAAAGAAACTGCACTTAAGTTATTAGAGCAGGATATGGTTGAAATGCAAGAGGTTACAAAGCGTTGGGATTCAGATATGAAATCTGATTCTTGGCTCAGCAAAAACACCCGCCCGCTATCATTGGTTTTTTTAACAGTTATGGCTGTTGCTCTTATTTGGGTTGACAGTGTTGAGAATGCGCCTTTCACAGTTAGTAATGGATGGGTAAATCTACTGCAGACTTTGCTTACAACAGTTTACATTGCTTACTTTGGTTCAAGGGGAGCAGAAAAATGGAAAAATATAAGTAATAATAAGTAATAATATAATCAAATCAAATTTAATATAATGAGAATTACTGACGAAGAGTTAAAAACAATCCGAGACCAGCAAACTAAAATAGCTGAAGTTAAGCAAGACTTAGGAACTTTAGAAATTAGAAAACATGAAGTAATGAATATTTTCGTTGAGATCAGCAAAGAGGTTGAGGCTACGAAGAATGAATTAGAAAAAGATTACGGCCGTGTTAATATTAACCTTGAGGATGGTAGTTTTACCGCTATAGAGGAAGAAGCTAGTAAGTAATGTCAAGTGTTATAAGAAAGATCAGCATAGGAGCTGACTACAAAAGCGATGCAATGCATTATGCTGTTTTACAGCAAGTATATGGAGGTCATGAAATATCTAATATTCTCTTTGAAGAGAAAGATAACTCTTATAACATTTATATAAAGAAGGATAACGAAATATTACCGTGGAAGAAATTCAACTCTAATATGGCTATATCAGTTGAGTATGACTTACAGTACAATGAAAAAAGCTGAGGATTATTTTTTCGCAGGATTTGTATTTGGTGTTTTATTAATGGTAGTTGTAAAGATTATTCTTGATACAATATGAGAAGCATACATGACTTCATTGTCAAACCTATTGATAGTAGGTACAATAACACAGTAAAAGTTGGTGATGTAGATCTCATAACCAATACGAGAATAGAGGAATTCAAAAGTGTAAGTAAAGTAGCCGAGGTTGTTGCGTTGCCTATACTAATAGACACAGACATAAAGATTGGTGACAAAGTGATTGTTCACCACAACGTGTTTAGAAGATTCTACGATATAAGAGGTGTTGAGAAAAACAGCAGAAGTTTTATCAAAGAAGACTTATATGCCTGTTCTGTAGATCAGATATACATGTACGGAGACAATAGAGCACATCTAGACTATTGTTTTGTAAAACCCTTAGTTAACTATGATATTTTTGTTTTAACTAAAGAGAGGCCACTATTAGGGGTTTTAAAATACGGCAACAAACAATTAGATTCACTTGATGTGAACGAAGAGGACTTGGTTTCCTTTAGACCAACATCTGAATTTGAGTTTGTTATAGATGGAGAATTATTATATTGTATGAAATTAAATAACATTGTAGCCAAGCATGAACGTAAAGGAAACGAAGAAGAGTATAATCCTAGCTGGGCAGAAAGCAGTTGAGGAACTAATAAAGGTTGCTAAAGAAGCTATCGTTGATAGCGGAGAAGATATAACAGCTGACAGACTAAAGAATGCAGCAGCAACTAAGAAGCTAGCAATATTTGATGCTTTCGAGATATTAAATAGAATACAAGAGGAAGAGTCGATGCTAGATGAAGGTAAAAAACAAGAGAGCAAGAAACAAAGTAACTTCAAAGGCTTTGCTGAGGGTAGAGCTAAAATAGGTTAGTATGTACGAGCAAAGTTTATATAAAGTACTACATAACCACGTAAAGCCATCTACGTTGAAAAAACGTAACAGGTATAAATCCTGGAAGTATGGATACGATGAGGACCATGATATAATTGTTATAAGTAAAACTGGTGAAATAGGTGAGGTATACGAAATACAAAACCTTAAGATAGCTTTGCCAGCTGAGTTTGACACTCACAACTTTAAAAGCAAGAAATGGGGTAAGACTGAATATCCAAAAGAATTAAATAGAATTAAAACTATATTTGATTGGAAAGAATATGCTGACGACTTCAAGGAAGAATGGTATGATTATATTGAGAAAGAGTTCGAGAGACGCGAAAACGGGTTTTGGTTTAATAATAACGGAAATCCTACTTACATTACTGGTTCTCACTACATGTACTTGCAATGGTCAAAAATTGATGTTGGCGAGCCAGACTTCAGAGAGTCGAACAGACTTTTCTATATATTCTGGGAAGCCTGTAAAGCAGATACAAGATGCTTTGGAATGTGTTACCTCAAGAATAGACGGAGTGGCTTTTCATTCATGTCATCTGGAGAAATTGTTAATCTTGCAACAATGTCAACTGACTCAAGATACGGTATTCTATCTAAATCAGGACCTGATGCAAAAAAGATGTTTACAGATAAGGTCGTGCCTATATCAGTCAACTACCCATTCTTTTTTAAACCCATACAAGATGGTATGGACAGACCGAAGACAGAGCTTGCTTATAGAGTACCAGCCTCAAAACTTACAAGAAGGAAACTTGATACTAACGATAGACCAGAAGATCTGGATGGGTTGGACACTACTATTGACTGGAAGAATACTGGTGACAACTCCTATGATGGAGAGAAACTAAAATTACTAGCTCATGATGAGTCTGGAAAATGGGAAAGACCTAATAATATACTTAACAACTGGAGGGTAACTAAAACCTGCCTGAGACTTGGTAGTAGAATAGTTGGTAAGTGTATGATGGGTTCAACATCAAACGCTTTAGATAAAGGCGGTGAAAACTTTAAAAAATTATATAATGCCTCAGACGTCACAAGAAGAAACAGTAACGGACAGACTGCTTCTGGATTATACTCTTTGTTCATACCTATGGAGTGGAATTACGAAGGATACATTGATGCTTATGGATTACCTGTATTCGATACGCCAGAGAGACCAGTTAAGGATCCGTATGGAACAGTTATTACACAAGGAGTCATTGACTACTGGAATAACGAAGTTGATGGATTAAAAGAAGACCAAGATGGTTTAAATGAATTCTATCGACAGTTTCCAAGAACAGAGCAACACGCATTTAGAGACGAAGCTAAGGAGTCTTTATTTAACTTAGCTAAAATATACCAGCAGATAGATCATAATGAATCTATGACCGCAAGTGGTTTAGTTACCAAGGGTAACTTCCAATGGGAGAATGGTATTAAAGATACTAGAGTAATGTTTATGCCAAGTAATAGCGGCAGATTTTATGTTACTTGGATACCACCAAGGAATCTACAAAATAGAATTGTAAATAAAGGTGAATCTAAGCATCCTGGAAATGAACATCTAGGTGCATTTGGCTGTGATAGTTATGATATATCTGGTACAGTAGACAGAAGAGGTTCTAATGGTGCATTGCATGGCTTAACTAAGTTTAGCATGGAAGACGCACCATCTAACCACTTTTTTTTAGAATACATATCTAGACCTCAAACTGCTGAGATATTTTTTGAGGATGTATTAATGGCTTGTATATTTTATGGCATGCCTATACTAGCAGAAAACAACAAACCTAGACTTCTATATCACTTCAAGAGAAGAGGTTATAGAGGTTTTTCAATGAATAGACCTGATAAAAATTACAATAAGCTATCAGTTACAGAAAGAGAGATAGGTGGAATACCTAATTCAAGTGAAGATATAAAGCAAGCTCATGCTGCTGCTATCGAGACTTATATAGAGGAACTAGTAGGAATACTAGGTGATGATGAAATAGGAGACGTATACTTTCAAAGAACACTAGAGGATTGGTCTAGGTTTGATATAAATAATAGAACAAAGCATGATGCATCTATAAGTTCTGGATTAGCTATAATGGCTTGTAATAGAAATAGATATGCACCAATTAATAGAATAGTAAGAAAAAATATAAATCTAGGACTTAAGATGTACGACAATACTGGACATATTTCAAAAATAAAAAATTAAATGATTGTAGGCGCAAATCCAAATAGTGTATTTCCTAGCCAAGTAGTTAGTGACGAAGAAAAATCAAGCTTTGATTATGGTGTTCAAATTGGACGTGCCATCGAGTCAGAGTGGTTTAGACAAGGTGGACAAGGCAATAGGTTTTCACAGAACTTTAATAGATTCCACTCACTAAGACTATATGCTAGAGGTGAACAACCTGTACAAAAATATAAAGATGAATTAGCTATTAACGGCGATTTGTCTTACTTAAATTTAGACTGGAAGCCAGTACCTGTTATATCTAAGTTTGTAGATATAGTAGCTAATGGTATGACTGAAAAGTCTTTTGATATAAAAGCATATGCTCAAGATCCAGAGTCTGTACAAAAAAGAACTAAGTATGCTGAGTCTGTATTTCAAGACATGCTAGCAAAGGAAGAATTAATTGCACTTAATGAGCAGATTGGTATTAATGGATTCTCAACAACTGACCCAGATAGTCTACCTCAAAATAAAGAAGAATTATCTTTACACATGCAAATGGATTATAAGCAATCCATAGAAATAGCTGAGGAAGAGGTTATCAATCAAGTTTTAGCTAAAAACAAATTTGACGAAACAAGAAAAAGATTTAATTACGATTTAACTGTATTAGGTATTGGAGTTGTTAAAACAACTTGGAACAAGGCTAATGGTGTTTTAGTTGAGTACTGTGATCCTGCAAACATAATTCATTCCTATACTGATGATCCTAATTTTGAAGACATATATTATGTTGGTGAGGTAAAGTCAGTGTCTATACCAGAACTGAAGAAAGAATTTCCAAACATACCAGAAGACGAGCTTAAAAGAATAGAAAAAATGCCTGGTAATAGGCAAGTAACTGGTTGGAGTAATTACGATGAAAACTCTGTTCAAATTTTATACTTTGAATATAAGACTTATAACAATCAAGTATTTAAAATAAAACAAGGGGCAAATGGCCTAGAGAAAGCCATACAAAAGACAGATTCATTTAATCCACCTGAGAACGATACATTCAAGAAAGTATCTAGAAGTATAGAGGTTTTATATAGTGGAGCTAAGGTGCTAGGTACCAACACTATGCTTAAGTGGGAGTTAGCTGAGAATATGACTAGGCCTTTTGCCGATACTACAAAAGTTGAAATGAACTATGTTATATCTGCACCAAGAATGTACAGAGGTAGGATAGATTCTATAGTAAGCAAAGTAACAGGGTTTGCTGATATGATTCAGCTAACACATTTAAAGTTACAGCAAATAATGTCTAGAATGGTTCCAGATGGAGTGTTCTTAGATGTAGATGGCTTAGCCGAAGTTGACTTAGGTAATGGAACTAATTACAACCCTGCAGAAGCGTTAAATATGTACTTCCAAACCGGTAGTATATTAGGTAGATCTTTAACCCAAGACGGTGAATTAAATAGAGGTAAAGTACCTATTCAAGAATTACAGTCATCTAGCGGGCAAGCAAAAATAGCTGCATTGATACAGACTTATCAATACTACTTACAGATGATAAGAGATGTAACAGGGCTAAATGAAGCAAGAGATGGTTCTATGCCAGATAAAGATGCTTTAGTCGGACTTCAAAAGTTAGCCGCTAATCAATCAAACGTAGCAACTAGACACATATTACAGGCAAGCAGTTATATAACGCTTAGAGCATGCGAAAACATCTCTATGCGCATTGCTGATTCATTAGACTTTGCATTGACAGCTGATTCACTAGAGAATAGTATATCAAGATATAACGTTGGTACTCTGAATGAAATAAAAAATCTAAACTTACACGACTTTGGTATATTCTTAGAATTAGAACCAGAGGAACAAGTTAAAGGGCAATTAGAACAAAACATACAGGTTGCTCTTCAGTCTGGTGGTATTGATTTAGAAGATGCTATAGATATTAGGCAAGTTAACAACATACAGTTAGCTAATGAGATGCTTAAGCAAAGAAGAAAAAGAAAGCAACAAGCTGCCCAAGAAGCTCAGCAGGCTAATATACAGATGCAAGCTCAAGCTAATGCTGAGGCATCAGAGAGATCTGCTTTAGCAGAGGTACAGAAACAACAAGCGTTAACAGCTGAAAAGGTTAGTATTGAACAAGCTAAGTCACAATTTGAGATACAAAGAATGCAAACCGAGGCTCAAATTAAAAGGGACTTAATGGAAGAAGAGTTTAATTTTAACATTAAGCTTGCGCAAGTAAGAGCTAATGCTGAGAATGTCAAAGAGAAAGAGATTGAAGATAGAAAAGACAAAAGAGTAAAAATACAAGGTACTCAACAGTCTGAATTAATAGATCAAAGACAAAATAATTTATTACCAAAGAACTTTGAGTCAGCAGGTAATGATACTTTAGGTGGATTTGGTTTAGACCAGTTTGGTCCAAGATAATTTTTTTAATTTATATTATATTATATTATGTCAGAAGAAGTAAAACAAGAGGGGGATTTTAAAATTAAAAAGAAACCTTCTATGAAAAAACTGGTTAAACAACCAGAGGTAGTTAAAGTAGATTTATCTGCTAAAAAAGAAATAGAACCTGAAGTTACTAGGGTTGAAATAAAATCACAAGATGCCGTTCAAGAACAAAGCACAGATGCAAGCAATGATACTATCGGAAAATCCGAAGACAGTAAAGACAGCGAAAACGTGGTTGAAGAAGTACGGCCCACCGATGATGTCAAAGACACCGCTTCAGATGATGGGGTGCAAGTGCTCCAAGAAATAACAGACGAAGAAGAAGAAAAAGAAGTAATAGCTGATACTGTAGAAGAGTCAAAAGAGGTTAATAAGCCTTTACCTGAAAACATAGAGAAACTTGTTTCTTTTATGGATGAGACAGGTGGTGACATTGAAGACTATGTTAGATTAAATGCTAACTACGACGACATCGATAGTAAGACTTTGTTAAAAGAATATTACAGAAAAAATAAACCTCATTTAGATGAGGAGGAAATATCCTTTATACTGGAAGATAAATTCGAATATGACGAAGAAATTGACGAGGAAAGAGAAATACGTAAGAAAAAGCTTGCGTTTAAAGAAGAAGTTGCAGAAGCCAAAGGCTTTTTGAAAGACTTGAAGAGTAAATACTACGACGAGATTAAGTTAAGACCGGGCGTAACTCAAGAGCAGAAAAAAGCTGTAGACTTCTTTAACCGATATAATGAAGAGAAGCAAATAGCCAATGACAAACTACAAAGGTTTCAAAAAGGTACATCTGAATTACTAAACAATGATTTCAAAGGTTTTGATTTCGAGGTTGGAGAGAAAAAATTTAGGTATAACATTAACAACCCTAGTAAGGTAGCTGAAGAACAATCTAATATATCAAACTTTGTCGGAAAGTTTCTAGGCAAGAAAGGTGAGATAGTAGATCAAAAAAGTTACCACAAGGCTTTATATGCAGCTTCAAATGTAGACAAGATTGTTAATCATTTTTACGAACAAGGTAAAGCCGATGCTATAAAAGACGTTGTCAGTAGTTCTAAGAACATATCTGATAAGCCTAGACAAGCAGCAAGCGACAGTGTTTTTATTAATGGTCTAAGAGTTAAGTCTGTAAATGGAGTGGATTCTTCGAAACTTAGAATTAAAAAATCAAAATTTAACAATTAAAAAAACAAAAAAATGGGACAATTTACTCCTGATGCTAACGACCCACTCGGTAAGTTTAGCATCACACCTATGCCACAGAAAATGACTTTGGCATCAAATTACTTAAGCTTTACTGATGGAGCAAATGATTTTGCTCAACAGTATTTGCCAGAGATTTACGAAGCAGAAGTTGAACGTTACGGAAACAGAACTTTATCTGGATTCTTACGTATGGTTGGCGCTGAAATGCCAATGACTTCAGATCAAATTGTATGGTCAGAACAAGAGAGATTACATATCGGATATGAAAGCTCAACAGCTGGATTAGTAACTGTTACTAATGCTGCAACTGCAACATCAACAATTACATTCGCAGGCACTGCTTTAGACGCTAATGGTGGAACAGCAATTAGAGTTGGTAACACAATTGTTGTTACTAATCCAGCAACTGATGTTACACTTAAATGTTATGTTGTTACATCAGCAGGCGCTGCTATAACTGTTAAGTCGTACACTACCGCTACTTTAGCTACTATTGGAAACGTTAACGTGAACTTATTTGTTTATGGTTCTGAGTTTGCAAAAGGAACAGTAGGAATGCAAGGTTCTCTTGACGCTCAATTTAAGCAATTTGACAACAAACCTATTATAATTAAAGACACCTATGAGATCAATGGATCTGATACTGCACAAATTGGTTGGGTTGAAGTTGCTGCTGAAGATGGAACAAATGGATATTTATGGTATCTAAAGTCTGAAGGCGAAACTAGACTACGTTTTCAAGATTACTTAGAAATGGCAGTTGTTGAAGGAGAGAAGAAATTCACAGGAGCAGGACCTTCTACAGTACCAGTTGATGGTACTCAGGGTTTATTCTCTGCTATTGAAGAGCGAGGCAATGTATACCAAAACTACGCAAGTGGTGCAGGTGTTGGCGGAGCTGGAACTAGAAGCGCATTAGCTGATTTCGATCTTATTCTTCAAAACCTTGATAAGCAAGGAGCTATCGAAGAGAACATGTTGTTCTTAGATAGATCTACTGCTCTAGATTTTGATGATATGTTAGCTGCGCAAAACTCTTATGGAGCTGGCGGCACTTCTTACGGTGTATTTGAAAACTCTGAAGAAATGGCATTGAACTTAGGTTTTGCTGGTTTCCGTAGAGGTTCTTATGACTTTTACAAAACCGATTGGAAATATCTAAATGACGCTACAACTAGAGGCTTAGTTGATAATATCAAAGGAGTATTAGTTCCTGCTGGAACAAGTACTGTTTATGATCAAATGCTAGGTACTAATATCCGTCGTCCATTCTTACACGTACGCTACAGAGCTTCTGAAGCTGATGATCGTAGAATGAAGTCTTGGATTACTGGATCTGTTGGTGGCGCTGCTACTTCTGATTTAGATGCAATGAGAGTTAACTTCTTATCTGAAAGATGTTTAGTTACTCAAGCTGCTAACAATTTCGTATTGTTTACAGGAGCTGCATAAGCACTATTATTATAAGAAACTTGGGGTCGCAAATAGTGACCTCAAGTTTTCTTTTTTTTATTAAATTTTATTTTATATTATGAAGACAAAAGAAAAAACACAAGTAAAATGGGAGATCAAAGATAAAATGTATTATCTTAATAATGGCAAAGCTCCACTAACATTTACCTTATCATCTAAACACTCTCAACTATTTCCACTTCTTTACTTTGATGAAGTTTTGGGTTATGAAAGAGAACTAAGATATGCTACTAATAAAGTATCTCCATTTGTAGACGAACAAGAAGGCCCAGTAACATTGGCTCATATTGTTTTTAAAGATGGAGTTTTAATGGTTCCTAAAGAAAAGCAAAATCTACAAAAGCTTTTATCTTTATACCATCCACAAAGATCTAATACATATTTAGAACAAGATGAAGTTGCAGATGCTGTAGATGAGCTAGAGAATATCGAGCTTGAAGTAGAAGCACTAAACTTAGCTATGACATTAGACGTGAATCACGCTGAAGCTATAGTTAGAACTGAATTAGGTAGTGTTGTGTCTAGTATGACAACTAAGGAATTAAGAAGAGACTTAATGTTGTTAGCTAAAAATAACCCAGCATTATTCATAAGTTTAGCTAAAGATGAAAATGTAGAGCTCAGAAGCTTTGGAATTAGAGCTGCTGAATCAGGTATAATTACCTTATCACAAGATCAAAAAACATTTAAATGGGCCACTAATGGTAAAAAACTAATGACAGTTCCATTTGATGAACATCCGTATTCAGCGTTAGCTAGTTGGTTTAAGACTGACGAAGGAATGCTAGTATACAAGAGTATAGAGAAAAAGTTCTCTTAACATGTAACTATAATTTATGACTTTAGGTCACTCCTTTCCGGGGTGGCCTTTTGTTGTAATTAAAATAAAATATTAATATGGCAATAAATGTAAATACAGTATACAAGACTGTGTTATTAATACTTAACAAAGAACAAAGGGGTTATGTTACTCCAGATGAGTTTAATAAAATTGCCGCACAAGTTCAGTTAGAAACATTTGAACAATACGGCGAAGACTTAAATCAGCAACTACGTGTACCTCAAACAGATACAGACTATGCAGATAGAGTTGCTGCGGTTGACGAACATCTTTCTATATTTAAAACATCAGGTGTCGCAACATTCGTGCCTGCAGCTGGAACAGTACCGGCTCATTTTTCTTTGCCAACTACTGATATTTATGGTAATACCGTAGTTCTTTACAGACTAGGTGTTGTTAACTATAAAGAAGAGGTCGAACTCCAAAGACTTCAAAGAATGGATTTTTATAACATTCAAAAATCTCCATTAACAAAATCAACAGAATCATTTCCAACATACTTGCTTGAGAGCGATAGAATATTTGTAAAGCCAAATACTATTGTTTCTAGTATAAACTGTGACTTCTTAAGAAAGCCTATTGATCCAATATGGGCATTTACAGTTGGTGCGGTTGGTCAATACCTATATGACACAAATAACTCAACAGATATAGAATTAGACGTATCAGAACAAACAAGTTTTATACTAAAGACATTATTTTACTTTGGTGTTGTAGTAAAAGATCCACAAATCATTCAAGTTGCTGCTAATCAAATACAGCAAGAAGAAGTAAATAAAAAAAGCTAATAAGATATGCCAAATCCAAATGGTGGTTTAATAACCCAAACAAACGCACAGTACTACTCAGGTCAACAGGCTTTTATTGGTGATAACGCATCGGTTGATTTTACTTGCACGTTTACTGTCAACCTCGTAGCAGCTGTACCTAATGTTTCAAATACAAATTTTTCAGTAACTGTAGGTGGGGCTGTAGTAACAAATTATACATTATTAGCTACGCCTAACAACACTATAAGGTTTAACGCTGCACCTGCTTTAAACGCTGCAATTGTAGTAACTTTAAATAGTACGGCACTAAAACAAAACTATGGTAGCTATCAATACACAAGCTTAAATGACGTTATAAATAATTTCATTGTAGCATATGTTGGTGCTGGTAAATTAATACCTAGTGTAAAAAGAACTGATGTTATATTTCACGCTAAACGTGGTATGCAAGAGTTCAGCTACGATACGCTTAGAGCTGTTAAATCACAAGAGCTTACAATGTCACCTAGCTTAACAGCTATTATACCTCAAGACTATGTGAATTATGTTAGGGTATCTTATATAGATGGTTTAGGTGTAAAAAGAATTATATACCCAAACAATAACTTAACTATAAATCCAGCGGAAGCACCTATACAAGATGATCAAGGTGTGCCAACTCAAGATGTTACTGGTGAGAACATAGAAAGTGATCCACCAAAAACAGTAGAGAGATGGAGAGCTACTGACCAATCAAGAATAACTGGGTTATTTAGTAGTAATCAACTAAACAATGGCGTTGACTTAAACAACTACCTTGACAACAGCTTATACTGGGGTGGTATGTATGGACAAAGATATGGTGAGCAGCCAGAACTAACCCAAAGAAATGGATGGTTTGGTATAGATGAAGCTAGAGGAGTTTTTACTTTTTCTAGCAATCTAAAAGACGTCCTGATCACCATAGAGTACATCTCTGACGGTTTAGCGTATGACTTGGATACTAGAGTCCCAAAGATGATAGAAGAAGCTATGTATGCTCATATCGGTCACGCAATAATAGCTAGTAGAATAAACCAACCTGAGTATGTTGTTAGCAGACTTAAAAGAGAAAGAAGTGCTAAACTTAGAAATGCTAAAATAAGATTATCTAACATAAAGATTGAAGAGATAAATCAAGTTATGAGAGGTAAATCTAAATGGATAAAATCTTAATATATGCCAGAAGTTAAGAATACTTTTATAGGGGCTAAGATGAATAAGGATCTTAACCCTAGATTAATATCAAACAGAGAATATATAGACGCTAGAAACGCATCAGTGATTAGCTCAGAGAATGATAACTCAGGAGTTTTACAGAATGTACATGGTAATATAACTCTTACTGACTTTGGTTTAACGGATGTCAATCTTGATATAATAGGGTTTTACGTAGATACTATTAATAATAGACTGTTTGCATTTATAACTAACTGGAATGATACTTCTACTGATAGACTATCTAATTTTGCTCCATCGACTTCGAGTCATTATATATACATGTATAATAACAACACGGATACTTACAATAAGTTAGTTGAAGGTAGTTTTTTAAATTTATCGAAAACAAATCCCGTACTAGGTGTAAACCTACTAGAGGACTTATTGTTTTTTACTGATAATAGAAATCAACCAAGAAAAATAAATGTAACTACAGCAGCTGCTGATGCTACTTACTACTCTAAAGAAGAGCATATTTCTGTAGCAAAATACTACCCATTTAACGCACCTGTATTTTCAAAGTACAAAACAAACAGAGGTTTGATTGTTGGCTCACAGCTAATGATAACATCAAACATGAGCGTTACTTACCAAACTCCTCCAGGACAAATATTTACTAATATAGATGGTAAAGGGGCTAGTATACAAATTACAACTGGTCCGCCTTTAGGTGCCCCAGCTATAATCTTATCAGCAGTCGTAACTGTTGCTGGTACTGGGAATTATTCAGCAGGTGATGTCATAACTTTAAACAACGTAACTGGTGCCGCGGATCCACAAGATACCTTTTCTTTTCAAATTCTCTCAGAGAATATAGAGCAAGAACCTACAATGAAGGATGTTGTGAGTGAATACTTACCTTACACAGCTCAAGCATTATCGGCAGCATCAACTAGTACAAGTATAGTAGTATCAGGTGTTACAGGATCTATAACATCAGGTATGCTTGTAGAAGGAAGTGGTGTACCAAGTGATACTACAGTAGTTAGTTTTTCTGATCCAAACTTAGTAGTTAGCCAATCTGTTAATGTTGCTGCATCAGCTAGCCTACAGTTTAGCCTACCAAATCCAGACTTAAATGTTAGCTTTGATGGCGATATAGATTTTACTAAAGATAAATTTATAAGATTTGCTTATAGATTCAAATATGATGATGATGAATATTCAATAATATCTCCATTCTCTCAACCAGCATTTATACCTAAGCAAGATGGTTATTTTTTAGGTGAAAACCCTAACAGTTACTTAGCTGAAGGTAAGTCAGATGAAATAGATGCGTTTAAGAGCTCTATAATTTCTTTTTTTGAAAACAAAGTTAATAAGGCAATAATAACTATAGACTTGCCTAATGGCATTAATACTGTAGGTGATCTAGATACTGGTCTAAAAGTAAAAGAAGTAGATATAATATATAAAGAGTCTGATGCTCTGTCACTAAAGGTGTTAGATACACTAACCTCAGCGCAGTTAAACACCTCAGAGATACAATTAACTTATACATACAATTCTCAGGCTCCCATTAGAACATTACCTAGTAATGAATTAAGTAGGGTTTCAGACAAAGTACCTATAAGAGCTGCGTCACAAGAGATAGCATCTAACAGGGTCATATATGGAAATTACTTGGTTAGATTTAAAAGACAATCAAATGTTGACTTCAATCTACATCAAGGCGAAAAATATACGCTAGGCCAAAGTACAGATTCTACATCTGCAGGGGTAATTAGAGTCTATCCTCCTACAAACCAACAACAGTATCCAAATCACAACTGTAAGCAGAACAGGTCGTATAAAGTTGGTGTAGTTTTATGTGATATTTTTGGAAGGCAATCAGATGTCATGACATCACCTGGGGCATCTACTACATATAATAAATATTTTACTGGTAATCAAATATCTGCAACAGACACTTATTTAGGTAATTCATTAAAGATTGAATTCAACGATGCTATAGCTTCTGATATAGCTATAGGTGAAATAGGATTATATAGCGCTACAAATCCATTAGGTTGGTATAGTTACAAGGTAGTTGTTCAGCAGAAAGGCCAAGACTACTATAATGTATTTCTACCCACAATATTGAATAACACGCCACAGAGTGAGTTTGATGTAAGCATAACAACTAATCAAACTGATTTTGTTGACGGTACATATACAGGCACAGTAAGTGTTACCACAGGCTATACTACAGACAGCGATGATGGTAATGACATGATAATAACTGTTACTGTTGCTGGCAATACAGTTACTAAGGTTACTGTAAACCAAGCTGGTACTAGATATAGAACAGGTGATCAAATATTTGTTACTGGTAATGGAGGTGTGCTTGGCGGAAGTAGTGGTAATCTACTATTAACATTAAACACCTCTTCTATAACAGATACTAAAGACTTAGCATTTATAACATTGCTAGGCGATAATATAAATAAAATTCCAAGAGACTTAAATGAAGTTGGGCCACTACAAGTACAATTTAATAGCTCTGTCAATATTTTTCCTAGAGTACATAATATTAATTATGTTTCTACATTAGGTACTAATAAGCAATACTCAACTGCTAAAACACCTGATAAAGTTGTTTTAATAGGCCAAAGAGATGACTTAGGCTTAGACAAGTCAATAGAAGGTCAAGTTTATAATACATCTCCATTTTTTGGTATGCCAAATGTGCCAACTACGTCTAACTCAAATAAAGGTTCTAACTATTTAATAGGTCAAGTAGCAACTCAAGATGCTGTCGGCTCTATTGGTGGTTTTACTAGTCCAAACGTAAGCTATGAAAGAATAAGATTGAACGTGTATGAGACAGAGCCAGTATTTTCTAACATAGACATATTCTATGAGTCAGGTACTAATGGTGTAATAAGTGAATTAAATAACTTTATAACAAGAGGTAATGGTAGTACAATCAACCCTGCGTTAAATAGAGCATTAATAAGTGAGATAACATACTTTAATTCATATATAATAAAAAAAGTTGTAACAAGAGAGGCTACTGGTAGGCAAGCAGTTTATCCTGGTTTACCTTGGAATCCTACTGGTTATCCAGTATTTCCTAGTAGAGCAGAAGCTACAGAAAACGATTTCACTTGGTTCTTAGAAGAGTCTAGAATAAGAGGTGGGTATAATAATACCCAAACTGATTTAGCTCCAAGAGCATTTATAACAGAAACAAACGATGAGAGATTAGAGTTGTCTAACGGTTTAATATACTCTGGTTTATATAACTCTAGAACTGGTTTTAACGAAACAAATGTGTTTTCAGTTGCAGAGTCTATAACTAAGAATCTTGACCCAAGGTATGGAGGTATACAAAGATTGTATACTACAGATACAAATTTAACTATATTTCAAGAGGATAAAGTAAGTAGAACATTTGTTGATAAAGACGCTATATATACAGCTGATGGTAATCCAGCTGTAACAGCCTCAAATGTTGTGTTAGGTTCAATTCAACAATATGGTGGTGAATACGGAATAAGTAGTAATCCTGAGTCATTTGCATTCAAAGGATATAGAATTTATTTTGCAGACAAATATAGAGGTTCTATCATGAGGTTATCTAGAGATGGGCTAACAGAAATAAGTTCATATGGTATGCGTGATTTCTTTAGAGACAAATTGCGTGACATATCTGACGTGTTTGAAGATCAAGTTGTCACTGCTACAGTTAGTGGTTCATCTGTAATTGGACTTCAAATTTCATTTGACTCAGATGTAGACTTTAGTAGTCTTGAGCTTGGTATGGTTATACAAGGCCAAGCTCCTGATACATATGGGCTTAATGGATTAATAATAAATCAAATATCTCAAACACCTGGTAACAATTGGGTTAAATTAAATAGTACATTTTTAGCTCCTGCTATTGGTACAGAAATAAAATTTAAAAAGTTTGTTAAAGACAAGGTAGTTGGTGGTTATGATAACTACTTAGATAAGTACGTTGTGTCATTACAACAGGCTGTGACAGCTATAAACGGTGGTGTAGAAACTGGTGGAGAGTATAACACAGTATCTTTTAATGAGTCAAATAATGGTTGGACTAGCTTTTGGGATTACAAACCTTCATTCTTAAACACACTAGACTCAACTTATTTTACATGTAAGGATGCTACTATATGGAAACATTATAACAACAGTGTAACTAATAATAGAGGTAGCTTTTATGGTACTATATATCCATCAACAGTTCAGTTCTCGTTCAATCCAAACGTATCGTTTTCTAAAAACTTTAACACAGTTAATTATGAAGGTAGTAATGGTTGGGAATTAGATTTTTTCCTATCAGATCCAACTGAGCAGGTATATTTAAACCCTAATTACAATAGCTATAAAGATCAATCATCTGCAGTATACAGTTACCTTGAGGGTAAGTATGTTGAAGATGGAGTTACATACCATGTAGGATTTAATAGAAAAGAAAATAAATACTATGCTAACCTTATAAATAAAGGTGTTATAAAGGATGGTGTAACTACAGTGCCACAAGGATTACCTGGGCAAGTAATAAACGGTATAGGTATGAGTGGTATAAAAGGTTATTTTGCAACAGTTAAACTAAGTACAGACAGTACAACAGATATAGGAGGACAAAAAACATTGTTTGCTGTATCGGCTAATTTTGTTTAACATAAATTAAGTTTTTTAAAAAAAAACTATGACATTAGGCTTTATATATAGATAGTAATAGGCTATTGTCACAGTTTGTAAATAACCACATGGTAAAATTTTGTATAAATTTAAAATAAAATAAAATGAGTATATTATTAGGTATCGCCGCGGTTGGTCTTGCTGCTTCCGTAATTAAAAAAAGGAAAGCAGCTAACGAACTTTATGGCGCTATTCAAACTCAAGCAGTCAAGGATCAAGTTAACTCTGCTAGACAGCAAGGCATGCTTAATGAGTTAGAAAACAACAGGCAGGACATAATAAATCCTTACGAAAACGTAACTGATTTAAGTGGGGATATGTCTAATCCATTTAACAACTTAGGCGTTGCTACTCAGGCAGCTGAAATGCAAATGGAACAAACTGACATAGCGTTAGCGAATACATTAGACACACTAAGAGCAACAGGTGCTGGAGCTGGTGGAGCAACTGCTTTAGCGCAGGCTGCTTTACAAAGTAAGAAGGGTGTTGCTGCTAGCATTGAAGGTCAAGAGGCTAAAAATCAACAGCTTAAAGCTCAAGGCGATCAATTTCTACAGCAACGAAAGACTGCTGAGAAACAAAGAGTTCAAGATGCTGAGGCAAAAGGAGCTATGTATGAATTTGAAAGCAGGGAACAAAGAGAAACAGACAAACTAGATAGACAAGCTGACTTAGCTGATGAGGCTAGAGCTCAAGACAGAGCTTCAAATAATGCAATGGCACAGGGTAAGTATGCTAAAGATAATATGGATGCTGACATGTTCATGTCTGCTAGTTACGCAGCAAGTTCAGTTTAAATTAATAATAAAACATGAGTTATAAAAACCCAAAAACATACGTAGACGACAGCTTAGGTAAGTTTGCAACTAAGGAGTTTGAGAAGCGCTCCAAAGAAATGCTAGATGGAGTAGCAAAACAAGTTCAGTCTGCAAATGCTAAAACCGAGGCTAACTTTCAAGTATATAGAAATGTAAACAACCATATCAGCGATGTACAATCAGGTTTAGAAAAAACAGGGCTTGAGAATAATGTTGATATTGAAAGCTACATGAATGCAAATAAAGACATTATACATAAATATAAAGAATCTTCATTAAGATACAACACGGCTACTGGACCATACGATGGTATGGAGTATGATGAAAATATGATAAGAAATAGCAGGAGTTACATACATAATGCTGCTGATAATGTGGCTCCACTTGAAGTTACTCTTGACAAATACAGTGAGATAATTAGAGAGAAAGGTATAGGTACAAAACCTGGTCAAATAAATCCAAGCAATTCGGATCCTAGGTATGCCGTTACTCACGGCTTATCTAAACCTAATAGTGGTTTAGAAGGTAAGATTGGTTTTGAGATGAGGTACGATGAAGATACGGGCTACCAATTATTTCAAGTTACAAAATCACCTGAGATAGCTAAGTTAAATAATGAGTTATACAAAAAGACAGGTAATAAAGAGTACTTAGATGCTGGAGATACTTACGCTGTGTCTGCCGCTGATTTAAGGCAAGCACAGACTGGAGACAATGTAAACCCATTTTCTCAAGGTGTTTATGCTACAAATCCAGATATAATAGGTACTGGAACAGACAAGGACTTTGGTATAAAAGATGAATTGATTAAGTCAGGACTTATAGACCCTAAGAAAGGCACGATAACAGCAGATTTCTATAGCGATCCTACTACAATTGTTAAGTCAGAGGTTATAGATGGTAAAGTAAAAAAGTACTATGTAGACCAAAGTAGAGTTGACTACAATAAAGCTAAGACTACTATTCAACCAGAAGCAAATACATATGCTAACATGATGATGAACCAAGGTTCACCTACTGTGGCAGCGTTTGTTCAGTCACATGCTCAATCAAGAAATGAAAATGGCAAGACTGTTTATTTCTACAATGAATTAGAGATGATGAATGGTCAACCAGTTATAGGTGACAATGGTAGACCAAAACTTGGTAAAGAAGTTATTTTAGGTGACGATGGTTTTTTTAATGTAGAGTTTAAGGAAGGTACTGACAATACATATGGGTTCAATGAAGATGACTATAATAAAATAAGGGACTTTGCTGTAAGAACTACTATGGACAGAGTAGGTGTGTTTGGACCACCTAATGAAAAGGTAAACACAACAAAGAAGTTTATAGAGCCTAAGACCGCGCCTATAGGCACTAAGGGCGAACGTGACGCAGCTAATACTAGTCTAATGATAGATAAAGCTTTAGAGAGCAATATAGCTATGTTAAACTCAGATGATGTAGATGCTATGGATTTCAGTGAGCTAAATGGATTGAGAAGTGGTTATACTGTTGAGATACTTGATCCTGGAAGTCCAAACTTAGTAACTGTATTTGGACCTGAGACAACTAAAAGCGGTGGACCTGTTAAGATAGATAACATAGACTTAAGTAAACCTAGAAAAGCTAGACAACAACTATACAATATATTTGGTGTCAAGAAAGCCGTTGAAGGTGCTGAGGGTAAGATGAGGACTCCACAAGCTATAAAAGCATTAACAGCACCTATAAGATCAATGCCAGATGAAATATCTGAAGAGAAGTTTATGGAAACACTAGGTGATGACTACATTAGTAAATTAAAAGCCGTTGGTGTAACTATAGAAGAGGATACTCCTGGCAGCGATAAGATTCTTATAACCGGTCCAAATGACTATGAAAAGGTTATAAACTTAAAAGAAGCAGATTGGAAGTCAATGTATAACAGCGCTATCAAAGAGGTAGTTGCTAAGACTGTTGTAGCTGGGTCTTCAGCAAAACTAGACGCAGCTGAAATGTTGAGCAAATATAGCCAACCTAAATAAATACTAATATGGAAGAATTAGAAGTTATTGTACAACGCATGATTGATGCTGGTGAGCCAGAAGAAAACATCAAGATGGTTATTGAAGAGTACGAAAAAGTTGATGGCTTGGAAAAGCCAAATGCTGTCGAGGATACTGCGACTGCGACAGCGGAAACAGAAGAAGCAGATACGGATTTAGCATTGGAAGATGGTTCTTTGGAGTCACCAGAAAAAGCTAAGGATTTAGGTTTTTTTGAATCAGTATATAACTCTTTATCAAACTTGACAGAGCAACTATATGATATACCTGAGTTTTATGGCTTGTATTCAGGTGATGAAAAAGGAGCTAATGCTAGTTTAGAAATAGCAGCTAAGTCAATGGCCGATGCTGTATTTGGCTCTGCATCAGTACAGAAGTTTACAGAAGACACTGGATATGATTTTTTAACGCAAGGATTAAGTGAAGAAGATTTATTTGAAAATATAAGACAAAGGAAAATAGAGCAAGATAAGACGTTACCTACTTTAGAAGTAATTAAAAGTATTAAGGAAGGTGATGCAGCTGGTGTTGCCGCTGGTATATTTAATGCAGCAGCTAATGGGTTAGGTAGTGTTGCATATGGTGTTGCTACACTAGGTGTAGGTTTTTTTTCAGACTATGCAGCTGATAATTACATAAACTATAATAAACTAAAGGCAGAGAACCTTGGTGTCTCAATGGATGAGTTAATAAAATCTGGAGAGGCTGACAACGGTATACCTTTAACTATGGCTGCTGTTTCAACTGGACTTGAAGCGCTTAGCTTAGGATTTATAGGTAAAACAGTTGGAGGAATAATTAAAGGAACTGCTGGTAAAGGTTCAGCTAGTTTATTTGCGCAGATGAATAAAAGTCTAGCGGAGAAAGTTTTTTACAACAAGAACGCTAGAACGTCAATGGCAATATTAAACAGTGGATTGACAGAGTTTAGTACAGAAATACTTCAGCACGCATCTGATAAGGTGAATGAGGAGTTTGGTTCTGTCGCTGGTACTGATAAACAAGCAGAAGTGGCAACTACTGTATGGGATGCGGCATTTAGTGAAGAAGGATTAGAAGCCGGTATACAAGGATTTTTTGGTGCAACGAGTATTGGTGGCGCAGCGGTTAGTGCTAAAGCTATGTCTTCTATTAGAAATATCGTAGACGGTGAGTCAACTACAGAAAACATAGATAAGTTAGTTAAACTTAATAACCAAAAGCAAGCAGCAACAGACAATACCGTTAAGAAAGGGTTACAAGTTAAAATAGATAAATTAGAGCAAGATATATCTGACTCAGTTGATAAGGGTAATGAGATATATGACTCTTTAAGCGATGGTCAAATACAAGAGATAGAAGATTTAACTGAACTCGCTGATGCAGCTAGCTATAATATAACTGAATTAAACAAAAAATTTAGAAGAGGAGATATATCACAGGAAGAATATAACGCAGCTTTAAGTGGGTTTAATGAAGAATACAATAGTGCTAGGCAAACTTTGGTGGACATGCGACTCAGTGAGAATATAGAGTTTGCTAAAAAAGAAGGTGAAAAATTAGGCTTAGACGTACAAGTAAAAGAGACAGAAGAAGAATATCTAAAGGCATTAAGGCCTCTCGCTAAGAAGATGAATTTAGAGAAATGGTCTAAAATGTCTAAAGAAGAAAAAGGTAAGTATGATTCTTTTAAAGACTTTGAGAATGCACAATTAAGAAGTGAAGCATCATTTGTAGGTCAAGGAAAAATATTTATAAATAAAGAAGGAGCTAGAAAAGGTGGTGCTATAAATGTTGGTGCACATGAAATACTACATCCTATATTAAACAAGTTAATTGGTGATGCATCAAAGCAATTAGGAATAGTAAGATCCTTTAAAAAGTCTATGACTTGGGATCAAAAGAGAAAAGTTGAAGATGAGTTAACAAAAAGAGGTTACAAAAGTCGATCAGAAAGAGCTACGGAGTATCTAACTGTGTTTAGCGATTTGCTGAGTAAAAAGAAAATAAACTATGATAAGTCAGCACTTGAAAAATTAAGTGATGCAATAATAGGTACTCTTAAGAAAGCTGGAGTAAATAATGTGTCACTTGAGTCTGGTAAAGATGCCTACGAGTTTATGGCAGAGTATCAAGAAAGCATTGAAAAAGGAGAGTTTACAGAGGAGATGAGAGGTGCTTTAGGTAAGGATTTAGATTTATCAAAAGTAGATGCTATAAATACACAGCAGAAGTCAGCTGAGGTTGATAAAATAGAAGCTCAAATTGACAAGTTAGACGAGCAATTGAATGATGGTTCTATAGATGTCGATTTTTTCCAAGAAAAAACTGAGGAATTATTTAAACAACTAGAAGAGGCTAGATCTAGGCCTGAAAGAGAAACAAAAGATGAACCTAGAACTACAAAAGAAACAAAAGATAAACCTAAACAAAGAGTCTCTGATAATCAGAAAGGGTTAAATAAAAAGGTTGATGATCTTGTTGGTGAGAAAAACGAAGATGGTGATTACGTCATGACCAAAGATGAATGGGATGATGGTGGATTAGTAGATGCTTATGAGGCTATTATATCAGGCACAATAATAGATGCATTGATAAGAAGAGGAGTAGTAGGCGAACCTAGTTACCTTAAACAATTCACTAATGATGTAAAAGATGGATTAACTGAAACTTTGATGCGTTTTAATCCAGAGAAAAACAACAGTTTAATAGGCTTTATCAATGGTCAATTAAGATTTAGAAAAGGTGATGTGCTTAAGTCTTATAAGGCAAACCTAACTGCTAGTTTAGATGTAGAGTCTGGAGAGATTGGAGCTGTAACAGGTATTGCAGCTGATGAAGAGTTTGATGTAGAAGAAGCAGAGCTATCAGAAGCTAAAGAAAATGCTAAGAAAATAAAGGCATCAGAAAGGTTTATAGAAAATTATAAACTAAGAGCTAAGCTTAAACGAAGAATTGCAGAAGATATAATAAATGTACCACCAGAAAAACGTACATTTAAAAAGGCTCCATTTTTAGCAGCTGATATTATGGGTGAAGAGATTGGGGTACCAGCTAAAAAGATAGTAGATAAAACAGCTAATTTAAGTTCAGCGGAGCTACGTGCAGGTGCTATGTATATATTTAAGCATGCAGACTTAATAGCAACGCTTCTACCTAAAGGATATGTTGACGGGCCTGTATCTCTCGAACTACAAGGAACTGGTTCAAATATACCTGGAAACGTTCTTCGTGCTTACTACAATAAAGATACGTCTAGAGTAAGAACTGGGCCTGGTTTATCGCCTTACATCAAGAAGAGAAACCTTACTGGAAAAGACATATTAGCTGGCATAGGTTTTGAGAATGGTAAGCTAAAGAGCAATGTTTCTCCTAAACTTCCAGAAGGTCAAACTATAAAAGGCTTACTTAACGTTATAACTAGGTTAGTTGAAAATGAATATTCCAGAAGATTTGGCGACTTAACTGAACAGCAAGCGGCTAACTATAGAGGTGGCTTACAAGACATTCAGTTTAGTCTTGGCTTAACAATGGATAGTGATCACGACTTATTACTTAAAATTCAATTTAGTAGAAAGGATGAGTTAAGAAAAGAATATGAAAATGTTCTTAGGAAAAAAAGACCTAATCTAATAGATATACCTAAACAGGTTGATGAGCTTTTTAAATGGGCTGATGGACTAAAAGTTAAAGATAATCAAAAGTCCAAATACAAAAAATTAGCTCTATATTATACTGCTAATGGTTATACTAAATTTCCAGAAGACGGTTATAAAATTAAAGAAGTTGTTAGATTATCTGAAAAGAACAAAATAGATCCATATGCTTATAAAAATCCAGATGAACTAATAGTTAAGTACACTAAGTTTGAGAAAGCAAAACAAATAAATCCAGACGGAGTAAAGGAATTCACCAATAAACAAAAACTTGAAAACGGAGTAGTTATATATGACGTTGAAGACTCTAAGGCTGGTCAACAAGCTGTTAGAGGTATTGTTGACGGCGAATGGGGTATAAACGCTAACCCGTGGTGTTTAATAGCTAGAACTAGAACTAAGTCTGCTAGAAAGGAATTCAAGAATAAAGATGATGCCAAGAGCTATATACGTAAAGTAACAGCTAAAGGTTATAGAGTATCAGAAATCTTTTCAGTTGACCAAATGGACATAGATGATGGTTTATTTAAAGAAGGAAGTAAATTTTCAATTAATGTAGCGGAACCTTTTGTTTATGATTCTGAGACAGAGCTATACTCTGCTGGTAATATGTGGAAAATGTACAATTTAGGCAGACAAGGGTATAAAATAGCCTTTCAAGGTGGTAAATTAATATCATTTAGAGATGGTGGAGAAATGGTTGAAGAAGAAGTCGAAGAAAGGACCGATGAAGGATTTGAGAGAGGCCCAGAAGTTCTTACTAACTGGTGGGACAGGTTTGATGAAGATACTACAACATTAAAGATATCTCTAGGTGTTGACAAGGACAAAAACTCTAAGACTTTTGGTCTTAAAATACTAGGTGGTGTTAATACTAGTAATAATACTACTCGAATTACTGGGTATGAGAAAAATAGCAAGCAAATTCAAGATGGATTATATGAATTATATGACTCAAACAAAAGATTAGTAGAAAAAGTACGTTATGAAGACAATAAGATCGTTAAGAAAATAGAAGTTGAATATACAGGTCTTTCAAATTCTGAAACTACAACGAAAACTTATAAATATGATAAAACTGATAAAGATGGTAGATTTAAGGCTACAAGCGTTAATGTTAGAAGTAAAATAGCAGTATACAAAAGTGCACCAAAGCAAACATTAAAAGAACAGCAAGAGACTGCTAGAACTGGCACCTTTCCTAGTGCTGGTAAAAAGTCTTATAAAATCAAAAATAAAACCACCAACACTACTTATGAATACATAGCTAATCAACCTTTTGGTGATAATGATGCTAGGATAACGACTACAATTGTAGAAGAAAGGATTACTTCAAAGTATCCATACAGTAGCAAGGTACAAATAAAAGGAGATTTAGATTTCACAACCAAAAAAGTATATTTAGATACTTATGTAGGTACAGGTGAACATGCACTTAGAAACGAGAAACAAATGTATCAAGAATCAAGCTATACACCAAAAGACGGGAAAGGTTTTGATTTAGCTCGAGAAGAAGAAATAAAATATAAAATGAACAAGCTTGACGCTCAATTAGAATCTGGATATATAGATATTGATACTTTCACAGAGCAAATTGATCCATTATTTAGAGAACTAGATGATTATGTTTACGCAGCAGGAACTTTTGTAAAGCCAAATACTGTTGTTACTGTAGATGAAATGAAGGCACTTAATGCTTTTAAAGCTTCCTCTATTCAACTTAGTAAGTCTGTAGATAAAGCAGCAGAAGCAAATAATAGCATGCTACCTAAGCTTTTTAGACTAACTAAGCCTTTTACAAATGCAGATGTACTTAAGCAGATGGGATATTTAGATTTTTTTGAGAGCATAGATAATGTTGCAGAAAGAATGTATAAAGCTGGTGAGTCAGATGAAACCATAGGTGTAATTCTTGATAAGAAACATGCTATGGCTGACGATAACAATAAAAAACTTCATAGCAGACTGAATAAGCGTGACAAGCCACGAACAAAGAGATTAGCACCAAATGGTGAACGATCAAACTTAAATGATCAACAATACGACATAGTAAGAACACCTGCTTTTAAGAAATGGTTTGGCGACTGGGAGTTTGATCCTGATAACGCAAGTAAGGTTCTTGATGAGAATGGTGAACCAAGAGTCGTTTGGAGAGCTAGAGACAAAACTAAAGGTGATACTGGATATATAATAAATGCTCTTTTAACTCGTGAGGGTGTATTTTTTACTGACAAAAAAAGTAATGCTGTTTTATGGGCGGAAATGTTCTACAAGAAGAGAAAAGGTGAGTATGAAATACTTCAAGCTTTTTTAAACATAAGAAATCCTGATGTGTTTGATAATTTTTGGATAGATTTCGTTAAACATGGTCGGAATAACTTAAGAAATAAGTGGAGACCTACATCAGGTAAAGACGGAGCTATTATACTAGACGATGAATGGCACAATTACTATACGCTTAAAACTGATTGGAAAGATTTTGAAGGTAAGCAATTCGTTGCCGTTAACTCTAAACAAATAAAACTCGCAGATGGATCTAACACCACGTTTGGCGTAGAAGAAGATAATATTCAGTTTAGTAAAGCTGCTGATGAACTAAACGCGGCATTTGCCATTAAACTCGATAGTGATTTTAATAAAATGGTAGAAGCTAAGACTGGTATAGCTGCTGGTAAAGAATACGCAAAGGTTAGAGGAGAAATTGCAGGCAAGGGAAAAGGTTTCTTTAGGTCTATTATAAAACCATCAGCTGAAGACTTCGTAGGTTTATTATATGCTATGCTAGGTAAAGGTAAAGAAGGTAACGAGCAAATGGCTTGGCTTAAGGAGAATCTATTAGACCCTTATGCTAGAGGTATACGAGCTGCAACAACAGCTAGATCAACACTGATGCAAGGATATAAGGAGCTTGTTAAAGAGATGAAAAACGCACCTAAAGGTAGTGAATTAAGAAAAAAGATACCTTTGGCTAAACCTATAGAAGTTAATGGTAAAACAGTTAAATATTCTGATTTTACTGTGGAGCAAGCAATTAGAGTATATATATGGAGATACCAAAATTACAAAGCTAGAAAAGATGAAAAAAATAAAGCTAAAGATATAGTTATACCAGGGTTAAGTGAATCTGACATACGCGAGATGCAAGATTTTATGAAAATAAACCCAGCGTTACAAATGTTTGCAAAACATGTAATGTCATTAACTAAGGGTGATGGTTATCCTAAGCCAAGTAAAACCTGGTCAACAGGTAATATAGTCACTGACTTGCTACAGGGTTTAAATACTACAACCAGAGCTAAGTACTTAGCAGAATGGCAAGCGAATTCAGATATAATTTTTTCAGAAAAAAACCTAAACAAGTTAGAAGCTGTTTTTGGTAAGAATTATAGAACCGCAATGGAAGATATACTTACGCGTATGAGAACTGGTAGAAATAGAAATGTTAGTAACAAGAATGAAAAGTTAACACACGATATTATGGACTGGATAAACGGTTCTGTTGGTGTTATAATGTTTTTGAATACTAAGTCAGCTTTTCTTCAAGCACTATCTATGTTTAACTTTATTAACTGGAGTGATAACAACGTTCTTGCTGCAGGAAAAGCATTTGCAAATAAAGAACAGTATTTTAAAGATTTTATTGCGCTCTTCAATTCTGAATTTCTTCTTGAAAGACGTAACAACCTTAGGTTAACAGTTAACGATGAAGAACTTGCTGAAGCAGCAAAACAAGATGGAGTTAAAGGAGTTATAAATGTTATACTTCAAAAAGGTTTCTTACCAACACAGTTTATGGATAGTTTCGCTATCGCTTCAGGTGGTGCCACGTTCTATAGAAACAGAATTAATAGTTTAATCAAACAAGGTATGCCTGAAGAAGCTGCTGAAAAGCAAGCTTTTAATGACTTTAGGGAACTATCAGAAGAGTCACAACAGTCTAGTAGACCAGATAAGATTAGTCAACAGCAATCTGGGATATTAGGGCGTCTTATATTGGCTTTTGCGAATACTCCAGCGCAATATGCAAGATTAATAAAGAAAGCCGTCTTAGACATTAAGAATGGCCGAGGGGACCTGAAGACAAACATATCTAAGATATTATACTATGGTGTGATTCAAAACTTGATTTTTAATGCGCTACAGTCAGCTATATTTTTCTTTGCATTTGGCGATGATGATGAAGAAGAGAATAAGAAAAGGGATCTTAAGTATATTGATTTAGCTAATGGCATGCTGGATTCACTATTAAGAGGTGTTGGAGTTTACGGTGCAGCAATTTCTGTAGCTAAGAATGCTTTAATTAAGGTATATAAGGAGTCAGATAAACCACTACCAGATTATACGAAGGCTGTGGATGAGATTCTTAAAATATCACCACCCATAGCATCTAAATTTCTTAGGCTTAACCAAGCGGCTAACTCTATACGCTATGATGCTGATGAGATGTCATCTAAAGGGTTTAGCCCAGATAATCCAGCTTACTTAGCTGGCGCTAATGTAGTGTCTGCACTTACTAATGTTCCTTTGGATAGGCTATTAAGAAAACTTGATAACGTAGGTGATGCTATTGATTCAGATATAACAACAGGAAGGCGGGTTATGTTGCTTGCAGGTTGGTCTAAGTGGCAATTAGGTATACAAGATAAGGAAGATACATTTGTGAGAGGTAGAAGAACTACTGGTAGCAAAGAAAGGTCTAGTAGATTAAAAGCGCTAGAGAAACGTAGAAGATAAAAACAGCAACATGAAATTTAAAGGTAATGGAGTAAATGCGATATCTGCTGCATGTAAATCAGCAGCTAAAAGTAAATTTAAGGTATGGCCAAGCGCATACGCATCTGGATGGGGAGTTAGATGTACTAAAGCTGGCGGGCCTAGTAAATTTGGTAATAAGAAAAAGTAATGGCAACAAAATTCAAAGTACATAACATGTACAGTAAGACAGGTGTAAAGAAAATAGCTCGTACAATGAAAGATCATTTAGCGCTAAAAAAGAAAGGCTATACTCATACTAAAAAGAAAAAGTAATGGCTAAGAGCAAGGTTAAAGGTGGAGGTACTAAAAAGGTTTGTTTACCTAAAAAGAAAGTAGATTCTATGTCTAGTTCACAAAAAGCTTCTGTAGTTAGGGCAAAGCAATCTGCTGGCAAACGTGGAGATTATAAGCGATCACCTAAGAGTTATGTAAAAGGAGCTAGAAAACGAGGTGCTACACTTAGGGACTGGTTTCAAAATGAAAACTGGGTGAACGTAAGCACAGGTAAACCTTGTGGAGAATAAGGAACAAGATATATTGGGCGTACCATACCCAAAGTTCCTGTAACCAAAAAGGGCCCTCAATTACGAGAGCCCTTTTTTTTTATACATACTATAGTGTGTATAGCATACTAGCCATCACAGCTTAAACAGTCTGGATCCATAGCTTTGGCAGCAATGTCACCTCTAAGTACTGACTCTGTTCTAGTATAGTACAAAGTCTTAATACCTTTTTTCCATGCATCCATATGAACTTGGTTAATCCACTTAGGACTAGCCTCAGATGGAAAAGCTAGGTTTAAACTAACAGACTGATCTATATAATCTTGTCTTATACCAGCTTGATTAACTAGCTCTAGTTGATTTATTTCCTTGAAAGTTTTAAAAACTTCCTTTATTGATACACTATGATTACCTATCAGTACATCGTTAAGCTCAATTATACCCTGAATTGAACCACCATCCTCAAGTATCTTATCCCAAATTTCATTATGGTTGAGACTAACGTCATCCAAGCAAGCTTCTAGTGTAGGGTTTTTTCTGATGAAAGTTCCTTTAGCAGATTGCTCAGTAAATACATTGGCTGCCCAAGGTTCTATACCTGGTGAAACGTTACCAGATAACTTAGAGTTTGAAACTGTAGGTGCAATAGCTCTTAGATGCGTGTTACGCATACCAGTACCAGCACACCATAGTGGTTCACCATATAACTCAGCTAAACTCATTGAAGCCCTTTCGCTTTCAATCTTTATTTGTGAGAAGATCTTTCTAGTCTCAAACTGAGCAAGTAAACCCTCGAAAGGAATACCTCTTTCCTGTAGATACGTGTGCCACCCAAGTACACCTAAGCCTAGAGCTCTACCTTTCTGTGCAGATCGTATAGAATTCTCAAAGCCTCTCAAGCCTTTAGCACGTTGAATAAACTCCTCCATAACTCCATCAAGAAACCAAATAGAATCATATATAAGGTTTGTGTCCTTCCATTCATCATACTTAGCTAAATTCAATGATGACAAGCAACATACAAAACTATGCGTCTCATCTGTATGTAATGCTATCTCAGAGCATATGTTAGTCATATGAACTTTCAAGCCATTTTGTTTATATGCCTCAGGGTTAGCTTTATTAACGTTTCCCTTAAACATTATATATGGCTCTCCAGTTGCTTTTCTTTTCCTAAGAAGTTTGCTCCATCTTGATCTTGCCTCTTGATCTCCTTGCTCAAGCTTACGCATAAACTTATCTCCAACTATAGCACATTGATGTAGGTTAAGTGACTGTCTATTAACATCACCCTTAGGTTCTCTAATTTCTAACCAATCCTCAAAATCACCATGCTCAATATTTATATTAACAGATGAAGCTCCTCGTCTAACTGATCCTTGATTAGTAGCTAATATAGTTGAATCATATATTTTACAGAAAGGTACAACTCCATCTGAAGTTCCATTACCTGTAATATCAGCTCCAGCAGGTCTTATTTGATTGATACCAATACCAACGCCACCTCCGTGCTTGGCAAGCAGCATCATCTCTAGGTTCTTTTGACCTATGTCTTGGATGCTATCAGCAACATCGATACCAAAGCAACTAATAGGAAGACCACGATCAGTACCGGTGTTTGATAATACAGGGCTAGCAAGGCAAAGCCAGCCGTTCCAGATGTAGTTAAAAAACGTGTCAGCCATCTCTGGTTTACGTAATCTATTAGCAACTGCATTCGAGACTCTTTCGTAGGCTTTTCTAGGCGTTTCTCCGTTAAGCAAATATCCCCCGGATATAGTCTTCTTGTACACTTCCGTTTCTCCCCAGTCTGGGTAGTCGATACCTTTTCTCCATTTTTCATTCCACATCTTTATTTGTTTTTGTATTTGTTTCTTCAGATACTCTTTTCTTAAGCTTCTCTATTGCCTTACCATAACCAGGCATTAGTTGTAACGTCTCTATTATACCAATAGAAAAATCCTTTATACTATTTATTTCATTTATAAGACCTTGCATAACCCTAGTTAATGACTCTATCTTATTTTTCATCTCAATTATTGTTTGTTCTCTCATTTTATTTATTTAATTTATTTACCAAATATCTTCAAAATCTTCTTTTTCACCCGCTTTACTATAGTCAGTTGGCCGAATAGCAAAAAAATCAGTATGGGTATGACCGCCAGTAAGGTGATAAAACCAATTAAGTTTTTCAGAGCTAGCCTTATCGTAAGGTAAGTGATTCGCAAGGTCTTTGTAACCGAGTTCAAGTAATTTTTCATTAGTTCTTTTCTTTATAAAGTTCTTTAAGTCGTAAGCAGATATTCCCTCGATATCACCCATCTCAAACATCTTATCAATATATTTTTCTTCTAGTTTAACCATTGTATCAGCAGCTAGTATAATATCTTTTCTACAGCTCTCAATTAAAGTACTGTCTTCACTACACATATGCCTGAATAATTTACAACCCATCTTACTGTGTAGAGACTCATCTCTGACTGACCATTTCATTTGTTGTCCTATACCCTTTAGAAGGTTACGTAGTTGAAAAGAATAAAGAACTGCAAAAGCACTATAAAGAGATACACCCTCAGTAAATGCCGAGAATATCGCCAATGACTTAGCGATACCCGTATGATCAGTGCCGTTATAAGTAACCAAGTTATTAAAACGCTCAGAAGTTGCTGGTTCATGTAAAAATGCTTCATAGTTTTCTAGTCCTAATGTTTCGTTTAAATAGCTGTAAGCCACTGCGTGTACTGTCTCTTGTGAGCCAAACATCATGGCCATTTGTTTTATCTCATGCTTAGGGAACCACTCTGTAACCTTAGTAGTCCAGTAATCTGATACAGCACATTCTGTTTGAGCAAAGCCTAGCAGTATGTTTCCAACTAGGTTTTTCTCTTCTTTACTTAAGTTTTCTTTCCAGTCCTTAATATCACCCTGCATTGATATTTCTGTATGTAACCAAAAAGCTTGAGCTTGCTTTAACCAACCATCAGTGTAGTACTCAGGGTATTCAAATGGTTTGTAAGCTATTCTATTGTCAAATAATCCCATACTGTTGTTGTTTTTCTATTAGTTCTTTTAGAAGTATTTTACCTCTATTCTTGTAACTCCATTTAACCCACTTATCAAACTGCCTCTCAGCATATCTTTTGCGGGCTATTGTTTTCTGTGCTCTAGTATTAGAGCTACTGTCCTGTCGCATTCTTTTCTGTTTTGAGGTTTATAAAGCTTGATGTTAGGTTCTGTGTTTGCTATCAAGTTCTTAAACAATTTGTATCTCATTGGAAATGAATCATTTGCTCTACCCTTTGTTTCTATTATAAATTCTTCTCCCTCAAAATCAGGTGTGTACTTTATACCTAACAGCTTTTTGTTACCTCTGTTCTTGTACTCTCCTTTACTATTGCTCTGTCTTTCATAGCAATCTTGCGTAAACACAAACGAAGGTAGCAATTCAAAAGATCTTAGCTCATAGCTAAACTTTATATTAGCTTCCTTTAAGACTATATACATATACTTTTCAAGTCCTGATGCAAAGGTGATGCCATCGTGCACCACCTTCTTTGATTGAACAGGACCTTTTTTTCTAACTATCTTTCTTTTCATCGTTGGCTTCATCTATCTTGTGTAGTACTATCTGCTCAACTTCCAGCCTTATACATTCTCTAGCTGACTCTATATATAATATAGCGTCCATTAATTCTTCTTGAACGTCAACTAAGAACCTGTTTAAGTCTTTGACCTCGCCTTTTATTTCTTCCATCATTGTAGCGCCATACTTCTGTTGACCCATAACGCTACGTTGATCCATTTTCTCTAGTACTCTTTGTACTATTGTGTCTTTAGTCTTAACTACATAATTACTCATCATAACGTGTTTTTCACAAATGTTCCATTAATCATTTTACCTTGTCTCTTCGATATGACATCATAAGCAGCATCTATACAATGTTCTATCTTAACACGTCTTAATTCTGCTAAGTTAGTTAGCACGACAACCATATCACCAATAGCATCTATAACCTCTGCTTGATCGTCATTAAGTAAAGCCTTAGCTAACTCACCAGCTTCCTCTTGAAGCTTAATGTATTGAGTCTTAGCATCTCCTTTGCCATATATACCCCTCTCACTAGCCCATGTTCTTATTTTACCAAACATGTCACCATATTCTTGCGCAGTTTCTTCTTCAGCTATAAATTCCTCGTAGAATGCCTTGTTATATATAAAGCATCTATTGTTATCATACATTGATACAACCACATTCTCTAGTATCCAAGGTATCTTATCATGTGTTAGGTCAAACTCACCATAGTGTGTATCCCACTTTAAATCAATTAAGTCCATCAGTCTACCTTTTAACTTTGTTATAGGCACTGGAAATGTAGTTGTCTGTTCTGTTACGTTTACTTTCATATTGTTTTTATTTATTAGGTTTTTATATAGTTGTCTGTCTACCTTATAACCATATAGCTTCTGCATCTCAATCTCTTTATCAGATACATAGTCTATGTCATCAGTAGTTAGTATGATCTCGTATTCTCCTTTTTTATAACCCTGTTGAGCTATAACTCTCTTGTCTACGTCAGTTGTTACACCAATCTTTTTTCCTATTACGTGGTATAAATAATACTTCATATATTTAGTTTAGTTTGTCAATTAAGTAAGGTAGCAACCACTTATTATCAATAAATACTTGTGTTAAATTATTAGACAAGCTGTTAACAACTAACTCCTCATCTTTATTCGCTTCTAAAGG
>ENA-OSJC01000438-OSJC01000438.1-marine-metagenome-genome-assembly--contig:-NODE-438-length-40904-cov-15.975825_pt1 | contig 40904 bp, 31 predicted proteins | sample MGYA00237885_ERZ534234 | MGnify/ENA primary metagenome ERZ534234 (study PRJEB26413, sample SAMN06343907) | marine metagenome | isolation source: coastal waters | place: Atlantic Ocean: West Antarctic... | reverse complement strand
CTGGGAAACAGTCGAGTAGGCCAACATTATCACTGGAGCCTGAGCCTGAGCCGGCTCCGGGGGTAGACGGGGCGCGGCAAGGAAGGTCGCGGCAGATAAAATTCTCACCGGCACTGGCGCTGTCAGTGGACTCCACTGGCAGTTCTGCCCCTGAAGGTTTGGGTCTTAGATCCTGGCAAAGACAAGCAAAGCAGCTTGGCATCGGGGAGGAAGATGATGGGAGTGAAGATGAACATTTCCGTGCGGGCTCAAGCAAGCGCAGTACGTCCAGAACCAGGAAAGTGAGATTGAGTAATTGGGAACTCCCTTCAGATGCTCGTCCCCCCCCTATCGCCATCAAACAAGAAGAATATAAAACAGGGGTGGTAAAGGAAAGGGATAATATTGAGAATCATTATAAATTAGAAAAAGATAACCTTGTGTGGATTTCAAATAATGTGAGTACCATCGAAAGTATTTTTTATGAAAAAGACGGGTTCACGTGGGGGGGCACCGCGCGTTTGCAGAGTAAACCATCGTTTTATGGTGCTAATCAATTAATATATTCGTGTGAACCAATAGATATAAAAATAGATGACCTTGGTGTTCCCGATAATGTGGATGTGGATTATTTGCAGGCGATTCAAAGAGAGATTAATAGAGATAAACAAATGCGGGGTGGTGAAGAGTACAAAAACTCGCTTTTCAGGTTAGACCGATCCGGGGGAACGGGCACAGGGGTTGGGGCCGCTTTAATTGGAACCCCCTATGTGCTGAGATTCACCCTCGAGATGGCGAAGAAAGACAAAGAATATAAAGACAATGAAGACATTTTTAATGATGAGAAATTGATGGAAGTGGTGGTGAAGGAGTTGGGCTCGAGGGACGCCCGCCCCAAGACTAAACAGGACCAACCGCAAGCCAGAGGGGAGGGGCAGCCCACGCCCCAGGTTAGCTCTGGGGAGGGGCAGCCCACGCCCCAGGTTAGCTCTGGCGGCGGCGGCGGCAACAGCTACAGAGAACGGCCCAGAAAACATGGACGCACACCAACGCGGCCGCCAGGGAACCCTGGGGCGTTAGAACATGTTCCTGAGACTAAACAGGGGCAGGGTGGAGGAGGCCCGACTGCTCAGCGGCGGCGGGCGAGGCTCAAACTCGATGAAGGCAAGGCAGCCATATTATCGAAGAAGTGGGAAGAAGCCATCAAGGCTCTGAAAGCGGGACTAGCGGTGAAAGACACGAAAGATGTCAAGCTGACGGGGGAACTCCGCGCCGCCCTGAAGAGCGTCGAGGGAAGGATATCAACAGCGCGGTTCGCGGGAATACAGAAGAGAGAGAGAGATGAAGAGAAGGCTGCCGAGAGGAAGAAGGAGTTGGATGAGAAGGCTGCCGAGAGTGAGAAGAAGTCGAAGAAGAAGGCTGACAAGGAGAAGGGGAAGGCTGAAAAGAAGGCTGAAAAGGAGGTTGCCAAGTACACGGCGAAGTACCAGAAACAGGTCTGGAAGCAACAAAAGCCCGGCATCAAAAGGGTTGTGGATAAGTACGCTATCGGAGAAGCCAAGGACAACTGGGAAGCGGCGTCTGACAGTGTTTCGGCAAAGGAGGCACAGGAGGCACAGGAGGCAAAGGGGGCACAGGAGGGGAAGATGTGGAGAAATAGGCGTAAGAGGGACACCGCGGCACAGGGGACTGGGGGTGAGAGTGTTGCGAGGACAGCCGGCGCGGACGACAACATCCAAGATTACCTAGAACAAAAGAAAAATTATTTCTTGAGTAAATATAGACGAAATGCGTTCACAAGTGGTTTTGCGGCAACTCGCAATAAAAGAATTCGAACAGAAGTTGCAATGTATCATATAGGATGTGGAATTGTTGAACGACTTAGAAAAAACCGGAATTTTTTTTCTAAATACTTCGTGCCGACCATGCCCAAGGGCGATTTATTTCATCAAAATATATTAAAGTATGATAAAGAATTTGAAGAGGGGGTTCCAATTAAAATTGAAATAAAAAAATCATTAGAAAAATCAAAAATAACACGTAAAGAATTTTACTATATAGTCGCTTCAACAAATATCGTTTCAACTAAGTCCTCCTTGACAAAATTGCTAGGTACAAATGGTCCCGAGATAGTATTTATAATCGAAGCATATGACATAGTAAATGGTGAAGGTGAAACAGATGAAACACTTGAAAATATATATTATGAAGAACGTCTTAGACGGATGCGTATGGCGAGAAAAAACCGCCATTATGAAACAGAATATTGGACAGAGAAAAATGGAGATGAGAACAGTAGGTCAAAATTGTATAATAATTCCGGAAATGATGGTATAGCGGAGCACGTAGAAGTTAAGTTGATGGCACGACCATACTTAGATGAAGAATTTAAGACCATTGAATCAATGACTACAATTTATCCGGAACCATTAATGGAATTGCCTAAAGCAGAAAATAGAGCACAGCAGAATCGAGCAAATTTGGCTTACGATAAAAGGTGGTTGTCGGGTGAGACGGTGCGGACGGCCCGTGCTTTCTGGCCCACGACGGGTAACTCATTGAAGGGCTTCGCTTCAGCAAAGGGTCTCAATCTGACGTGGAACCCCATTGTTCCCGGTATCATCGGTACTGTCGGTACCCTCTTTACGGCCGCACCATTTATTATCGGTAGTGCCATCGCCATCTCAGCAGCAGCAGCAGGAGGCCAAGGCCTCTCAGCTGCAGTCAAATATACTGAGACGAATATAGATAGGGCAATTAATAAAAAAACGATTGAAAAATATTCTCTATTAACTCTTGGAAAATCTCAACGCGAAATGATTGATAATATATCTAAATCGGAATTATATCCAGGGGGTAAGGCTTTGATAGAATTATATAAACAATTAACGTCAAAACCTAGTGATAAAAATGAAGCAACTTTTACCCAAATGATAAGTGATGCAAACACGGGTAAAATCAAAGAGATATTGGCTGAATTTACTAAAAAATTATTCGATGAACTCAAGCAACGGTCAATTTCCAAAAAGGTACCAATTAATAAGAAACTCTTAGACAAATATTCATTCCTTGTAGAAATTCAAGAGGTACAAATGGAACACGTACGTGATATCACCCATTTTAAAGATGCACTTACTAAACTGGAATCACTTCAATCAGTTTCACGTGGCGAAGAATTGGATATTGTTTATGGTGGTGAGAGAGGGAAGGCGTTCATCACAAACACCCAGTTATCGTCTGAAATCGAACGTACAATCATTGCAAGTTTTTTACAAAATATCCTCATACCACAATTTTATTATCAAGAAATTGTACCCGCCTCATTAGAATTGAACCAATCGAAAATACACGCCTTGAGTCTAATAAGAGTTGCCCAGAAAATACATGATATACTTGAATCAGTAAAAAAGACAGGTAACGGAGTATCTGTTATACCCAAACCTGAACAAAAATTCATTACAGAAGCTAGTGCTAATTTATTAGACCAAATGGATTTAGGGGATAATATACAACGATTAACAGCCCAAACAACAGCCCAAACTCATATTTATAAATCAAAGGGAATATCATTACATCAAGAACTGGTAACTATCCTTGCTGGCGATACTGCATATAAATTTTTTCCCGCAAATTCCAACGGTTTATTTGACAATACAATGGGATTATGTCTTCGAAGAGGTGAATTGGACGAAAAATTAACTTTAAATATGAAATATGGTGGGGAAGAAGGTGATAATCCGTATGAATTTAATTTCGAGATTATACCCGAAAATAGTTCTGCTGAAAGTGTAATTTTTCCTGGTGTTGTGAATATTGCGGGAAAAGAAATGGGAGAATTGTTTGTATGGGTAAAGGGAAATATGGGAGTATACCGTGAATTACTGGATATAGAATTACCAGATGATGAACATCGGGGGAAAATGGAAAAATGTGTAATATCATTCATAATGAATAATCCTTCCCTTAACGAAGTGGAGGATATGGACCGCGAAATATCACGTGTGTTCCCAAGTGATATATTAACAAATTACAAACATTTTGGGTATGAAGAAGAGGCATCGACGGCACCATTATTATTTGGTAAAATCTTCGAACTTAATAACCGTGTATATGAACCTTTATCAATAGATGATGACCAACAACAGAATGGTCTATTTTATGTCAACGCACTTTTAGGAGACACAGTCGCGAGTACCGCGTCTCGTTCGCGCCCTGCCCTGCCCCAAGAAAAAGGACCAAGACCAGAAATATTTAAACGTAAGAAAAGAGAAGCAGAATTATTGAATAGTATAAAGCCGAGAAGCCCGAGAAGCCCGAGAAGCCCGGGAAACGCGAGCCCGGGAAGCCCGGGAAGCTCGAGAAGCTCGAGAAGCTCGATAAGCCCGAGAACCCCGGGAAGCCCGAGAACCCCGGGAAGCCCGGCCGCCGATGATGGGCGTCGGGCTTCCCGGAGTGGAGGTGGTGGGAAACGAGGCGGCACGCCGCGTGTTGACTCGGTGCGGACCGAGACACCGCCACTCAGGCTATCTCCTCAGTCATCCTCTCTCTCTCCTGTCACCACAGATGGTCCTTCGTCTACCACCCCTAGGGAAAGTGATTCCCCCGATTCTGATGAGGGGGAAAATTTGGAGGCGGCTAGTTATGATAAAAAACTGTTGCGTGAAGATTCAATCGCAAGGGCATTAAGATTAACATATCCAATTGACCTGCAAGGCCAGTATTACGAACCGCCTGATTACGTCCACGGGTATCATGATCAAGATGAAGTTAATTATGGTAAACTGGAAGCGACGCGACTTACTGAACATTTTTTAACTGTATGGCCAATCCTGGCTGAAGCAGATAGAAGATACCTTTTTAGTGGTGGGGCTCGAATTCCACGATTTGGGGACACCATCGGTAGTAATCTGATTCGTAGTGGAGACGTGTATAAACGAACATATGAATATATGAACCACCCAAATAGGGGGGGGGTCTTAAAAAAATCATTAAATGAGCTGTTGAGTTTATATACGCTGGAAAATTTAGACATTGACGGACATCCAGTATGGGGTGATATATATAATCGATTCTGTTATGATGGGCAAGAAAGGGTGGCGGAATACCCTGTGCTCCACACCACAGCTTTTGAAAATTATGATGATGGTGGGAATCTGAAGAGAGCTGCCACCATCGCCAGGAGCCCCCCCACTCCCCTGACTGAAAGTGAAGCACAAATACGGTACGAAAACATTCTTCGGGAGGCCGAAAAGCTGGACTCTGGAGAGAGCGAGAAATCACGGAAAATATTATTTCGTAATTTTGATTTGTTGGACGATGAACGTTCTACAACGCAACTAAAAACACCATTTCAAAATGTGTGGAATAAGTGTTCCCCCCAATGGCTAACAAAAGATGGGTTATATGGTCGAGATAGACGTCCACAAAAAACAACAACAACTCACGGAGATTTTATTGACGGTTCGCCAGCATTCAGGAACTTGATTGATTATACATCTTGCAGATACAAGTTCCCCGCGGGCGATCCCTTGAAACTTGGGAAAGTAGACATTTCTCAAGGGGAAGATATCGAGAACAAACTAGAAAGTCTCATTGAGGGATTAAATATTATGTATGATTCAGCCAATATTCAAATGGGAGATTTGACGGATTTTAATGTATTTTTCATTACCAGTGCGCAGGGTTATGAGTATATCGATGAGAACGATGATATGATTCGGGCGAATGCTGTGGTGGGGAAGAAAACGGATAATCCACTCTATCACAAATGGGATGAAGAAGACCGGAAGAGAGGAGGGGATGCAGCAACACCCATCAATGATATGGCACTAAATATCGCATCGGGTTTAGAAGCGGAAGTAATAGAAGGGTACTTCCCATTGATGGTATCTGATGACCAAGAAAAGGTTATAATTTGGGGTAAACCGAAACAGGCAAGTCTTGAAGGAATGGAAATATCATCTGACACCCTTTTGAAATTAGAAATTATTATTGATAATACTAATCGGGAAAGTTTTAAAAAACTTTTGCGGGAATTGGTGCTGGAATATAAAGCATTCAATGAAAAATGCAGAGATTTTGCAATTTATTTAGATATTCTGCTGGAAAAGAGTGGCACGAGCGCCGGGGGGCGGGCGCAGGCGGCGGCGAAGGCGGCGGAGTTCGAGAATTCATACAACTTAATTAACTGGTCAGGGGTTGAACACGATATTCAAGAACTTGTGGGTGATTCAAGTGATACAGATTTTGCTTATATGATGGATAAATATTTATTCAAGTTAAATTTATTATGCAAAGATACGCGATTGGGGAAACAAGGTGGCGAGAAACTTATAGACATTGAATCATTAGAAGAACTTGATAGCGTAGCTTCTGATGCACGATATGTTTGTAAGGACGAAATAAGAGATGGAGTCTTATCAATTAAAAAGGAATTATTATTCCATTATATTTCTTGGGGGGAAGAATATGGTATTCAAAAATTAGATAATAAACTCGATAAAGATGATAAAAATTTTAATATATGTGTTGCGACAAATATTTATCAATCATTGATACATGATGAAAATCAAGAATCTGTATATAATATAGTGGATAACAATTATTATTCAATTGGAGTGGATTATGACAGTAGATTAAATAAGGTCATCGAATTAATGAAATCTATCCCGAATTTCCAAGAGATGAAGATAGATGACGAATTTATAAATCATTGTGTTATGTCTATGGTTGCCGCTAATATTCAGAGAAGCCAATCGTACGCATATAAAGATTATAGTGATAAATACACGGGTGGTGAATTGACCGTATCAAATCTATGTATTAATCCTATTTTTCCTGAATTCTATCCTGTTGGTGGGGATAAATATAAATCCCATAATACTCGATTACTGGGTAAACCTGGATTTGAAGCTATTAGTGGACGTGTGAAGCAAAATTCAGATAAAGGTTTTATTGACAATATTTCTTCAATTCTGGGAAATATGATAAGTTATTATTTAGAAAAATACAAAGGTGCTCTGAAAATACAAGATTTAACTAAGAATCAGTTAAATAGTTTGTTTGGGGGGGCAGTGTTAGATAAGGATTACAAAATTACTTCGGACTCAAAGGGCGAATCTATAATTTCTCAAATGAGTCAGATTGTCTCTAACGGGTTAGAAGGAGAAGTAGACTGGTTAAATGATAATATTAGTAAATTCGATGATGAAAAATTGAAAATAGAAGCTGAATATAAAAAAGCAAAGGCGGAAGGTGGTGGCGGCAGTAATGTTAATTTAGCAACAGTTCCGCGACCAGCTAATTCATCATCATATAGAGAACTTATAACAAAATGTTGTGGAGAAAAGGGTGCTTTTTTTTGGTTGGGTTATGGTCCAGGAGAAACACCCAACCCAGTTAATAAAGAACGGCCATATTTTTATGGGAAGGAAGGATATTCAAAACTCAGTGTCCGTGAAAAAAACTATGCTGATAGTGCATTGCCTCTATTCAAAAATTCTCCAGATGATAATGGAGAAAGACTAAGTGTGATTTCTGGTACAGAATCTCATGACATTAGTCCAGCGGTCAAAAATAGTCTATGGGTTCAACCAAAGGAAATATCCGGAACAGCATCTCAGCCCACACCTGTTATGTATTTTCGATATATGGAATTATTGAATCAGGTTCGCCTGAGTTTATATTATAATTCAATGTCGGTCCATAACCGTAATAATGAATTGGTTAAGGAATATGGAAAAAGGTACAAACTGAAGAATAGTGAAGACCATTCTTTAAAATTATTGAAGCACTCATTGAGCTCTAAATTAAAAGGACTGAATATAAAGACGCAAAAAACTGACTCTAAGATGGATACGAAAGATGATGGACTATCTAAAGAAGCTGAAATACGACAAAAGGCACTTGATAAAAAAAGGGAAGAATCAAATGATGAAGAATTAATGAAAGAAAAGGCTGCAAATGAATTGAGGGAAAAATCAAAGTTAGAAAAAGGAAAAAAACAAGCAGAAGAAGAGGTACAAAAAGAGATTTCACGGAGAAAAACTGAAGAACAAAAACAACAAAAACAAAAAACCTCCAATGAAAAAATAGGCGACTTAAAACCAGGTGATAAAGTAACCACTAAAGATGGTAATAAAGGTACAGTTATGGGTAAAGATTCGACTGGAAATATTATCATTAAGGATGAAAACGGCAAAGGCAAAGCAATAAAGGTTGATGATATAGTGAAGGTCGATGAAAAAAAGCCTACGAATGTTGGTGATAAAGTTAAGGTGAAAGATGGTTCAGAAGGAACAGTTGTGGGTAAAACTGAATCTGGTGAACTTATTGTCAAAGAAAAGGATGGTACCACCAAGACTGTTTCTCCAAGTGATGCTGTGAAACAAGAGGAAATACTAAATATTGGTGATAAAGTTAAGGCAAAAGATGGTTCAGAAGGAACAGTTGTGGGTAAAACTGAATCTGGTGACCTCATTGTCAAGGAAAAGGATGGTACTACCAAGACTGTTCCGCCAAGTGATGCAGTGAAACAAGAGGAAATACTAAATGTTGGTGATAAAGTTAGGGTGAAAGATGGTTCAGAAGGAACAGTTGTGGGTAAAACTGAATCTGGGGAACTTATTGTTAAGAAAAATGATGGTACTACCAAGACTGTTTCACCAAGAGATGTAGTGAAAAAGAAGGAAATACTAAATGTTGGTGATAAAGTTAAGATGAAAGATGGTTCGGAAGGAAAAGTTGTGGGTAAAACTGAATCTGGGGAACTTATTGTTAAGAAAAAGGATGGTACTACTAAGGCTGTTTCATCTAATGATGTAGTGAAAAAGAAAGAAATACTAAATGTTGGTGATAAAGTTAAGATGAAAGATGGTTCGGAAGGGAAAGTTGTGGGTAAAACTGAATCTGGTGAACTTATTGTTAAGAAAAAGGATGGTACTACTAAGACTGTTTCACCAAGCGATGTAGTGAAAAAAGAGAAGGGTGACCTTGATATTGGTTCATCTGTTAAACTTCCAGATGGAACAATTGGAAAAGTTGTAAAAATCGATGATGATGATGGAAATGTTACTGTTGAAACAGAGAAGGGTAGATTTATATATAATGAACACAGTTTGATAGATATGGGTAAAAATCAAGAATTACTTGATATTGAAAATGAATTACATATACTTAATGAAGATTTGAAATACAATGAAAGAATCATATCAGAATTGATGATGAATATTAGACAATTCAAAACGGAAAAAAATTCAATAGATTCAGAAGAAAGACAAAAAAGTATTGCCCTTCATGACCGCAAACAAAAAGAATTAAACTTCATAAGACAATCTATTGCCCTTAAGGAAAAACATTATGAAGGACTTAAACTTTTGATACAAAGTGAATTTGAAAGAAATAGGCAATTACAATCGAATAAAAATGCACAATTGTTATTATCCGAGCAACAAAAAATTAAGTCCATTAAAAAGAAAATGAAAGAAATGACACAGAAAAATCTGGATAAGTCTCGGTCACTTGATGAAACAGATGAATTAATGAAGATTGATAAATTAAAGAATCAGACTGAAAAACGTAGACAACGCTCTAAAAAGAAAGATAGAAATCTACGGAAACACCGGGCCAATGCAACCGTAGTAGATGATATGCCTATTTTTTCAACTGATAGTAAACCAGCAAAAAGAACAAAAAAGAGAACAAAAAATAAAAGAAAAAATAAAAAAGAAAAGTAATTATTTACAACAGTTAAAAAGACGATAACAGTAAGAACGTTTGCGATAACTAACCTCTTTTATATCACACCATTCTTGAATAGTATAATTATTGCTCATTGAATAGTTACATCGAGGGCAAATGGGTATAAGATTATCTATATTATTTGTACCACCTTTACTTGAGGGTAAATCGTGTCCAATATGATAATTAAAAACATCAATTTTATTTAAACACCACGGGATATAACATTTTGAACTATATACTTCACCAAAAGTATTCAACCAACATTGTTCTCTTATAGCACAAGGGATAGCCTTGCGCCTTTTCATTTGCTACTAATAATTACTTTTCTTTTAAACCTTTTGGGGTTTCTTAGTCTCTAATATTTATAAATTTGAGATATATATTTGAAAGAATCTTATGATAATTTTAACCTGTTTAAAATTAATTATTATTTTATAAATTATTTTAATCAATGGCTAATTTTTTTTTACAGGGGAATACTACCAATACATTTTCATTAAATGATAAAAATGATTTAGCAAGAGCGGCATTTCAGAATACAAATCAATCAAATCAATCAAATCAATCAAAATCAAATCAATTGCCCATTACTAATTCAGAAATGAATCGATTTAATTCTGATAATTTTATTAATCATAGGGAAACATTTGATACTAATAATTCAAGAATTAATTCTCTTAATGATGAGATAAGGGAACTGAAGGGTAAACTTAAGGTCATTGATGATAAAAATAAAGAAATAAAAAGTCTAAAATATAACTTATCAGAACTGCAAGTTAAATTGAGTGAATATGATATTTTAAAAAGAAAATTTAGTTCAAGTGAACAGAAAATGATTACCTTAAATCGAATAATATCTAATTTAAAATCTAATGAAACAAAAATAAATAATGAGAATATCTTATTGAAGAAAAAAATAATAGAATTTTTTAATAGTAACAAAAAACATCAAGATAATAATAACAAAAAACGTCTTGATGATATTGATGAAATTGATGAAATTGATGAAATTGATGAAATTGATGAAATTGATGATATTGATGATATTGATGATATTGATAATATTGATAATATTGATAATATTGATAATATTGATAATATTGATGATGATAAAATAAAATTAAATATTCCAACACTTAAAATAATCTTACATAAAAGACTACAAAATCACCACGAAAAACATATTGATGATTTGGTGATTCGATATGGATTGGAGGGTAAAAGTGAAATAGACAAGGATGTAATCCAAAAATTATTACATGAGGCAATACATCTTACTTAGCACCCATCATGATACCCAGAATAAGCAAGAAAAATATAAGTGTTCCAAAGGCACCCAACATCATTTGTTCTCCCGGATTTTGGTCCATATATACTAATTATATATATAAATAACACCTTATTTACTTATATAAATATATAATTGGATTCTATCTACTTCTCGGGGGGGTTCAGCCCCCCCTGTAGCCTTCGCACTTGGCTTGGGTATTGTGTGCGTTGTTGTATGGCAATTCACCGGTGCCTTCCCGCGTACACGTGCCGGTGATCCAATTGCACCCCGCGCCGACCACCCCATCGTCGATGCAGGCTGTTGCGCCGTTCGAGCCCGCGGTGTCACAGATTCCTTCCGTGGACTGAACTTCACTCGCTGTGCAGCTTCCTATAGTGCCTGGGACCTCTGGGATGTAAACGCACGCCCTAACTTGCTGGCCGGTTGCCAACTGGGAAGTGGCAGCGGTCATTTGCGCGTCGCATGCGTCTGCGTTCAACATCTGAGTGGCGTCATCGTTGATGTTCTGACAGGCAGTGGTATCTGCGGTGATTGCGGATGTGGCGGCCTCGGTGCATGTCGCCGCCGAGCTGCCCGTCGACCCAGAATCAGCCGCCGCGCAATTGTAATCACCGGTATACCGATCCGCCACGGTACATGTGTGAGTCTCACCATTCCTGCCCCGCAAAGGCAGGGTCGTCCCCCCCGTCGCCACTAAATTACACTTCGCATCAGCACCCGTTTCCGCGTTTAGCACTGAACTGAGTGAACTTCGAAATTTAGGTTCGCATACGGGGCTTTGCGCCGCCCAAGTGTAAGTTGCTTGCGGACCTCTCCTTTGGTAGCTGGCTACTGTCCTAGAACCACCCTTACCTTCTTTAGAGACCATTGATTCTATCGCTAATATCAATACAATTGATATAATTAATGCGACTACTTTTTGATTTTTGTTATCTATACTTGATAATACTGCTATCAACAGAGATGCTGCTGCAAGGGTTTGTAATCCACCATATTTTTCGAATGTACAAAATCCTGGGTCAGTTCGTTCCTCCCTTATTTGTGAGATGGTTTTACCGGTTCTTACCCTGGGACTAGGGAATAAATTACCAGTGGTTACGTGACCAGATGTGTATGAATCGGCTATATTGATAGTGGCTGGAGTCTGCACGGTCTTAGTCGGCAATGCGCGGTCCGCCGGCACCGCCGTAGTCTGGTCCCCTATAATCGTGTTGATAGAACATTCTTGCAAGAATATCTGTGTCATGATGAATGGGAAGGCAAGTATAATAATCATTGTGACATATACTGGAACAATGGAGGCACTGTTTCCAAAGAAACCCATTGAATAAATGATAAGTAAAAATATTAATACCATGTAAAATGCTGTAGTAAACACAAAGTGTGAGTTAATGAATGTACGGTCATCCTCTTTTACCGCTGCTCCAAGGGATAGATTCGATTTTGCGGGGTCAGTAAACCATGCGGAATTATCACCTACTGCCAACGCACCATTGTCACCTCTCATAAAATTAATTAATAACATTTCGGGTGTGATTATGGCTCGAGTGTTTTCGATGAACTCTGAATCTGCCGCTGTGTTCAAATCTGCGATAATATTGGCAGAGGGCGAATCAATGGCATTTTTCACCACGATAGCACTTCCACTGTTATTAAATTCACCCTCATTACTATTTATGTATTCAGAATACAACCAAGAAAATACCACATCTACACCGATAACTGCTACGATTGGTAATGCAATGATTAGATTTTTGAAGTAACCATCAGAAACATGAACCGACGCACATACAGCAACAACTACGATAGTGAAATAGAATACAGCTCGATACACTTTGTGACCCATCTCACCAAAAAGCGATTCATTTCCCGCAGTGGGAGGTAGAAGCAGTTTACATTCATCACTAGAATTAGTATCTCCTACCACCTGGCACGTTCCCGCGCCATCCTCGTCTTCCGGCGATGATTCCCAAGAGCAAAAGGCTGTACCTGTTTTTTTATCTCCACTACCGACTATATCAGAGGCTGCAGCGTCTATAACATATTTACCTTCTTCTTGAGCAGAACATTGTTCGACTGTGTTCGCGTTAGTACACATTTCTGACATTGGCGTGGTACTCCAATCTCCACCACTGCTGCTGCTCGTCCAAATCCGCGCAGATGACAACTCATTCGAACCAAGTATTTCAGCGGTTCCCTTTGTTCTCTGCCACTGGAAGAGTGTATATGAAATAATAAATATTGTTAATACTATCGCGATAGAAAGAGTTATGTCCCCCTTTGATGTATTATTCATCGTATACAGTGTCCATACTCCAGCCAAGCCAGTCACAAATGGCCATAGACTAAAAAGAGCTTTACCTGTCTTCTGTACTAAAGTTACATTTGGATCATCTCCGATTTCATCAAATTGACCGAACATTACAGCTAAGTCATTAACGCCCATAAAGACTACAATTAAAAGCATAAGTGGGATTATAATAGCCGAGTTTTTCATTTTATAATATATAATTATAAAAAAAATATGAAAAAAAAATCAATGGGTTGCGCCGGGGATTGAACCCGGAACGCTGGATTCAAAGTCCAAAATGATAACCTAATTACACCACGCAACCGTTATTTTATTAGTCAATCTAAATATATATGATAGCGGTGGGATTTGAACCCACGAAGCGTATAGCAATCGAACTTGAATCGATCCCCTTTAACCAGGCTCGGGCACGCTATCAATAATTACCTCATGTGGGACTTGAACCCACAACCCCCAGATTAGAAGTCTGATGCGCTATCCTATTGCGCCAATGAGGCGTATTGCTTATAAGGACAATCTTATAAGACTTATACTAGAGGGGGGATTTGAACCCCCGAAGCATAATGCAAGCGATCTTAAGTCGCTCCCCTTTGACCAGACTCGGGAACCCTAGTAAAATTCCTATTATTACGGTGAAATACTTTTTTTCACCGAATTACTTAAGGTAATTAATCTTTCTCCTCCAGTTGGGCTCGAACCAACGACCTACCGGTTAACAGCCGGGTGCTCTGCCTGCTGAGCTATAGAGGAATATCATTTATAGACGGATAAGTCTTTGCCCGCCGTGGGACTTGAACCCACGACCACAAGATTAAAAGTCTTGCGCTCTACCAACTGAGCTAGACGGGCAAAAATGTTCCATGCGGGACTTGAACCCGCGACCTTGAGCTCATAAGACTCATACTCTAACCAACTGAGCTAATAGAACATCTACAACATCTACAACATCTACAATATATGATATATTTTAATCTTTAAATGAATTTTTAATTCAATATATATGAATTGTTCATTAAGTGTTCTTTGGGATTATTTTGCGCTATAAATTTGATTATTATTTTACAAGATAACTAACTAACAAATAACAGTTCTTAACAGTCTTAACAGTCTTAACAGTTCTTAACAGTCTTAACGTTCTTAACAGTCTTAACGTTCTTAACAGTCTTCGAATCATGTCGGTGAAAACTCAGGGGAACGATTCGGCCATCAAGTCAATTACGTTCGGCACTTCATTTGATGAAGTGAGTCCCGTCAAGTCAAGTGATATTGGTGGAATCATTGGTAAATCGGCCATTGGAGCAAAGATGTGTATCTCAAATGCCTGGAAAATGTATGAAAAGGTTGCAAGTGAAGATATGAGTCGAGTTTCTGAAGAAGAAAAGCCTTCTCTCAAAATAGTATTTCATCCTCTTAGGGGTGAAACTGAAAATACCGAATATCCCGACCAAGTGTGGGTACAAGTGTTTTCAGAATCGGAAACAATGCTTAAGTTGGCTCAACTTTCAGTCAAGAAACACGTCAATGAATTCTTGTCACGAAAGACCCTATCTTCAAGGGAGTTTTACATTGAATTCCCACATAATCTTCTGGGTAAACTCATCGGCAAGAAGGCGTGTGGTCTTAATCGAATTCTTGAAGACACTCTTTACAAGCGACACCCTGGGTCAAGGGATGTATTGATTGATGAATCTGATATTCCAACAGCCAAAACAGCTCGTCTTCGAATCAAGGAACTTGAGTATGAACCATCTATTCTCGGTAACAATGCTCTCATAAATCATGTAAATGCGAGGGGCAATCGAACTTTCCTTGGATGGCCTCCAAGCAAAGAAGACAAATACGAAGAGCACATCTCAATTACTGTATCATTCAAGCGAGATTGTACCCCATTCAACGATGTTAACCTTTACATTGAAAGACTAACTTCAGTTCTTTCGGACAGGATTCAGGAGATTGTAGACCAAGATGAGGATGAAATGGATGAGATTAATGAATTTCTCGAAAATTATTAGAGAACCAGAATATCGCTAATTATTATATATAGTCAAAATTGAATAAAGAAGAAACTGCATCAGTAATACCACTGTTCATTATTATTTTTTGTCCATCGAACATCATTCCATCAGCAGTGAAACCCTTTACAAAATTATCGGAACAATATTGGTTTGATAGACCACACGTACATTTTATTTCACCAGTATTAGTTACACCATCATAGACTCCTTCAGGGAAACACGGGTCAGCAGTATTAATATCACTTGATTTGAGATTATCTCTATAAACACAGTTACGACATACCTGTATGCATTCACCTGTTATTTCGTTTCGAGAATATCCATCGGGGCACTGATTACCTGATATAGATGAAACACCTGGACCATTATCAGTGTAAAATTTATTATCTGAATTAGTAAATCCCTCCATAACATTAATTTTGGCTCGATTATTACGATTGATTCGATTATCTTGATTAGAATGACTGAAGTCTGCGACATTAAAATCAATAATTCCTCTCTGAATCATTATATCATTAATTCGAGCAGTATTCTTAGAATCTCTTAAGGCAGATGGGTCATTATTTGAGCAACTAAATTGTTCGGCAGATTGTTCATCCCCAATACATCTCCTTGACATTTTTGTAGATGAATCTACAGAACTATCTAAATATAAACATCTAAGTTGTTCCTCCATAACTATATTACTAATATAGATTAATAAATTTGATACAAATTTGATGATTAATTAAGTTAATAATACCAAAATATGGACGTTCATCAAAATACTTGTGAAATAATAAAAATTGACTTGAGAACAGTTCGCTCAATCGAAGAACTTAAAAAGGAATATTTGCGTATAAAGGAAATTATACTTGAAGAACTTTTAAGAGAGTTAAACTATAAACAATGAAACTTTATGGATGGTATTCTCTAATTAATTACAAACGGAATAATCCCGATTATATGGGATATAATGAAATGGGTGAAGAAATTTTGTGCAATCTTGTACAACTGAATAAAATACATCCTGGATTAGATTATGTATATTGCGGTGAATTAGTTTCCTATCAACCTTATAGTTCCTAACTGAAATTCTTTATTAATTTCGCTTTATTTTTTTTCATATTTGCGATATTTAAATCAGCGATATCTTATTTTATCTTCAACCAAATTAAAAATTTGATTTTATCTTTTTAGTTGGTAAATTACACAACAGAGTCTTAATATAGTCTTAACATAGTCTTAACAGAGTCTTAACAATGAATCCTAATTATTCCTGGTTCCCTATTTCGAACCGCTTGCCTGATCCCTTGCCCGCTGGCGCCTTCAGGCCCCCTAAGAAATCTATCATCGATATTATGGGGGCTCCAATTGAGCAATCGGATGATTTCAATAAGAAAATTAATTCTCTCATTTTCAGTGATAGTGTACTGTGTATAAGCGGCGAACTCAAGGAAAGGGGTGATGGGGAAGTTGCGTCCAATTTTCGCTATAAGCATAATAATGAGGTAAATGAAACAGTTATTCGCAATTATCTCCATCTCTTTGATTGTTACAGTTCTATAACTAACTCAACTCCTATTATTGTGACAACGATTCCTCGTTCTTGGAGACCCAAATCATTCTTCATATCTGAATCTGGTGAAATTGAGATGAATACTCACTCAGGGGAAAAGGGTAGAGCAACGTCTCTGATGCAAATGCTGAACACATTTAATATCTGTAACACCAAGATGATTAAATTGCGGGAATCCTGCAAATCTTCCAGATACAATACCTATCTCATTGACATGATTTCATTCCTTTATCAAATGAGAATTGGAAAGGATTCGTTTCAGACAACATTTGACGCGACTTATCGCAAACCAACACGTGTTGATGACACAGAGTTGACGGAGAAAGATGGTTTGTCGCGTATGTATATGGATAGGGTGGAACGAGATGGATATATATTCTTTGTGCCTAAGAAATCATCTGTCAATGAAATATATGATGAACTGGATGAAGCAATGTCACTTGTAGATAATACTGTGAAAGAAAATATTCGAAAGCACTGCATCAAATATCGTATTGAACGGTGGAGTGATTTTGATGCGAATGACATAGATGATGCTTTCACTATACTGATGATTATTCACGCCTTCAATTGCAATGAAGAGAATCTTCATTCAGATGAATTGTATATCAAGTTTACACTTATGGCTGAAATGGAACCTTGGTTTTCCCAATTGTAATTAATTATCATTTTTAAATTATCATTTGTAAATTATCATTTTTTTTGTTCGAAAAATACTTAAATAAAAGAGTAATAAATAATTTATAATTATATGACTGCGATTGGAATTGATTTAGGAACAACATACAGTTGCGTTGGTTGGTGGAAAGATAATCGATGTGAAATTATAGCAAATGACCAAGGGAATCGAACTACTCCTTCGTATGTTTCATTCACTGAAACTGAGAGATTAATTGGGGACGGAGCAAAGAATCAGGCAGCGATGAACCCTGAAAACACAATCTTTGATGCTAAGAGATTAATTGGTCGTAAATTTGAAGATGCGGCAGTTCAGTCAGATATTTCACATTTTCCCTTTAATGTTATATCTGATAAGGATGGGAAGCCTCTTATTCAGGCAAAATACAAGTCTGAATTAAAGACATTTCAACCTGAAGAAATTTCTTCAATGGTTTTATCGAAGATGAAAGAAATCGCTGAATCTTATATTGGTGAAAAGGTAACTGATGCAGTTGTTACAGTTCCGGCATATTTCAATGATTCACAGCGGCAGGCAACAAAGGATGCGGGTTTAATTTCGGGTCTAAATATCCTTCGAATTATTAATGAACCGACGGCGGCTGCGATTGCTTATGGTCTTGATAAAAAGGAAGAAGAAAAGATGGTTTTAATATTTGACTTAGGTGGTGGAACTTTTGATGTTTCATTATTATCGATTGATGATGGTATTTTTGAAGTAAAGGCTACAGCGGGTGATACTCATTTAGGTGGTGAAGATTTTGACAATATTCTAATGAAATATTTTATTGATGAATTCAAGCGAAAACATAAGGTTGATATATCTGATAACAAGCGAACAATGCGTCGTCTAAAGACAGCCTGCGAAAGAGCCAAGCGAACTTTATCATCGAGTTCCACTGCCTCAGTTGAAATCGAATCATTATATGAAGGCATTGATTTCTTTACAAGTATTACGAGAGCTCGATTTGAATCTCTATGTATGAATTTATTTCAGAAGTGTATCAATCCGGTAACGAAGGTTTTACAGGATGCAGGTGTATCTAAGTCAGGTGTTCATGATATTGTTTTAGTTGGTGGTTCAACTCGTATTCCTAAGGTTCAGGAATTATTAAGTTCTTTTTTCAATGGTAAAGAACTTAACAAGGGTATTAATCCCGATGAAGCAGTCGCATATGGTGCGGCAGTTCAGGCTGCTATTTTATCGGGAAGTACAAGTGAAGGTGATAAGGCGGACCAAATTCTATTATTGGATGTTGCGCCTCTTTCACTGGGTATTGAAACTGCTGGTGGTGTAATGACTAAATTAATCGAAAGAAATACAACGATTCCTGCTAAGAAGTCTCAAACTTTCTCTACATATGAAGATAATCAAGATTCTGTTATGATTCAGGTATTTGAGGGTGAGAGGGCATTAACTAAGGATAATAATGAACTTGGTAATTTCAAGTTGGAAGGTATTCCACCAGCGCAAAGGGGGATTCCACAAATCGAGGTTTCATTTGATGTTGATGCGAATGGTATTATGAATATCGAGGCCAAGGATAAGGGTTCGGGTAAAATTCAACAGATTACAATCAAGAATGATAAGGGAAGGTTGACGGCTGAAGATATTGATAGAATGGTTGCAGAGGGTGAAAAATATAAGGCTGAAGATGAGGAGATAAAAGAAACAATCGAATCTAAAAATAAGGTTGATTCTTTAATTTATCAGACAAAATCTACAATCGAGGGTGAAGATGTAAAAAATAAGTTAGGGGAAGATGATATGAAATTGGTTCAAGATATTTTAAATGAAACTGAACTGTGGCTTGAAGAAGAAAGGTCTAAAACTGATTATGAAAATAAATTAACAGAAGTCAATGGTGTAATCAATCCAGTTATGATGAAAATTTATGGTGAAGCGGGTGGAGAAATGCCCGCACCTGTGCCTGGACAAGATGATAGTGTTCAGATGCCACCGACAATTGATGAAGTAGATTAAATTATATGCATATGTATAATATGAAAAGTATTTATTGTGTCGTAGGAATAACTTTCCTTTTATCAAGTTTGGCATCATCAATTGTATCGAGGGATAGAAATGTATTTATTAATTTTATGAATTTATTAGATGAAAATCAAAAATTAGTTTATGAAAACATTATTAGAGAAAGATTACTGATTTATTTATCAGGGATGATGCTTGGATTAGCGTGTGGTGTTATTTATTATATGAATAATAAAAAGGATAAATATATATTGTGTAAGTTTCTCACTATTATTTACCTTGTTAAATTTGGATTTTATTATATTTACCCAAAATCACCACTAATGTTATATTCCCTTAAAAATACAAAACAGACTGATGCATGGGCTGATATTTATACAGAAATGAAATCAGGGTTCAAATATTCATTAATATTAGGTTTTATTGGATATCTTTTGATTGGTAGATATTTATGTTAGACACTCTTACTTAAACTCTTATTTAAACTTATTTATATTATTATTAATATAAATGAACAATATTAATGTGACATTTGGTAATGTGACATTTGGTAATATACCTGATATTCAAGTGCTAGATGCCGCTGCTATAGATGCTACTGCTGCTACTGCTGCTGATGCTGTTGAATCAACGGCTCAAATAGACGCGATAATTTATCAGAATGCGAATGAAAGTGAACAAAGACTTCTTAGAATGATTGACTCGATGGATGCAATGGCATTCGGTGAAAATAATGAAAATAATGAAAATAATGAAAATGTAGAATTGTGTCAAGGCGTATCAAGTGAGTTTTTATCAGGGTTGAAAGAATGTGTAGTTGATGAAAAATTATTCAATGAAAAGAAGGAGTGCTCTATTTGTATGGAATCATTTAAATTAGGTGATAAATATATTGAGTTACCTTGCTCTTCTTTCAGTTCAGGTCAAAATCATATGTTTCATTCGGGTATGGATGGCTGTTCAGGTATAAAACCTTGGTTAGAAAGGAATAATACTTGTCCTTTATGTCGCACAGAATTTCCTAAAAGTGAACCTAGTAATAATCATATACTTAATATTCTTAATCAAATAATATTGTCTAATTCAAGACAAATAATCTCAAATGAAGAATCAGATATACAGAGAGCGATAGAGTTATCATTAACGGAAACTTGATAAGTCAAAAAATGTAAGTTAAAACAAAATATATTTTTACTATTTATTATATTAAATGGAAATCGAAAAAGTTGAAAAAGTTGAAGAAATCAAAGAAATCAAAGAAATCAAAGAACCACCTGAATATATTTCAAGGTTTGTTTCGGGAAATATAGAACAGTTAGAAATAATTTATAATGAAGGGATGGAATTTAATGAAACAAGTAATAAAGGGATTTTATATTTTAATTGCTCGGAAAAAGAAAATATTATGGATGTTCAATTTGTTAATGATACAGTAATGGAAAAGTTTATGTCAAAAGAGTTGGTTTCAGACATAATAAACAATACAGAATCAGATAAAAAATTATTATTTATAAATGACATTGACCTTAAAACTGTATTCTTAATACAGATTTAACCCTAATATACGACCCTTCATATTATTATATATATCACATACACCACTAGAGGCTCTATTTCTAACTTTGGGTGTATTCGCTATTAATTCCGAATCAAGATAAACACCCCCCATTTCCAAATCACCCCCTCCTTTAGGTGAAATAGGTGGTTCAGATACGATTGGATAATCATATGTAAATGATTTTGTTACCACATTATAATAATATATTTCTTCCCCTGTAAATTTAATTCTCCAATCAGTTAGGTTATCTGAATCTAATTTGTCCTGAGCAGCTAATTTTATATCTCGAAAATTCTGTGAAATAGATAATCCCTTTTCTCTGGGTGGTCGTTTTTTTTTCGATTTTTCCCTTTCTAATTTTTTATTTTCCCTGTGACAAGATTTACACCAATTCTCTTCACAGTCATTGCATTTATAATGAACACCACCCTTGTAACATATATCGCAAAAATTATGACAATTTATTTTATTAGACATCGTATGTCCATTCTCAGAACAAATCGGTATCAGTGTAAAATCCATGATGTATTTTTTTGTAAGACTTATTACTATTAATAATCAAATTTAATTAACTATAAAAGTTCTTGTTTGATTCTTTTAAAATTTCAAATCCTTTTGGGTCATTATTTTCTATAATCTTTACAAATTTATCGATAATATCTAAAATATTTTCACAATCTCGATTGTAAAATAAAAATTCTTGTAACATTGCTGTACTATATTTTCTAAATCGGATTTCTTCATAAAAATCATTATAATTATCTGACTGATTTGGTAAAAATGTATTGAACATTTTACGAGTCTGAGGTTCATCAGCATTATCCAATTTGATTTTATTATCAATTCGACACGAACGAATCATTGCAAAATCAAGGACTTCGGGTCTATTAGCAGTTAAAAATAACATTGTACCCTCTACACACGTAAATCCATCCAAACAATTTAAGAAAGCCTGTAAAGTTATTCCATTTTTATCATCATCTGCTTTTCTACCTGAATCGAATACAGTATCAATATCCTCAATTACAATGATTCTTTCCTTACTTTCATTTTCACTTATAAATGAAAAAGCATCAACCAGATTTGTATCCAACATATCTTTTGAAATTGGCAAAATATATAAATCACAATCTAAATCAGAAGCCAGTGCTTTAATAAGACTCGTTTTCCCAGTACCAGGGGGGCCGTGTATCAAATTAACACACTTATAAGGAACACCAAATGATAAATATATATCTCTGGTTTCAAAAGAAAAGAAATTATTCACAGAATCTAATAATTCTTCTTTTAAACCTTCTTTAAGATAAACTGTTGATAATGGTCTTTTCGGAGATTTTGATAATAATTGCCAAAAATCCTTCTTATAATAATAAACATTCATCGTTTCCTTGCTTGCTATAGATATAGCCTTTGTCTTCTTTTTTACCCATTCTCTGGCATCATCGGCAAATTCAGTTAATAATTCACTTGACTGAGAACTAAGAGTAATTTTGCGACATAATTCCTCTGTTGGATGTCCACCACAATAATTCGCTGGTAGAATCAATAATTTCATATGATTATTATTTTTATCCATTTCATCATTTAATTCAATGTGGATGTTATGTCCATTATACAAAATATCCATACTGCAATTTTCGGGTTGATATATTCGAAACTTATCAGTTTTTTGAGTTCGACGATATCGAAATTCATTGAAATGAGGTATTTCTTCAAGTGAATAATTAAAACTATCAACTTGAGATGAATATTTTTCATAGATGTATTGTAAAATATCATCATAAAAATCATCTGAATTTCTAATAATCATTCTTTTCTTATCAATGTTATCAATATTATCAATCTTATCAGTCTTATCAGTCTTATCAATGTTATCAGTCTTATCAATCTTATCAGTCTTATCAGTCTTTATTACTTTTTTAGGTCTCCTTCTACTTCTACTACTTGATGTAGTACATTTATAAATACTGTATATTACAGTGAACCCTAATAATATTTTCTTTGAGGATAGCATTTATATTCATTATGAATCCATTTATGACTTTAAATGAATTTAAATGACTTTAAATGAATTTAAATGACTTTAAATGAATTTAAATGACTTTAAATGAATTTAAATAAATTTGATTTAAAAATTATATTATTATAAATAATATTAAAAGATGGATAGTAATCTTACAGTGCACAAAATTAATGAAAGTCGTCGAAACCTGAAAAAGTATCTTGAGGATGAATGGGATGTATCTACCATTTATGATTATTCAGAAACAGAAATAGAAAAATTATATACATCACCTAAGCCAGTGAATACAGATATTCAATTTGGTAGTGCTTCAGGTTGTGATTTTAGTGTTTATCATAAGAAGTTACCAAATCATCGACTCCACGTAATTCATTATAATTTTCCTGAAATTGGTAAGTCTGCAGTAAAAATTAACAAGACATGTTCGGATAAACTTAATAATCTATACAAGGATGAAACCATAGGTCCCGAGGATAGTCTTATTGTTATTCTATATAATCCTGTATCTGAAAATCTTGAAAAATCGATTGAAGATTTGTATCTTAATGGACAAGAAATATTGAAAGAAAATCTTAGCGAAGAAATGAAACAATCAAATCAGAAATTGAATGAAAATCAATACTCAATTTGTCATTTCAGAAATATTCATATTCACCACCTTGATTCACTCGCAATTGATATACTGTCTCATGTTAAAGTTCCCTACCATAAAGTTGTTCGCGACCAACCAGGAATAGATACTATCCTTGAAAAATGTAATGCCCGAATCAATCAATTACCCGTAATTCTAAGGAGTGACCCAGTCGCTAAAAGATTAAGAGTGGCACCAGGAGACATTTGTGTAATAACACGACTCACTCAAACAGCAGGAGAAACTCGGTATTATCGAGTATGCCGCTAAATATTAGTATCGAGTAATATTTGGTCATATACATTCCGAGGTACAACTCTCACGTCTGAACCTCTTTCACATTCAGGGTTTATCTGCTGAGTATATCCTGATACAATACAAATTACGCCGACAATAAATAATATTAGACTTATTCTTATACCCATATTATTTTGATAATATTTTTTTTATGGAACTAATTCTACAAAGATATTTCTATCACGTATACTATTAACTGGTGGATAAAGAGATTCTATTTCTGATACTTGTGGTGGAAATACAGTATCTATACCATCATTATCGTGGCTTGTATGGTCTATAATTTCTGTATAAGGAGATTTAATTCTTTTATCCTCATCATTCTCAGGGATATACAAGATATTACATTTCTGATAATAACTTCGATACTTATAAGACATATTTATGTATGCGTATACAAAGATACATAATACAAAAATAAAGAAAAGCGTTAGCAACGACTCCATAATATTATGAAGTTAATTTAATTTAATTAGTTTGTGAACCCTTCTGCTGCATCCACGGGTCAGAACCCTCAAGAGCAGATTTGATATCATCAGAGACCTGTGAGACAGAATCAGTTGGAACATTAGAAGTAGACTCAACTTTATCATCAACTTTATCGACTTCAAGTAGCGGAGATTTCGACGTAGTGGGAGAAAAACCAATATTCTGTTCATCTTCAGGTGACTCCATTTTTACCTCTTCTGGTGAATCATTAAGTTCACCCTCCATTACTAGGTCAAGGTCCGGCTTGCAAGTCGGAGAGGGAGAATCATTCTCAATATTTTCATATCCAGGGCATTCTTCAATCGCACTAGCCTTCTCTTGGGCCAATTTCTCTTGGGCCAATTTCGCTTGGTTTTCCCGTTCCTTCTCTAACTTTTCTTCAGCAGCAGCACGAATTTTCTCCCTCTTCTGTTCTTCATAGAAAATATCACGATTAATATTATTTTCCTCATATTTCTCCATCATATCATTTAACTGACTGTTCTGGAAAACCTCATCGGCCACTTTATCGGCATTGGGGTCCCAGGGAAGCCAATAACCAACCTGACCCACAAAAGTATGAAAGGAACTACCCTGAGTAGATAACTTCTTAGCACGTTCTTGAGCAGCATCTTTGGTATCGAATACACCCCTGACCTTTATACCTCGTAGAGATGTCTGGAAATTATTCTTTTCATCAAAATCACGCTGAATTTTATCCTCATACTTGTAATTAAAATCAACATAGGAATTGTAAACATCATCAAATTTTAGATTCTTATCCTTACAATAAGACTGGAGGAATTTAGCACATTTAAATCCTTCTTTATCCTGAATTAATGATTCAGGAGATAAAAATGATAAACAAACATAATTCTGACCCGGAATACAATCATCAACGGTCAGGTAATCAACTTTATCTCCCTCATTTGTGTCTGTCTTTGTTTCAATATAGTCGGTCATTATTTTATATATAAATTAATATATATTTTTTTAAATACTTTTAAACTAATTTATAATATTATATTAAATGGGTTTCAATCTAAATAATTTACTTAAATATCTCATTATGTTTACAGTTACAACGCTTTCAACTAGGATAATTCCTACTTGCGGTGTACTTAAACAACAGGCTGTTTATGTAGGCCTTATTTCCGCATCTACATTCGCTCTTATTGATATATGCTCTCCCCATATTATCTTAGAAAAACCATATTATTCTGATGAATCGAAGTGTTCTCTTTGCGCTCATCAACTTAGTCCCGTAAAGTTCTGATATTTATAAACTTGGTATAAACTGCCACTTCAAATCAGCACATATTTTTTGCCATATCAAATCCTGAGAATGCAGTTTTTCGCGACTCTTCAAATATGGGAAATATTCTAATAAATCATCATATTCTAATAATTCACAAAATTTATGAAGAACATATGAATAAGAAAGGAAATTTTTACGAGCAGGTGGACAATTATTCATGAATGGTATCTGAATTTCCTTGAATAATGAGCGTAATATTTCTTCTGTTTTCCTATCTAATGTTGGTGCTTTCTTTCCACTTATGACAGAAATGATATGTGGTATATGTTCATAATATTTATTATATTTAAGACGCTTTAATATTAATCTGATATCTTTGTATTGAAGTTCCTTTTTGGACTGATAAATATTCTTATTTAGTTCTTTGTATATGTCAGTATATAATTCTTTGGGTAATTCAGTCTTTTCCTTAGCCTGAAATTGAGCGAGCCATTCATTAAAATGATTAATTCTTTTATATGCAAAATAACTAATCTCTCGAGGTGGGTCAGAATAAGAATTCTTTTCAGTAACAATCATAATATTTCGAGTATTACCACACTGTGAACAAGATAACTCTGATATTACTTCTGATAATAACATCTGTGAATTACATACTTCACATTTATCATAATTTAAATTCTTATATTTTATGTTTTTAGTATTATCATCTATATTACACATATATTCATTGATAATGGATTTTTTATTCATATTATCTTTCTCATATTTTTCAGGTTCAGAAACTATATCTTTTTCTGGTTCAATTTTATTAAAATAAGATAAAATACCATCTTTAGGTGCTTCATTTGCCTGGGAAACTGAATCAGAACTATAATACTGATTTAATAAAACACCATTATCTAAAAAATATTCATTTAATATATCCTCATTTTTAATTGTATCAATAATATCACTATGTAAATCATCTACCATTTTTCGATTATCACTATGAAATTTTTTTAGAGGTTTATCTTTTAACGACATTATTAATATCTCTTAGATACAAGTTTTAAATAGATTACATATTTAAAAAAATATTATCATCCATATATAAATGGACCCGTCTAGTTTATCACAAGTTGAAATCAAAGAAGAAGATTTATCTGAATTCAAGAATCAAGTAAAGAATTGGTTACAAATTGATGAAGAAATCAGTAAATATCAAATGAAAATTAAAGAACTAAAAAAAGCAAAAAAATCAATCCTTGAACCCAATATTACATCTTTTATGGTTACATATAATATTGCCGACCTTAACACAGAACAGGGGAAAATTCGATGTAATGAAAAGAACACCAAGAAACCACTCAATAAAAAAAACATTGAAGAAAATCTCGCCCAAGTCATTACAGATGAAGGACAAATAAACCAGGCTATGCAATTAATAATGAATAACAGAGAAACAGTTAAAACATATGTTTTAACGAAACCGAAAAAAAAATCACCTAACAAATCAAAGACTTCAGATTAATAATATGACCATAGAAATATTTATATTTCTTATTTATATTCTCTAATTCCTTTGGCCAAACATTGTAAATAGATAATAATTTCTTACAAATAAATTCTGATTCTGTCTTCAAAAATGTATCCAATAAATAAATTATGAAAGCATCATTTTTTAATGGGTTTCGCAGATAACTATTATGTGATATTGTAGATGCCATTGACCTACTGATATACTTGTTGTAAATTATTTCATCTTTAGAATAAGGTCGATAATGTTTATGTATATATGAATTGAGAGAATAAATACTTAATAACATGAAATAATTTTTAGTTAAACTATCATTGTTGCGAACCATAAAAGACTGTGAAATATCAGCATAAATTAAACATTGATAAATATCACCCCCATCATATTCTGTAATGTATGATAAATAATTTTCCAATAAATTGAAACCAATAATCATTTCATCATTTTCACAAATCCTAAATATTTCATTCACAGAATATTTACGAATTAATAAATCTTTTGTTATGTTCACAATTGGATTAAATGTATCTTTTTTCTGAATAATTAATTTGTCACATTTATCCATCATTAATTTCAATTCACTACAAAATGAATTGAGATTATAATTTGAATTATTAATTAATTCCATCAATTTATCATGAGTAATATTAACAGTATCATTATCATTATTAAATATTTCAAGACATTTCTTATAATATACCGATTTTGTATTTTTTATTTCACGATAGTTAATCTTCAATTTACATAAATCTTTATTCTTTAAAAAAGTAGTACAACACGTCGCAACTATCTTCGCTCCGTAAAAAGACCCACTTTTAAGAAATTCTATTATAGACCGAAATGCTATTTTATCATATTTGCAAAATATATGAAGGTCATCTAATAATACACCCCGAGAACGATTCTCACCAAACATTAACGTTACGCTTTTTTTAGTCAATATATCTACAATATAATCTTTTACGTTTTTTAAAGATTTAAGAGAATTAGTATCGATTTGTAATAAAATCCTTCCCTCCAGTAACATTTTTCCAATAAATGTCTTCCCTGAACCCGGTGTGCCATGTATCAATAATATCTTAGGCTCCATATTGAAACTTAACTGATACTATTTAAATAAATTTATATGATATTGGAAATATCATTAAATAACTAAAATAGTTAAAAATTTGAAAATACTTAAAAAATTAAATCTTATCTAATATAATAAAGTATAACTAAAATGGTTAATTATAGTTGCGAAAAATGTGGAAAAACATTCAAACAAAAAGGTCATTATATGAAACACTTACAAAGGAAAACCCCGTGTGATAATATCAAGGATAAAATAGAAAACATTGTTAAAAAAAAAGTTGATGAACTGGTTAAAGAAAAACTTCAGGATTTAGTAGAAAAGGGAGATATCGAACTGAAAAATAAAAATTTGATTTCAAATAATCAAAATAGTAATACAGAAACTACTAAAATGGAAAATATGGATAATATGGATATTCAAGATGAACTTATGAATAATATTATTGAATTGATAAAAAATAAAGGATTAAAATATATAGCAACAGAATTAAATATCGCAAATGGAACAGTGCAAAGATGGGTTGATAATAAAAAAGTCCCTAAATCTTATCAATTTGAAATAAAAAAATTATGTAATGGAGATATAGATTATACGAAATTTACACATAAAGAAAAAGACCAATTCTTTACACCTACCAATATTAGTAAATACACTATAGAAACTTTTCAAAAAATTATGAGAGAAAATAACATTGATATAAATCAATATACATTTATAGAACCTTCAGCTGGAGATGGTTCTTTTACTAAATTATTACCAGAAAATACAATTTCACTTGATATAGAACCAAGACATGATAAAATTATTAAACAAGATTATTTAAAATGGAAACCTCAAAATAATGGAAAGTATATTACAATAGGGAATCCGCCTTTTGGTTTGAGGGGTAATTTGGCTTTACGATTTATAAATCATTCATCTAAGTTTTCAGACCACCTTTGTTTCCTATTACCACCATTATTTGAAAGTGATGGAAGGGGCTCTCCTATGAAAAGAGTTCAAGGTTATAATTTAATTTATTCTGAAAAAATAGATACTAACTTTTATGACCCAACAGGGAGAGAAATTAAAGTTAATGTTATATTGCAAATATGGTCGAAAGGTATAATAAATGATAAATATAAACTAAAATCAAATGATAATAAACTATTCAAAGTTTATTCTCTATCTGACGGTGGGACATCAGGTTCAACAAGAAATAAAAAAATGTTAGATAAATGTAATATATACATACCATCAACTTGTTTTGGTATTGAAAATATGAAGATATATAATACTTTTGAAGAATTGCCAAAAAAAAGGGGGTATGGTGTTGTATTTTATGACAAAAAAGAAGAAAATATAATTAATTCTAAAAAAATAGATTGGGGAAAAATTTCATTTCTTTCAACTAATTCTGCTTATAATTTAAGAGTATCTAAAATAACAGATGCCTTAATAGATATTATGTGATAGTTTTATTAATATAATTCTTTACATCCGTAAATGTAGTATTTTCTGTTAGTTTTAAGGTATATCCTTTTTCTACATTATCTTCATTAATAGATAAAGATGTATCAAGTTTAAAATTATAACCACCTTTCCTTTGTGTTATCGTTTTTGTAGGAAAATATGGAAGACATTTTTTAGATTTATCCATACCAGATTCTTTATAAAAATCTTCAGGCCAGTTTTTGAATATTGTAAGATATATATCTGTTGGTGAAATATCAATAAATGTCATGTATTCGGCTTTCCACGGAAATTCCCCCAATTCGTGTTGAAAACTTTTAGACCCCCCATTTCCTAATCTTGCTGTTTTAATTTCATTTGATTTATTTTTTATTTCACCATCACCTACCCCCCCCCCTTTTTGTTTTGTCTTGGTACCATCTATATTAGATTGTATATCTACTTTTCTACATAAATTTTCTAAGAATGTTTCACCTACTTCACCGACATTATTAGATTCCAATTTTGTAATATTATTATATTTGGAACCTTCCCAAACATTTTTAGACTTTTCTTTTTCTTTTTGAATATCTATACACTTAATAGCACAACTAACAGGTGAATCTTTATCTTCTTTTTCCACTTCTTTTTCCGCTTCTTTTACCACTTCTTTTTCCGCTTCTTTTACCACTTCTTTTTTCACTCCATAAAATGATATAATTTGTGGTTCTTGGATATCCATATTACTTTTTGTTATCTTATTAGTTTTAAACTCCTTTTCTTCTTTTGTCATTCTATCTATCGGCTCCTTGAAGATGTTGGCTGCGCCAGAAAGGCCCTCGAGTGGCTTGTTCACCTTCTTTGGCTTGATTGCCTTCGGCTCTTTGAAGATGTTGAAGCAGCCAGAAAGGCCCTCGAGTGGCTTGTTCACCTTCTTTGGCTTGATTGCCTTCGGCTCTTTGAAGATGTTGAAGCAGCCAGAAAGGCCCTCGAGTGGCTTGTTCACCTTCTTCGGCTTGATTGCCTTCGGCTTGTTCACCTTCTTCGGCTTGTTCACCTTCTTCGGCTCGATTACCTTCGGACCCTTGAAGATGTTGGCGCAGTTTTGGGTATCCATCTTTTTTGTAAGTTTGTGTTCGGATTTAAGAGTTACAGGCTAGTGTTAACTCGGGTGTTCCTTGTATTGCAGGAGTTTTTAGTGTTTGGTGTTTGTATTGATTATTATTATCAATATCTCAATCAAATTTATGCTCCCCGAGAAAATATTTATTGTGAAAACACATGATAAAGAATTTTATGAAAAGAGGGAAGCACAGGTGGAAGGTTATCTGTTTTTATAATTATTATTTTCAGTTTAAATGAAGGTGTAAATCAATTTATAAGATATTGGAAATATCATATGTATAATTTTTATTCTCAGAAGGTTTAGGTCTATCAAATGGTTGTCTTAATGTACCTATATCATCTATATATCCCTTATGTTGTAAAACATTCGATGAAATATTAGACACACAATAATCAATCACTTTCGCATTCAGACGTTTTATTTCAGAACTAATTTCATCAATCCCAACTCTAAAATTAGCAAACTGTAACATAATTGACCTCATAATAATATATATTTCATTTTCTGATTGATTCGAAATAACCATATTTGTATTTTCGTGCACTTTATAACGAATTGTTTCCTGAAGAACACCCATATTCATTTCACCAAAAAAAATATCATTAATAGAATTTTTCTCTAAAATACCCCTTATTGATGTATCATTATTATCTTTCCTGATAATTACATCGGTCGTATTTTCACCTACATCACCTATCACATTGATATCTCCAATACGACCATTATTTTCAGTTTCCGTAAATGGTGAAGAATTCGGATTACTCGATAAAAAAGATTTTAATGTTTTAGAACCATCCGGGTTTATAATATAATCATCTATATCAGGGATACCACCATTATCTGGTTTTATAATAACACCTGAACCACTCACAAATGGCCGATTTAATACCTCTAAATCACCATATATAGCATCATTCTCATTATCAACTACATCCATATTAATATCATAATACACTGAATCCAAATCTAATCCTCCCGTAGGTCCATCCGACAGTTTATAGAAAGACATTGCTTATTATTATTAATAATATTTTATTATACATTTTTTAACAATGTTTCACATTCAGAAATCCAAATTTCTTCAATGGTAAGTTTATCTAATTCTCCATATTCAGATTGCAATTTCATTATTTCAGATTCTAATTTATCAATCTCATCGTGTGTAAATAGGTATAGAGACATTTTAATCAAATAATCATAAACTGTTTTATTATCAGTTTTAATATCATCCATCACCACTTTATTCGATATAACACGAATATATTTAGCCGAAATTAAATCATTAATAATTTCACTTTTCTTGCGCTTGAAAACGATAATCTTATCATCCATAACATCATTCATAAATCTCTTCTTTGAATTGAGAATCATTAGATTATTATTAATAACAGACAATTGATGTTCCTTACGCCTCACATAGAGTGAATGTCGTTCGATATAAAATTCATCAATAATTTCATTGATAGAATGAAATTTTTGAATATTACCCTTATTTGTATACAAATGAATATTCCTTAGAGAAAGACCCTTTGTCGTAGTCAATTTGAAATATTTCTCAATTCCATCAATATTTTCATCATCAGACCACTGCAACGAATCCATGAAGCCCTTCTCAAAGGTAATTGTGAAATTAACATTCTTATCACAACTGTTATTTACATAATCTAAGATACATTTAGTTACCTTTTTCTTTTTATTCTTTTCTAATGATTTATCTTTCGACTTACTAATTTCGGGTAATAGAGAATCTAAGAAATTTTTATAATCATCTGTCCACTTACCAATTGGTAATTCAGTAATTCGAATACTTGTATCACTGATTAACTCATAACAACCCTTGCTTAAATAACCCTTTGAATCTAATTTAATAATTTTACCTTTGAAACCATTGCAAGATGGAGTAATTGAGAGATATGATTTCTTTTTAATTTTACGTATTGTATTACGAATAATATCCTTAATGCTATATTTAGGAACACACGTACTGAATCCAGTACCAATCCCATTCATACCATTTACTAACACCATCGGTATAATTGGAACATAATATTTGGGTTCAACCTGAATACCATCATCATCATTATATTTCAGAAGCGGAAAATCCGAACTAGGATAAATAAGATTAACAATCTTGTTCAACTCCGTATGAATATAACGAGGACTTGCTGAATCATGACCACCCATAATTCGTGTACCAAACTGACCATTGGGCATCAATAAATTTAAATTGTTTGAACCCATATAATCCTGAGCCATACCAATGATAGCAGACTGTAGGGAAGCCTCCCCGTGATGATAAGCAGCATTCTCACTTACATATCCAGCAAGTTGAGCAACACGAATTTCTGAATATAAATTACGCTTAAAACAAGCATAAAGAATTTTTCTTTGACTCGGCTTAAGCCCATCATATACGGAACCAACCGACCGCAGTGTATCACTATTCGAAAAATGAATTAACTCCAAATTGACAAAATCAGGAATACTTACATCTGTTTTTGTATGCTCTAAAATCTTTGATTCATCAAAAGCATAAAGCCATTCTTTTCTCAAGTCAGATTTATCTTTACTGAATGCAAGGGCCATTGTATCATCTGTCTTTTCAGTATGAATATAATTATTCAATTTAATATCTGAAAAGTATTCTCTTGCCTCATCAGCATTGCTCGTACCAAGTCCCTTATAATATTTCGATTTCCAGGAATTAGAATTCGAAGTCTTATCCTGCCAAGATTTATAATCAGTTAGTGTATAAAATGATTTCACTTGCTTCTTAAATGAAACCTTTACAATCGGAGTAATCATCGATGTGATGAAACCTAATTCAAGAAGTTCGGGCCACATATGATGAAATACATTCATAACTAGACCCTTTATATGAGAACCATCGTGGTCTTGGTCTGTCATAATCATTAACTTACCATATCGAAGTGATTTAGTGTCCTTATATACTTTACCAGACTCTAATCCTAGAATCTTTTTAATATTTGTAATCTCGGCATTTTTCATAATCTGTTCCTTGGAAGCATCCCTAACATTCATAACTTTACCCTTGAGAGGAAATGCCCCATATATATCACGCCCAACAACAGATAACCCTGAAACAGCCATCGATTTTGCTGAATCACCCTCCGTCAAAATAAGAATGCATTCTTCAGAACGCTTTGTTCCCGCCCAGTTAGCATCATCTAATTTGGGAATATCACGAATTTTATTTTTCTTTCGACCATCAGTCTTTTTTGACTCTTTATTCTGCTTGAAATCTGAAAAGAGTAATACTCTATCAATCAAGTCCGTCTTCTCTATAATCTGCTTGAAAAATTTATCAGTTAAGATAGGTTTAGAACCAAACTTAGATGGAGTAGTAATCAATCTTTCCTTGGTCTGACTATCAAATGAAGGATTGACAATCAAGCAATCAATGAAAATTCTTAGATAATTCTTAATATATGTTTCATTAATATCTTTTTTGGTTTTTTTCAAGATTATCTTTTTCAAACCAACCGTAAGTTGCTTCGATATCATATCAACGTGTTTGCCTCCCTTAGGATTAGCTATCCCATTTACAAATGATACTTGTTCAAATTTATCAGTCTTAGAAAGAGTTACACCAATCTTCCAAGGGATATCATTTTGAATAATTTCTTCATAAACAATTTCTTCATCATTCAAATACATCTTTGAATAATCCAAGAAACTCTTTATCTTCAATTTCTTTTTATTCAAATAAACTGAAATACATTTATCCGTAATCCCAGCAATATCATAAACACGACGAATCATCAGATTAATCATATCGTCAGAATATTTCTCAATTCCAAATCGCTTAAAATCTGATATCCAGGTAATCTTTGTATAAGGTTTACCATCAAAATCTGTAACCTTTGGTTTACTTATAATTTTCATATTGCCCCTGAATAACTGTGTATATTTCTTTCTCCTAACTCTATCAACAGTTTCAACTTTAAAAGACTTGGAGAAAATGTTAGTCAATTTCGCTCCATATCCATTCTTTCCACCAACAACCTTTTGTTCACTCTTGTTATAATTTGTCGAAGTTAGCAATTCCCCGAAAATAAGTTGAGGGATATATAATGGTTTCCCATTCTTCTTTTCTGTCGGGTGTTCAGCGACATCAATTCCATCACCATTATTCATTATGGAAATCTCACCAGTTTCAGGTTTAATCTCCACTTTAATTTCAGTCACTAAAGAAACCGATTTATCGACTTCATGCAAACCCTTCAATCTAGTTGCCTGGTCCTTAGCATTCACTAAAATTTCATTATATGTATTGTACAAAGCAGGGATGAACTCTGCTTCATTGAACTCTATTTTTTCAGATTTTGAATCAAATAAGGGCAGTGGCTCAGATATCAAATCACAACCACCAACATATGTATCAGGTGTATTGTAGATATGATTTTCAAGTTCTTCTTTGCGATATTTTTCACCTAGTGTAGCCATACTTTAGTATTAATATTAATGATAAGTTTAAATAATAAATCAAATTTTCAATTTAATTGACAACTTCATCTATTGTTGAAGAAACTGCCTCCTTTGCAACTTCACCAACTTGTTCTTTTATTGAACCCGATAGAATTTCACGAACATTTTCAACTGTTTCTATCGAATCAGATTTTTTATTCTCTAATATACCCATTAAGGAATCTAATTTATTCATCTTATCATTCATTAATGTACCTAATTCATCTATCTTAGAAGTATCTACCTTAGAAGTATCTACCTTAGAATCAACTTTTAATGAACCATTCTCTATATCAGGTGGACGATACTGTTTTGGGAGATTTTTTAATAATTCCCCTTGAAAATCATACGGTTTCTCTTTCTTCTTTTTTGAAATATCACCTTTACCCGAATATTCCTTTTCTACTTGTTTACGCTTAATATTCTCAATTGACTTGGAAAAATCCTTGTAAGCATCTTGATGTGTTTCATCATCCTCATATTTTCCAGATAATTGAAAATATTGCCATCCTTCTGTTTTTAATTGTTCAGTTGTCAGAGCATACTCAAAATAATTCTTATCAAGGGAAAATAACTGCAAGAAACCATTTGAGGCAGTAACAGACAACGATATAGTCCAAGAAGCCCAGTAAACAATCTGGTCGAAATTTTTAGGTAACTTATTAGGGTCCATCTGACCTAAAGATAATATTGCTGGCAATAATATCGAACCAACTGTCACAATAAATCTAAATCTATCATAATATTTTTTAGTATGTATTTTTCGTTTTTCATATTGAACTACTTCTGATAAAAAACGACTTTTTAAAATATTCCGGTCTGTTTCGGAATCTAATTCTAATGTATTTATTATTTCATTTACTTGATTCGCATAAGAATCATTATATTCAGCGTTTTCATTTTTATCCGGCATTTATATTAATTACTCATATATAAATTAAAAAATTATTTCTCATGAATAATATTGATATTACTCATTTGAGAATAGAAATAGATATCCTTCAATAATCTATCACTTTTTCCAGAAACCTTGATACCCTGCTTTGTTAATTCCTTCTTGATATCACTCTTTTTTTTGGACCGAATTTCCTTAATTCTATTCTCAACTTTCTTAATATCATTTTCATTGAATACACGCGTTTTAATACTTATCTTTCTACCCTTCATCTTTGGATTCGATGACCTCGATGGCCTCGATGACCTCGATGACCTCGATGTCCTCGATGACCTCGATGACCTCGATGGCCTGGATGGCTTTGTCTTCGATGGCCTGGATGGCTTTGTCTTCGATGGCTTAGATGGCTTCGATGGCTTAGATGGCTTAGATGGCTTTGTCTTCGATGGCTTAGATGGCTTAGATGGCTTTGTTTTAGATGGCTTAGATGACCTGGATGGCTTCGATGGCTTCATTGGCTTTGTTTCAGATGAATTTTCCTTAGATTGTTCCGGAAATGATTTAACATCATTCTTTTTTATTATATTCTGTGTTGGCATCTGTATCCCAGAATTATTTACAGAATCACTCTTTATTAAAAGCATTTTTTTCTCAATATCATTTATATCTTTTACATTTATTTTAGATGTACGTTTTTTGGGACTTGCCCGTTTCAAGTTGACTGTTTTCCCACCCTCTGTTTTACTGACAACAGATTTGTCGGTTTCGCTTCCCTCAATAAATGCTTTGTATTTATCTAATGATTTATCAAGTGATTTATTTTTCTGTTTTTTCTTTGGTGACTTGATTGTCTTGTATGTAGATATAATGACCTTTGTACTCATCAATATAATATGATATATAATATTTAATTGTAAATGTTAGACTCACCTCTCATTTTTTTCTGATGCAGTGTAATTTCTATCGCAACTCTATTTTTACATAATTCATCGTCCTGAAAAATATTCAACAAAAGGTTAGATACAGTCCTATCACCAGGATAGTCGGACATATTATCAGAATATAATTGTTTTAATGAATCAATTATAAATACCTTGATATGTTCTTTTCTTTCATCATACAAAGTATTAATTAACGCGGGTATTTCACTCTCAGGTATGATGGTAAGTTTTTTCTCGGTCATATATGAATTATAATTGGTTTTAACATAGAAGAATATTAAATCTCTAACATTTTTTTGAAGGCTCATTTATAGTTTAAAGATAGTTATTTATTCTTAAATAAACTTATTAGGTTTGTTTAAGAATAAATAAATAATAACAATATAATAATGTTCCAATTAATATCAAAGGTGTATAAATATATTAGCCTTATTTATTCGATTCAAGATTATGTCAATCAATATAAAAAAACGGACGAACACGATATTGATAAGATAAATAATATTGTCACAAAAGTAAAAAATGGAGGTTCGGTCATTATAAAATTCGTTCAATGGATGATTCCTAAATTAGAAGGTATGGGAAATTACAAAGAAAAACCTCAATGGTTGTTGATATTAGAATCTCTATATGAAGACTGTAATCATCATTCGATGGAACATGCTATGCAATGTTACAAGGAAACGTATAAGGAAGATTTTAACTCGCGATACGAAATTATAAATGTAATCGGTTCGGGTAGCATCGGGCAAGTATATCTAATACAAAATAAACCACTCACTAAATTTAGTAAATCTGAAAAATATGTCATGAAAGTTATACATCCAAATGTCAAAAAAGATATAGACTTTTTTGATGCATTTTATAAATTATGTAGATATATTCCAACAATAAAAACATTATTAAAATATAATTTCCCCTTTGATATTCAAAATTTTATAGAACAATTCAGGGAACAGATGGATTTCATCAAAGAATCAAATAATTTATTACGATTCAAAGAATGTTATAAAGATAATGATTATATTATTATCCCTGAATTAATAAATGTATCCGAATCAATCATTATAATGAGTTATGAAGAAGGAGTTCGATTTGATGATGCTAATATTAACGAATATCAAAAATATAAAATTGCCATCTTATTATTATCATTCTCTAAAAATAATATGCATATATTAAATTTTCATCACGGAGATTTACACAAGGGGAACTGGAAAATCAGAATTGATGAAAACAAAAATAATAAATTGATAATTTATGATTTTGGATTCTGTTGGTCAGTTCCAGAATATAAAAGTGAAATTATCGAAAATATAAGAATCATTTTTGAAGAAACTGACAAAGATACACAAAACATTGCAATGGAAGATATGGCTAAAAACTTTATATTTTTTATTAAATATGACGAACAAAATTATTCCAAGATTGAAACATCAATTACAGAATATTTGAAAGAAAACATCGATACCATTAAACCTTGGAGAATTGACCCAAGTCGAATATTAAAAATGGCGTGTGATATTTGTATCGCCAAAGATTTGCTAATTGATCCAATCTTGATACAATCAATTATTCTTCTTATTCAATGTGAGAAGATATTTACTGAATTCGATTTAGTTGGGACAGATGAAAAAGAACTCAACAGTCAAGAAATATTTGGGTCAAAATATTTAGACTTGATAGCAATATATAATACATATGATATCTTCAGAGAGTTAAATGATTATATGAAAGAAATATTGAATGATAAACAGGCAGATATTTGTGATATTTTTGAGTTTACTGAAATGCCAGAATCAATCAAAAAACTCGCATTAATAAAATAAATTTGATTTTAAATTTAGTTAAAAACTAAACAAATATCCATATTATGGTCGATAATCAATATGTTGAATTGATTATTGATAAATATTTCAAACAAGAAAATATCTTTACGAACCATCAGATTGATTCTTATAATGACTTGATTGATACTATCTTACCCAAGATATTGTCTCAGTCATTCCCAATCTCAATTGACCTTAAAAATAGCAAGATTTCTAATATTAGCCTATCTATCCTAAATATTAAAATAGAGAGACCATATTACACAGAGAATAATGGTTGTTCAAAAATAATGACTCCAAATGTTGCGAGATTAAGGAATTTCACATACTCTTTATCTGTAATAATTGACGTGGGTGTTGTTTATACTATTCTTGATAATGATATCAAAGTTTTATCGCCTGTAAAAGTTATTAAAAATATCCTATTGTGTAAAATTCCAATTATCGTAAAATCAAAATATTGCGTTTACAAAGATGATATTTCATCTGAATGCAAATTCGATGGAGGTGGGTACACAATTATTAATGGTAATGAAAAGGTCTTAATTACACAGGAAAAAATTGTACCTAATATGATTCAGATTTATAAATTAACCAAGGCCAGTTCAAAATACAGTTATACATCGGATGTAAAATCTTGTCCGATTGATAGTTTTGGTATCACTAAAACTACAACTGTCAAAATTACTAATAAATCTTCACAGCACGATAATCTCATTTTCATATCCTTTCCACGAATCAAAGCAGATATCCCTATTGCTGTTGTGTTTCGCGCCCTCGGATGTATTACTGACAAGGAAATACTTTACAATATCATTGATAATGATAAATCACCCGAAGAATGCAATATCCTAAAAATTCTTCATAAATCACTCTTAAATAACTGCGACTGTTCATCAGAACACGAAGCGGTTGAATATATATCGAAATATATTAATCACTCAAATTTTACTTTCACACAAGATATGAAAAATGAATACTGTAAAAATATCATCAAAAAAGACCTTTTACCACATCTAGGAGAAAATAGCAAGATTAAAATTAAATTCATTGGGCTTATGATAAATAAACTTATCAAATGTCAGATGGGACTCATCGAACCCAGTAATAGGGATTCATATGAAAATAAACGAATGGAGCCAGCAGGTGTTCTTATGGGTAATCTAATCTATCAATCTATGAATAAAATTATCAAAGATATCAAGGTCTATATAACCAAGGAAGTTTCTTCGGGCTTGTGGATTATTACGAATGAACATAATGAAATCGTAAATGAACTGAATATTTCAAAAATGATTAAATCTTCCTATATAGAAAATATACTAAAAAGTGCCCTGGCCACAGGTAACTGGGGGATGAAAAATAATATCAATAAACAAGGTGTCTCTCAAGTACTCAATCGACTAACATTCATGAGTACACTATCTCATCTAAGACGTATATCTACACCCGTCGATAGTACGGGCAAACTTATTGCTCCTCGCAAACTACAAAATACCCAATGGGGATATGTTTGTCCGACTGAAACACCAGAAGGTCAATCTGTTGGCGTCGTAAAAAATATTGCAATGACGTGTGAAATCACGAACGAAATACCAGATTCATTTATCACATATTATCTCGATGAAAATATTATTGATATCGATGATATTGATATTTATACTGAAAACAAAAATGATTATGTTAAAATGTTTCTTAATGGGAGATGGTTTGGTTATACTAAAGAACCAAACACAATCTATGAAGATTTCAAAAAATATCGCACAGAAAATCTAATCCATTATCAATGCTCAATTCAATGG
>ENA-OSJC01000437-OSJC01000437.1-marine-metagenome-genome-assembly--contig:-NODE-437-length-40966-cov-10.140184_pt1 | contig 40966 bp, 39 predicted proteins | sample MGYA00237885_ERZ534234 | MGnify/ENA primary metagenome ERZ534234 (study PRJEB26413, sample SAMN06343907) | marine metagenome | isolation source: coastal waters | place: Atlantic Ocean: West Antarctic... | reverse complement strand
GGCCACCAGTCTTGCGAGTCAGTCATTAAATCATGCAGATCTTGTTTGAGTGCTGCATAGTCAAGTTTCTTGAATTCTTCACTGTAATCAAAATCTTCATCCATAGGGTTAGATTTTTGATCATGCTGGTGAAGAATACTTAAATTTAATTGATTGGGCCACCAGTCACGATTGCTGGTTCCGCTAGAATTATTACTTGTCAGACCACCGTGCATGACGGGGCATTTTCCTTCGGTGTCGTTGCTCATCTGTATTACCTCTTTTGCCCACTCTTGTAAAACAAGAGTGGTATGGGCTATTTGGTAGCCTACCTTTAATGAATATTTTTTTGTAAATGCAAATGATAACCACTTGCATTAATTATTTTTATAAATTACAATTTCGATGTTGTAGATGCGTTAATCTATTTATCAACCACAAGACTATAGTTTATGCCGAAGAATTAGTCTTGGTCTAGTAGTTTTATTCAATTGAGTTAATTTATTCTGGATATCGATCGATAGCTCAAGGTACTAATCTGTGGTATTTAATAATTACCTAGGCTGAGCCTATCTTTTCATTAACGGTGATGTACTTAGTCGAGTCAGGTCTTCACTACCAGTTAGGAACATAGCCCAGCGCAGTTGTTCGGTTAAAATGAAGATTTTCTCAATGACTGCATCGGTTGATTGCAGTGCTGGCTCTAAAAAAGGCTGTGCTAGAGCAGACATCTGCGCTCCTAATCGAACACAGCGCGCTACATCCAAACCATGGCGAACGCCACCAGAACCAATTATTTTGAGCGCATTATTTAATCGCTTTAGTTCTGGGATTAGAGCTACTGTATCCATGCCCCAATTAAGGAAAGGCTCGGCTATTTGACGTTCTCTCTGTGAGTTATTTCGGGCCATTTCTATGCTTGCCCAACTAGTTCCGCCCCGTCCCGCGACTTCAATCCAAGCTACGCCCGCATCAATTAGTGTGCTAGCGGCCGTAGGGCCAATGCCTGACCCTACTTCTTTAACAATAACGGGGACCGATAACTCTTTGCAGCACTGATGAATAGCGTCTAGCACTTTATTCCAATCACGGTCGCCATCAGGCTGAATAAGTTCTTGAAGCGGGTTTAGATGAATCATCAATGCATTTGCACTGACGCTATCAACCGCCTGTTGCGCAAGATCAGACCCATGCTGTTGTATTTGGGTAGCGCCAAGATTACTCAAGATAACAGCGTTAGGCGCCCAATATCTTACGTTTTGCTTCAGCCCTAATTCTAGTGCTGCTCTTTGTGAGCCAAGCGCCATAGGTATATTGCAGTATTCGGCAGCTTCAGCAAGGTGCTGGTTAATAAGATCACCGCTATCACATCCCCCAGTCATAGCACCAATAATGATAGGTGCAGACACCGTTGTACCGAGAAACTGCGTTTTAGTACAGATATCATCAAGCGCCAGTTCAGGTAATGGATTGTGCTCGAAGCAGACGTGATCAAAACCTGATACACCAGTACCCTGATGGTCTGCACTCATCGCTAATGCAATATGGTCATCTTTACGACCGCTAATATCTGTCATGCCATTAGCCTATGAAGTTTGGAATCGGCAAAATCAACTAACAGCATATGCGGAACTGTCAGGGCGGCTAGACCGATAAATGTCAATTGTATTAGCGCAGTATCAGGGGTCATTTTAAAGTACCAAAAAAATGTGGCGGCAGCTACCCATGCGAAAATGCTATATAGACTAGCTTCTAAAAAGCATCGGCGTCTATCGATATTATCGATACTTCGCCATATACGAACTGTATGTGTGCGGCTATGCCAGAAACAGAAATAGACGGCAAAGCTTACTAGAGGTGCTGCCAAGTAAGCTATAACAAGCAGTAAAAAGAGGTTAGCCGCTGGTATACGCCACTTGCTAAACTTAAAGCTATAGCTTAAGTAAGTAATCACTATCGCTACATAAGCGATAATTAAGTATTCAATGATTGCAATTAAGCTTTGTGCTCCAGCATCTCCTACCAAGATTGAAAAAATAGGCATTACCGCTTCTGTATGAAAGGCCGGTATCGCAATAGCTACTAATCCACCGTGAGCTATTACCGGTAGCCAGTGATTCCTACCTATTTCCATAATATGACGAATGTCACTGACCCCAAAGTGAATCGCGGAGATGGCTAAAAATACACCTAAACTGACAGTTGGAAACCACCACCAAATAACGGTGACTACTGCTGCTATGACAAGATAAGCGAGATGAAACGTAAGCCAGCCAAGAAAATTGGGCGTCCAACCGATACGTCGCGCTACGGCGCCGTCAAGGCCTCCGTGTGGCACTCCTATGATTAGTACTGATAGAATAGCAATATAGTCTAGGCTAGTCATGACCAACTACCTGGCGCCAAAGTTGGCGAATAAATACACGTTTTGGCATGGCAAAAATTACTTTAATCCACTCGATTACACCCGCAGAGCCAAGCATGAATCGTGCAAATTGGTTGCCATCAAGCGCTCGACCAGTACGCATGAAAATATCTACAGCGAGATCGGGTCTAGACAACAGGACGCCATTAAATACTTTATCCATGGTATCTAGATAACTAGATGTAGGTTTAGGCACGGAATAATCACCCACTGAAATTCCTTTAGCAAGTCTCGTCATTTGAGTTTGAATGGCGGAAAATGCGTACCCGGATGATAGTCTTACTGCACCACTGGCGGCGCCTATAGCGCCTAAAGGAATCGATGTCTCCGGTGTCTCCTCCATGGGTATCACACCGACTTCTTCTCGGAGTAATTCATCTATCTCGATATTATGACGTTGTAACCACTGGCTTATGGCGTCTCGATACCATTGCTTGTCTTCTAACGTTCTCGAGATCATTGTCGACTCTAGAAATAGGTGGTTGCTAGAAAACGGTAGGGCGTAAATAAAATGTAGCCCCTTTGATTGATCGACACGAAAGTCCATTAAGGTGGCAATATCAGTTTCCGTCATTGGGGCTTTGGTACGAATTTCCCAACCCATGAAATGCTGGCGCAAACTATTACTGACGGTGGCAGCCGGTCGACTATCAAATACAGTTTTTGCCGTGTAGTTTTGCCCATCTGATTTAAATGCAGTTATACCCGCGTCTTGGACAAGCTGTCCGACGGCACTGCGCTTTATGTTATCCGTCCCTGCCAAGCTATCTTCACAGTGCTGTAAGTACTTTGCAGCACTCAAGCTCATATATTGGTATTCATCGCTTTTAAGGACTACCTCACTAACATCATCAATCAGTCGCCATTGCGCCCACTTACCCAACATCGAAGGCTCTAAGCTTTTACATTGGTTGGGTGTTGCCCAAAGACTCCAGTTGCAGTCGCGCTGTTGCGGAGTTTTAGGTTCAAACACGAGCGTCTTTAAGGGTGATTTTTGAGCAGATAGTGTTGACGCCAAAGTTATTCCTGCGTTACCGCCACCAATGATTGCGATATCTAGCTTAGTGCTAGTAATGTTGGACACCGGCTAATCCTTCTAAATGCTGGTGAAGACTTTGATTGTGATTAGGCACCTTAATGGGGAGTAGCTCCGTTAGGCTGCGCATACTTAGCCGTACTTTTTCAGCTTTTCCAACCATGACTCTGCCTTTCCACCAGGCTAGCTTCTGACGACGCAGTACCCAACCAATTTGACGATAAACGCGCAGCGCAATAGCGATGGAGAGTCTTGACCGAAACGGCAAAAGTCGAATGCCGACCAAGGCGCTGGCATAATATTTTTCTGATAACTGCAATAGCCTGTCTATCGCCTCAGCGACGGGCTGCTGACAGCCAGCCTCTGCGGTAGCGATCTGTTCAACCGAGACTATCGATTCAAACCAGTTTGCAGGCAAATAGCGCCGGCCCATTTTTGCATCCTCTAGAACATCGCGTGAGATATTAGTTAACTGCATAGCGATACCTAAATCAATCGCAAAGCTATCAGCTCTTGATTGAGTGCAGTCTAAGATGCGACACATCATCAGACCAACAGTACCGGCAACGGCGTGACAGTAACGCAATAATTCTTGTTCAGTACTCAGTTGCGTAGGTTGTTGATCGAGCAGCATACCATCCAGTAGTTCTCTGGCAGCAGCCATGGGAATATTATTACGTTGGGCTAAGTCTTTGAAATTAGTTAGCTCTGGAATATTAGGGTCGTTTTTTTGGTCATTATGCTGATCTAGGCAGGCGCGAATATCTTCTAGGGAGTCTTGCCTGTGAGGCAAATCGCCGTCAGCAAGATCATCGACAAAGCGACAAAATTCATAGAGCTGTGCAGCACGGTTTGCGAGTTTAGAACCAAGAAAAAAACTAGCCCAATAAAACGATTTGCCATGCCGCGCAAGTACCTGGATGGACTGCGGGTTGTTCATAATTTAGCTACTAAGCTGTTTGCTCTTGCCGCACGATTGCAGCAGTTTCTTTCACTGATGATACAAGACCCTCAGCTACTGCTTGCAACTGATTAGGCATTAGCGGAACCAGCAGGTCAGCTTGAGATAACCAGTACTCTACTAGTTGGTTGGCTTGTAAGATCGCGTCACTGGAGGCAATTTTTTTCTGCCAGTGACCTACATCAGCGGTGTCCCCGGAAGTATACCAGCTGTTAAATCTCTCATTTGAAGTATTATCAAGGTCAGCATAAATACTCACAACAAGATTAGGCTTTCGACCGTCTAGATCTGAGGAGCGGTGAGATGATGGAACAATATCATTAATATCATTGCGCCCTTGATAGGCAAGGCCGCAAAACGCGACCAGCTGATCTAGGTGATCTAAGTTACATTCAAGACCTGTCGCAATAGCCGCTCCTTTGATTGGAGCCGCAAGCAGCGGTGCAGTCTTACCTTTAGCAATGCACTGCCAGTCAGACAAGTCAGCACAGTGACGCTGCTTGATATCTGAGATTTGCCCGCTACAGGTTTCTTGCATTGCCTGAGCGAGGAGAGCGACTAATTTGCCGCCGTGATTTTTATCTCTAGCAGCTAGCTCAAAGGCCTTAGCTACCATCCAGTCACCAAGGCACAGAGCCATGTCTGAACCGAAGTGCTGGTTAATACTAGCCTGCCCGCGTCTATGCGTGCTGGCATCGCTAATATCATCATGTATAAGGGATGCGTTATGCAAAAGCTCACAGGCTGCTGCCCAATGCAAAGAATCTTTTTTATCTTGATTAACGGCGCGACCGGATGAAAGCGCTAATTGTGCTCTGAAGGATTTACCTGGATTTTGGAAATGATAGCGAGCAGCTTCAAATAGGCTGCTGCTTGAGTGAGGCATCTCACTATTGTAGAGACTATCAAGTGGTGACAGTCTATCTAACCCCTTACTGAATGAATCTATTGGGGACATCTCTCGTACCCTTCATCTGGATTTTAATTGGTAGTTGTGGCACTACCTTTTTGTTTTAAGAGCTTTACTGTAAGAAAGAAAGAGCCAGCAGTGCTGGCTCTTTCTATCAATCTAACAGACTACCTTACTCTGAATCAGCTACTGCAGCTGCCCAGATGATCACACCAAAACCAATCTTGTTAACAAAATCAGCTAGGTTATAAACCACGTTTAGTGTTGCTGCATCAGCTCCACCGCCCATGTAACCCATAAAGTATCCGATAGGATAGATAGACCAGCCAATCGTTACGCAGATAAGCATCGCTTTGTAAGCGCCTTGAACGTTAGCATTTGAAAGTCCAGCATTGATCTGGCTCGCTTCGCCTTTGAAGATTTCCCAAATAATGAATCCCCAACCAGCCATTGCAAGAACAAAGGCCATTGTGACGTTCATCATGCCTGTCTCACCAGCATAGCCGAAGCCGAGCATGACGATAGAGCCGATTAGTAAGCGCCAGAAAACACCAGCTGGTACTTTAGTCACTGCAGACAGAACCAAGTAGAACTCAACCATCAATAATGGCACGGTTAAGAGCCAATCGATGTATCGGAATTCAGTTGGAGACTCTCCAGTAGCAACCCACACATCACGCATGTAGAAATAGTGCACAGCGGCGATCAATGTAACTAAACCAGAAACTGTCAAAGATGTCTTCCACTTGCCCGCAACACGATCACGTTCAACGAAGAAGAAAGCTGTGGCAGCTACTAAAGCCATAGAAATCAACCAAAAGGACATGCCGACATAATCGCCGGACGATAGATTATCACTCATTGTAAAACCCTTCTTTTTTGTAGTAGATAGAGATGAGGGATACCTTTCGGAAGGTGACCGACCCACACCGCGTAGTACAAACCTCGAAAAAGTCAAACTTATCGAGAATTCGGTGGAACGAAGTTAGCTTTTTTTTGTTCGTATTGCAATCCATTCTCAACAACACACCCAAATTAAGTTGGTAGATATTCCAACTTTGGTAGGGGTTATTAGCTAAAACAACAATATTTTGGTTATAAAAGTGTTATTTTTCAGTTAGTTACCAATAAATCTAGTAATTGGTAGAAGCTTTATTCAATTGCGAATAGAAAAAGGTTGTCGGTCACAAAAATGCATTCTCTGGGTTAACCGTAACCAACTATAACTATCGGAAATTGATTTTTAGAGTTGCTGGGTACCTAAGCACGCGCTCAACCTTTTAAGGAAGGTCCCCGAGGCAAGTTAAGGATAGGCGAGCTTGGAATGAAGTGGCAAAGGTCTATGCTAGGGTACCCAACACATTTATTAAATTGGCCAGTCGGCAGCATCCATCGAATCCAGTGGTTCAAGGTTGCTGCTCCCTTGCCAGCGGTGTAGGAATTCACCAGCAGGGTCATAGGTTGCGGTCTGTTTATTCAAATCAAACTTTCTGTGGCCTCTCGGGTCAGCCCCAACCCCCGCTAGATACTGCCAATTCCCCCAATTAGAGGCGGTATCGTAGTCGATTAACTGCTGTTCCATATATGCCGCACCATAACGCCAGTCTAAGTTGAGTTCATGAACAAAACAGCTAGCGACAAGCTGACGCCCTCGGTTGGACATATACCCAGTGTTACTGAGTTGATTCATCAGAGCATTAACGATTGGGAATGGCGTGTTTCCATTGCACCACTTTTGATATCGTTCAGGATAGAAGCTCGTGCTGGGGTTAACACTACCGATGCCTTTAAATGCGAACAGCGACGATTGGTGCCTGCGGGCATACCACTGGTAATATTCACGCCATAGTAATTCAAAGAAGATCCAATAAGTTGAGTCATTAGATTCAATATCTCTTTCGTAATCACGCAGTTTTGACATTATTGATCTTACCGAGATGCTACCGTTGGCCAGCCATGGAGAAAATTTGGTTGAATAATTCATACCATCTAAGCCATTACGTGTTTTTTTATAAGTACTGGCAAGAGTTTGCCTAAAGTAGCCGTTCAGGTGACTGAGGCCTGCATTCTCGCCCCCTTCGAACATGCCGCTGTCGGTTGCCTGGGTGCTCTCTGCCAATGGCTTAAATGAGTTTTCTGCTAGCGGGCTTGGCGGCATAGAGATCAACGCGGGCTCAGGAGCAATTATTTTGACACGTTCAATGACCCGTCTGAATTTAGAAAAACTGTCTGGTAAATCGGCTACAGTAAATGGCAGTTGATCTTCGTCAAACAGGCTGTGGCTGTGCCGTTGCTGAAATACAATTCCAGGGTAGCGTGATGTCAATATTTTCCATTGATGATTTTCATACCATCCGGCGTGGTAACTGCTGTAGATGTGGCTTACATTATGCAATGTTATTAACTCGGGCACGACATCGAGCAGAGACTGCTCGCGCATCAGTAAATGCTGATGTTGGTGTTTTAGGTTTTGATCAAGCGCCCGTAATGATTGATGTAAAAAATGGAGCCTATGATTAGACAGTTTTGCTGGCCCGCGAATCGCAGTTGAAGGCGTAGACTGCTCAGAGCAATGCAGACAGATTAGCTTGTCCATTTCACGACTTGCCTGCGCCAAAGCTGGGTTGTCTTCAATCCGAAGATCGTTAGTAAATAAAAAAATTCCAATCTTTAGCATGTAATTGTTTGCCGTCTGAGGTCAATCGATGGATCCTTTTTACGTATTGGCTATGCGCGCGGATTGCCTAATCATAAATCAACATACGTCTTATGGGATTCCAACCAATCTAGCTGTCTGTAAATTCCGTACAGTAGACTAACAAAAGGATATGAAAAAATGCCTTCAAAGGTGCTACCAACAGTTTTACCGAAAGTGATGCAAATACTCGGCTATGCTGGGCTTTTACCCTTTTTAATCCCTACCTTAGTAATGGTGAACGCCGTTTGGGGTGGTCCAGGGTTGCAGAGCGCAGCTATCTTTGACTTGTATGCTCCTTATGTATTTATTAGTTATAGCGCCGTAATTTTGAGTTTCATGGCTGGAAGCGTGTGGGGTAAGTGGGAGTCGAGTGAGAATAGTGCGATGACCAATGCTATAGTTGTGTTTAGTAATGTGGTTGCACTCACGGCATGGTTTGCACTATTAGTTATCTTCATCTCGTCTGCCATGACGGTCTTCGCTGTCACTGTTTTATCCGTCGGCTTTGCTAGTCTTTTATGGGTGGAGCGCTTGGCAAAAATCACTACAGATAACTACTGGAAAATGCGATTCAGGTTAACCAATGCTGTGCTTGCAATGCATGCTGTGGTGATCTACCTAATGCTTCAGGATCTTTAGACGATGACAAAGTTAACAATTTTTTATGACGGCGGTTGCCCCCTCTGCGCCGCTGAGATGAATCACCTGCGAAAGCGTGATAACCATCATGCGATTGCTTATGAAGATATCTACGCAGATGGCTTTGAGGAAAGATTCCCGTACATTGACCGACCGCAGGCAGATCGTATTCTGCACGGGCAGCTGGCCGATGGAAAAATTATCTATGCTTTGGATGTTACCTACGAGGCATGGACCTTGGTTGGTAAGCGGCATTGGGTAGCGATTTTGCGCTGGCCTTTTTGTAAGCAGGTCGCAGACTTAGTGTATGTTTTTTTCGCGAAGTATAGACACACGATCTCAGCCTTAATTAGCGGCGAAAAACGGTGTGATTCATGTTCGATAGATAGTGAGATCAAACGATGACCACTATGAAACGTTGCGCGCTAGTCCTCGGTGCCAGCGGTGGTTTGGGTGGGGCAATGGTAGCCGAATTCCTCAATGATCCAGCCATTGATAAAGTATTTGCGGTAAGTAGTAAACAGAATGCTACTGACTTGAGTGGAGGCCACTCTCAATCAAAATTGGTGTGGCTGCAGAGCGAGTACAATGAAACGGCAATGGCTGATACCATCACTCACTTAACGCCTTTCGCGGGCATGTTTAGTAGAGTATGCATCTGTCATGGGCTATTGCACTCAGACAAGCTGTGGCCAGAAAAGCGTCTTGAAGATATAAATAGTACTGCTCTTCAGGATGTTTTCCACAGCAATACTGTGGTTCCCGCGCTGTGGCTTAAGGTGCTGTTTAAAGTTTTGAAAGGTCAGGTCCCTTGTATTGTCGCAACTATGAGTGCGCGAGTTGGCAGCGTCAGCGATAATCACCTAGGAGGATGGTATGCGTACAGAGCCTCTAAATCCGCCTTGAACATGATTCTAAAAACAGCTTCCATAGAGTACGCGCGTCGCGCAAAAAATGTAAAATTCATAGCCTTTCACCCAGGCACAACCGATACCGCGTTGTCCAAACCGTTTCAGGCGACCGTTCCCACCGACAAATTATTTACACCAGAATTTGTGGCCGAGCGATTGGCCATCATTATGGATTCAGCAAAACTTGATGGCGAATTGGCTTACCTTGACTGGGATGGACAATCAATCGCGTGGTGATCTTTTAATGTGAGTTTTATAGTCGCCAATTCAGTTAGACTAGCCATTCAAGCTGATAATAATTGCTTCATAACAAAAGCTAAGAAAATACTATGGGTGCTAAGACAACCTTAACCTGCGAAATTACCGACCTTCTTCACGACGGACGCGGCGTCGGAAGAATTAACGGGAAAGCTTTTTTTGTTGATGGTGCGCTACCCGGAGAGGAAGTTGAGTTCAGAGTGACTCGCGAAAAACGCAATTTTGCAGAGGCACGGTTAACCAAAGTGTTAGTAGAGTCAGACCATCGCATGGCACCAGAATGCGGGTATTTCTCAAAATGTGGTGGGTGCAGTCTGCAGCATCTCAAGCACTCACAGCAGATTGAGTTTAAGAAAAGTCAGCTTTTAAATAACTTTCACAAAATAGAGATCAAGCCAGAAAATATCTTGGACTCTCTGGTCGGTCCTCAGTGGCATTATCGACGCCGCGCTAGGCTAGCGGTTCAGCGCGCACGGGACGGGCAGTTTTTGGTAGGATTCCACAATCCTGGCAGTAACCGCATTGAGCCGATTGCCAGTTGTTTGGTACTGGATAAATCACTGGATGCTGTGCTAATGGCTCTACCCGCAACTCTAAATAAGCTTACGCATGACATTAAGGTTTTTGAGATAGAGTTGGTGGCTGCAGATAATGCGTTAGCGGTTGCTGTGGAGGCCAGTCGAAGTCCATTTGACAGCGAATTGGTATCGCTTTTGAACGATCTTAGTGGCGTCACTAATGTGCCGACACAATTATGGTGGCGATCGTCCAAAAATGGCCAGCTCTTGCGCATGGATGGAGGTAAAGAGGGTCTTTTTTTTGGCGCTAAAGACGATCTAAAGGTCAATTTTGAACCCGGCCAGTTCATTCAAGTTAATGACACTATTAACCGACTTATGATTAGCCAGATGGTAGCCTTGTTAGATGATAAAAAGTTGGGGGTGGCAGTGGACCTCTACTGCGGTTCCGGAAACCTCTCTTTACCGCTAGCAAAATATTTCAATAAGGTTATTGGCGTTGAAGGTTTGGCGACACTTGTTGCGGCTGCAGACAAAAATGCTAGGGATAATTATATTGTTAATACTGAGTTTGTAGTTGCAGATCTTGCTGATGCAAACAGCTTAAAGAAAGTGTCAAAGATGGCTAAAGTAATTGATTTGGTTGTTCTTGATCCGCCACGTAATGGGGCAGCCGCTATTATGCCCTGGGTTGCGAGATCTGGAGCCAAACAGATTATTTATATTTCGTGCCATCCTTCAACAATGGTCAGAGATGCTGATGTTTTGATACGAGCTGGCTATAAATGTAAGGATGTGGGGGTGATGGATATGTTTCCTCATACCGCCCACGTAGAGTCAATTACGCTGTTTGAGAAATAATTCAGTGTGGTGAAAAAAGAACTGAAACCTTCGTTTTTGAGACTACAAGAGTAGTCCTAAATAAGATAGAATCGCAGAGTTTTAAAAATCAAATAACCTTTAGGAAAAAATTCAATCATGTTCGATAAAGACCACACAATTGCCAAGATTGACCCCGAATTATGGCAGGCGATCCAGCTTGAAGATCAGAGGCAAGAGCAGCATATTGAGCTGATTGCATCGGAAAATTATACTAGCCTGGCCGTTATGGAGGCTCAGGGCGGCAAGATGACCAACAAGTACGCTGAAGGCTATCCTGGCAAAAGGTATTACGGCGGTTGTGAATATGTTGATTTGGCTGAGCAGTTGGCTATCGATCGCTTAAAGAGTTTGTATGGCTCTGAATATGCGAACGTTCAGCCTCACTCTGGGTCGCAGGCGAACAGCGCCGTGTTTTTAGCGCTTATTAAAGGCGGCGACACGATTTTGGGTATGAGTCTTGCTGATGGAGGGCATTTAACGCATGGCGCTAAGCCCAATTTTTCTGGCAAACTTTACAACCCTGTGCAGTACGGCTTGAATGCAGAAACAGGTCTTATCGATTATGAGCAGGTTGAAGCGTTAGCTATTGAGCATAAACCGGCAATGATTATAGCTGGATTCTCCGCCTACTCTGGCATTATGGATTGGGCGAGGTTCCGCGAAATAGCAGACAAAGTAAACGCTTACTTACTTGTAGACATGGCCCATGTATCGGGACTTGTGGCGGCTGGCGTTTATCCGAGCCCGGTTCCGCATGCGCATGTGGTGACTTCTACCACACATAAAACGTTGCGTGGACCCCGCGGCGGCATTATTTTGACCAATGATGCGGATATAGCTAAAAAGTGTAATTCTGCGGTTTTTCCTGGCAGTCAGGGCGGTCCGCTGTGTCATGTGATGGCAGCAAAAGCGGTAGCGTTCAAAGAAGCGGCTAGCGAAGACTTTGTGGTTTATCAAAAGCAGGTAGTTGCCAATGCGAAAGCGATGGCTGCGACCTTTATTGAGCGTGGGATAGAGATTGTTTCCAACGGCACTGAAAATCATCTGATGCTGGTGAGTCTAATTGGCAAGGAATATACCGGAACCGATGCTGACCGAGCGATGGGCGAAGCATTTATTACCGTAAACAAAAATGCAGTGCCTAATGATCCGCGGTCTCCCTTTGTAACGTCTGGTTTGAGGGTTGGTACGCCAGCTATCACTACGCGTGGGTTTGGGCTTGATGAAACGATCCAATTAACGCACTGGATGTGTGACATTCTAGACAGTTTGGAACTAGGAAATTCAGAGCTTGTCATTGCTGAGGTCAAAGCTAAAGTTCTGGAAGTGTGTGCCCGTTTTCCAGTTTATGGCTAAGCTGTTAATGGCAAAATAAGTGTGAGTAGTACGAGACTCACTCACTCAATCATCAGGCAAAAAATATGACTGACTCGCCTATACCCATTCGTCTAGCAGGGACTGCCGTTCTTTTGCGTGACTCGCCTGAAGGGCTGGAAACGCTTCTGCTACGCCGTAATGCCAAGCTTGCTTTTGCCGGTGGCGTATGGGTTTTCCCCGGTGGCGCCATTGAGCCGTCGGAGTTGGAAGCTGCGGGCACAGAGGATGAGGCCGCCAGAACAGCGACAGTCCGGGAGGTGTATGAGGAGTGTGGGCTAACGGTCGCTGAAGATAGCTTAGTACATTTCTGTAACTGGACCACACCCATTGGAGAGAAGCGACGGTTTGCCACGTGGTTTTTTGCCACTCAGGTTGGCCAATATTCAGAAGATATATTCATTGATGGCTCTGAAATTCATGAATTTCAGTGGTTAAGTCTACGAAAGTCGATGGAGCTTTATCAACTGGGTGAGCTAACACTCATGCCGCCTACATATCTTGCGATTAGTCTTATTAGTCACTGTGAGACAGCAAAAAGTGCATGTGACATGCTTGCAGCACGCCAGTCATTTGACGTAACACCTAGGCTGTGTAAGTTGGATGGACAGATGGTTTGTTTGTATCCTGGCGACGCAGGTTATGAGCTTAATGACCCGCTTTTAAAGGGTGCGAGGCACCGAACATTATTTACGCCCAAAGGTATGGAGTACGCTCATTCTGGTGAAGACGTCGGTGTAGCACCAATGGATAAACCTTAGCCTGATATAGTCTAAAAACTGCTTCTATTGTGTTAAACTAAGCCTCCCTTTTTTCGAGCATGACTATGTACTGTCCATTTTGTAATGCGGATGACACCAAAGTTGTTGATTCTCGCTTGGTTGCCGACGGTGGGCAGGTGCGGCGAAGGCGTGAGTGCGTAGTTTGTAGTGAGCGTTTTACGACCTATGAATTGGCCGAACTTGTTATGCCACGGGTTATCAAAAGTGATGGTAATAGAGAGCCCTTCGATGAAGATAAGTTGCGCGCGGGTCTGCAGCGCGCACTCGAAAAACGACCTGTCTCAATTGAACAGATAGAGATATCCCTGTCACACATAAAGCATTTTTTACAAGTCACTGGTGAGCGCGAAATACCTTCACGTATTATTGGAGAAGAGGTTATGCGTCAACTTCAAGAATTAGATGAGGTTGCCTACATTCGATTTGCCTCAGTTTATCGAAGCTTTCAAGATTTAAGTGAATTTCAGGACGAACTCAACCGCCTGAGCGATGCAAAACCCATCACGAGCACCGAGAAATGATTTTTTCGATTCACGATCGCAAGATGATGGCTAGAGCATTGGTGATGGCCGCCAAAGGAAGATTTACTGCGGCACCTAACCCTGCAGTCGGGTGCGTCATTAGTGATAATGAGAATATTGTTGGCGAAGGATACACCAGGCCCGCAGGAGGGAACCATGCGGAGATCGAAGCCCTTCAGATGGTGAGTGATCCAGCTGGGTGTTGTGTTTACGTCACCCTCGAGCCTTGCAGTCATCAGGGTAGAACAGCATCCTGCGCTATGGCCTTAATAAAGGCGGGTGTGGCGAGGGTGGTAATAGCTTGTGAGGATCCAAATCCTCAGGTGTGCGGTCAGGGTATTCAGTTGTTAAAGGATGCTGGGATTGAGGTTGATTGCGGATTGCTAGAGGATCAGGCAAGAACGTTGAATAGAGGTTTTATAAGACGTCACGAGCATGGTCTACCTTGGGTGTTGGTGAAGATGGCGGCAAGTATGGATGGCAGAACGGCTATGGCGAGCGGTCAAAGTCAGTGGGTAACTACGCCGGCTTCACGTCACGATGTTCAAAAATTGCGTGCAAAAAGCTGTGCGATCATTACGGGTATTGGTACTCAATTGATGGATGATCCGTCGCTGACAGTTCGTATAACTAGTGAGCAATTGGGCGTTGATGATGAGCTGCAGCAACCGTTGCGTGTTGTCGTTGATAGTCAGTTGCAGATGCAAGCTACAGCGAGAATGTTAACTCAGTGTGGCGATACACTCATTGCGACGCTAGATGGGGAAAGTCAGCGCGAAAAAGCCGTTGCGTTGGTCGCGGCTGGCGCAGACGTAATTTTTTTACCAGCACACGGCAAGCACGTCGATTTACATGCGTTATTGAGGAATTTGGCTGACCGCCAATGTAATTCAGTGATGGTAGAAGCCGGGGCTGGTTTAGCGGGAGGATTTATTGCTGAAGGGCTATTGGATGAACTGGTTTGTTACTGGGCGCCTAAGCTATTTGGCAGTGAGGCCCGTCCAATGTTCAATTTGCCCATTAACACCATCGATGCGCATTTAGCGCTATCGATACAGGATGTTCGTCAAATTGGTGAAGATCTTCGTATTACAATGCACCCTGATAAGGATTACTAAGATAGTTTGGATGGGGAAGGTTTAGGGCACAATATTTGTTTGTTATTTGAGACTTACAGTGAGGGAAAGAGGATATGTTCACAGGAATTATTTCTGCTATTGGCGATGTCGTTGGTTTGGAGCCTCGCGGTGGCGATGTTCGATTAACCATTAATACTGGCGACCTTAGTCTAACTGACGTTAGTTTGGGCGATAGCATTGCTTGTAATGGAGCATGCCTTACGGCCGTGGAGTTAACCGGCCAGGGTTTTATCGCTGACGTGTCAGTGGAAACGCTTAATTTAACGACTATTGGACATTGGAAAACTGGCAGTCGCGTGAATTTAGAAAAGGCCATGCAGGCGACTGATCGTTTCGGAGGACATATTGTCTCAGGACATGTTGATGGTATCGGTGAAGTCGTGTCACTGGAAGGTGATGCTCGGTCTTGGCGCTTCAGGCTTCGCGCGCCGCGAGACATTGCTAAATATATAGCGCATAAAGGGTCGATCACTGTTGATGGAACTAGTTTGACCGTCAACGTTGTTGACGGCTCTGAATTTGAGCTAAATATTGTTCCTCACACTATGCTTCACACGGTAATTGGCGACTACCAAGTTGGCACAAAAGTGAACCTTGAAGTTGATTTGGTTGCTCGATATTTAGAGCGGCTACTGCTAGGCGATAAAGCTGCCGACCAATAATTATCGATGCTAACGGAAGAGAGTAATCAATGTTGCTAAACACAGTGGAAGAGCTAATCGAAGATATCCGTCAGGGTAAGATGGTCATTTTGATGGACGATGAAGATCGTGAGAATGAAGGTGACCTAGTGATGGCTGCGCCTATGGTCCGGCCTCAAGATATTAATTTTATGGCTACCTTCGCTCGCGGATTGATTTGTCTTACGTTGGATCAGCAACGGTGCAAACAGCTTGATTTGGCGATGATGGTTAATCATGACAATAACGCATCGGGTTATGGAACCCCCTTCACACTGTCAATTGAAGCCGCGGAGGGTGTGACTACTGGAATTTCTGCCGCGGATCGGGCGCGCACAGTGCAGGCTGCTGTGACCAGTAATGCCAAGCCCAGCGACATTGTTCAGCCCGGGCACGTGTTTCCCCTCAAGGCACAGCTAGGGGGTGTATTGAGTCGTGCTGGACACACTGAAGCAGGCTGTGATTTGGCCAGAATCGCAGGCTTTGAGCCAGCTGCAGTGATCGTTGAGATTATGAATGAAGATGGCACTATGGCACGTCGCGATGACTTAGAAAAATTTGCCGAAAAACATCAACTCAAGATTGGGACGATTGCTGATTTGATCCATTACCGTCTTGTGACAGAGAAGACTACGCAGTGTGTTAACGAGCGCTCAGTAAAAACCCACTATGGGGAGTTTGTGCTTAAAACTTATCTTGATAAAGCGCGTAATGAAAAACACTTTGCCATGGTGATGGGTGATGTGAGTGGCGATGAACCCGCGTTAGTACGCGTTCATATCAATCGTTCAGCGCGAGATATCTTAGCGCTCGAATCTGAGGGAGAATTTAAGGCTTGGTCGTTCCATCGAGCGCTTGAAAGAGTGGCTGCGGAGGGACGCGGAGCGGTAGTTCTGTTGCATTACCCAGAGTCTGCGGATGATATCGACACGGCGGTCGATACGATCCTAAATCCTAGTACCAGCAGCGGCCAGTCTGCAAGTGATGTTGTCTATCAGCAGGTTGGAACTGGCTCGCAGATATTAATGGATTTGGGCGTCCAGAAGATGCGTTTAATGAGCGCGCCCTTTAAATTTACAGCAATTTCAGGATTTGATCTTGAGGTTGTTGAATACGTTAGTTGCGAATAGTTTGCGCTATCACTCCAGAATTATTGAATTACTTATAGCAAAATAGGATTTGTAAATGGGACAATTTAGACCAGAAGAATACAGCTTTGACACTGAATCAGTGCGTATAGCTGTGGTTGCAGCGCGATGGAATGCTGAAATTACCGATAGTCTTTTGGCCGGTGCTGTGAGGACTCTTACTAGACAGGGTATCAAAAACACTGAGATTGAAGCGTATCGAGTACCAGGGGCGTTCGAACTACCTATTGCTAGTCAGCGCGCTGCGCGAACGGGACGTTTCGATGCCATTATTGCGTTGGGCTGCGTGATCCGCGGAGACACCCCGCACTTTGACTATGTGTGCTCAGAAACTACTCGTGGTATCGGTCAGGTAAGTTTGAATGAAGATCTACCTATTGCATTTGGCTTGTTAACTACCGACAACCTAGAGCAGGCTTTGGCGCGTGCGGGCGATAATAGTGAAAATAAAGGCGAAGAAGCGGCATTGTCAGTGCTTGAGATGCTCTCGGTGTTTAAACAGATAGGGGGTGCTAAGTAAATGTCAAAATCAAGAGAGCGCCAAAAAGCCCGCCGCATGCTTGTTCAAGCTCTGTACTCCTGGGATGTTGGGGGTACCGACTTGGAGACTATCGAGGCAGAGTTTCATAATGACAATAATATGACTAAAGTTGATAACAAATTATTTCGTAATATATTGTTTGGTGTACCCAAAAATTTAGCGGAAGTAGATGGTGCTTTTGAGCCGTATCTAGACCGAGAAAATAAACAATTAGACCCTGTTTCTCGAGCAGTCTTGCGGTTGTCCACATTCGAGATGTTGTACAGCATCGATGTCCCTTATAAGGTAGTGATCAATGAAGGTGTTAATCTTGCGAAGACCTATGGCCCCACCGATGCTTTCAAGTTTATTAATGGTGTACTAGACAAGATTGCTGTGGAAAAACGTGCCGTTGAAATAACCGCAGGTCAGACCAAATGATTGATATTTTAGGAGTGGGTAATCTTGGTTCAGTCAAGATCTGAACAAACAGGCGAGTTTGAGATTATCGCGACCTACTTTAAAGATCTAACGGGTCAAAATGGGGTTATTTTAGGTATTGGTGATGATGGCGCTATTGTCGATTCATTCAGTAAAGTAAAAACTCAATTAGTCATCGCTACTGACTCCCTTGTTGAAGATATCCATTTTCCACAAGAGGCTAGTCCATACAATATTGCTCGGCGTGCTCTTTGTGTCAATCTTAGTGACATGGCGGCGATGGGCGCGAATCCACGTTGGTTTACCTTGGCTCTCACTCTACCTCTTAAATATGCTAAACCTGCATGGCTAAAAGAATTTAGTGTCGGTCTTGCCGAAGTGGCAAAGGACTTTAATTGCGCGCTAATAGGTGGCGATACAACCTCTGGGCCGCTGACCATTAGTATTACTATGCTCGGTGAAGTCATTTCAGGTATGGCATTAAAGCGTAGTGGTGCAAATGTTGGAGATTCTATTTACGTGACTGGCCATTTGGGTGATGGCGCCGCAGGACTTTCTGTTGTTACCAACAAAAACACTAGAGAAGGTCTTAGTTACTCTCTTCGTGAGCACCTGCATGATAGATTTTACCGGCCACAGCCTAAGATCACAGAGGGTATTGACCTGACAGCATTAGCGTCTGCCTGTATCGACATCTCCGATGGGTTGGTCGCTGATATAGAGCACCTATGTAAGTCCAGTGGAGTCAGTGCTGACGTATCAACTACGTCTCTACCAGTTGATGCCAATTTAAGCGCTGCGTTTCCCGAAGATTATTTAGCATGGGCTTTGTATGGTGGAGATGACTACCAACTATGTTTTACAGTACCACCGGAAAACGTTAGTAAATTGACTGGTTGGTTAGCAGAGGGTAGGTTAGAGGCCACGAGAATTGGGAAGATAATTACTTGCGGTGAGTTAGGTCCAGAGGTTCTATTGGATGGCTTACCAGTTGGTGAATTGAAAAAGGGGTTTGATCATTTTGGCTACTAATCCATCTTTTTCTACGCTCATGAGATCACCCAGTCTATTCCTCGCTTTTGGTTTTGGTAGTGGTTTGGCACCAAAAGCGCCCGGAACCTTTGGCTCTCTAGCAGGACTAGCAATCTGGTTTTTGCTCGCCGATTTATCGCTCCCGACTTACTTAATGTTGGTGGCTGTAAGTGGATTATGTGGCGTATTTATTTGTGGTACTGCCGCAAAGAAACTTGGCGTTCATGATCATGGTGGAATAGTTTGGGATGAATTTGTTGGTTTATGGATAGCCATGGCTGCGTTGCCCGTGTCATGGACATCAATTATTTTGGGATTTGGTTTATTTCGGTTGTTCGATATTCTTAAGCCCTGGCCCATTAACTGGATCGATAAAAACATATCGGGCGGTTGGGGTATCATGCTGGACGATGTGGCGGCGGGAGCCGCGGCTTCGCTCACTATTTACATGTTTGTAAGCCTAGGTTGGGTTTGATGAGCTTTAGAGCATCGGCGTATTATGTGCTTTTACGTTTTATGCTGTTAATAAATTTTAGACAATAATAAGAGACTATTTTTTTAATGAAAAAGTTTGCACCCGTACTGCTCGTTTTAGGCGCATTGTTAGTCTTCTTTTTGATGGATGCATTGAAAACCGAACCTATAAAGGCAGAGCTGCCAGATGCGGCGTTGGCAGTCAAAACTCAGATTCTTAACCGCACTGAGGTCACTTTGTCAGTGGAATCGCAAGGCACTGTTCGCCCCAGAACCAGAACTACATTAATTTCAGAAGTATCTGGCGCTGTTCTTGAAGTTTCCGATCAGTTTATTGTGGGGGGAATTTTTAAGAAGGGCGATGTATTAATGCGTCTAGATCCTGTGGATTACGAGGTAGCTCTGCAGCGAGCAAAAGCACAATTAATTAGCAGAAATGCTTTACTAGAGTTTGAAAAAGCGAGAGCTGTTCAGGCTAAGAAAGAGTGGGAAATGACGGGTCGGCCTGAGTCGGATGCACCAGCTTTGGCCCTCAGAGCGCCCTACCTAGCGGAAGCTGAAGCAAATATTCTACAAGCCCAAGCCGAGGTAAAACAAGCTCAAATAAAGCTCCAGAGAGCAACTATTCGCGCTCCTTACGCAGGAATGGTTTCTGCTAAGTCAGTTGATATCGGACAATATGTCACCACAGGCTCACGACTGGGAGAGACGTTCGCTATTGAATTTGTGGAGATAAGATTGCCGTTAACGACCAAGGATTTATCTCAGATGGAGTTAGGGTCCTTTCAAAATATAGAGGCTGATAACAAGGCGACGCTAAGTGGATCAGTGAATGGTCGATCAGCTATTTGGTCTGCAGCAATTGTGAGGTCTGAAGGTGTTGTTGAAGAGCTGAATCGCTCTCAGTACTTAGTGGCAAGGGTCTCAGATCCTTATGGGTTGAATCAACCGTTAGCCGCTAGTTCGCAGCCACTATTAGTCGGTACTTTTGTGACTGCAAAATTACGCGGTAAAACTTTGAGAAACGTCTTTAAAGTTCCGCGAAGTGCTTTGTTGCAGGGGTCTCGAGTAGCGGTAGTGGATGCAATGCAAAAGCTACAAATCAATGCCGTTAAAGTAGTGTTTAACGATGAAGGGTACTACTACATTTCTGAGGGTCTTAAGAACGGAGCAGAAGTTATCGTCAGCGCTATAGGTACCCCTATTGAAGGACTTAATGTCGAAGTTAAAAATTCGGTTAGCAACGGAAGCGTAGAATAATGGATTTAAACTCTAAAGGACTTATTGGTTGGTTTGCTCGTAATCCGGTAGCGGCAAATTTAATCATGATATTAATTTTTTTCTCCGGTGCATTGTCTTTACTGAGTATTAGTAAAGAAATGTTTCCTCGCGGAGAAACGAGCATGATCAGTATAGGTGCTCCTTATCCCGGTGCGGCTCCTGTCGAGGTAGAGAAAGGTGTTATTTTGCCCATGGAATCTGCTTTGGAAGGATTGCGAGGTATCAAAAAAATAACCTCTGCTGCAGATCGGGATTATGCCCGTATCTATTTGGAGATTGAAGAGAACGAAGACATCAATGAGGTAATGAGTCAAGTTGAAAACCGCATCGATAGCATTACTAACTTACCGGATGATCTTGAAAAGCCAACGGTAAAAAGAGTCGAACGCAATCTGTGGGCGTTGGGTGTGGCCGTCTATGGTGATATAACAGAGTTAGAAAAGAAAATTATTGGTGATGAAATTTATGACGAACTTTTAGCGTTACCAGAGGTTAAAGAGGTTCGTCTTTGGGGTGCAGGAACTTACGAAATTTCCATAGAGGTTAGAGAGAATCGGCTTCGCGAATTAAATTTAACCTTAGCTGAAGTTGCTTCTGCCGTTCGATCATCCTCTCTTGACCTGCCTGCGGGTATTATTCGAACCGAGTCCGGCAATGTCTTGGTGAGAACAGAGGGTAAGGCATACATAGGGACCGACTTTGAAGACATTGTACTGCGCAGCCAAATGGATGGAACACAGCTGCTACTCTCTGACGTTGCTGAAGTGAGAGATGGGTTTACAGAGAGTATTTACACCAATCGCTTTGATCGCCAAAGCGCCTTCAGCCTCGGTGTTTTCTCACTGGAGGGTCAAAATTTACTTGATATCAGCGAGGCCGTTCATGCCTATGCTGATAAAAAGCAACAAGCCATGCCGAGCGGACTGAGTATTAGTGTGTGGAGTGATGAGGCTTATGATTTAAATGGCCGGCTTACAATGATGTCGGAAAATCTCTTGATGGGCGGTATTCTAGTTGCCCTTGTGCTGGGTGTTTTTCTCAATTTAAAAGTCGCATTTTGGGTAATACTGGGTATACCGGTGAGTTTTGCCGGCGCATTTTGGTTGATGCCCTTTGGTTCAGTGACGGTCAATGTACTAAGCTTATTCGCCTTCATTATGGTGCTCGGGATTGTAGTGGATGACGCCATTGTTATTGGTGAAAGTGTCTTTAGTGAGGCCAAAAAGGATTATCAAGACAAACTTGCTCTGGGGGAAGTTCCTGTTGCAGGTTACTCTACACCAGTAGAGGTAGTTGTTAGAGGTGCAAAAAGAGTAGCTACGCCATCTACTATTGGTGTGCTAACCACAATGGCAGCTTTTCTCCCGATTATCTTTATAGGAGGAAGTTTTGCGGGTATCACTAAGGCGATTGGTATTGTGGTTGTTTTATGCCTAATGTTTTCTCTTATTGAGTCTAAATTGATCCTTCCAGCACATCTAGTGGGCCTTAAGTTTGGGAAAAAATCGTCAGGAAAGCAGTCCTTAATCACTCGCTTGCAGAGTAAAGTTGCTAGGTGGTTGGACTATTTTATTGAGGATGTTTATGAGCCGACGTTACGAAAGGCTTTACGTAATCGATACACTACATTGGCTGGGTTTCTAGCTATTTTTATTATTATCGTCGGCTCAGTGAATAGTGGTATTGCGCGATTTGAATTTTTCCCGAATGTCCCAGGGAATGGAGTGCAAGCACAAATTATTATGCAAGATGGTGCGTCTGCTGAGAGTCTTAGCGAAACAATTGATCAAATAGAAAGTGCTATTTACGCCGTAGATAAAAATTATCGAGCCGAAAATCCTGACACCATAGGTTTGGTAGAGCACGTCGCATTTTTCATCTCTAGCGACGTAGAGGCCAGCTTTCGAGTAGTGCTAACGAAAGCTGAATTTCGTAGTGTGAGCGCCACAGAAATTGAGCGATTATGGCGATCTGAGGTCGGTCTGCTACCCAATGTGCGTAAGCAGCGATACTACTCTAGTGAAGGGCCCTCTGGCGCAGCTATTAGCTTATCTTTATCAGGCACTGATCCGGATGAACTGACTATGGCCAGTGTTGAGCTACAACAATATCTAACGCAGTTTGTAGGCGTTTATGATATTTACAATTCTCAGGGATCAGGTAGTAAAGAGGTACTGATTAATTTAAAACCTTATGCCAGTCAGGTTGGTGTGCGGTTGTCCGATGTTGCCGGACAAGTAAGGCAAGCATTTTATGGTGAAGAGGCGCAACGTATCCAGCGCGATTCAGACACTGTCAAAGTCATGGTTAGATATCCTGTTGAAGAGAGACGGGACATTGCTACGCTTGAAAATATGCACATCCGGACATCCAGCGGGCAAGCTATTTCTATTGGTGAGGTCGCGGATATCACTCTAGGTCTTGGCCTCACTGCGATAGAGCGCCTAGATCGAAAACGCACTGTGACAGTGACCGCTGAGGTTGAAGCTGAAAAGATTCAAAGTGGTGATGTTGTCAGTGATGTGCGTAAAAACCTGGTCCCTGAGTTACTAAGTAAATACCCAAGTGTCGAGTTTAGATTGAGCGGTGGAACCCAAGAGCAGAGTGACTACTACGGGAAAATGGCTGTTGGTTTTTTAGCCTCGCTATTTATGATCTATGGGTTGTTAGCGGTGCCACTGCGTTCTTATATTCAACCTATCGTTATTATGTCAGTCATACCCTTCGGGTTTATTGGTGCGGTGATTGGTCATGTGATATTTGATATGGCCGTTAACATATTATCACTGTTTGGTATTATTGCTTTGGCCGGGGTTGTTGTAAACGACAGCTTGATATTAGTTGAATTTGCTAATAGAGGAAAAGCAGAGAATCTGTCAGCTGAAGATGCGATCTTGAACGCCGGCAAAAAACGTTTTCGCGCCATATTACTCACGACACTTACGACCTTTGTTGGTTTGTTTCCTCTACTGTTTGAAACCAGTGTGCAAGCACAATTTGTTATTCCAATGGCCTTGTCTTTGAGCTTTGGGATTCTGTTTGCCTCCACCATAACCCTAGTGCTGATCCCTTGCTTATATCTTGTTGTAGAAACCAATCATCGATTTATAAGCTCAATACTGCTGTTATTATTACTAATTGCTGCAAGTTTTTTATTGGCCTTCTTGGGCATCTTCAGCTTTGCTGCTGGAACAGCTGTGTCCGCAGTGCTGTTAGTTGTTATGGTCGGGCTTGGCGTACGTAAGTCGCTTGGCGAGTTCCCTGAGGCGCAAGCACCAATACAGTAAGCCCTGTTTTTTTGAAAATCCTGAATTAAACAAAGGTTGGTTGTACAATACCGACTTCAACGATAATAACTTTTGGAGTCCTTATTAGTGCTTCGTTACATTGAATCTTCCAAGTTACCTACTCGTTGGGGAACCTTCGATATTCACGGCTTTGAAGACCCCTTCAAGGGTAAAGAGCATATTGCAATTACCATGGGTGATTGCGGAACTGATGAGCCATTACTAACTAGAATTCACTCTGAATGCCTCACTGGAGACGCGCTCGGTAGTTTGCGATGTGACTGCGGAGAGCAGCTGCATGAGGCGATGAAGCGAATCTCAGAGCGTGGTAGAGGTGCTATCCTGTATCTGCGTCAAGAGGGTCGTGGTATAGGGCTAGTTAACAAAATTCGCGCTTATAATCTTCAGGATCAAGGTGCAGATACGGTAGAAGCCAATGAAAAACTGGGTTTTGGCGCTGATATGCGTGATTACAATATTTGTGCGCCGATGCTAGAACATCTGGGGGTTACAAAGGTTCAGTTAATGACTAACAACCCACGAAAAATAAAAGCTCTTGAGGACCTAGGCATTGCTGTGGTCGAGCGCAAGTCTCTCCAGGCTGATAGTAATCCGCATAATGTCCAGTATCTCTCAACTAAAGCCGGTAAGCTTGGGCATATGCTTGAGGCTGATCAGGAGTGAGTAGAGGGCTATCCAAACGGATCATTCCTTGTCTTGATGTTGACAAAGGTCGCGTTGTAAAAGGAGTGCAGTTTGTTGATATACGTGATGCGGGCGATCCGGTAGAAGTTGCGCGACGATATAATGAACAAGGCGCAGACGAAATCACTTTTCTTGATATAACCGCTAGCCATGAAGGTCGCGATACTACCTTAGAGACGGTTGAGCGAATGGCGGGTGAAGTCTTTATTCCCCTTACCGTGGGTGGTGGCGTGCGTGAAATCGCGGACATTCGTAACTTACTCAATGCGGGTGCTGATAAGGTCGCTATAAATTCTGCGGCAATATTTAATCCTGATTTTGTTGGTGAGGCTGCTCAGCGATTTGGTAGGCAGTGTATTGTCGTAGCCATTGATGCCAAGCAGGTTGAGTGGGGAGAACATCCGCGTTGGGAAATATTTACTCATGGTGGTCGTAAGCCTACAGGCATAGATGCTATTGGTTGGGCAAAAAAAATGACTGATCTTGGTGCCGGTGAAATTCTGCTGACTAGTATGGATCGAGATGGTACTAAAAACGGTTTTGATCTTGACCTCACTTCTCGTGTCAGTGACTCAATATCTGTGCCTGTTATAGCGTCTGGTGGAGTTGGAAATTTGCAGCATCTTGCAGATGGCGTAACACTTGGCAAAGCAGATGCAGTTTTGGCTGCAAGTATTTTTCATTTCAGCGAGCACAGTGTTCTTGAGGCAAAACAATTTATGGCCGAACAGGGTATTAATGTGAGATTGTAATGGTTATACGGTAAACGCAACACCAAAAAAAACCGCACTTCTACAGCGCGGTTTTTTTATATTATTTTGGGCTTACATAGGGTTGATACGCAACCACGGCTTCATTAAGAATCCAAGAGGGCTTGACAGTTTAATCGGTGATGCTAATGCAGATAGACAAATACATTCACCGTTCTGAGCGCCCATCGGCTGATGTTCATCACCAGGTTCGCGCAGCAGAAAGTCTCCCTCAGCATATACCGCACTTTCATCAGAGAAACTGCCTTTCAACACAACTGTGAACTCCCGTCCACCATGCCCATGCCGAGGGGTCTTACCGCCTGCACAGATCTTATGCAGGGCAACTTCATAATCTTTTTGACCCGTTTTAACACGAGCCACATCCACAGACGCTGACATATGACGCCAACTAAACTCTGCAGCAGTATTTTCTATTAGCTTATTCACTGCGAGTGGAAATCCGTCGTCGGTAGCCCCTGTTGGGCTGAACGCTGACTTGCTGACTACGGATGGAACGGAATCAGTTTGCGCATCTATTCGTGCCATTACGGTATCTAATAAGTCTTCAGCCACCGCGAATGGCTCGGTTTCACTCATTAACTGCGAACCAACTTGATCTAAACGCAGTAACTCACTTCGACATTTATCGCAAAAGTGGAGATGGGCTGACACACAGATTGAAGGTGCAGTTTCAAGATTTCCCGCCGAGAATTCTACAAGCATAGCGGCATCTGGATGATAATTAACTGTTTTCATAAAAACTCTTCTCGAAACTCTGGGGCAACCAGAATTTGCATTTTCTGGAGTGCTAAACGCACTCTCGATTTTACGGTCCCCAAGGGCAGCCCTAATTCTTTGGATGCCTCGGCGTGTGATTTGCCTTCTAAATAGACTTTTCGAAGGATCTCATCTTGTTCTTTTGGTAATTTCTCTAGTGACGCTTGCACCTTATCTTCACTGCGCTTTTGGCGTAGCAAAGAAACAGGAGTTTCTTCATCAGGCTCATGCCAAAAATCTTCATTCTCCAGAGGCAAATGCTGGGTGTTACTTTTTCGGCGCAACATATCAATTCGGCAGTTGCGAGCTACGGTATAGATCCAAGTCGTTGCAGATGCCTTCTCAGGTTTATACCCAGCCGCTTTATTCCAGACTTTGATCATCACTTCTTGGACTAGGTCTTCACTTAAACCTGGGAACCAACCTTCATGGCGACTTGCATGCGCGAAACTTTTCAACAGAGGGGCAAAATGAGCGAAAAGCTGAGAAAACGCTTTGCGGTCTTTACTTTCACCGACGGCAACCAAAAGCAACGACCACTTGTCCGAACGCTTTTCAGTGTTCAAAATAGCGGGGCGGTTTACTGTTTGCTCATCATCAAATTTAATTTTAGTATCCAACATGTTGTGGAGTCCGCTTCTTATTAGTTGTCTTTACGATCCAATATAATAATTGGATCAGCTAAATCTAAGAGGCGGTACCCGTAAGGTTTGTATTACACTATACCCTGAATGATTCATTAGAAAAGACCAATCCTCCAGAACTTCTCTAACATCATTGCACTCCCTTAATTTTCATAAAGAGAACTTGTACATGGATGAATTAGCTATTCTCACCACCGGTGGAACAATTGATAAGGTCTACTTTGATGCGGTGAGTGAATTTCAGGTAGGACATCCGGTAATCGAAGATCTACTTGCGCGTATGAATGTTGGTTTTACCGTTAGTATGCGCCAAGTTATGCGGGTTGATAGTCTGGATATGACAGATGAGCACCGTAAAGTTATCCAGCAGGCAGTTGTTGATGTCGAGGCGGAGCATATTCTAATCACGCACGGCACTGATGGGATGGTTGAAACTGCTGGCTGGCTAGATAACATTAAAGGTAAAAAAATCATTCTTACAGGAGCTCTCCAGCCCGCTGCGTTTTCTGAAAATGATGCCGTTTTTAATATTGGTTGTGCTATTGGCGCCCTACAAACAATCCCTGATGGCGTATATATCGCGATGAATGGCCAAATATTCAGAGCGGATAAAGTTATCAAAAATCGTAGTAAAAATAGGTTTCAAGCGCTAATTTAGGCATCATTTATGGGTGTCGATAAATCGTTTAATGGCGGTCTTGCGAATTTCAAGTTTAAAAACTTTTCCTGAACCTGTTCGGGGCAGAAGAGCACTAGTAACGTCAAAATAGCGTGGTATTTTGAATGCCGACAAGTGGCTTTTGAGAAAACGACGTAATTCATCTTCACTGATAGGGCTGATGCAACATATCCTCGCGCCGACTTCCTCGCCAAGACGTTCATCGGGCACTGCAAATACGCAGGCCTCGCGGACAGATGGGTGCTCAAGCAGTGCTGCTTCAACTTCACCGCAGCCAATATTTTCACCACCACGAATGACCATATCCTTAATCCGATCCACAATAAAAAGATATCCCTCATCATCTAGATATCCTACATCACCAGTTTTAAACCAGTCATTAGTGTGCGACTCATCAGTTGCTTTTTGATTGTTCCAATAGCCACGGAACATAGAGGTACCTTGTATTTGAACTTCGCCGCGTTCTCCAGTTTGTAATGCATAACCATCTTCATCGGCTATTCTTATATCTAACACCGCGGCTGGAAAGCCAGAACTAGTGGGTCTATCCAAATAGAGTTCGCCGGCGATAGCTGTGCCAATAGCGTTGGTCTCAGTCATGCCCCATCCAGTGTTAGGGATGGCATTAATAAAGGCATTATCAATACTTTTGACTTGTTCCGGCGCACGGGCTGCGCCACCACCACCAACAGACCTAAGACTAGAGAGATTGTCCCCATTTTGCTTGGCATGAAAAACAAGATCTCCAGTCATTGTTGAGGGTGCGATAAAAGAGCTTATTTGCTCTTTTTGGATCAAACGCGCGGCGGTAATAGGGTCCCACTTACGAACAAGAACTAACTTTGTTTGAGACCTAAAGGCAGAGAGGAAAACTGCATGACAACCGGTGGTATGGAATAAGGGTACGGCTGCTAGCCCTGCGGGTTGTGCAGTGGGGGGGGTTAGTGGTTCGTCAATAAGCATCATCCATATTTGTAGTGACATTTCCCAACTCAACAGCGCGCTGATAACTGCTAGATTACTAGACACGACCCCTTTAGGCCGACCCGTTGATCCTGAGGTATACAAAATCAATACGTCATCAAGAGACTCAATAGCGACTTTAGGCATCTCTGCATTGCGATGATGCTCCACTAGTTCCGCCCATCTAGAATGTGTACTTTTGGCATCCCCGCGAACCAACAGGATGTGGCAAGACAAATTAATATCGGCGACTAGATTACTGCGTTCTTGATCAGCAATTAGCAGTTTACAGCCAGAATCTGTAATCCCGTAAACAAGCTCTTCTGTCTGACATAACGAATTCAGCGCGACGGCTATGGCACCGACTGACGTAATGGCTTGAAAGGCAATGACCCACTCAGGAAAATTGCGCATACAGATGGCAATACGATCACCTTTTTCAATGCCATAGTCTTCCACTAGACCTCTACCAATGGCACTGGCTAACGCCCATGTTTCATTGAACGAGTAGCGCTCCTCTTCAAAGACCAAAAACGTTTCATTGCTAAGCGTTTGGGAGAATAGCTCACGAAGGCTTTTGGGTGCATTCTTATAGATTCGGCGATTTCTACCATAGACCTCAGTATTACCCATTTCTAGAGGCATACCAGGTGCTGAGAGAGTTTCTAAGGCTTGCTGACGATCCATGTTTAACATTTCCTTTGATGCGTTAGACGTTTAATCGAACTGTTTGTCGGAACTTGCGTTCCGAAGGTAATAAAACATCCCAAATAAAGAAACAGCTCCGGCAACTTGAAATACCAGCACCCAAGAGCCGGTCATTTCAAGAATCATACCCGCAGCATACACCCCAATGATACCAGGGATAGCCGCAACGGTATTAGTGATACCCATCAAGGTGCCGGCGTACTTGGGTGCTATATCCATGTGGTTGACCACAAAACCACCGATAGCCGCAGAGCCAAGAATATTGCCTAAGGTCATAATACCAATAGCCATCCAAACACTGTCTGAGTAGCCAACTACCATCATGGCAGCTGCCATACCGCCGAGACTAATAGACTGCATAATTTTACGGACCTTTACTACCTGCATCCCTCTTTTAATCATACGGTCGGCAATACCACCGGAGATATTGTAAAAGAAAAATGAAGTTATAAAGGGAATCATGGTGAACATGCCTACGGACGCATAGTCTACCCCAAGACCCTTGTTAATAAATGTTGGTAGCCAAGTCAGCAGAAGAAAAAGAGACCAATTGTTACAAAAATGGGCAACCATTATGGCGCGAATGGCAGGCGACTTTAATAGGGTTAGCACTGGAGGAGCAGTCTCAGTTTTACTGGGTTTCCCCTCAGATTGGATATAAGCTAACTCTGTTGCCGTGATATTACGGTGCTCAGTGGGCTGTGATGACGCAAGTTTTTGCCACGCAATAAACCAGACGATACCGATTAATCCAAAGGAGTAGAAGGCCCACTCCCAGCCGTATTTCTGAACGATCAAAGGGGTGATTAATAGTGCAAAGACAGTACCCAGGGGAATGCCACTATTTATTGCTCCCATAGCTCGGGCGCGCTCTGATCCTGGCACCCAGCGGGCGAGTAGGGCATATATTGATGGAAAGGTAACCGCTTCACCCATGCCCATCAATATACGATTGAGAATCAAAATGCCCAGACCAAAGGATGCCGCGAGGGGCGTTAAAATAGTGAACAGAGACCAGAGTAATACGCCGGTGCCTAAAACCACCTTTGCACCATAGCGATCGGCGAGCGTGCCGCCGACAATTTGTAGCAAGAGATAACCGACGAAAAAAGATGATAGCACTGTGCCCTGCATCTGTGGCCCCCAACCAAACTCCTCAGCCATGGGAATAATAGCCACCGACATATTAATCCGATCTATGTAACAGATAAAAACTGCGAAGGAAGACAGTAAAACCATAAGGTGACGTTGCTGACTTTTAGCGAACATAAGAAGACCCTTACAAGCAGATTATTGAGCGCTGGAACGCCTTTTTATTATAAACATTAAGCTCTGAGTTTACATTGTCCCTAACTGTATATGAATAATTCAGGGAAAAGTGTTAAAAATTTTACCCTTGACCAATAACACTAAGTCACACATCGCGTCAGCCTATCAAAATTAATTAACAAAGATCTTAAATTTTGGTTTTATGTTTTTTATTTTCCGTTAAAATCACCGACCTCTTAGTATTTCAGTGAAAACGTAATGGCACAGAGTATTCCACAAGCAAATCCAATCATCGGTATTGGCATCGACTTTGGCACCAGTAACAGTGCTGCTGCGATTTATGACGGCGAAGCTGTGGTTTTAGTAGAGCTTGGGCGTGACAACGCTATTATGCCATCGGCGAATTATCTCGATAAAGACCTTGTCACTGAGATTGGTCAGCAGGCGATAGACGACTACATCATGGGCAATCGAGGTAGAACAGTCGAATTGAGTGCTGAACTTTTAGGTGAGGAAAGGACCAGTGCGGGTGGTAATGACGGGCCGGCTAGTGAGGGAGATACAAGCAAGGTTTACGGTCAAGCCATTAACGATGTTGGTCTTCCGGGGCGTCTGTTTAGAGGCACCAAACGATTACTGGGTAATGCGGCGAGTGACCGCACATTGATTTTTAATCGCCCTTTTCGATTAGTGGCACTGGTGACCCCCATTTTGGTGGGGGTTCAAAAAGCCCTGCAATCTTCTTTACTCAGATGGCCTGGTGAGCAGGCCAACCATGCCTGTATTGGACACCCTGTCAATTTTGAAGGCAAAGAGGCGCGGCGTAATAATGTTGCCATGGAACGTTTGAGCGAGTCTTATGGGTATGCGGGTATTAGTCAGCAAAACTTTTGTCCCGAACCAACCGCCGCGGCAATCAGCTATCTACACAACAATCCTGGTAGCAGCGACCAACGTATTCTCACTGTTGATTTCGGTGGGGGTACTTTAGATTTTAGTATTCTCCGCCGTAATAATGTTAATTTTACTGTTGAAGCAACTCATGGTATTGCATTGGGCGGAGACAGGATTGATCAAACTATTTTCAGACAACTCGTATTTCCTTTGCTGGGCAAGGGTGAACGCTGGAGCAGGGTGACAGACGGGTTAGCCGTTGATACGCTATTTCCTTTCGGAGATTTTGAAGATTTACTGATTAACTGGCCTGTTAGTTATACGCTCAATCAGAACAAATATACGACGCCGGTAATGCAACGAATGGCAGAGAATGACGTTGCGGCAATAAAATTTAGGCGGCTGTATGACCTCATTAAACAAAATTATAGCTATCAGGTATTCGAAGCAATAAAGACATTTAAAGCGGAACTCTCCGAGCAACAATCAGCAGTTTTAGATATTCCTGAATTGGATATTGAGGTTGAGCTTGAACGTTGGGAGTTTGAATTGATGATTTCTGATTTATTATTCGAGTTAGAGCAGGCGATAACGCTTATCTTGAACAAAGCAGGGCTCTGTTCAGACGATATTGATTTGGTGTTACGCACGGGCGGTTCCTCATTGATCCCAGCGGTCAGAGATATCCTTGATAATCAGTTTGCAGGTAAGGTGGTGAAGCATGATCCCTTCACTAGCGTGGCTGCCGGATTAGCCATTGCGGACTTCTATGGCTATGGCGAAAAATAGCCAACACTTAGGTTACGCCTAATTTATTTACCGAAACGTCTATTGCGCTGTTGCCATACTCGAATAGCGCGCCAAAAATCGATTTTACGAAAGGCAGGCCAAAATACTTGGGTGAAATAAAGCTCTGAGTAGGCGCTTTGCCAAAGTAAAAAGCCGGATAACCGCTCTTCACCAGAGGTACGGATAATGAGGTCAGGATCGGGCATTCCCTCGGTATAGAGATGATTAGACAGCATATCTTCGTCAATCGAGTCGATCTCTATTTCACCGGTTTTAATCTGCTCACCAATCTTCTTTACCGCATCAACTATCTCGGCCCTGCCGCCATAGCCAATTGCAACATTAAGTTGAAAGCTATTATGATCTTGAGTCATACCCTCTACTTTGATTATCTCGTCTTGCATCTCTTGAGAGAAACCATCGCGTCTGCCAATGACTTTAATTTTAACATTTTCATCCTCAATCAAAGGATCTGTTTGAAGTGTTCTGAATTTATTCAGAATAATACTCATTAACTCTTCCACTTCTTCACTACTTCGTTTGAAATTTTCAGTTGAAAATCCATACAGCGTGACGATTTCTACATCGAGCTCTAAGCACCATCGTAAAAAGTCTTCTAGTTTGTCTGAGCCTGCCATATGGCCTGCTTTTCTAGTTGCTAGGCCAGCCGCTAGGGCAAACCGACGGTTGCCGTCAACAATCAGGCCAATATGCTTAGGGACTATGGTACTGGCCAATTGACGGCGCAAGAATTTTTCGTAAATACTGTATAGAAAGGGAGGTACACGCATCAATTTTTAATTCCAAAGAACTTTTGTCATACCGGTAGGCTTTATAAAATTTTTAGCCCGACGTTGACATATTTGAAGGATAAACGTGGCCATAGAGCAAAGCAAGTTAAAGCTGAGCTCCAGGTCCGCGTTTAAATAGAGAAGTATTTCAGATATAGGTTAATCATTACCCTTAATAGCAAAATATAATCCAATAGCAGCTAGAAATAGCTGTTCGCTGGTGAACAGTTTAGTAGTTATAAACCAATCAGCATGAGCCATTGAAAATGCTCCAATCATAATCACCACGACAGCTCCTCCTGATAGTCGAGTAATCAGATGGCCAAGAGATGAGCCGAGTAAACCGCCTATTATGATACCAATACCAGCAGAGACTTCACCTATGGCGACCATGCTGCTGACTAGTTCTGGCGCAGGGATACCGAGACTTCCAAACCATCCGACCATTTTTTCCGGAGGAAGCGGAAACTTACCATAACCATGGATAAAGAAGGCAATACCTAAACTCAGCCTAAGTAACCAGGGAGCTAATGCAGAAAAGGGTTTAGCCAACGAATCTAGTGTGGTGTTAATTTTCATAATAAAAACTCTCTATCAAGTTATGTGAATTCAAATTTTAGCCACAGGCCGAAAAAACCGGCGACATCTCCGGCTTAGTGTAAATCATTTCCCTTATAATTAAGGTTATATTAAAAGAGTTGTGAGTAAGATCACAAAAACTATAAATCTAGCAGAGTTTGAGTAATGGCTTTGTCAAGATATAGCAAAGACATTACTCCATGATGAGACCAAGCGAGGCCCGCATAATAAAAACGTGGCTAGATTACCAAGGGTAGGCTCTAAGAAAGTGGGGACACCTTATCTAGCAGCGCGGAACTAGGAATTAAAAGAAGAGAGCTTCTTTTTAAAAATCGAAACACATTGACCAACTAAAGTCGGTATAATTGTTTCCTGCGTAACTACACACACACTATTTTCGAGCGGATCATCTTGAAAACAAAATTTCTTGGAAATACCCTATCGGGCCCATTCACGATTCCTTCAGGGATTGTCACTACTGCTACATCGATTATTCAGGCTATGTTCGATCATATGCCGCAAATTGGCGTGATAACTACAAAAAGTGTTGGTCCTACTCCTCGTACGGGAAACCGCGAGCCGGTGTATAGCCAATATGCGCCGGGTTGTTTCGTCAATGCTGTTGGTTTGACTAACCCTGGCGCAGAAGCCTCAGCGCAGGCAATGAAGCAGTTGCGTATTCCTGAGGACCGTTTTTTACTGGTATCCATATTTGGCGGGAGTATTGAAGAGTTTGTTGAGGTGGCAAAAATAATGGCACCCGTTGCCAGCGGTCTTGAGCTAAATCTTTCCTGCCCACATGCCAAAGGTTATGGTATGGCTATGGGTCAAGACCCAGAGATGGTTCGTGAAGTTACCGCTGCGGTTAAGGCTGTTGTGGATATTCCAGTGATTCCAAAGTTAACACCTAACACGTCTAACATTGGCGAGATCGCCCTTGCTGCAGTCGCCGGTGGAGCCGATGGTATTTGTGCTATTAACACCGTGGGTCCTGGATATACGTCTGCTCACGGGCAGCCGGTGCTCTCTAATGGGGCTGGCGGGATGTCGGGTAAAGGGGTGTTACCGATTGCTTTGAAATGCGTTCGTGAGATTGCCGCCGTGACAGACGTACCTATTGTGGGTTGTGGTGGTGTTAGCAGCGCTGCTGATGTTCGTGAATTTTTTGATGCAGGCTCTACTATTGTTGGCGTTGGATCCGCGCTAACCGGCATGACAACCGATGACATTGGCAGTTATTTTAGTCAGCTCGAATCTGATATATGTTTTGATAGTAATAAAGCTGAGGGACATATCCGTTATGATATAGACATGGACTTTAAGCCGGTTGTCCTAGTTGAGAATAAGCGTGTCTGCGACGATATTTGTGTGCTTACCTTCGATAGAAAGATTAATGTCCAAGCCGGTGAGTTTGTGTTCCTTTGGGTACCGGGTGTAGGAGAAAAGCCTTTTTCTGCTCTTTCAGATGACCCTTTCCAATTAGCGGTCATTGACGTGGGTATTTTCACCCATGAGTTAATGGATCTGGCGGTTGGGTCAGAAGTTTATGTTCGGGGGCCACACGGCATTCCAGTGTCGCCGCATGAAGGAGCTAAAATCATGGCAGTGGCCGGTGGTACCGGACTAGCAGCGGTTTATCAACTTGCTCGAGATTTTGGGAATGCCGAGGTTTTTACGGGAGCGCGGACTGCTGAGCGGCTTTACTACCTTGAAGAATGTCAGCGAATTGCGGATGTACATGTGGCTACTGACGACGGCAGTCAGGGGTTCAAGGGATTTGTCACCGAGTTACTGCGAGCTAGGCTAGAGGAAATGAGTCGAGCTGAGTTGGATAATTTAGTGTTTTACAACTGTGGCCCCTCTCCTATGGTACATGCAGCAGCAGCGGTGCAGCGCGAGTTCTGCCGAGATGACCAAATATTTAGCGCAATCGACTATTTGACCAAATGTGGGGTGGGTATTTGTGGCGCCTGCGCGGCGCCAGATGGCCAAAGGATTTGTGTTGATGGCCCGTTTTTGCAAGGTTCGCCTGCTATACCTGCCGGTGTAATCAATTATTAAAATAATATGTGAATACACGTTTTTGCGTACTAACAGGTCAGAAACAAGCGATATGCTCATTTACCCAACCATCTAGGGGGAATGCGAAAAATTTTTAGGTTGGTCACTGCGAACAATTTGTTCCATAGGAACGCTAAAATAGTCCGCTAGGGATTTAAGTGTGTCAAATTTTAGTGATTTGGTTGTTCCGTTTAGGTATCTACTAATAGTGGCTTGAGGAATGCCTGTTTCTCGTCCTAACTGACTTTGATTAATTCGTCTGTCGTACATTAACTCGCGTAACATTTTTTGCGCTCCGTGCTTATAAACCTTAACTTTAAATCTAGACCAAAAATCATTTTTAACAACTTTAATTTTGATGCTTTTGCACACTGCATCACAAATTTGACCATCTTTTTGTTACCAATGACTGTTAAGCCGATGTCTATTTAATGCTGGTAACGGTTTTCTAGATTTTATTTAAGTGATTTTTAGGTCAAAGAATGACTATTAGAATCTTTTGGAGGGCATCAGTAGGGCTTAGAGTTATTCTGGATGTTCTGTAGGTAATATCCAATTACTGATCGAGTGCTAGTTAAAACAGCCTGACAATTACTTGAAGTATCTCGTAAGTAATCATATTTTCGAACTTGGTAAACCAAATAATTAATAGCCTCAATGAAGGCCATAATTCATTGCCAACATCAATTAACAGTAAAAACTACCATTTTATGATTCTTGGGGGAATAGGCGACAAACTCTCTTAAGGGTACCTTGACGAATGCTGACTTTATTTTAGAAAATAGCCTAGGTCTCAATAAATGAGCGTACTCATAGCCTTGATCGATTAATAATTCTAAGATTTGTTTAGCTTCGGCAGCATTCTTTTTAACATGTAGCTCTAAGGCCAGTATCGGTTGATGTTTTTTAAGTGTTTCAGCTGCGCCTTTGAGAGCTTTAAGTTCATAGCCCTCAACATCCATCTTAATAAAATCAATTGATAAAACAGGATTTTCTATTAGATAATCGTCAAGGGCGACTAATGAAAATTCTATATTAGCATCGTCTTCTTCAGAAACCCTCGCACCTCCAATATTCAGGCTATCGACCTTGGCGGGTAAGGTAATTTCTTGGTCGCCAATTCCGATATTAACAGGCGTTATATTAGAGGCTAGCTTCGCGTTGAGCGCTAGCAACTGAAAGGTTGTCCTGTTGGGTTCAAAAGTAATTACCTGCTCGAATAGATCAGAAAAGTAAAGAGCATGGTTACCGATATTACCCCCGATATCTAGGCAGGTCTTACGAGAATCAGTGTTACTCAATAGGAATGCTTTTAATGCGGTGAGTTCTTTTTTCTCGAAAATCCCATCGATCATAATCTTCCGTGATATTGCATCATGCGCAAAGCAAACAACCTGAGGATGTTGATGGATACTTTGATTGGCGGCATTTTCAAGTCCGACCTTCAAAATCTGGCGCAATAAAATATTCATTGAATCAACTTTCTCCTCATGCACTCTATATCACAATATTCATGCCCAATTAATCAATAATACGAGGCTTTTCCATAGACATTATATGGCGATTTCTTTCGCTAACAAATTAAAGTAAACCGCCATGGCACTACGTAGTTAGACTAGAGGAAATAATACTACTTTGTTATCAGCGGTTTTAGTATCCATAGATACACTATGCCTTTGGACGGCCTCAGTATAAATTAATTCATGACCGTAAGTAGCAGTCATTCTAAAGTTTCGTCTGTAAATCTAATATTATCTGAGTGTCTAATAAGTCTGTAAATCACTAAAGCTCGACTTTATATTCAATATCGCATAGTCTGCGCGTTCCCCTCGTCCATATGGATTGACTTGGAAGTGCTGGAATGGTGCACCAGTGGCTACAACGAACCTATTTATTACAGTTTTGAACACTAAGAATACCTCCTTCAAAATCCCTTTTTTGGCTCGACTGCGTTACTATATGCGCCGGTTGAGTAGGCGTTGGATTAATCGTATTAGCAGCTTTTATATTTAGTAATGATGTCTGCTGAGGGATCAAAAACAGCATCTAATAGTGGATGATGAATGGGCCAGTGATATGGGTTATGCGGTAAAAGAGATTTTCTATTCCTTGCAGGGTGAGGGTGCTCATGCGGGCAGGCCGGCTATCTTTTGTCGATTCACTGGTTGTAACCTTTGGAGTGGAAAAGAGAAGCATCGTGCCGCGGCAGTATGCAGTTTTTGTGATACAGATTTTGTCGGCACTGACGGCGACGGTGGCGATAATTTCAGTCAGCCCATCGATTTGGCGAAGAGAGTAAAAGAATATTGGCCGAGCAGTATTATTGATGACGTACACCCTTATGTGGTTTGTACTGGGGGTGAGCCTCTATTACAACTCGATAAAGAACTTATCGATGCTTTTCATGCTGAGGGTATTGAAGTGGCGATTGAAACCAATGGCACATTACCTATTCCATCGGGTGTAGATTGGGTTTGTGTTAGCCCAAAGTCTGGTTCAACGGTTGTTGTTGAGGCGGGTAATGAAATTAAACTAGTTTACCCACAGGATGGACATCAACCCAGTGACTTTATGAATCTGAATTTTGACTACTTCTTTTTGCAGCCAATGTTTGAGGACACTGAAAACAATAATATTGCTGATACCATTAATTACTGTTTAGAGCATCCGCGGTGGAGTCTTAGTTTGCAAACACACAAATTATTGGGCTTGCAGTAGCGATAATTCAAAACGAGAAACTTTAGGTCCCCTGAGCTAGAGAGATACTTGATGGATAATAGCGGCACTACCAACGACAAAGCAGTAGTAAGAGAAGTACTTTAATTGGGCATTGCGAACCAATTTAATCATCCACTGACAGGCGAACAGACCAGTCACAAACGCAGCGATGAATCCGGCAATTAAAAGACCAATTTTATCACCATTAATATGTAGTCCCCCATCGATTAAATCTTTGGCGATTTTCCCCAGAATCAGCGGCACTACCATTAAAAATGAAAAGCTCGCGGCTTTGCTTCGGTCAACACCGAGCAGGACTGACGTCGAGATGGTCGCACCGGACCTTGATATTCCTGGTAAAATAGCGATAGCTTGCGCGATACCAATGATGATCGAATGACCAAAGGTAACATCTTTACTAGTATTTTTTGCACGATCTGCAATCATTAAAAGTATGCCGGTCACCCAAAGCATAACGCCTACTAAGACGATCTGTTTATCGAATAACAGTTCTAGCTCATCCGCAAAAATAACGCCGATGGCTGCTGCCGGAATCATACTCAGCAAGATTTTTATTGAGAATTTAAATTCTTCATTATTCTTGCGTTGCATCAGACCACCGGCAATGCGAGCTACTTCCGACCGATAAACGACTAGCGTTGCTAATGCAGTGGCAAAGTGCACCACAACAGTAAACATCATGCTCTCTTGAGGAATGCTAGTGTCGCCCAGTAAGGCTTTGCCAAGCTCCAGATGACCGCTACTGCTAACCGGTAAAAACTCTGTGAGCCCTTGGACAATCCCGAGAATAATCGCTTCAAAAAGTGTCAATCACTTACTCCAATAAGTTTGCATAGAAACTGCGTGTCCACATTTTAATAGGTGCATAACCAACTTGCCACGCTTCTCTTGTTTAATTTCTCAGTAGACTTAGTATAAGCTTGAACCTTAGACCAATTATCCTATTTTTGAGAAGCCTCACTGTGATCGCTAAACAACACTCTACCGCCACTTTACTTGCTAGTGCAGCAATCGCATTCTCTGCTGGCTTATATTGGGATCAGTGGCGGCCGATGCCGTCTAATAGTGATCAAGGGCTTATGCCTGAGGTAAATTTGTCGTCCAAACGGTTACTAGAGCAAAAACTGTCCTCTTTTACACTAACGCCAAAAAAGACTAATCATCCCGCTGATTTAGCATTAGGCGTTACTGGTATGGCCGCGGATGATCACCGCGCTAGTTTTAAGCAGCAGCTCTCTAATCATAACTATGCGGCAGCGATCGATACCTATCAAGTTAGTTTAGATACCGATGATACTGGCGATTTCGACCTAAAACCTTTGCTGATGAAACATATTGAGATGCTGATTAATTCATCATCTCAAGACCAATTTACCGAACTGACAGAGCTTTATTTATCCGTCTTTTATGATGATATTGAGGTGTTACTGTCACTGGCTAAATTCAACCGCTCCACCGGTTTTCTAGCGGAGGCCGCCGCAGTTCTTCATTTAGTCAAAAGCTATGCCTATACCAACCGCGACAAAATAACGGTAGAGGCTACTATTAATGACTTTATTAGCCAAGTGCACACAGATCTAGTTTCTGCCGATGATCTGTTTGGTTTGGCCAATATTTATCAACAAATGCATCGTCTGAACTTGTTGACACCCATGCATAGACTTAGACAAGCTCAGCTCTCTATTCAGACTGGCAGTATGGCTAGTGCTCGAGAAATTTTGGCTGACCTTATTCAAGAGCCCTCTGTAAGTGCGGAGGCTGAACAGATTATGTTAAATCACCAACAAGAACTTAGCCTGGGAAAAGGCAACAAGATGGCCATAAAGAATGGCTATAGTGATCAAGTAGCCTTAGTTAGCAGAGGCAATCAATATTTGACTAATCTTGAGATTGAGGAGAGTACCGTGGCGCTGTTAATTGATACGGGCGCGTCTATGACCACACTGTCGCAAGCAGCATTTCACGCGCTTTCCACCAAACACACGTTTAATCTTATGGGTCAGCGCATGTTTAGTACCGCCAATGGTATTGCCAAGGGTGATATCTATCGCGTTGAGCGTCTCAAATTGGGTAAATTTACGCTCAATGGTTCACAACTCGCGGTATTAAATTTTACTATGCCAGCAGGCGTGGACGGCCTTTTAGGCATGAACGTGTTAGCGCAGTTTCGGTTTCATATTGATCAAGAAAAGCAATTACTCTATCTTGCTGATCGGCCATAAGCTCTTGCACACCTACTCGTAGCGAAGAGCATCAATGGGATCAAGGTTGGCTGCTTTGGCGGCTGGTATGATACCAAAAATCAGACCAATACCTGCACTAAACCCAAAGGACAAAACGATAGCCCACATGGGTACACTTGCCGATGGCAACCCGGTCACATTACTGATCAAAGATCCCGCCCCGAAACCTAATATCAGGCCTATAAGACCACCGAGCAAGCAAAGGAAAACGGCTTCTATTAAGAATTGTAATAGGATATCAAAGCGTGTGGCGCCTAAGGCTTTTTGAATGCCGATCTCTCGGGTACGCTCGGTGACTGATACCAGCATAATATTCATAATGCCAATACCACCTACCAGCAGTGAGATCCCGACAATACCTCCAAGGACAAGCGTTGTACTGCCGATAATTTGATCAAATGTGTCTAGCATTTGATCAGCGGTGGCAATTTCAAAGTCATCATCAGCATCTTTATCAAGCTTATGATTGCGGCGTAA
>ENA-OSJC01000433-OSJC01000433.1-marine-metagenome-genome-assembly--contig:-NODE-433-length-41265-cov-4.988589_pt1 | contig 41265 bp, 41 predicted proteins | sample MGYA00237885_ERZ534234 | MGnify/ENA primary metagenome ERZ534234 (study PRJEB26413, sample SAMN06343907) | marine metagenome | isolation source: coastal waters | place: Atlantic Ocean: West Antarctic... | reverse complement strand
GGCAAGGCAAAGTTTCTAAACAGACACTTTAATTTACAGTGGCAAAAAACCGATCATCTCGATTCACAGTAAATTTTAATACTTTTTAGTTAAAATGCTGATTCAATGCATTTTTAAATAAGTTTAGTAACAATTCAGCACCCTTCATTCCTGGATACGTTGGTCGCATAATTAGAGCAATCTCCCTGTGTGGTCCTGGTTCATTTAAATGCGATTTTAGTAACCCTTTATTAGAGCTGAGCAACTGTGTGAGGGCCATGTGGGGTACTAATGTGCTGCCCATATTGCCTTGAACAAGCTGAACCAAAGTGACTAAGCTCGAAGCTTTTACAATATGCTTGGACTCATAAGAAATGTTGCATGCATCAAGAATGTGATCTTTTAAGCAGTGCCCATCTTCCAATAACATTAACTCAGAATGCTCTAGCTGAGATGCTCTGATCTCTTGCTTACCAGCGTGCTTATTTTCATGATGAGCAATCCAAAAAAAGTCTTCTTCCCAGAATCTTAATGCAATCAAGCCATCAAGGTCATAAGGCAAAGCCAGAATAGCCATATCCAATTCCCCGCTCTTAACTTTTTCTACAATCAAGTTTGACTGACCTTCCTCTATTTTTAAGGTTAGGGCTGGAAAGCTTTTTTTGATTGGTGGTAAGACAATGGGCAAGAGGTAAGGGCTGATGGTTGGAATAATCCCAATTGAGATAAGGTTGCTAAGAGGCTCAGATTGATTTTCTGCCAACTTTTGAATATCACACACTTGCAGTTGTATTGATTGTGCTTTTTCCAGCAGCTCAGCTCCTAGGTTGGTAACAAAAACTTTTTTGTTATCTCTTTCAAAGACCGGGAACCCTAAAGATTTTTCCATTTCTGTAATTGCATTGCTTAGGGTAGACGGAGAGACAAAGCAGGCTTCAGCAGCCTTTTTAAAATGTAGTGTTTTAGAGACGGCCAAAGCATAATCTATTTGCTTTAATGTGATCATCTGTTCTCCTTTTATAATCGATAAAATCGAATATAGCATTCAGATTTTATGTATTTACCAATACATATATTAACGATAAACTAATAAAATAAATAGCATTTTTAAATGCAAGTTATACCACTTCATATTTATCTTTAGGAGTTAAATTATTATGAATAACGATACTGAGGGCAAATGTCCTGTAATGCACGGGAGCCTAGCAAGCAATAGTTCTACCGGCACATCAAATAAAGACTGGTGGCCCAATCAATTAAATCTAAGTATCTTGCATCAGCATGATCATAAAAGTGATCCTATGGATGAGGGTTTTGATTATGGTGAAGAGTTCAAGAAACTTGATTTTCAAGCCTTAAAAAAAGATCTCAATGATGTGATGACTGACTCACAAGATTGGTGGCCTGCAGATTACGGTCATTATGGACCATTCTTTATTCGCATGACTTGGCATGCAGCAGGAACATATAGAACAGGCGATGGCAGAGGGGGTGGAGGAACTGGTGCACAGCGCTTTGCTCCTCTAAACAGCTGGCCAGATAATGGAAATTTAGATAAAGCTAGAAGGTTGCTTTGGCCAATCAAACAAAAATACGGAAAACAAATCAGCTGGGCTGATCTTTTAATTTTAGCCGGTAACGTTGCCATTGAATCTATGGGCGGAAAAACATTTGGTTTTGGAGGAGGTCGAGCAGATATCTGGGCGCCTGAAGAGGACATTAATTGGGGTGCAGAAAAAGAATGGCTGACCAATGAGAGATACACAGGTGAAAGAGATCTAGCTAACCCTCTTGGGGCAGTACAGATGGGTTTAATTTATGTGAATCCTCAAGGTCCTGATGGAGATCCAGATCCACTTGCCAGTGCTGTAGATATTCGTGAAACATTTGGTCGCATGGCAATGAATGACGAAGAAACCGTTGCTCTAGTTGCTGGAGGCCATACTTTTGGTAAAGGCCATGGAGCAGGACCTGATAGCAATGTCGGTACTGAGCCAGAAGGCGCAGGGATGGAAGAAATGGGCTTTGGATGGATGAGTTCTTATGCTTCAGGAAAAGGCAGCGATACCATTACCAGTGGATTTGAAGGTGCTTGGACTGCAAATCCTACTCAATGGGATAATGGATACTTTGATCTCTTGTTTGGTTATGAGTGGAAGCAGGTTACCACTCCTGCTGGAGCCATTGTTTGGCACGCAATTGATCCAAAAGAAGAGGATCTTGCCCCTGATGCACAAGATGCATCTGTCAAAGTCCCAACCATGATGACAACTGCAGATATGGCTCTTCGTGAGGATCCAATCTACAACAAGATATCCAAACGTTTTCATGAGAATCCAGAAGAATTGGCCGATGCTTTCGCGCGAGCTTGGTTCAAATTACTTCACAGAGACATGGGCCCTATAGGAAAATACCTTGGACCAGAAGTTCCTGCAGAGGAGTTAATTTGGCAAGATCCTGTTCCTGCTGGTAATGCTGACTATGACGTTCATTCTGTTAAATCTAAAATTGCTGAGAGCGGTCTAACTATCCAAGAGATGGTTGAGACAGCATGGGCCAGTGCCTCTACTTTTAGGGGTTCAGATATGAGAGGCGGTGCAAACGGTGCAAGAATTCGTTTAGCTCCACAAAAAGATTGGGAAGCCAATAAACCCGAGCAATTAGCACGAGTTTTATCTGTCTATGAGAGCATTGCTTCTGAGTCAGGCGCATCAATTGCTGATGTCATTGTGCTCGCTGGTAATGTTGGCATTGAAAAAGCATCGGGCTTAAGTGTTGAGTTCACTCCAGGCAGGGGTGATTCCTCACAAGACCAAACTGATGTGGAATCATTCGATGTTTTGGAGCCTGTTGCTGATGGCTTTAGGAACTTTCAAAAAGCTTCATCGAGTATGCCAGCTGAAGAAATGATGCTTGATAAATCTCAGTTGCTTGGACTAACAGCTCCTGAAATGACCGTGCTCTTAGGCGGCATGAGATCTTTAGGAATCAGCAATGATGACCATGGGATATTTACTGATAACTCAGAAAAATTAACCAATGGTTATTTTGCAACTCTGCTTGATATGTCTGTGCAGTGGAAACCAAACGGCACAGGAAAAGCATTTGATGGCATGGATCGCGTCTCTGGTGAGAAGATCAGGACTGCGTCAAGAGTAGATCTTGCTTTCGGTTCTAACTCTCAACTTCGAGCTTTAGCGGAGGTTTACGCTAGCAATGATGGGCAAGCAAAATTTGCTAAGGACTTTGTTTCTGCATGGAATAAGGTGATGAACAATGATCTTGTCTGATGAATTAGCTTAGGCTTAATTGTAAAAAAGGGCTCATTTGAGCCCTTTTTTTTGATCCACAAGACGTAGTTTAGTAATGCGGAGGTTTTTCATAGTCTATTGGCGGGAACTTAAATTTTTGATCCTCTGGGTTAACTTTCCCTTTCTTTTTTATATATTTGGATATCACATCAGCAGCATCATCCGCTTTGGATGGAAGCCTCCCCTTATCATTCTCCAGCTTATCTTTAGTCATAATCTCTTTTTTCTAAATAATGACACAGTTTACCTAACCTGCTGAATATTTTGATGAATCATAAATGTTTAGTATGATTCAGTGATGAAAATAGCAATCTACCCTGGTTCGTTTGATCCGATTACCTTTGGTCACATAGACATTACCGAGAGAGCGTGTGCGCTGTTCGATAAAGTTATAGTTAGCGTCGCTGAGAGTAAGTCCAAAAACCCACTTTTCACCGTTGCCGAAAGGATTGATTTGGCTCAAGAGATTTTTAAAGATAATCCAAAGATTGAGGTTATAGGTTATGCCAGTAAGCTGACCGTTGATCTTGCAAGAGAGAATAATGCTATTGCAATTATCAGAGGATTAAGAGCCGTTGCTGATTTTGAATATGAATTTCAGCTCGCAACCATGAATCGCAGTCTTGCTCCAGACATTGAGAGTATTTTCTTTACTCCCAAGGACACTCTTATATATGTCTCCTCTAGTTTAGTAAAAGAAATTGCCAAGCTTGGTGGGGATGTATCTCGCTTCGTTAGTCCGAATGTTAAAGATGCACTTGCGGAGAAATACTCCACTTAACCCTGGCATTTGCTACAAAAGAAAGAAGCGCGTTGGGTCTGAACTATTCTTTGAATTATGCCTGTTTTACATCTTATGCATTCTTGATCTTCACGATCGTAAACTGCTAACTCAATCTTAAAGTACCCTTGATTTCCATCTGGTTGATAGAAATCTTTCAGCGTTGTCCCTCCCACTTCAATGGCTCTTTGGAGAATTTTTTTTGCTGACTCTGCGATGGCTGCAGATTGTTTCTTGGTAATTAATTTAGATCGTTTGGTGGGACGAATGCCAACATCAAACAGGATTTCATTTGCGTAGATGTTACCAATGCCAACTACATGGGATTGATTCATGAGTGAGACCTTGATTGGAGAGCTCACTTTTCTAAGCCTTTGAAAAAAGTACTCGCCATCAAAGTCTGCTGACAGGGGTTCTGGTCCCAGTTTATCAAGTAAAAAATGATGTTGAGGGTCTGTTACAAAGTGCAGGGATCCAAATCTTCTGGGATCATTGTAAATTAACTTAGCGTCTTGAAAAATGAACTCAACATGATCATGTTTTTTATAAAAGTTAGATCCTTTTTCGGCTATTCGAACTGTTCCAGTCATTCCAAGGTGAAGCAGTATTTGAGAGCCATCAACATGAAATAGAATGTATTTTGCCCTTCGGCTTATCTGATCAACTGTTACCCCTTTAAGATTTTTAAATACTTCAAGATCCACTGGCCATCTAAGATTTGGGTTATAAATTTCTATAGATTCAAGGACTTGATTCTGAAATGTTTGTATTGCTCGAACTGAGGTTTCTACCTCAGGTAATTCTGGCATTAACCGAGTAAGTTATTAATTTCTATGAGGTTTTCAGGGTTTAGTGTTCCCGCAGCTAGATGTAATTTTAAGGTCGCAATTAAATAGTCATATTTTGCATTGGCTAGATTTTTCTCTGCACTGTATAGATTTTTTTCTGCCTGCAGCAAGTCAACGATATTTCGCGTGCCCACTTCATAACCAACCCTGGTTGCCTCTAATGCACTTGAAGCAGAAACCACGGCTTGTTTTTGGGCTCTTAGATTTGCTACAAGAGTGATGACATCAGAGTATTGAGATCTTACATCTTGGATTGCTTTTCTTTCTGCAAAAAGAGCTTCTTCAGATGCCTTGTTTGCTTCGGCATAGGCTTGTTTTGTTCTTGAGATTACAGCCCCTCCCTGAAAGATTGGCATTGAGAGTTGCAGGCTGTAAGTGTCCCTTTGAGTTTGATCAGGAACTGTAATTTGAAATGCACCACCAGTATTTAATCCGTCATAACCATACTGATTGGTTTCAGATTCAGATTGTGATCCTACGATATCAACTTTAGGTAGGTGATTTGAGGCTGCGCTTCTGGCGTTGTTTTTTGATGCGTATTGTCGAAGCTGTGCAGCTTTGAGTTTAAAGTTATTTTCAACGGCTTTTCTAGCCCATTCCTCTTTAGATGCTGGCACAGGATTTGAAACATTTAGATCGCTGACTAGACCGTCAAGCGAGACAATCTCCCTCCCAACCAAAGCATTCAAAGCTTCTCTTGAGCGATACACCTCGCCCTCAACCTTAATTCTGGAAGCTAGGCTCAGATCATAGGCGAGTTGGGCTTCTTGGACTTCAGTCACCGCCGACATCCCAACCTCATACCTTTGCCTGGATTGATCTAGCTGCTTTTTAATGGCTTTCTCTTCAGATCGAGATGCATTTAGGTTATCAATGGCTCGAAGAACATTAAAATACAGCTCAGCCGTTCTAACGATTAAAGACTGCTGAGAATGAGCAAACTCAGCTTCCGCAGCATCAGTTAAAAATTTTGATTGGCGATACTTAAACCAACTATCCAGGCGAATTAATGGCTGAGTTAAGCGCGCACTTGTGGTGAAATTATTGTACTCATTTCCGAGCTCACCACCTTGGTAATATTCGTTCCAATTGGTTTGAGCATTAAGAGTAATGCTTGGCAAGAGAGCTGCTCGACCTTGGACCTTGATCTCTTTACCAGAGAGGTAGGAGAACTCAGCAGCACGATATTGAGGATCATTGGTTAGCGCGTCGTTATAAATATCCAGCAAGCTTTCTGCCGCAGCAGGCATAGCTGAAATGATAATGAGGGCAGTTAAAAAGTTTTTTCTCATAATATTCTAATGTTTACAGTGATAACATTAGAACGCTTTTTGCCTACCAATGTCAATCTGATTATTTTAATTCAAAGAAAACTAATTGCCTAAATTAATTATAAATTATCGCTTTGATTGAATTTAGTTAGAGTAGAATACTCTTAAAAAGTTCATTGAGAGATTTATGCTGACACACAATACATACATCCATTCTAAGATCTTTGTTGCAAGTTCATGCCTAGATAAAGATGCTGGTCAACAGCTACACAGGAAACTTTAATTGACTAAAGATTACGATTCGCAATCCATTGAGGTTCTGTCTGGTTTAGATCCAGTCCGTAAAAGGCCTGGCATGTATACGGATACAACCTGTCCCAATCATCTTATACAAGAGGTCGTAGACAACTCGGTGGATGAGGCTCTTGCAGGCTTTTGCGCAACCATAAAGGTTTCACTTCTTAAAGACGGGAGCATCGCCGTTGGTGACGATGGAAGAGGCATGCCGGTAGATATCCATCCTGAGCATGGCGTTAGTGGAGTGGAGCTCATCATGTGCAAACTTCATGCCGGTGCAAAATTTTCAGGCGATGATTATAGTTTTTCTGGCGGATTACATGGGGTTGGGGTTTCGGTTGTAAATGCTTTATCCCTAGATCTATCTGTGGAAATAAAAAGGAATGGTAAACAGTATGAAATGTCTTTTTTTGGTGGTGAGAAAAAGTCAGAGCTACAAGAAACTGGTGAGGTGGGAGCAAGAAATAGTGGCTCAACCATCACCTTTATGCCTGATCCCCAATACTTTGAAACTATTAAAATTGACTCGGATCACTTAAAACATCTGCTGAAAGCCAAGGCAGTTCTTTGCCCAGGGTTAACCATTCAATATGTCGATGAAAAAAAGCCAGAAAACAACATTTCATGGCACTATGAAAATGGCCTGGTCTCTTATCTAGATGAAGCCTCTGAAGGGCTAGAACTGCTTTTAGATGAATCAGTTTCTTGCAGCAAACTTGCTAAAGACAATGCCTTAGATTTTGTCTTGAACTGGTCGATGCAGCCCGTTAAGAACTTAATGAGTGAGACTTACGTCAACCTAATTCCTACCGCTCAAGGTGGATCACATTTAAATGGTTTTAAAGGTGGTTTGCTTGATGCAGTGAAGGAGTTTTGTGAATTTAGAAACCTAATCCCGAAAGGCTTAAAGCTTTCAGCAGATGATGTCATACAGCACAGCACCTTTGTTGTTTCTTCTAAGCTGGCTAATCCTCAGTTTGCTGGGCAAACAAAAGAAAGGTTAGATTCCAAGGACCATCAGAGCTTTGTGAGCTCAACCACCAAAGATGTTTTAAGCATCTGGTTTAACCAGCATACAGAAGAGGGTGAAAAAATTGCTGAGCTTGCTATTGCATCTGCACAAGCAAGAACAAGAGAAGTGAAAGTTGTGGATCGTAAGAAATATTTTCAAGGCCCAGCTTTGCCGGGGAAGCTTTCAGATTGCAACAGTACCAATTTAAATGAAACTGAATTATTTTTCGTAGAAGGTGATTCTGCTGGCGGCTCAGCAAAACAATCTCGAGAGCGTAAGTTTCAAGCCATCATGCCTTTGCGAGGCAAAATCCTAAATACATGGGATTTAGAGAGTGCAGAAATTATTAAATCTAATGAGATTAAAGATATTGCAATAGCTGTTGGAGTTAACCCTGGTAATGCAGATCTAAGTGGACTGAGGTATGGAAAAATCTGTATTTTGGCTGATGCTGATTCGGATGGACTGCATATCGCAACCTTGCTTTGTGCACTGTTTTTAAGGCATTACAGGCCTTTGGTTGCAGCGGGTCATATTTATGTCGCTATGCCTCCTTTGTTTAGAATCGACTGCGCTAAAGAAGTCTTCTATGCATTGGATGAGGTCGAAAAAGATGTAAGGGTAGAAAAGCTTAAAGCTAAACCTGGCAAACCTAAGATTGATATTCAGCGTTTTAAAGGTCTGGGTGAAATGAATCCTTCGCAATTAAGAGAAACAGTGATGGATCCAAAAACACGCAGACTTGTTCAATTGACTATCAGCGCATCTGATAATGTAAACAGTATGATGGATCTTCTACTCTCTAAAAAAAATGCAGGTGCCAGAAAAGAATGGCTGGAAAAACGCGGCAAAATTGTAACGGTTTAATTTATGGAAATAGATAAAAATATAGATTCAATGCCTCTAAAGGAGTACGCAGAAGAGTCTTACTTAAATTACTCAATGTATGTGATCTTGGATCGCGCATTGCCTCATGTTGGTGATGGCATGAAGCCTGTGCAGCGAAGAATTTTATATGCGATGAGCGAGCTCGGTTTGAATGCTGGTTCCAAGTATAAAAAATCTGCTAGAACCGTTGGTGATGTCATAGGTAAATTCCACCCTCACGGCGATAGTGCAGCATACGAAGCCATGGTTCTGATGGCTCAAAAGTTCTCATTTAGATACCCACTGGTTGACGGTCAAGGAAACTGGGGCACACAGGATGATCCAAAATCTTTTGCTGCCATGCGTTATACCGAATCTAAGTTAACTAGTTTTGCTGACTTATTGCTTGCAGAATTAAAGCTTGGCACAGTCGATTGGCAGCCTAATTTTGATGGGTCACTGCTAGAGCCAACAATTTTGCCAGCTAAAATACCCAGCATCCTGCTGAATGGGACAACCGGAATTGCGGTTGGCATGGCAACAGATATCCCCTCTCATAACATGCGTGAAGTGTTAGATGCATGCATCCATATGCTAGATAATCCTAAAGCCTCAACCAAGGACTTGATGCAATTTATTCAAGGGCCAGATTTTAGCAATGCCGCACCCATCATCGCTCCACCAGAAGAGTTGTTAGAGATGTATGAAAGTGGAAAAGGTGGTTTTAAAATTCGAGCTCAGTGGCGCAAGGAAGGCAATGACATCATTGTTGATGCGCTGCCTCATCAAGCATCTGGAGCAAAAATCTTAGAGCAAATTGCTGATCAGATGCAAAATAAAAAAGTACCAATGGTTGTCGATCTAAGAGATGAAGGCGATCACAAGGAACCAATTCGTCTAGTGATCACTTTGAAATCAAACCGCGTTGATGCTGAAGAGGTCATGAATCACCTTTATGCAACCAGTGATCTGCAAAAAAATTACCGTGCAAATATTAATCTTATTAGTTTAAAGGGTTCCCCAAGAGTCTTCGCACTAAATGATCTAATCTCTGAATGGCTGCAGTTTAGGCAAGCCACCGTTATGCGTAAACTTGAGCATCGACTTGATCAAGTGGATGACCGCATTCACATCCTAGAGGGCCTGTTAATTGTCTATTTGGACCTAGACACTGTGATTCATATTATTCGTAATAGCGATGAGCCAAAAAAAGAGCTCATGAAAGCATTTAAAATATCAGAAATCCAAACGAACGCTATTTTAGAAATTCGATTGCGCCAACTTGCAAAGCTAGAGCAAATAAAATTAGAGGAAGAAAAGGGTGCTCTGGAGCTTGAGCGTGGCGACCTTGAAAAAATTATTAAATCGAAGGCTAGGCTCAAGTCTTATGTTAAAAAAGAGCTAGAAGAAATAAAAGATAATTTTGGTGATGATAGAAACTCTCCAATTGAGGTAGTCTCCGGGGCAAAGGCTTTCTCTGAAGAGGAGATTCTTACTTCTGAGGCTGTGACCATCGTGCTATCAAAAGCTGGGTGGATTAGAACCGCAAAAGGGCATGAGGTTGACCCAACATCCTTAACTTATCGAGGTGATGACAGCCTTTACCACTTTGCTAGAGGCCGCAACAATCAGACGGCAGTCTTTTTTGACTCTGGTGGAAAGAGTTTCTCTCTACCAGCTCATTCCCTACCTTCTGCACGTGGTTTGGGAGAGCCATTAACTGGAAGAGTGTCATCTGAATCAGGTGTTACCTTTAGGGGTATAGCTATTGGGTCGGATACTTCTAAAATCTTAGTTGCAAATTCAGCTGGCTATGGTTTTGTCAGCGAGCTGATTAACGCCGTTTCTAATCAAAAGAAAGGCAAGAATTTTATGAAGCTGCCAGAGAAGGCTGAGATGCTTCCCCCAATTCCACTGAATGATCGCCATCGTTATATTGTAGCCATTTCTTCGATTGGGCGAATGTTAATTTTTGATGTTGCAGAACTGCCAGTTTTACCAAAAGGCAAAGGGAATAAAATTATCAATATTCCAAAGCCAAAGTTGTTAGCCGGGGAAGAGTCAATGAATTTTATTTGCTTGCTTGCTGAGGCTAGCACTCTTCAAATTCACAGCGGAAAAAGGTTTATGTCTCTTAAAATTAAGGACATGGAAACTTATATTTTAACTCGAGCTAAGCGAGGCATGATGTTGCCCCAGGGATATCGAAAAGTTGATCGTGTTGAAGAGGTTACAGTTGAGGTCCCAGCTGATCCTGAATAGCCAACCGCAAGAGCTCTAAGCCTTTCAGAATAACTTTGTCTTCTATGATGAGGCTCGGAGCAATCCTCAATGTATTGTTGTTTGCCTTTAAAACCATGAGTCCTCTTTCATAGCAAGCCTGCATCATTGTGACTAAATTAAAATGGTCTTGTATTTTAAGAGTGCACCCAATCCAAAGACCGGCACTTCTAATTTCTTCAAAACATCCAAATTCTTGATTGATTTTCTTAAGGCCGTCAACGAATAGCTGCTCTTTCTTTTTGACACCATTCAGCAAAGATTTTTTTGCTACTGTCTTCACGACCGTTTCTGCAACAGCACAGGCTAAGGGGTTGCCACCAAATGTAGAGCCATGAGAGCCAAAGCTCATGCTTTCTGCAATCTTGTCTGTAGTTAATATCGCTCCAATGGGGAATCCCCCACCAATGCCTTTTGCACAGCATAGAATATCTGGCTTAATAGCAAATTGCTCATAGGCAAATAAGGAACCAGTACGCCCAGCTCCAGACTGAACTTCGTCAACAATGATTAGCACTTTATGTTTTTTGCACAAGGACTTAATCTGTCGAAGAAAATCTTTTTTAGCTTTAATAATTCCAGCTTCACCTTGAACTAATTCAATGATTACAGCAGCTGTTTTCTTGTTGATAGATTTTTCTAAGCCCTTTGTTTCATTGAATCGATGATGCGTAATACCTCCAGGCATGGGACCAAAACCAGCTGTCATTCTTTCAGTACCATTGAGAGCTATGGTCATCATTGTTCTTCCATGAAAGGCATCTGAGAATGCTACAATTTCATTTTTTGTCTTTGAGGAGTTTAAATATGCATGCTTTCGTGCAGTTTTTACTGCTGCCTCAACCGCTTCTGCACCCGAGTTAGAAAAAAATACTTTATCGGCAAATGTATGCTTACAAAGAATCTTTGAAAGCCTAAGAGCTGGTTCATTTGTTAGAACATTTGAAAGGTGCCATATTTTTTGCGATTGATCCCTCAAAGCTTTATTTAGATCCGGATGGCAATGACCTAAGCTGGAAACCGCAATACCAGAAGCAAAGTCTATGTACCTCTTTTTTTGTTGATCCCAGACAAAAGAGCCCCTTCCTTTGACTGGAACAAAGCTTGCAGGTTGATACACAGGCATCATATATCGGTTAAAATCTGTTCGAGCTACCATCCAACCATTGTAATATGATTAAGATTCAGGAAACTAAAGAAAATAATTTTTTAATTGAACTCTTACCAAACCATTCATTGTTTGGTTGGAGTAGAATTATTTTTCTTGGAAGTATTAGCGCAACTTGCCTAACTGTTGGAGTCTTTTTCTTTTTTATGGGAGCTCCATTGATTCTCCCATTTGCAGGATTGGAGATTGGCATCTTACTGGGTTGTTTTTACTTAAGCTTTCGATGGAGTCAGCAAAGAGAGATGATTTACATTAATTATGAGAAATTAACACTAGAACGTGGGCGCCTGATCAAAGAGCAAAGCTGGGAAGAGTTTCGAACATTTGCTGTGCTTCAAGTAGAAATCGATCGATATGAAAACAAAAATTTCTCTTTTCAATCAAAGGGTAAAGAATATGGCTTTGGTAAATTTTTAAATCAAGATGATCAAGACGAGCTTCAAGCTGAGCTCACTAAAATCATTGCAAAACTAAATACTTTAAGTCCAGGGCTTTAGTTTCTTAGGCACCATCTGCATTTTTCCTTTGTTATAAATGCTCTTGGTCGCTGGTACTGCACCACTTCCAATGAGGGGCTCAAAATATGCAATAGCCTTTTTAGTGACCCCCATTCCATCTTTGCTGATAAAGCTTTTTGGTAGCTTTTTCTCTATATTTGCAATTTTATCCAAAGAAGCTGGTACCACTTTCCATCGATAGGGTTGATTGGATATGCGCTGAATAACTGGCATAACACCATTCATGCCATTTGCTGCATAGGCTACTGCCTGTTTTCCAACTTCGTAAGCCTGCATGCGGTCAACATCTGAAGCAAGATGGGTTGCGCTTCTTTGTAGGTAGTCAGCAACTGCCCAATGATTCTTTAATTTAAGTTTTTCTTTTACTAGCTTTGCCAAGGTTGGAGCAACACCCCCTAACTGACTGTGTCCGAATGCGTCTTTGACGTTGGATTCAGCCATAAATTTTCCTTTGGAATTTTTAATGCCCTCTGAGGCTACAATCACACAGAAACCGTGATCCTTCACAGCTATTTTTACTTTCGCTAAAAATTTTTGCTGATTAAAGGTTACCTCTGGAAGCAAAATGATGTGCGGTGCTCCAGGATGACTTTTTTGGGCAAGGACACTGGATGCTGCAATCCAGCCAGCATTCCTTCCCATAACTTCTAAAATGAATACCTTGGTTGAGGTTTCGCTCATGGACTCAACATCCAACGCAGCTTCAATTGTTGAGGTGACGACATAGTTTGCAACAGAACCAAAACCCGGACAGCAATCTGTTACCGCCAAATCATTATCAACAGTCTTAGGAATAGCAATGCATTGAAGTGGGTAACTGAGCTTTTTACTGATCTGAGATATTTTTAAAGCAGTATCTGCAGAATCATTGCCCCCGTTATAAAAAAAATAACCAATATCATGAGCAGCAAAAACCTCTATAAGTCTTTGGTATTCTTTAAGATTTTCCTCAATTCCTTTGAGCTTATATCTGCATGAACCAAAAACTCCACCAGGCCTATATTGAAGGTTCTGTATGAATTTTTTTGATTCTTTGGATGTGTCTACCAACTCTTCTCTTAAGGCGCCTAAAATACCATTTCTCCCTGCATATATTTTCCCAATTTGAGAATATTTCTTCGCTTCCAGGATCACAGCACTCGCGGATGCATTGATGACTGAGGTTACCCCTCCAGATTGAGCGTAAAAGGCATTTTTTTTCATTAGTTTATAAATTAATAAATTTAGTCTATGGTACCAAATGTTAGTGAGAAATATTTAAAAATGAAAATCCATATACTAGGAATATGCGGAACCTTTATGGGGGGATTGGCTCAGATTCTTATTGAAAAAGGATATCAGGTTTCAGGCACGGACCACCAGTTCTACTCCCCCATGTCAGATCAGCTAAAGGATTTGGGCATTACCTTGATAGAGGGCTATCAACCATCAATGCTTCCATCAGCTGATTTATATGTCATCGGTAATGCTCTTAGTCGAGGTAATGAGTCTGTTGAGCATATTCTTAATCAGCAACTACCATACACCTCTGGCCCACAACTTTTAGGAGAAATTCTTAAAGACCGAACAGTGATAGCGGTCTCCGGAACTCATGGAAAAACCTCCACTTCCTTTATGCTGGCTGAAATCCTAGAAAGCCAAGGAATAGATTTTGGCTACTTGGTTGGCGGGGTGAGTCATTCTTTTGCTTCCTCTGCTCGACTTGGTTCCAATCCATTATTTGTTATTGAGGCGGATGAATACGATTCTGCATTTTTTGATAAACGCTCAAAATTTATTCACTATCACCCACGTACTTTTCTAATTAACAACATAGAATTTGATCATGCTGATATTTTTTTAAACCTATCAGAGATCCTAAAGCAGTTCCATCATGCTGTTCGATTGGTTCCAAATCATGGCAATGTATTAATTCATTCAAATGAAAAAAATGCATCTGATTTAATTGCGATGGGTTGCTGGTCCAATCTTTATACTGTTGGAGATAGTCATGGTATTGAGTTAGATCTGCCTGGAAATTGCTTCACTCATGGTGATCAATCCTACGCGCTGAGCACTCTTCCATTTTATGGAGACTACAATTATAAAAATGCCATGATGGCAATGTTTGCTGCCTCGCTGCACGGCGTTTCTATTGCTCAATCTTTTGCTGCATTGCAATCTTTCCATGGGGTCAAGCGCCGATTTGAAACTATTTATTCAAGCGAGCAATATAAGGTGATAGATGATTTTGCGCATCATCCAACCGCCATTGCCAGCACAATAAAGGCTGCAACAGAACTCTTTGATAATAAAAAGATTATTGGAGTAATAGAGCTTGGCTCTAACACAATGTCATCAGGCTTTCATGGGGACGCGCTCTTTGAGAGTGCTGGTGCCCTAGATCATGTCTTATGGTTAAATCTATCAAATGATTCACCTGACGCCAATGAATTTAATGCTTTGGAGCCTTTACTGCATGAGCTTAAAAATATCTTGGATGAGAACAGTGTTATTCTAATTATGAGCAATAAAGATAGTAAGAAGATTTCGGAACCAATCATTAACTACATTGAAAACAAATAGCCTGCCAGTCTTTCCAATTGGAATCGTTGTCCTCCCAGGCACCATTCAATCTCTTCAAATTTTTGAGCCAAGATATCTAGATATGATTAAAGAGTGCATGCGAACACAAAAAGGTTTTGTGATGAGCTTAAGCTCACTGAATGAATCTGGTGAAAGTTTTATGCTACAAGGAACCTATGTTGAGATTATTGATTTCAATCAACTGCCCAATGGTTTGCTGGGTTTAACAGTTAAAGGTATGCAAAGGGTCTCTTTGAAATCGGTGGAGCAGTTGGAATCAGGACTGCACTTTGCAACCACCTCACCAATCATAGAGCCAGAGGTCGATGATCAGGCTGTGCTGGCTCAATTTCCTGAATTAATTAATGTGCTGAGTCAGCTCAAAGAACATCCAAGCATCAAGTCTTTGCCATTAGAGATAGACTTATTGTCGGCCGAATCAGTGAGCTATCAATTGGCTGGCCTAATACCACTTGCTGCAACTGATAAGCAGTTACTTTTAGAGGCTTTTGATGCAACACAAAGAATGAATATTCTGGCAAAACTACTAGATAAAATCTCTGAGAACTCAGCCTAGATCTTGAGAAGCTGTTTCCCTTTATTTTCACCAGTAAATAATCTATTTAAAGTTTGAGGGCAGTTCTCAATTCCCTCTTGCACATCTTCTCGGTGTTGAATTTTTTCTTCCATCACCCATTGCGCAATTTCCTGCAGCGCTTGATCTGCTTTAGGTAAGTAGTCCAGAACCAGGAAGCCTTGCATGGTTGCTCTTTGGATAATCAGAGTAAAAAGATTTTTAGGTCCATCTGGAAGCTTTTTCGCATCATAGCCAGAGGATATTCCCCCACACAGCAGAACTCTTGCATTGATGTTAATTAGAAATAGAACAGTTTCTAAAAGGTCCCCTCCAACATTGTCAAAATAAATATCAATTCCATTTTTAGCAATCTTTGGAAGCTCCTCATGAACGTTTGTGTTTTTATAATCAATGACATCATCAATGCCGCATTTTTTGAGCCATGCACACTTTTCTTCACCACCAGCAATTCCAATAACATGGCAACCTTTCAGTTTTGCAATTTGAGCGGCGACAGATCCTGTGGCACCCGCTGCACCAGAAATCAATACGGTTTCACCTGGTTGAGCTTTTCCAAGCTCCAAGAGCCCATAGTAAGCTGTTATCCCTGTTGTCCCCATAACATTCAACATCGTTGGAAGTGGCAGCAGCTCCGGAAGCACTCTAAACCTTTCCTCTTCAGTGGGATGCGTAATGCAATGGGTTTGCCATCCGACAAGACCAAATACTAAGTCTCCTTTTGTGTATTCAGCATTCAATGATTTTAGAACTCTTCCCACGCCACCAGATCTGACAACTTCGCTGATTTGCACAGGTGGCAGATAACCCGGTATATCGTTTAGCCACATTCTTTGTGTTGGATCAAAAGAGAGGTATAAATTTTCCAAAAGCACCTCGCCTTTTTTTAACTCTAGGAGAGTTTCGCTTATGAGTTGAAAATCAGTATCCTGAACTAAGCCATTAGGACGCTCTTTCAGTACCCACTTCTTATTAATAATTTCCATATGTTCCTCATTGGTTGCCAGGTAGCTTGTAAATGATACTAACAGCAATGCTCTTACAAAAGCTAAAACACCTCATTTAGATATTTATTGGGGTGGTCGCAATGGTCTTTTATTAGACTTTCTTCTAATCCAATTCATGGTCGAGAAGACTGAGGGTATTGCAATCAGCTTTCGTTCTAACTGAAATTTTTTAGGATAATCCATGAGTATCAGTCCAGCTAAAATAGTCAGAAGTCCTTGTCCAGGGAGAAGGAGCATCATGAGGCCACCCACAAACAAAACTAAGCCTAATATATTCTTGATGATCAAAATACTAAATTTATAAAATGATCCAAGGTGAGCCCAAGCAGATTTTTTTTTGGTCTCGGCAACAAAGTAATCTTCTGGAATTTTTGCAATGAACCAACTCAAACAGATAATACTAAAAAAAAACATAAGCACTGAGATTCCTCCCAGTGATGCCAACAGCGTTTCATAATTATTCATTTCAATTGTATGGTTTTACTTTTATAAAACAGCTCATGCTGAAGTTAGTAAAATATATTTAAAATTACCCATGGATTGATTAACATAAGTTATATACTGTCAATCTTACACACATAGCAGGAAATTAAAATTTACTTTCTTCCAATCTATTTTCATGATATTTCAGGTTCCACTCCATGCCATCAGCTGACTTAAAATTAGTATGTTTAGAAGCCTTAGATGATCTTAAGGCGCAAGATATTTTAGTATTGGACATCAGTGCTATTTCTGGCTTTGCTGATTCAATGATCATTGCCACTGCATCTTCTTCAAGAAATGCTAAAGCCATTGCCAGCAATGTTATTCAATCTGTTAAAGCTCATCATTTTGAAGTTATTGGTACTGAGGGGCAGGACGAATCAGAGTGGGTCTTAATAGATTGTGGCGATGTGGTCGTGAATGTTATGCAAAAAGAGACTAGAGTATTTTATGATTTAGAGAGCCTTTGGGGTGAGGCTACGCTCATCACCGAATAATGAAATGCAAAATTGTTAGCATTTCTCATAAGCCTTCTGACTGGGAAAAAAAAGCTTTAGATTTTTACTCCAAACAACTTCCTAAAAACCTTGTCTTAACATTTTCAGAAGTGAAGCCATTTGCCTCAAAGAGCATGTCTGAGGGAGCTATCAAGGATGCTGAATCAAAAGAAATATTAAAACAGCTAGAGGACTCCTCTTATGTGATTCTCTGTGATAGGGAGGGCAAGCAATTCTCAAGCCTCCAGTTTGCTAACTTTATCCAGGAAAGCGTAGATCAGTCTCGGGATTTAACTTTAATTGTTGGAGGAGCATTTGGTGTTTCTGACGCTTTGTTTGCTAGAGCACATATGGTTTTATCAGCCTCTCTGCTAACATTTCCTCATCGCCTATTTAAAATTATGCTCATAGAGCAAATTTATAGAGCTTGTGCAATTAACAGCAATCACCCGTATCATAAATAATGATTTTTGAAGAGCGGCAGCTAGAAAAAAATAACTTCACCGTAAGGGCAATCATTCTTTTTGCAATGGTTGCTATTGTTTTTGCTATGATTTTGGTCCGTGTTTTTTCACTTCAGATTTCTAGCTATACAGAATACGAGCTTGCCGCTTTAAATAATAAGAACTACTCAGTGCCTGTGCAGGCACTGCGAGGTGAAATATATGATCGCAATGGAAATGCGCTTGTCAGCAATAACCCAACTTTTGATTTGATTGCTGAGCCTCATCTTATAGAAGATCCCATAATCTTTCTTGCTAAGATCTCAGAAATAATTGCCCTTTCTAATATAGAGCAAGCTAACTTTTTAAAACTTTATTTACAGAAAGCCAGCCTTAACAAAGAGCTGGTCATAAAGAAAAGCCTTACTCAGCAAGAGATTGCTAGATTCAAAGTGCGCAGCTTTGCATTTAACAATATGTTCATTGGCAAGAGGTATAGGCGAGTAAGCAAACATCCAGAGTTATTTGCTCATGCGTTGGGATATACCTCTAGATCTGACGCCACTAATCAATCTCTGTCTGATATTCCAAAAAATCATTGGCGAGATGCAGAATTTATATACGCCAATGGCTTTATCGAAGGCAGAACTGGCCTTGAAGAAACATACAATTCTTTTTTGCAGGGAGTGCATGGCAAGAGAATTTTAGAAATTAATGCCAAGGGACGTTTGCTGCAGAGCCTTAATTTCACGCCACCACTTAGAGGCTCTGATCTTCATACATCTCTAGATTTAGACGCCCAAAAAACAGCAGCTAAAATGCTTGGTGCAAGGAAGGGAGGTGTCGTGGCGATGGATTTAGTGACAGGAGGAATTAACGTACTCTTTAGCTCTCCGACCTACTCAATTAATAAACTTGCCAATGGTTTGTCTGTAGATGAATTCAAGGAATTGCTTGAAGATATTAACAAACCTTTTTTCAACCGGGCAGTTCAAGGCCGTTATCCTCCAGCATCAACAATTAAGCCTGCAATTGGAATGTTTGGATTGGCTCAAGGATTAATTGATTGGAAATATTCAATTGATGATCCTGGATACTTTGTTCTGCCAGACGATGGAAGGGTTTATCGAGGATGGAAAAAGGGTGGGCATGGGAATGTAAATTTACAAAAAGCGCTTTTAATTAGCTCAAACACATACTTTTTTACTTTGGCTTATCGCTCGGATATGAGCGATCTGTCAGATCACCTGTCTAAATTTGGTTTCGGTAAGAAGGCATGCCTGGATTGTTTTGACGAGGATCCAATTTTTTTACCTAGCCCAGACTGGAAGCTTACCAACCTTAACGCATCCTGGTTTACTGGAGATACAGTCAATGTTGGAGTAGGCCAAGGCTTCGCACTTGCCACACCCATGCAGTTAGCAAATTATGCTTCCCTTCTTGCGAATAAAGGACGCTTTTTCAAACCATCACTGGTTCCTTTCTCGCAAGATGATCAGCAACTTCAAATCTGGGAAGATCAAAATTTTTCAGCTTTTGATTGGAATCAAATGCATACAGCCCTCACTGATGTTGTTGAAAGTGATCTGGGAACAGGAAGAAGGCTGAAGTCATTAAAGAATTTTAAAGTTGCAGCAAAAACAGGCACAGCAGAGCTTGTAAGTCTTGATAGCAAAGAAGCCTATGAAGATGTGAGAGGAAATATTGCAAACAGGGATCATGCAATAATTGTTGCCTTTGGCCCAATGCCGAATCCTCGCTATGCTGTTTCTGTTGTAATCGAGAATGGTGAAAGTGGTGGAGTTGTAGCTGGACCAGTGGCAATAGAGGTTTTAAAGAGCTTAATAAATGAGTAAACCATTATCAAAACTTTACTTTGACCCATATTTATTTTTTAGCATTGCCTTTGTTTGCATTTTGGGATTATTTTTTCTCTATTCAGCCTCAAACACTGACCTTGCAATAGTTACAAAGCAGGGGGTTTATGTGGTGGTGGGTCTCTTCTTGATGTTGTTGATTAGTCAGGCAGAGCCTGATTTTTTTCGAAGAATTAGTATTAGATTTTATCTCTTATCAACAGCGCTAATTATTTTAACAGCATTTATTGGCCCTGAAATAAATGGGGCGCAACGATGGGTTCGCATTGGTTACATCTCCTTTCAGTCCTCTGAACTTTTTAAAATTGCCTTACCAATCTTCTTAGCAGCTTTTTTGTGTGACAAAAAATTACCAATCAGAGGGCGGGACGTTCTAATAACGTTATTTATTATCGCTGCATCTTTCCTTCTTGTCGCGAGACAGCCTGATCTAGGAACGGCACTTATTATTTTATTTTCAGGAGTTTTTGTTTTATTTTTATCTGGCTTAAGCTGGAGTTTTATTGGTGCTGCTTTTGCTGCTTTTATAATTAGTTCACCTTTTTTGTGGAGTTTATTTTTACAACCCTTTCAGCGACAACGCATTGCCACTCTATTCAACCCAGAATCTGACCCTTTCGGTGCAGGATGGAATATTATTCAATCAAAGATCGCGATTGGTTCTGGCGGTCTCTTTGGTAAAGGTTTTGGTATGGGATCTCAAACACAGTTAAATTTCTTGCCAGAGACTAAGACTGATTTTATTTTTTCTGTCATAGGTGAAGAATTTGGTTTTGTTGGCGTCTTATTTCTGCTGTCCATATATCTATTTATTTTGATGAGATGTTTTTATCTCGCTCTTAATGCTAGAGATAGATTTTGTCGCCTTGTGATTGGAGGCCTGAGCCTTACTTTTGCTGCAAATCTTCTAATAAATTTATCCATGGTTATAGGTTTATTGCCTGTTGTGGGCATGCCTTTGCCTTTTATTAGCAGGGGAGGATCATCCTTGCTTTCATTGTTCTTTGCATTTGGTATTATTATCTCTATGGGCACACACAAAAAATTCTTGCCGCAATGAAACATTTTTTATCGCTAGTTCTTCTTTTTTCTCACTTTAGTTTTGCTGATTATTCAAAACATCCAGAGGCTATAGATCTAATTGATTCTCTGGTTGCCGAGCATGGCTTTGAGAGGAGCTATGTTGTTCAGGTTCTCCAGTCTGCAAAAAAACAGGAAAAAATTCTTGAGGCGATGTCATCGCCAGCTGAATTTACTTGGACATGGGATAGATACAAAAAACTCTTCATAGAAAATAAAAGAATTTCTAATGGCAAGGCTTTTATTGCAGCAAATAATGACTTATTCAATAAAGTAGAAGAAGAGTTTGGGGTACCAAGAGAAATCATTACTTCTATTATTGGTGTAGAAACTAGGTATGGAAAAATTAAGGGTAGTTACAGAGTTCTAGATAGCCTGGCAACCTTAGGCTTTGATTTTCCAAGGCGATCAAATTTTTTTAAGAGTGAGTTAATCCAATTTTTTCTATTAACAGATCAAAATAATCTTGATATTTATTCAATCAAAGGCTCTTATGCTGGCGCCATGGGGTATGGCCAGTTTATTTCATCAAGCTACAGAGCCTATGCCATAGATTATGATGGAGATGGAAATGCTGATCTGTTCAACTCCATTCCAGATGCTGTTGCAAGTGTTGCAAACTATCTTAAAGTTCATGGCTGGAAAAGAGGTGGGGAAATAGTCCAGCAAGTGATGCTTAACAGTGTTCGAGCCACATACACCCATCACAAAAGTTCAAATAAATTTATACCCTTAATGTTTACAGAGGGCGTTGATCGTTCTTATATTGTTAAAAAAGGAGACTCTTTGCAAGAAATTGCTCTAAGTAACAACATAAGTTTAATTAAGTTAATCTCCTTAAATAACATAAGCAATCCAAACTTCATCAAGGTTGATCAAAGCATTCTGTTAGGACGGAAACAAGAACTTTATTTTATTGGAGATGATAATTTTATAGCTATTACCAAGTACAACCGCAGTCATTTTTATGCAAAAGCCGTGTATGATTTATCACAAGAATTTTAAGGTCACCATTTTATGAAACAATTTTTATCCCTTTATCTAATCCTAGCATTTGTTGTCAATCTAGATGCCCTCACTATGGTTCCTAAGGCTCCTTCACTTAATTTGACTAGTTATATTTTAATTGAAGCAAGTACGAATACTGTTCTGGCTGAATACAATTCAGATGAGCAGATCGCTCCTGCCAGCATGACAAAAGTAATGAGCGGATATGTTATTGCAGACCAAGTTTCGAACGGGTCAATTAGTCTTCAAGACAAAGTATTGATCAGCGAGAAAGCCTGGAAAACAGGTGGTTCAAAAATGTTTGTTGAGGCAGGGAAAAGAGTATCTGTGCAAGATCTTTTGTCAGGTATTATTATTCAGTCTGGCAATGATGCCACGATCGCTATGGCAGAATATATTGGAGGTTCTGAAGAGGGCTTTGTTGATTTTATGAATGCGTATGCGTTGGACATCGGTCTTTCAAATACGCTATTTCAAAATGCTACTGGTTTTACTGATCCCAGCCATTTTAGTTCAGCTAGAGATCTGTCAATCCTTACCCAGGCCTTAATCAAGAATTTTCCAGATCACTATGCGACTTACAAAGAAAGAGAGTTTACGTTTAGCGGTATTCGACAATTGAACAGAAATAAATTGTTATGGAGAGACAAATCAGTTGATGGTGCTAAAACAGGTCACACTGAATCTGCGGGTTATTGCTTGATCTCATCTGCCAAAAGAGATGATATGAGGTTGATTACTGTGGTTGCAGGTAGTCCATCAGAAGAAGAGAGACTGACGTCATCTCAGAGACTTTTGGAATATGGGTTTAGGTTTTTTGCAACAAAAAAATTAGTAGATGCAGGGGCTGAGGTCACAAAAGCAAGAGTATGGGGTGGCAAAAAAGACAAAGTATCTCTTGGAGCTAAAGAGGACGTACTTTTGACCTTACCTAGAGCTGATTACAAAGACCTGATAGTTGATTACGAACTAAATAAGAATTTTGCAGTACCTATTCAGATTGGTGATGTACTTGGAAGCATAGAATTTATTTCAAATGGAAGAGTTGTTATGTCAACGCCCTTGATTGCCTTGGAAGAAGTTCGCTCTAAGGGTTTTTTTGGAAGGCTCTGGTCGAGGATCATGCATTGGATTACAAGCCTCTTTTCAATTGGTGGCAATGAATAGCTCACTGGCCGTCTATCAGGGAGAATTCAATCAATTAGAGGCTATCAAGGTGCCTGCCTTATCTAGAGCATATACATTTTCTGATAGTGTTTACGAGGTTATCCCTTATTTCTCTGGGCGCCCACTTAGTTTTATGAGACACATAGAGCGCTTCAAAAACAGCGCCTCACTTCTTTCAATTGCAGCTAACTTCTCTCTCATTGAGAGTGAAGTATCACGTTTAGCAGAATCGCTCGAAGGACAAGATGGGTATGTATACTTTCAGCTCTCTCGAGGAGTTGATATTATGAGGTCTCACATGCACAAGGATGATCTGGAGCCTGAGCGTTTTGGTTATGCATTACCATTAGATTTTTCTGCGTCTTCTTTAGATATTTTAGATGCGAAGCTTTGTGATGATATACGTTGGTCCAATTGCCATATTAAATCTACATCTTTGCTTGGAAATACCATGCAGATGAACTCTGCAAGGGCTGAGGGCTGCCAAGAAATTATTATGCATCGAGATGGGTTGCTTACGGAGGCGGGTGCTTGCAATGTTTTTTATTTAGATCAATCAGGCTGTGTTCGGACTTCATGCACTACTGAAAATATTCTTCCTGGAATCACGCGAGAGATACTGATTGAAGCGCTGGAAGAGCACAGGGTAAAATTAAGGATTGGACATTGTGCAATACAAGATTTTAATACAGCTCAATGTGCTTGGCTTACAAGCTCAACCAAAGGGTTGCTACCTTTGCGGATAATCAAAGGGACCAGTTATAAACTTGATATAAATAACGCAGAGTTTTTAGCAATTACAGAGCTTTTTAATTTAAAGGTTGAGTCACTACTTGCAACTGGAGAATAATTTGCTCAATCTGCTCCCAGACGTTCAGCCTAATAACCCCTTTATTAACTAAATCTAGTTTTAAAATTCTTTCATTTAAATCCATGAATTGTGAGCTATTTCCGTGCTCCATGAATTTTAAATAAAGGCTAATTTTCGATGACCAGATCCCACTTTTTGCTAATGCAGCTTTCTTATTTTGAGCTTTGCTTGCTCCCAAACAGGCACTAACTACTTTTGCAAGTAGCCATATCAGAGGTGCTGAGCTTTGTTTATCATGTATTTGTAGAAAATTGATTGTTGCCAGGACTTTTGTAAAATTCTTTTGCAGTAGAATATCTTCAAGTTCAAAAACACTTAAACCAGAGTTAAAGCCATGATGCTCAGTATCGATGGACTCCGTGTCTTGCTCACTGGAAAATAAAAGTTTCAATAACTTAGATTCATTTTTCTGGCCTAATAAATTTCCTTCGTTGTTTTGAAAAATGGAACCCCCAAAGGCTGGCAAAAGATCTTTTGGTAAAAAAGCTAACTGCCTTTTCAGCCATAATTTCTCCTCAACTGTATTCAATTTCTTGCAATCAATTACTGCGCCATAGTCATTAAAATTTTTTAGCCATGCTCCGCTTGCTGGAGTTTTTTCAATGCTAGACTCCAGGATAATAGCAAGATTATCTGCTTGGAAAACTGCAGAATTCTCCAATGAAGCTTTAATTTGTTCCGGAAACTTTCCTGAAGAGTGTCGCACATGAATAATCAGCAATTCCTGAAACAGTGATCCGCCAATATTTCGAGAAATTGCATCTTCCAGTTTGCTTAATTCCTCTTGATGAACGGTAATCTTATCTCTGAAACCAGAGCCTTTAAGGTGCTGTAATATAATCTCTAACGCATCAAGTTTAAGAATATCTTCACTGCCTGTTAGTAGAAAATGCCTGCAATGGTTAGGAGGAGTGAAGTTTAAAAAATTAGTTTTCAAGGAACCAGATCTCACGTAATAAATTTTGTAGCAAAATGATCTCAAGCTCTTTTTGAGCTGCTCTCTGTGCTCCAATCTCAGAGATAGGGTTTTCCCTATTGATTGGGATTTGAGCAATCGATTGAATGGTTTTAGTCGCTATGATTTTATTTTTAGAGGTAGAGTACTGAAGGGTCCCCTTGATCTCAAGTTGCATAGATTGAGAAAATGTCCCTCCAGACAAAGCTCTCTTTTGAAAGGTAACATCCATAATATTGAGTTCCACCTCCCCATTTTGTTTATCTACCTCCAGCAAGCTGTTTGCTTTTTGCTTAAATCCAGGTGTTATAGAGCTGCTGTAGTCTACTGATAGAAATAATAGCTGATTTTGACTAACTGCTTGATATTGACAGCCAGTCATTACCGCTACCAATAGTATGAATACCCCACTTCTTATTAACCATTGATTAAGCGGCATCTCAGATTACAAAATTGATAATTTTCTCTGGAACGTAGATAACCTTTTTAACTACAGCCCCTGATATCGCTTTTTGTACGTTGCTATTTTCATGCGCAAGCTTTTCTACCTTTGTCTGCTCTAATCCTGTTGCAATTATTTCCTTACCCCTTACTTTGCCATTGACTTGAATAATTAGTTCGAAGCTTTGTGTCTTTAGCAGGCCTGTATCGAGCACTGGCCAGCTTAGCTCAAAATCAATGCCATCAGAGTCAAAGTATCCCTTCCATAGATGGAGACAAATATGAGGCGTGATGGGAGATAGCATTTTTAATGTGAATTGAATGACTTCATCCAAGCAATAGGTTTGACTTGGTGAGGCAGAATCCTGCTTAAAATTTTCAGGAATAGCATTTAATAGCTCCATCACAGAAGCTATCGCAGTATTAAAGGAATTTCTTTCACTGTAATCATGAGTCACCTTTTGAAGAGTTTGGTGTGACTTTTGTCTGAGCATCAATTCATCTTCACTGAATTTAATAGGAATCGGGCCTGGAAAAGCATGTCGACCAGATACCAAGTTCCAAACTTTCTTAAGAAATCTAGAAGATCCTTCTATTGCAGTATCAGACCATTCCAGTGATTGTTCAGGTGGGGCAGTAAACATCATGTAAAGCCTGACAGTATCTGCTCCATATTTTGTGATCATGATGTTTGGATCAATTCCGTTAAGCTTTGATTTGCTCATTTTAGACATTCCATCTTTGGTCACTTCTCGTCCATCTTTCAGAAAGAGCTTGTTATTTTTCTCAACCACTAAGTCTTTTGGCGCCCATTCTGGATTGCCCTTAGAATCTAACGTATAAAATGCATCTGCTAGAACCATTCCCTGAGTTAGTAATTTTTTAAATGGTTCAGATGTTTCAACGAGACCTTGATCTCGAAGAAGAAGATTGAAAAATCTTGCATAGAGTAAATGTAGGATTGCATGTTCAATCCCTCCAATGTAATGATCCACAGGAAGCCAATGATTCGCTTCATTGTCCAGCATGGATGTACTTGGCTGTGATGCAAATCTGGCTGCATACCAAGAGCTTTCAAAGAAAGTATCAAATGTATCTGTCTCTCTTTTAGCACTATTGCCGCATTCAGGACAATCTACTTGATACCAGTCTTCAAAGCCACTTAGACTTAAGCCTTTAGAGGTAATATCATCAATATCAGGAAGCTCTACTGGCAGCTCGGCCTCAGGAACTGGGACTTGACCGCAGTCTTTACAATGTATAATTGGTATAGGGCAACCCCAATATCTTTGTCTAGAAATACCCCAATCCCTGAGTCTAAAATTTGTTTCTACTTTTGCATCATGCGCAGGTGTTAGGTCACTTGCAATTTTATCAAATGCTTGTTCAGAGGTTAGGCCATCATAATCTCCTGAGTTGATGAGCTCACCTTTGTGCTCTATAGCACTTTCCTCGAGTTTATTACTGCCATCTGCTTTGATAACTTGCAAAATGGGGAGTCCGTATTTTTTTGCAAACTCATAGTCTCTTTGGTCATGTCCAGGGACACACATTACTGCACCTGTCCCATAATCCATTAATACAAAGTTTGCCACCCAAACCGGAATGAGTTCCTGGGTAAAGGGATGGATCGCTCTTAACCCAGTATCAATGCCTTGCTTTTCTTGAGTTGCAATTGCAGCTTCAGTTTTTTTTAATAGTTTATTTTTTTTAATAAATTCTGCGATATCTGAATGAGTATTTTCAAGCCCTAAAGCTAGAGGATGATCAGATGCAATCGCACAGTAGGTCGCACCAAAAATTGTATCAGGCCTTGTTGTGAAAACTTTTAAAGTATTCTGCTGATCACTCAATGGAAAGCTGAAGCTTAGACCTTGAGACCTACCAATCCAGTTTTTTTGCATTAACTTTACTTGGTTTGGCCAATCGGGGAGTGTATCCAGACCTTCTAAAAGCTCATCAGCGTATTGGGTAATTTTTAAAAAATACTGATTAATTTTTTTTCTTTCAATGAGTGCGCCGGAACGCCATCCCTTGCCATCAATCACTTGCTCATTTGCTAAAACAGTCTGATCTACCGGATCCCAGTTTACCTCAGCTTCTTTTCTTTCAATGAGCCCTGCTTTCAATAACTGTAAAAAGAACCATTGCTCCCACTTAAAATAATCTGGCGAAGATGTGTTGAGTTCTCTTGACCAATCATAACTAAACCCCAGTGCATCCAATTGAATACGCATGCTGGCTATGTTCTCATTGGTCCACTTTTTTGGAGATACATTGTTTTCAATGGCAGCATTTTCTGCAGGCAAACCAAATGCATCCCAACCCATTGGTTGCAAAACATTGAATCCCTGCATTCGCTTGAACCTAGAAACAACATCTCCAATGGTGTAATTTCTGACATGGCCCATATGCAATTTTCCAGATGGGTATGGAAACATTGATAGGCAATAATACTTTTCCTTTTCACCAGAAGCCGTTGCTTTATATGTTTCTTTTTTGGACCAATCTCTTTGAATCTCAGCTTCAATGGTTCCCGGCGAATATTCAAGTTTAGTCATTGGGTAAAAATATCTCTTCTAGGTAGTTAATATTGTGCTTATTAGAACAAAAAATTGGATCTCTTAATAATTTTTCATGCAGATTATGATTAGTTTTAATACCATCTACAAAAAACTCATCCAGTGCGCTCAACATTCTTTTGATACATGATTCTCTGGTATTAGCAGTGGTGATGATCTTTGCAAGCAGTGAATCATAATGTGGTGGAACAACATAACCCGAGTAAATATGAGAATCAAACCTCACTCCAAAGCCACCCGGTGGGTGCATTTTTAAAATTTTGCCAGGGCATGGCACAAAAGTTTTAGGATCTTCAGCATTAATCCTGCACTCCATGGCATGGCCACGAAAATGAATATCATCTTGCTTTAATGTGAGCTTGATTCCAAGAGCAATTTTAAGTTGAGCTTTTACAAGATCAAAGCCTGTGATCATCTCAGATACAGGGTGCTCAACCTGAATCCTAGTATTCATTTCAATGAAATAAAATTGTCCAGCCTCATAAAGAAATTCTATGGTACCCACACCCTCATATTTAATATCTTCACAAAGTTTAATGCATGCCTTCAAAGTTAACCCTAGTGAGTCTTGGTCGAGATTGATTGCTGGTGCTTCTTCAATGATTTTCTGATGCCTTCTTTGCATACTGCAGTCTCTTGTGCCCAGATGAATTGCATTTCCTTTGCCATCACCAACAATTTGAACCTCAACATGTCTAGGGTTTGGAATAAATTTTTCGAAGTACACAGTGTCATTACCAAAGGCATTTTTAGCCTCTTGTTGTGTAAGTTGCATAGAAGAAATTAATTCCTCTTCGCATGTCACCGCCCTCATCCCTCTACCGCCGCCGCCGGCAGACGATTTGATCATCAAAGGATAGCCAACACTTAAAGCAATTTTTTTTATTTCACTCTCATCTTTGGGAAAAGCTTCCTTGTAGCCAGGAACAATTGGTATATTTGATTTTTCAGCCAAGCCCTTGGCAGTAATCTTATCTCCCATCTGCCTAATGGTGGAGGAGGTTGGACCAATAAATTTAAAGCCACTTGCTTCACATCGCTCTGCAAAGTCAGGATCCTCTGCTAAAAAGCCATATCCCGGATAGATGGCGTCAGCTTGAGTAACCTCTGCAGCCGAAAGAATTGCTGGGATATTTAGATAGCTTTCTAGAGGGCTTGCAGGACCAATACAAACAGTTTCATCGGCGAGTCGCAGATGCTTTAGCTCGCGATCACCTGTCGAATATACGGCTACTGTTTTGAGATCTAATTCCTTGCATGCTCTTAGAGCTCGCAATGCAATTTCTCCTCGATTGGCAATGAGAACTTTTTGTGACATTACTCGACAACAATGAGTGATTGTCCAAATTCAACTGGACCGCCATCTTTAATATTAATGCTTATGACTTTGCCTGCAAACTGAGATTTAATTTCATTCATCATCTTCATGGCTTCAACAATACACACCACATCTCCAATGTTTATCTGAGAGCCAACCTCAATAAATGCAGGCTTATCTGGCGCTGGCTTTCGGTAAAAAGTTCCCACGATAGGAGAGTCAATGGATGACCCGATAGATTGAAGTTCAGGTTCTGCATGCGAGTCTTCCACAGAAGATTTTAACGGAATATATTCAACTTTTGGTTGAGAGATAGGCTTTTCATGGCCTCGAACTATTTTTACAGACTCCTCACCTTCTTTTACTTCTATTTCGCGCAAATCAGATTCTTGCAACATCTCAATAAGTTTTTTAATCTTTCTAATATCCATTAGCTTTCACCTTTGTTATTAATAATATGATTGATAGCTAATTCATAGCCTTGAGTCCCAAAGCCGCAAATCACGCCCTGAGCAATATCCGAAAAGTATGATTTATGACGAAACTCTTCTCTAGAAAAAATATTAGAAATATGAATTTCATAAAATGGAATGCCTACACCCAGAAGAGCATCTCTAATTGCAATGCTTGTGTGGGTCAATGCACCAGGATTAATAATAATTACATCGGTCACATCCATCTCAGATTGAATTTTAGATACAATTTCATGCTCTGCATTGCTTTGAAATGATTCCAGGGTAACACCAGCATCAAAGCTTAACTTCTCAAGCCTGCTGTTGACGTCTTCTAGCGTTAAGGACCCATAGACATTGGGCTCTCTTACGCCAAGTAGGTTAAGATTAGGGCCATTTATAACAAGAATTTTCATTGGAGTGATTTTATATACTTTTTTCTAGATTTTAAACGATTTTAAAGTATTTTTTTTATTTTAGGGTAGCAATACAAGCCTTCAGCGCAGCCTTGATAGCTTACAGTTATCATACCATTGTTGAAATTATCTAGCGATTCAGCACTCTCGATAGTTATAAGATTTAACAGAACAACAGAGTCTCCAAAAAACTCATCATATAGCTCGGATTCATCTTTGTTTATAAAATTAAAGGGGATGAGCTGATTGTCACTTTGAATAGAGATGGATTCTTTGTAAATATAATAGCCAGGAGCAATGTTCCAAGTGACCATAATTTTCTTGTCATCCACCAACCCAGTAAAGACAAAAGCTTGCTCTGCATCTAAAATTTCAGGAGATTCAAAGCTAAAATTTGCAGAAATGATGCATGGAAATAGCAGTGATAGGTATAATAAATATCTTAAATACATAATGGTAGTATAAAAGATATGCCGAGCAAGAGTCCTAAAATTTACATTACCTTTGTGAGGTAGGCTCTAAAAAATGCAAAATCTTTTTCTAAAAATATTTTTCGCAACCCCTCTTTGGCTACTAAAGCTAATTACCCGCAAAAAACAAACTCTAATAAGAGGTCAGATTTTAGACTACCAAACACAAATTTTTTTAAGTCTTCAGGATATCGACATTGAACTGAGTGATGATGATGATGTTGTTGCTTTGAGAAGAGAGATCAGTCAATCCCATGGAGGACTGCCATTAAATGCAAAACCGTCATGCAACGTTACCACCAAAGATCATGAACTTTTTCGCACGGAAGCAAAACTCATGCTTCGAGAATACGTACCAGATAGCATAATCTATGATACTTCCGTACTCTATTTTCATGGTGGCGGATATGTTCTTGGGAGTATTGATGGACATGATGCATGGTTAAAATTTCTAGCATCCAATATGCAAGCCAGAGTTTTTTCACTCGAATATAGCCTTGCTCCAGAAAAAAAATATCCAGTAGCATTGGAAGATTCAGAGTTTTCTTTAGAGTGGATAGCAGAATATCTCAAAGCTCCTATCTCAAATATCAGTTTGTGCGGAGACAGTGCTGGTGCGCACCTAGCCGCATCGCTTTCAGCCCATAGGTCAATCAATCAATCTGAACTGCCTAAATCACAATTTCTTATTTACCCCATGACAGATCCATCCTGTGAATCCAAGTCCCAAAGTGATTTTAGTAAAGGATATTTTCTAACACGCAAAAACATGAAATGGTTTTGGAAGCAGTTCACAGGCTCTTCTTACGACATCGACGATCCCCGTTTTAATCTATTGGTAACTCCACCCACACCAATGCCCCACACAATGATCGTGACCGCGGGATTTGATCCTCTGTCTGATGAGGCAGAAGTCTATGCTCGAACTCTTTTTAACGCTGGTGTGGAGGTCAATCAGATCCATTACCCGCATTTGATTCACGGCTTTGTTAATATGACGGCTTTAAGGGCAGCAGAAAAGGCCGCATTAGATTTAATTAATAGCTACAAAGCGAGTTTTGAAACATGAGTCCACTATTAGAGATTTCTAATCTATCCATTAATTTTAAAGTTAGAAAAAATTCTTTTGCTGCTGTTAAGAAGCTGAATTTAGTCATAGAAGAAAATCAAATTGCTGGCTTGGTGGGTGAGTCTGGATCAGGAAAGTCAGTAACTGCAATGTCTATCATGCGATTGTTACCTGAGCCAAAAGCAGCTTACAGCAGTGATTCTTCAATCTTATTTGAGGGTGAGGAGGTTCTGCAAGCAAGTCCAAAACGGCTAAGAAGACTTAGGGGAAATCAAATCTCTATGATCTTTCAAGAGCCTATGACCTCTTTGAATCCTTTTCATAGAGTTGGCGATCAAATTATAGAATCTATTTTGCTCCATAAAGCTCAATCGAAGATAGAGGCAACAAAGGAAGCAAAAAATCTTATGGAATTGGTTGAGATTGGAGATGTAGATCGTCGCTTTGCCTGCTATCCCCATGAGCTATCTGGCGGTCAGCGCCAAAGAATTATGATTGCTATGGCGTTGGCCAATAAACCAAAACTTTTGATTGCAGACGAACCAACAACGGCATTAGATGTAACCATTCAGGCTCAAATTCTTGATCTGATGTCCAGGCTTAAAAAAGAGGTTGGGATGTCGATCTTATTTATTACTCATGATTTGGGGCTCATTGAAAAATTTTCTGATACCATCACAGTGATGCAAACTGGTGAGGTTGTCGAGCAGGGGAAGACCGCTGATGTGTTTGCAAATCCCTCGCATGAATACACCAAAAAACTCATCAATTCTGAGCCTTCGATGAAAGCAAAAACTGTTGCATCTTCTGTGTCGCTGATTGAAGTAGAAAATCTTAATATCTACTACCCTTTACCAAAAAAAATGTTCAAACCAAGACAGCGTTTTCATGCTGTCAAAGATGTTAGTTTTTCTATCCCAAAAAACTCTACTATTGGCCTGGTTGGAGAATCTGGTTCAGGGAAGTCGACTCTCGGTAGAGCTTTGGCTGGATTGATGACTTATGAAGGATCGGTCTCCTACCTTGGAAAAACCCTAAGTGAATTGAATGCAGCTGACTCCAAAGCTCTAAAAAAAGATATTCAAATTGTTTTTCAAGACCCTTATGGCTCTCTTTCACCCAGAATGACAATTGGAGAGATAGTTGGGGAGGGCCTTGATGTGCATTTTCAGTTAAGCAAAATAGCAAAAGATGAGCGCATTGCTGATTGCCTGAATGCTGTAGATATTAATCCAGATCATCGATTCAAGTATCCTCATGAATTCTCAGGTGGCCAAAGGCAAAGAATTGCTATCGCCAGATCTTTGATTTTAAATCCCGCTTTCATGGTTCTTGACGAGCCAACCTCAGCCCTTGATAGATCTATTCAAATACAAGTCATTGAGCTTTTGAAGGATCTTCAGAAAAAATTTGAACTCACGTATTTATTTATTAGTCATGATTTAAAGGTGGTTCGATCCATGTCAGACTATATTTTTGTAATGCAAGATGGGGTGATTATTGAATCAGGGCCTGCAGCAAATGTTTTCACAAACCCGCAAGAGGACTATACTGACAAGCTTCTTAATGCAGCATTGAAATATTCAACCGTTTAAATTATGTCTAATCGAAAGTATTCCAAAGATTTAGTAGATGGCCCTCATCAGGCAGCTTCTCGCTCGATGCTTAGAGGTGTAGGTTTTGAGACAGAGGACTTTTCTAAGCCCTTGGTTGGAATAGCCTCAACATGGTCGAAAGTTACCCCATGCAATATGCATATCAATGAATTGGCCAGCGCCGTAGAGACCTCCATTGATGCAACGGGCTGCAAGGGAGTACTTTTTAATACCATTACTGTATCTGATGGGATTTCTATGGGCACACAGGGGATGAAATATTCATTGGTCTCTAGGGAAGTCATTGCAGACTCGATTGAAACGGTTGTTGCCTGTCTTGGGTACGATGGCGTGGTCGCAATTGGTGGATGTGATAAAAACATGCCAGGCGCTTTGATTGCACTTGGCAGACTGAATAGACCATCTATATTTATTTATGGTGGATCAATTCAACCTAGCCCAATCAATACAGACTATGTAACGGTTTGTGAAAAAGTAGGAGAATATGCAAAAGGTTCAATTTCAGAAGAAGAATTAATTGCAGTAGAAAAAATTTCTGTCAAGGGCCCCGGTTCATGTGGCGGAATGTATACAGCAAACACTATGGCATCTGCGATCGAAGCTTTAGGCATGAGCTTGCCCGGAAGCAGCAGCCAAGATGCTATTTCATTAGCTAAAAAATTAGATTGTGAGAATTCCGGGAGTGCAATCAAGCATTTGCTCGACTTGGACTTAAAGCCAAGAGATATTATGACCAAGCATGCATTTGAAAATGCGATTGCAGTTATTATTGCGCTTGGAGGATCTACCAATGCTGTTTTGCACATGCTTGCCATGGCTCATTCAGTTGAGGTAGATTTAGATTTGAACGATTTCACTAGAGTGGGAAAAAATATTCCTGTTCTTGCTGACATCAAGCCATTTGGTACCCATTTTATGTCTGAGCTAAATGCTATTGGCGGAATTGCACCTATGATGAAATCGATGCTTGATAGCAATCTCCTCCATGGAGACTGCCTCACTGTGACTGGCAATACATTAGAAGAAAATCTTAAGGACGTAGAACCATATCCCTCAAGTCAAAAAATTATTTTGCCCACCTCTAACCCAATTAAAAAATCCAGTCATCTCAGAATACTTTTTGGTAATTTGGCGCCCGATGGGGCTGTAGCAAAAATTACAGGCAAGGAAGGGACTCTCTTCACTGGAAAAGCTAAAGTATTTAACTCAGAGGAGGAGGGAGTGGAAGCCATCCTTTCAGAGAAAATTCAACCAGGAGATGTAGTGGTTATTAGGTATGAGGGCCCTCAAGGAGGACCAGGCATGCGTGAAATGCTTAAACCCACCTCTGCCATAATGGGTCAGGGTTTGGGTGACAGCGTTGCTTTTATAACTGATGGACGATTCTCCGGAGGCACACATGGTTTTGTTGTCGGGCACATTAGCCCTGAGGCTGAACTGGGTGGACCAATAGCACTTATTGAAAATGGTGATGAAATCACCATTGATGCAGAGCAAGATGTGTTGAGTCTTAATATATCGGAAGAAGACATGCAGGCCAGAAAATCTGCTTGGATCAATCCAAACATAACTCCTAAAAATGGCGTTCTGGCTAAATATAAAAAAACTGTACAGTCTGCATCCCTTGGAGCAATAACGGATTAAATATGAGCAATAGAATATTTCCAGATACTAGGCTAAGACGAACTCGATCAAAAGCTTTTCTTAGAGACTTAGTTGCAGAGAGTCATCTTTGTACCGATGACTTAATACAACCAATTTTTATTGCCGAACAAAGTGAGGCGCAGATAGAGATACCATCTATGCCAAGTATTTTTAGGCATAATCTGGATTCTCTTTATCGCGAAGTTGAAGAGTTGTTAGGGCTGGGCATCAAAGCGGTGGCAATTTTCCCATCCATTGATCCAGCTAAAAAAAATGCCGATGGCTCAGAAGCCTTGAAGGATAACAATATTGTTTGTGAGGCATTAAAAGGCATATCTTCAAGATTTCCTGAAGTCATTAAAATTGCCGATGTTGCACTTGATCCATACACCGACCACGGACACGATGGATTGCTGGTTGGGGACATAATTGATAATGATTCCACTCTTTCTGTATTGGCAATGCAGGCTTTAACCTTGGTGAATGCGGGGGCTGAAATTGTTGCTCCTTCAGACATGATGGATGGACGTGTGAAAGCTATTCGAGAGATTTTAGAGGCGAATAATTTTAAAGATACAATTATTCTGTCTTATGCTGCGAAATATGCATCAAGTTTCTATGGCCCATTCCGGGATGCTGTTGGCTCTTCTAAAACTTTGGGCAAAGGATCAAAAAAAACATATCAAATGAATTTTGCCAATATCAATGAAGCTATCCATGAGGTTGAGATGGATATTCAAGAAGGTGCCGACATCGTTATGGTTAAACCAGGTACAGCTTACCTAGATGTGGTTCATGCCATCAAAGCAAAATTTCAGATTCCCACTTTTGTCTATCAGGTTAGTGGGGAATACTCCATGTTGCAGTTGAGCATTGAAAAGGGGTGGTTAGACAAAAATGTTATGTTAGAATCTTTGATGTGCTGTAAGAGAGCTGGTGCCGATGCCATCCTTACCTACGCAGCAAAACAAATAGCATCGGAGTTAAATACATGAGCGATAACGTTATAGAAATTACATCTGAGAACTTCGAACAAGAGGTGCTTCAATCAGAACTTCCTGTTCTTGTAGATTTTTGGGCTGAATGGTGTGGTCCTTGCAAACAACTTGCACCAACGGTCAATGAGGTTGCTGGTGATTTCGCTGGCGCTTTAAAAGTATGCAAAATGGATGTTGATTCCAGTCAAGAGACAGCGGTTCAGTTCGGAGTGCGCTCAATCCCAACGCTAATAATTTTTAAAAATGGTGAAGTGGCTGGAACTCAAATAGGCGCCATTAGCAAACAGCAGCTGGAGGATTTTATTAAATCAGAAGTGTAAAACTTTGCATCTTTAGGGAAAACGCACTATGATTTTCCTTTCTTAGCCTTCGGGCTACCAATCAAACCTTTCAAAAAATCTTTTTAACAACTCTTTCCAAAAATATATCCAGGCATCTAATATGAATCTAACTGAAATGAAAATCAAACCAATCAATGAATTGGTTGAAGTAGCAGAAGGCTTAGGCCTTGAGGATGTTGGTAGGCTTAAAAAGCAAGAAATCATTTTTAGAATTTTTAAGCAACAAGCAAAAGAAGGTGTGGATATTTATGGTGGAGGTGTTCTTGAAATTTTAAATGATGGATTTGGATTTCTTAGATCACCAGAAGGTTCCTACTGCGCAGGCCCAGATGATATTTATGTCTCTCCTGCACAAGTCAGAAAATTTAGCTTAAGAAAAGGCGACGAAGTTAATGGAAAGATTCGTCCACCGAAAGATGGTGAAAGATACTTTGCCTTAGTTTTTGTAGATACCATTAACACTGAAGCGCCAGAAAAAGCAAAGAACAAAATTCTATTTGAAAATCTTACTCCTTTATTTCCAACTTCTAGACTGACCCTTGAGCAGGGCAGTGGCTCAGCTGAAGATCTATCTTCTCGAATTATTGATTTAATGTCACCAATTGGGAAAGGTCAAAGAGGCTTAATAGTTTCACCACCAAAAGCAGGTAAAACTTTAATGCTTCAAAGCATCGCTCACTCTATTACTCAAAATAATCCTGAGGTTGAATTGATAGTACTTTTAATTGATGAGAGGCCAGAAGAAGTAACGGAAATGTCGAGAACTGTTCGAGGCGAAGTGGTTGCCAGTACTTTTGATGAGCCACCTTCACGTCATGTTCAGGTAGCCGATATGGTTATTGAAAAGGCAAAACGCTTGGTTGAGCATAAAAAAGATGTCGTCATTCTCTTGGATTCGATCACAAGATTGGGTAGGGCCTATAACTCTGTTCAACCAGCTTCAGGAAGAATTCTTTCTGGTGGTGTTGATGCAAATGCTCTAGAGAGACCTAAAAGATTTTTTGGAGCTGCGCGTAATTTAGAAGAAGGAGGCAGTCTTACAATTATTGCAACAGCACTGGTTGACACTGGATCCAAGATGGATGAAGTCATCTATGAGGAATTCAAAGGAACTGGTAACATGGAAATTCATTTAGAGCGAAAAATTGCAGAAAAACGTATCTATCCAGCGATTAACATCAGACGCTCAGGCACAAGAAGAGAGGATCTATTAACAACTCCTGAAGAGCTTCAGCGCATGCACATCCTTAGAAAAGTGACTGACGACATGGAAGATCTCAAAGCTATTGAGTTCTTGATTGAGCGCCTGAAGTCTACCAAAACAAATGATGAATTCTTTAGTGCCATGAAAACTGGCGGCGGTGGCAAGAAAAAGTAAAAAGATACTAGGTTAGTTTTAGTGCTGCCTCCAGCATTGATTCGTCATAAGGGGAGCTTGAAACTAAATATTTTTCAATTCCATTATTCTGGGCATACTCACTGATTCTTTCAGACGCAAATACCCATTTCCAATCATTTAACTCAACTTTAGTTTTTGTCCCTGAGAGGACCTGAAGACTTTGAAGTGAATAAATAAGAATGATGTCATCTTTTTTTGGATTAAAGTCCATCACCTCTTCTTGTGAAATATCTAAAGACTCATACACAGAAATGAGGTCTAGTTGAATATCTAAATAGTCATTTAATTGAGGAGTTTGAGCCCCACCAAGGATTAAACATTTTTGATAACCCTCAGCCTTAATAAGTTCGGCAAGGCTGGCTGAGTTAGCCTTAGCAGGTACTCGACATTGAATCTCATGATACCCAAGTTCACGCCTAGTTGATTCTCCAATAGCCAACACTGGACATATCTGATCTACAGTTTCGCTATGTGTTATGTGCATGAGACCATAATGGACAGCAGATTGGCTGGTAAAAATAAGAGCATCAAACTTGCTAAGCTCTTGGAGTAATTCACTGTCTTTGCTATTAATTGAAACACTTGTGATCTTAGTTAAAGGCAAATGCACAAACTCTAGTCCCTCTGCTTGAAGGAGAGCGTTTGTCTTTTCTCCCAAGGACATTGGTCTGGTATTTACAATCATTTATTTTTGTATCAATTCTTTAGCGCCACTTTCAATCAGATAATTCTTTATTCTCAACATTGCAGAATTTTGTTCACTCTTATCAAAGATCTCTGCATGATTGATGGTGGTTACTCCTTCTTGATCAGAAACCCTAACTTGAATGGTTATTGCATTTTGATTCATTTCACAAAAAACAGAAATGGGCGACAGGCATCCACCATCTAGACAAGCGACGACCTCTCTTTCTAGCAATGTCGCCAAGTGTGTCTCCTCGTGATTAATCAAAGAAAGAATTCTTTTTAAGTCTCTGCTCATTGAGGCAGCGTGAGTTTGAATGCCGATGGCCCCTTGGGCTGCAGCAGGCAGCATTTCCTTATGATTGAAATAATATGTGTTTGGATGTTGAATTTGAAGCCTGTTCAATGCTGCTTTTGCCATCACTAAACCATCAAGCTCGCCATTGATAATTTTTTTGATTCGAGTCTGGATGTTGCCTCTAATAGGGATGATTTCTAGACCTTCAATTAAGCCCATGAGCTGAGCTTTTCGCCTGGGTCCGGAGGTTCCTATTTTAGAGCCTTCTCCAAGATCCTTAAAGCAGATCTCGTCTTTCAAAAGCATCACATCGGATGCATTCTCTCTTTGCATGGTGGCAACTATTAAAAAATCATTGCTCATAATCGCCGGTACATCCTTAAGGCTGTGAACGGCCATATCTGTCTCACCCGCAATCATTGATTGTTCTAATTTTTCAACGAATAGTCCCTTGCCTCCAATCAAATGTAGCGGCGCTTGATTCAAATCACCCTCAGATTCAATTTTTACTATCTCACATCTTGCAGCAGGCTCGGCTTTAACGATCGCATCAATTACTTGATTCGTTTGCAAGAGAGCCAATGGCGAAGTTCTTGATCCAATCCTAATTTTCATTGCAATATCATGATCCTAACGTCACCAATTTCTTTATCTTTTAATATTTCATGGGCAGAGCTTGGCTCAAACTCTGTTCGCTTATTCATTTCTAGATAGATTTTTCCACCCTCATTGAGAAGTGCACTGGATTTGATGGTACGAAGTAGCCCATCATATTTGATTTTATCAAAAGGAGGATCTAGAAAAATAAAATCAAAGGTCCGTTTGTTTGTAAGAATCCATTTCATTGAATCACTGCAAGCTAGCTCAGCCTGCTCGTTGTAATCTAAAAGAGCTATATTTTTCATGATATTTTTGAATAAGTTTTTGTCTCGCTCAACAAAAGTAACATGCTGAGCTCCTCTTGATAGAGCCTCTAGACCTAACCCTCCCGTTCCTGCAAATAAATCAAGGCAGGTCTTATTCTGTATTTCAAACTGAAGCCAGCTAAAAAGAGTCTCTTTGGTGCGATCTGAGGTCGGACGCAAGTCTGCAGAAGCTTTAAAAACTATGCGATAGCTCTTGTTTCTGCCTCCAATTATTCTTATGCTTGATGTATTCAATTTAACGGTTTTCCATAGAGTATAAATTATAACGCTTATGCAAAAAGAAGAATTCTTAATGGCCATGAGATATTTGGCCGCCTCGGTGAGCGTATTTTCAGCAAAGGATGATAATGGTAAATCTTATGCAATGACAGCATCTTCAGTTACCTCCTTAACTGTTAATCCGCCAGCTCTTTTGATTTGCGTTAATCAAAGTGCAGGCATCCACTCTGCCTTAAGAGTAGGAAGCGATGTGTGCATTAATATTTTGAGCAATGAGCAACAAGAGATTTCTAACTTGTGTAGCTCAACAGACTCAGAAACTGATAGATTTGCAAATGAGTTTTGGAATCAGGAGGCTGTACCCTTTTTGAAAGATGCTCAAGCCAGTATCTTCTGCAGCATTGATCAGTTGATTCCATATCACTCTCACACTATTGTTATTGCCCAAGCCACCAGCGTCACGAATGCTAGTACCTTTAATACACTCATGTATGCAGATGGAAGGTACCTAGGTTAAATGCGCATTAAATATATCTTTTTATTTTTACTTACAATGCCTTTGTATGCGCTTGAAAGGAGTGCAGGCTCCCAAGAAGCAGAGCTTTATTTTATTAGCCCTTTGAATGGAGACGTCGTCTCAAAAAACGCTAGAGTCAATTTTGGGTTGAAAGCTTTTGGCATTGCGCCTGCTGGCGTAGATTTTAATCAAACGGGTCACCATCATCTGATTGTGGATACAGAACTGCCCCCGCTAGGCCAGCCCATTCCATCTGACATGAACCACATTCATTTTGGCAAAGGGCAGACTGAAGTAATGCTTAATTTGGCTTCGGGAACTCACACATTGCAATTGCTGCTCGGTGATTATCGTCATATCCCTCACAACCCGCCAATTTTTTCTAAAAAAATTAGAATTCATGTAATAGCTAAGTAAAAATAATTACTTACTTTTACTTAGCTATTAATTATTGCTTGATTTACCCATTCATAATAACTTAAAGAGGCATAACTACTTTTAGGAGCTTCTATGGCATCAGGAAACATAAATTTAAAACACCCAACATTTACAGTCATTAAGTCATGTCCAGTTGGATTTTCATTCACAACATTATTTTTTGGAGGCTTCCCAGCCTTATTTAGAGGTGATATTAAATGGGGCGCTATCCAGATTCTCCTGCAAATGCTTACATTAGGATTGAGTGCCGTTGTCTTTAGTTTTATGTACAACAAACTTTATATCGGCAGCCTCCTTGATGAAGGATATACATCTGACGATTCTGAAAATATTCTTAGCATGCATGAGGGAGCGATTGGTAGAAAGATTCCGAGAACCGGAGCTGTATAGATTTTTTAGTTAAGTGAAAGTCTCAGAAATTTTCTGAGATCTTTTTTCACTGTTCTCAATGCTGGGCCTGCACCCCATTCGCTTTCAGCTATATCTTTATTTCGCAAGAGACTAACCAATCCATGAAGCGTTGCCCAATGCTTAATGCTCATCATCTCAAGCTCTGT
>ENA-OSJC01000432-OSJC01000432.1-marine-metagenome-genome-assembly--contig:-NODE-432-length-41289-cov-6.269460_pt1 | contig 41289 bp, 36 predicted proteins | sample MGYA00237885_ERZ534234 | MGnify/ENA primary metagenome ERZ534234 (study PRJEB26413, sample SAMN06343907) | marine metagenome | isolation source: coastal waters | place: Atlantic Ocean: West Antarctic... | reverse complement strand
TGCACCTGAAACAGGTATCGGAGAAAACCGGCTGCACGATTCTTGGTAAAGCGGAATTCCTCAACCCGGGTGGCTCGGTTAAAGATCGTACCGCCTTGGGCATCATTCGTGCCGCGCAAGCCTCCGGTGAGCTCCAACCCGGCGGGCGTATCGTAGAGGGCACCGCGGGCAATACCGGTATTGGCCTCACCCTGCTCGCAAATGCTATGGGCTACACCAGTACCGTGGTAATGCCCCTCACTCAGAGCAAAGAGAAAATCGACACCCTGGAATTACTAGGGGCAGACCTGCGCCTGGTTGGCGCGACGTCTTATTCCGATCCTAACCACTACACACACACGGCAGAAAAACTGGCGAACAAGTTTGCTCAGCGTGAAGAGCACGGTGCCATCTGGGCACGTCAGTTCGACAATCTTGCGAACATGGATATTCACTGCCGCACAACCGGGGAGGAAATCTGGGCGCAAACGGAAGGAAAAGTAGACGGCTTCATTTGTGCGGCAGGCACCGGGGGCACTATTGCTGGCGTGTCCACCGCGCTCAAAGCACACAACCCCGATGTCGCTATTGGGCTGGCCGACCCCGCTGGCGCTGCTTTGTATGAATACGTTCGCAGCGGCGAATTGAACGCCAGCGAAGGCAGCTCCATCATGGAAGGCATAGGCATCAATCACATCACCGATAATTTTGCCCATGCGCAGGTCGATGTCGCTTTTAGAATAAGCGACGAAGAAGCGCTGCCGTATATTTTCGATCTACTAAAGCACGAGGGCCTGTGCCTCGGTGGCTCTGCGGGCATCAACATTGCTGGAGCCGTTCGACTCGCAGAACACCTCGGCCCCGGACATACGATTGTCACCATCCTGTGTGATTACGGCAATCGTTATCAAAGTAAGCTTTTTAACCCTGTATATCTTGAGAACAAAGGCCTACCCATTCCTGAATGGCTTGTTATCTGACTCATTTAACCTCTCGTAAATAAGGATTACCCATGAAGATCGGCATTATCTGTGGCAGTCATCGCTCACACTCCCAGAGCGGAAAAGTCGCGCGCTATATTGAAAACGCACTATTAACGCAGGGCCTCTGCGATGCCACCTGGCTCTATGATCTGGGCAACAACCCACTGCCTCTGTGGGACGAAAGTATCTGGGAAGGTGATGAGCAATGGCAACAAATACTCACGCCCTTAAGCGAGCAGCTTAAATCCTGCGACGGTTTAGTGGTGGTGTGTCCTGAGTGGCACGGGATGGCACCGGCGGGATTAAAAAACTTTTTCCTAATGTGGACCGCAGGCGGAGAGCTGGCGCACAAGCCCGCCCTAATTGTCACCGTATCAACCGCAGACGGCGGTTCTTTCCCAGTAGCGGAGCTGCGGATGAGCAGCTACAAAAATAGCCGCATCTGCTACCTGCCGGAGCATTTGATCATTCGCAACGTCGATACGGTCTTTAACGAAGACCCCGCGCAAAACAAACCTGACGCCCAGGAATATTTCGATGACCGCTTGGCCTATTGTCTTGCGATGTTAAGAGAATATGCGCTCGCCTTCAGACAAATCCGGGCGAGCGGCAAGGCCTCACTGGAGACCTATACTAGCGGGATGTAAGCGTTCCAGGGCGCCGCACGCTCGCTATCGCTGGATTGCCTATGAGCGGGAAGTCGTTGCGTCAGGCCGCTAGTTGCTCGCGATAGCGATGCGCTCTTGCTCAACCAAGAAATCGACAACCTTCAACATGTCTGCCTGGCTGCCCGCCTTGCGGGTGCTAACATGGTATTTGCCGTTCACCATTAGGGCTGGCGTTCCCGCTATCTGGGCAGACTTGGCAATCGCGATGCCCTGACGAACCTGACTGCTCACGCCAAAAGAGTTAAATGCTTTATTGAAGTCGTCCTCTGACACCCCATTAGCCACGAACAAAGCCGCAATGTCAGCCTGCGATGCCAGCGGATTGTTGTCAACATTCATTGCCTGAAAAATCACCGAGTTCATTGTGTCTAACACGCCCAGTGTGTCGGCCGCATAATAGGCCTTGGCATGAAGCTCCATTTTTTCCGCCCATACCGCGGGGATTCCGCGAAAGCTGACATCATCGGGCTGAATTTTTTTCCACTGCTCCAGCATCGGTTCAAAGGTGTAACAGTGACCACAGCCGTACCAGAAAAATTCGGTCACTTCGATATTATCGGCATCAATGCCACGCACTGGGGGTGTAATGAGGTCATAGTCGACCCCCGCCACATAGGTTCCCGTGACATCCTCGGCCACGGCATAAGACAGCCCCACGACCAACAAAGACAAACTCAGCAGCACACTTTTAATCATCATTCTCTCCACAATAAATAGTCCTTTCAATAAGACAACAAAATCGAGCAATTGTTCTATCGCCGGTGAAAAGGAGGCGTTGCTGCCGCCTTTTTATTCCGCTTTTCGCTACTTCAGGCCGGCGATGTAACTGGACACCGCCTCAATATCATTGTCGCTGAGGCGAGAAGCGTTGGTGCGCATAATTTTTGCCTCTCCGTCGTTAGTGCGGCCCTCTGGATCTTCATATCCCTTGCGGTAAGCGCGCAGTTGATCGGCGATATATTGCGCATGCTGGCCTGCCAGCGCCGGAAAGCCGGCGGGGGCATTGCCCTTACCGGTAGGAGAATGGCAGGCGATACAGGCGGCCACATTCCGGTCTGCGACACCGCTACGGTAAATTTGTGCGCCCAGCTCTAGGAGCTCCGGGTTGGTCTGTCCGCCCGTAGACGTTTGCGAAGAATAGTAGGCCGCAATATCAGCCAAATCTTGTTCTGTCATGCCATCGAGCAGCCCCGCCATGGAGGCCACCTTGCGCACATCATCTTGAATGTTATTCAATTGCTTTAGGAGGTATTTCTCACCTTGTCCCGCCAGCTTAGGAAACGGCGCCATACTATTGCCGTCCGCGCCATGACACGCACCGCAGACAGCCGTGTTACTTTTACCCGCAGCCGCATCACCGACCGGGTTAGCGTTGGCCGCAAAGCCGCTTGATGCCCAGCCCAGTGTCAGGCCGAGCAGAATTAATACTCTTTTCATGTCAATTCCAGATTGAACGTGGATAGATGCGCACTTAGTCAGCAGGAGCCGCCATGTACTCGATCATCGCAGTGTATTCTTCATCAGTGCAGTCGCCGCACAGACCTGTCGGAGGCATGGCACCTAGGCCGTTTCTCACTGACAGGATCAATGCAGGCATCCCTTTTGCCAGACGAGGCTGCCAGGCGGCGACGTCGTGCGTCTTAGGCGCACCGGCGGCACCACTTGAGTGGCACGCAAAACAGGACGCTTGGTACTTCGCTGGCGCCAGGCCCGCAACGGCGCCGACACTAGAGCACATCAAAACAGCGGCAAAAAGCTTTTTCATTCAAAAACCTCTACTTGACCAGAAAACCGATGGCCCGCACACGCATTTCATAACAAGCTAAAAAACCTGTGGCATTATATACGAGATACACACACCAAAAAAGGCAATCCCTTACAATGATAGAACCTGAGCACGTCCTAGCCCCCACAGCGCCCAAATACCGCGGTGCACAATTTCTCACCAGTGCAGCAAAACTGTCTCAGTGTCCGCCCGACCTCGGCTGGGAAGTGGCCTTTGCTGGCCGCTCTAATGCCGGAAAATCTAGTGCAATCAACAGCTTAACAGACAACAAAAAGCTCGCAAAGACCTCCAAAACACCGGGGCGCACCCAACTGATCAACTTCTTCGAGCTATCGGACAATCAGCGCCTGGTCGACCTCCCCGGCTATGGATTTGCAAAGGTTCCGATCGCTGTAAAGCGAGAATGGACCAAACAGCTGGAAAATTATCTGCAAAACCGCCAGTGCCTGCGTGGTCTTATCCTCCTTATGGATAGTCGTCACCCCCTGCAGCCCTTCGACCATCAAATGCTTAACTGGGCGCTGCAGGCGTCCATGCCGGTGCATGTCCTGCTGACCAAGGCGGACAAGCTAAGTCGGGGTGCTGCTGGGACCGTCTTACTGCAGGTTCGTGATGCGCTAAAACTCTTTGGCGAGCTGACCAGCGTACAGTTGTTTTCCGCCTTGAAGCACGATGGTCACAAAGAGCTGACCGCGGTGCTGGATGCCTGGATGACGGAGCTGCAGGAAGAGGACCCTGGTGAACGCGGGTAGCGCGCTAGTGAGCCTCGTCCCAGTTATTTCCTACTCCGGCCTCGACTAATAGCGGAATCGCCAGCTCAGCAGCCTCGGACATAAGACGGCATACCTGTTCTCGAACCGGATCCACTTCATCTGCTGCCACTTCGAACACAAGCTCATCGTGCACCTGCATAATCATGCGGGCGTCGGCCTTGCCCTGCTGCAGCCAGTCATCCACCGCTAGCATAGCCCGCTTGATAATGTCTGCCGCGGTGCCCTGCATGGGCGCATTGATCGCGGTGCGCTCCGCAGCCTGCACCCGCATCTTGTTGCGGGCGTTAATTTCCGGCAAATACAGGCGTCGCCCGAACAGCGTTTCTACATAGCCCTGCTCTTTCGCCAAGGCTCGAGTGCGGTCCATGTAATCGGCCACGCCCGGATAGCGCTCAAAGTAGCGCTCGATGTACTGCTGGGCCTCATGCCGGCCCAGATGCAACTGCTTGGCTAACCCGAACGCAGACATGCCGTAGATGAGGCCAAAATTGATCGCTTTGGCCTTGCGGCGCTGCTCGGTCGTCACCGCCTCAAGCGCGACTTCAAAGACTTCAGAGGCGGTGGCGGTATGCACATCTCGCCCTTCATTAAAGGCCTTGAGCAGCCCTGCGTCCGACGACAAATGGGCCATAATGCGCAGCTCGATCTGCGAGTAATCTGCCGCAAGAATCTGGTAACCGGCAGGGGCAATAAAGGCCTGGCGAATGCGCCTGCCCTCCTCCGTGCGGATCGGTATGTTCTGCAAATTAGGGTCTGAAGACGACAGTCGACCGGTCGCGGTCACCGCTTGGTGGTAGGACGTGTGTATTCTCCCCGTGGCGGGATTCACCATCTGTGGAAGCTTATCGGTGTAGGTGGATTTAAGCTTGCTCAGGCTGCGATGCTCCAGCAACACCTTGGGTAACGGATAATCAAGCGCCAGCTCCGCCAACACCTGTTCGGCGGTAGAAGGCGCCCCTTTTGGGGTTTTTTTGATGGCCGGCAACTGTAACTTTTCAAACAAAATATGCCCCAGCTGCTTGGGCGAACTCAGGTTAAATGCTTCCCCCGCTAACAAGTGGGCTTGCGCCTGCAGCTGTTGCAGACGCTCTCCCAACTCGCCACTTTGTTGCACCAGCAGCTCCCGGGAAATCAACGCTCCCTGACGCTCAATGCGCGACAGCACCGGTATCAGCGGCACTTCTAGCGAGGTCAGGACCTCCGCAAGACGGCCCTGCTCTTCGAGCTTTGGCCACAGCGTGCGATGCAGCCGCATCGTGATATCAGCGTCCTCGGCGGCATAGGGTCCGGCCTCCTCCACGTTAACTTGGTTGAACGTCAGCTGCTTCACGCCCTTGCCCGCAACATCCTCAAAATGGATGGTCTTTTGTCCGAGATATTTCAGCGCCAGACTATTCATATCGTGGCGCGTGGCGATGGAATCCAATACGTACGATTCGAGCATGGTGTCGAAACGGATGCCGCGCAGCGTGATATCGTGATTAGCCAGTACGCTGGCATCATATTTGAGGTTCTGGCCGACTTTAGCCTTATTTTCATCTTCCAACAGAGGTTTTAACGCAGCCAGGACGTCCTCACGCTGCAGCTGCGGCGGCGCGCCCAGATAGTCATGCGCCAATGGCACATAAGCCGCCCTGCCCGGCTCCACAGCAAAAGACACACCCACAATGCGCGCCTCCATGTAATTCAGGCTGGTGGTTTCGGTATCAAACGCAAACAGGTCCGCTGCCGCCAGTGTTTCCAGCCAGCCATCGAACGCAGCCTGCTGCGTCACAATGTCATAGTCCACGTCCATCTGCACCGCCTCTGGCACAGGCGCCTCGCCCGCATCCAAAAGCTCGTCCAACCACGAGCGAAACTCCATCCGCGTAAACCAGTCGACCAACGCCTCCTGATCCGGGACGGCGTTTATGAGCTGCTGGGGGCCCTTTTCCAGCGGCACATCGGTTTTGATCGTCGCCAGCAAATAGGACAGGTAGGCGCTGTCTTTTTCTTGGGCGAGCTTCGCTCCCATGGTCTTGGCACCGCGAAAAGACAGCTGTGACACTTGCTCCAGATTGGCGTAGATGTCATCGAGACTACCCAAGCCCTGCAACAGGCCCAGCGCCGTTTTCTCTCCGACGCCCGGCACACCGGGAATGTTGTCCACCTTGTCTCCCATGAGTGCCAGGAAATCGATGATTAGCGAGGGCGGGATGCCGAATTTAGCTTCTACGCCGGCCACATCCATCACCGTGTCGGTCATGGTGTTCACCAGCGTGGTATGCCCATTCACCAGCTGCGCCATGTCTTTGTCGCCGGTGGAAATCACCACGTGCGTCCCTTGTTCGCTTGCCTGGCGCGCTAGCGTGCCAATCACGTCATCCGCCTCAACACCCGGCTCACAAATAAAGGGCAGGCCCATGGCCTTAACGATAGCGTGAATGGGTTCAATCTGTTCGCGCAACTCATCCGGCATCGGTGGGCGATGTGCTTTGTATTCTGTGAAAATAGCGTCTCTGAAGGTCTTACCCTTGGCATCAAAGACCACCGCCACAGGGCTGTCGGGGTAATCCAGCAGCAGACGTCGCAGCATGCTGATCACACCGCGCACGGCCCCGCTATTGAGCCCGCTGGAGGTCGTCAACATAGGCAGCGCGTGAAAGGCGCGATAAACGTAGGACGAACCGTCGACCAGAACTAAGGGTGCAGTGGTGGAATCCATAATAGAACTCACTTTGTCAGTTGCCACTCACAGGGAAGGGCGGCCAATTTTGTATTATACGCTAGCACTCGCTACAGCGCTGGCTGCGCGCCAATACTACCGATCCCAAATATAGCGCGCAGAACGATAGGTCACTGTCATCTTCGCCAGATCTAGGGGCGCCCTGAAAAAGCCGTGGTAGTCACCCCTTGGGTTGATCAGTACTATATTAGAACTATGGTCCACCTGATAGCCCCCGTCTTCATCCGTCACCTTGCGAAAAGGGGTGTTGAGTTTCGTCGCAAAACGGTGAATATCCAAAAACTCACCCGTCACACCGATAAACTCCGGATTGAAGTAGGGCACATAGTCTGCCAGTTGCTGCACCGTGTCTCGGGCCGGATCCACCGACACCATGACCACCTGCGGGTCCTGAGCTTCAGTCCCTTCAAGGTTCTCTAGGAACGTATTGAGGAATGTCATGGTGGTGGGGCAAATATCTGGGCAGTGCGTGAAGCCAAAAAATACGAGCGTCCACTGACCCTCAAGGCGGCTAGGGTTGAATGCATTGCCACGATGGTCAATAAGGTCAAATTCGCCGATATTTCTCGGCGTTTCCAACAAATAGAGCCCATTTGCGCTCATTTCTGACGCGGTCATTATGCGCGGCAGCGAAATCCTATACACGAATCCCGCGACAATAACGGTGATAAATAACAACAGGCCTGCGATGGTCAACTTGATGTTGCGTGACTGACTCATAATGTGCTCACCGGAAAGACATAATGATCGACCAGCATGATGACAAAGAGCGCCATCAGATAGAAGATCGAATATTTGAACGCCTCCATGGGGGCATTCGGATTCTTGTCCCGTATCAGCTCAATAGCCCAGTAGAGAAAGCCCACCCCCAGCACCACCGCGCCCAACAGGTATAGCGGCCCACTCATGCGCGTAAGATACGGCAACAGCGAGACCAAGAATAAAAGGATGGTATACAGCAGAATATGGAGCTTGGTGAACGCCACCCCATGCGTGACGGGCAGCATCGGGATGGACACGGCGGCATATTCTTCACGACGATGAATGGCTAAAGCCCAAAAATGCGGTGGCGTCCACGCGAAGATAATCAATACCAGCAGCAGCGCGTGGCCGTGGATTTCACCCGTGACGGCGGTCCAACCGAGCAGGGGAGGGGCCGCACCCGCCAATCCACCAATAACAATATTTTGCGGCGTTGCACGCTTGAGAAACATGGTGTACACAAACGCATAACCCACTAAAGAGGCCAGTGTCAGCCAAGCGGTGAGCGGGTTAATCCAAACAATGAGGATATACAGGCCCACACCGCCCAAGGCCATCGCAAACAACGTCGCCTGCAGATTCGTCACTCGACCCTGCGCGATGGGCCGGTTGTGCGTACGGGTCATTTTTTGATCGACCTGTTGGTCGACCAGATGATTAACCGCCGCCGCTGAACCCGCGCACAGACCGATACCGAGGTTGCCCAACACCAAAACATGCAGGGGCACCATGCCGGGGACCGCCATAAACATGCCGATGACCGACGTGAGGATCATCAAAAGAACCACGTTGGGCTTCGTGAGCTCCTTATAGTCGCGCCAAGTGGCGGCGCCTGTCTGCTCTAGGTCTGTCATCAGCCCTTAGCCACCAGAATTTTTGAGAAGAAATTTAAGGTCTGCAATCACGTCTTTATAGGGGACCTGTTCATTGTAAGACATCATGATCCAGCCTGCAGGGTCTGCCAGATACCACGTGCCCTCATCGGATGAGTGTTCCTCAAACAGCGCATTGTACGCGGCGGCAGACACCGTCAAGGCCTGCAGTCCACGATGCTCTGTTGCCAGATATTCCGAGAACTCTCCAGCAGCCGCGGCAGGGCGTCCATCGCTGAGCTCAGATACTACCAGCTCTGTGTTACCTGTGTGTTCCTCTTCGATGTAGAACCGGCGAAGACGGCTGAAATCTTTGCCCATGGCCGTCTTAATCTGGCGCGTCACATACAGGGTTTTTTCGCAGACCTCGTCACAACGCCCTCCCGCAGCGGGAATCAGCATAGCCCAGCGCGGCTCCATATCGAGAAACTTTAGGGGCACGCCCGACGCGTCAAACAGTGCCTGATCGTCCAGCTGCCGCGGCGGCTCTACCAGTTCACCCCGGTTCGCAGTACCCAAAATACTCACTAGATCTAGGTCGCCACGCACGACAAAATACCACAGCCAGGTGGCCACTAACGTCACGGTTAGCGGAATACCGCCAATCAGTAGCAAGACCATGCGGTTGCGTGTTGTTGAATGTATATCTGCCATTTATTTACTCGTTCTCCATGCGCGGGATATCACTTGCCCAAGATTGCTACTGCGCAGCAGGTAAACCACCAACAAAACCCCCGCCATCGCAAACCACTGCACCGCGTAGCCGTGGTGTTTCTGTGGACTCATATTCACTACCTGCCAATTGACCGTCAGCGCTCCTTGCTCACCGGCGGCAATGCGGACGGGGTAGGGGAAGACCCTGCCCATGTGTTGTCCCAGCACGGCAGGCTCAAGTTTATCCATTTCCACTGCCTGTATCACTTTGGGCCATCCCTTTTCTAATTGCTGCTCGGCCAACAGATAGGGCTTCCCCGGGGCAACATAAACCTGGCCGGCAACATCCACTGGCCCTTCGATCACCGGCACGTCTGGCAATACGCGCCGGCTAGAATCCCCGGCTATCCATCCGCGATTGACCAATACGCTGTCCTTACTCCCGGCGAGTAGCAGGACGTTTAACACCTGATAACCGAACTTGCCGTTGTGTATCTGGTTGTCCAAAAGAAAATACTGGCCCGCCACATAGTTGCCGCTCACCCGCGCAGGCACATACGCGAGCGACTCTGCAGATTGCTCCCATAGCTCAGAGACAGACGCTGGCCGCTGCTGCTGACGCGTCTCAAAAGAAGACGCCAGCGCTGCTTTTTCGTCGGCGCGCTGCAACTGCCAGAGCCCCAAACTAAACATCAACGGGACCATCACCACCGTAAACAAGGTAATGCGCCACTCAAGGTCAAAATGTAATCCGGTTTTTTCTCCAGACATTATCCTGCTCCAAGGCAAATCGCTTCGACTGGTTTATACTGCACCGAACTGTTGAGGGAGATATCCATTGTTAAAAGCTACAATTGTACTACTGATGCTGGCGCTGGTCGCCAGCTTGGGAAGCGGTTTCTATTACTTGATGCTCGACCAGGGTAACAAGGAACAGAGGCGCACCGTTCACTCTCTGGGCGTTAGACTGGGCATCGCCGGCGTACTCCTGGGACTGGTGATTTACGGCGTTGCTACTGGCCAACTGGGTCACGTCAACCCTTGGGATGCCGGACCATAACCGCCACTGGCCACCCAAGTTGAAGCGCAGAAACGACCTATAGAATGTACACAAACAGAAACAAGAACACCCAAATGACGTCGACAAAGTGCCAGTACCAGCTGGACGCCTCGAAGCCGAAATGGTCTGTCGCCGTAAATTGCTTGCCAATCACAGAACGTAAGAACTGGATCAGCAACATGGTCATACCCATGAAGACGTGAAAGCCGTGAAAGCCCGTCAACATAAAGAAGGTGGAGCCATAAATGCCCGAATTTAGCGTCAGCCCAAACTCATTGTACGCCTCATAGTATTCCATAATCTGCAGATACACGAAGATCATGCCCAGAGCCACCGTGATGCCCAGCCATATGTTGAATTGTTTCTTGTCGCCTTTGAGAATGCCCAGGTGCGCGATATGACAGGTGACACTGGACGTTAATAGGACGAGGGTGTTCCACAGGGGCAGCCAATGCCACCAGGCGTGTGCATCAGCAAAGGACATGCTCGTATGGGCACTGGTGAAAGAGCCGTTATTTGCGATGAGCTGCGTTGTTGCGCCACCCATTGCTTCCTGCGGTGTCTGCATCATCGGCCACGCAAAGTCAAAGCTAGGCCAAAGCAGCCCGTTCATACGTCCGCCGTCACCTTCGCCCCCAAGCCAAGGACCTGCGAGATTGCGCACATAAAACAGCGCGCCAAAAAACGCAAAAAAGAACATGACTTCAGAAAAAATGAACCAAAACATGCCGAGCACATACGATTTTTTCAGCTGGGCGCTGTTGAGGCCCGCAATGTTTTCCCTGATGGCGGTTCGAAACCAACTAAACAGCGTAGCGGCAAAGAAAAACATCCCAAAAGTGAAGATAGACCACGAGTTGGTGGCCTCATCCGGATCCCCGAATGTCATGTCATTCATGATGCCCGAAGCGCCATAGATACTCAGGATCAGACCTGCAGTAGCGCATAATGCCAGCCTGCTCTTCTCTGGTACGTAATACTTCTCGTACTCTTTGGAAGTCTGACTCGTCATAGTGTTTCTCCGTTTATAGCGTGCCGGTACCGCGACCCACACATCAGCGTGCGGCCAAGGCGTTGCTCGCCATGTCTGTTACATCAAAAATAGTGTAAGACAAGGTGATGGTACCAATGTCACGCGGCAGGTCTTGGTCGACGATAAACTGCAGCGGCATTTCGGCCGAACCTCCGCCATCGAGGGGCTGCTGGTTAAAACAGAAACACTCTGTTTTGTGAAAATATTTTGCCGCTCTTGACGGTGAAATACTGGGTATCGCCTGAGCAATCATCGCGTCTGGCCTAGGGTTGTGCGCAAAAAACACCGTATCATTCACGGCGCCAGGATGCACCTTCATCGCCGTTTTTGTCGGCGAGAACTCCCAGGGCATACCCGCGTTGTTAGTCGCAATAAACTGGATCGTTACCGTGCGACTCTCATCAACCCTCGCCTCAACAGAGGTGTAGGCTTGCCCACTGGTTTTGCCGTTAATGCCCAGCACATCGCAGAGCACATTATACAGCGGCACCATCACCACGAAGACAAACGCAAACATGACCACTGCCGTCACGGCCAGCTTGGCCGAGGTGTCGACGATTGGATTGTTGCTCAGCTTCAACATGGCGACGCTTTCTACCTCACCAGCGGCGGAGTTTCAAAGGTGTGGTAGGGCACCGGCGTGGGAAGCGTCCACTCCAGGCCTTCCGCGCCATCCCACACTTTTTCATCACTGACCTGCTCTCCGGCCACAATCGTTGCGACCACGTTATACAGGAACAGGAGCTGTGACGCGCCGTAAACAAACGCACCAATACTGGACATCATATTGAAGTCGGCAAATTGTAGCGCGTAATCGGGAATCCTGCGCGGCATGCCAGCCAGACCCACAAAGTGCTGCGGAAAGAACGCCAAATTAAAACCAACGAATGAGATCCAGAAATGGGTTTTGCCCATTGTCTCGTTGTACATACGACCACACCATTTGGGCAGCCAGAAATAAATGGCTGCCGTCATGCTAAATACCGCGCCGGCCACCATCACATAATGGAAATGGGCAACGACGAAATAAGAATCGTGATACTGAAAGTCAGCAGGCGCAATAGACAGCATCAGACCGGTGAATCCACCGATCGTAAACAGCACTAAAAAGCCGATGGAAAACAACATCGGTGTCTCAAACGACAGTGCTCCGCGCCACATGGTAGAAATCCAGTTAAACACCTTCACCCCAGTTGGCACTGCAATCAACATGGTTGCATACATAAAGAACAGCTCACCCGCGATGGGCATCCCGACGGTGTACATGTGATGCGCCCAAACAATGAAAGAAAGAAAGGCAATCGACGCGGTGGCATAAACCATTGAGTCGTAACCAAACAATCGCTTGCGGGAAAAGGCAGGAATAATCTGCGATACCACACCGAATGCAGGCAGGATGATGATGTAAACCTCTGGATGGCCAAAGAACCAGAATATATGCTGGAACAGTACGGGGTCTCCGCCGCCTGCAGCGGAAAAGAAGCTCGTGCCAAAGTGCACATCCATTAACATCATGGTGACCGCACCCGCTAGCACCGGCATTACCGCAACTAACAGAAAAGCCGTAATCAGCCACGTCCAAACAAATAGCGGCATTTTCATGTAGGTCATGCCAGGGGCACGCATATTCATCACCGTCGCGATGATATTAATTGAACCCATAATGGAAGAGAGTCCCAATACATGGATACAAAAAATAAAGTACGTCACCGACGGAGCGGCGTAGGTTGTCGACAGTGGGGCATAGAAAGTCCAGCCCGCCGCAGGCGCACCGCCTTCCATAAACAACGTCGACGCTAACAGCAGGAAAGCCGGCGGCAGAATCCAGAAGCTCCAGTTATTCATTCTCGGAAGCGCCATATCTGGCGCGCCGATCATCAGTGGAATCATCCAGTTTGCCAGGCCGACAAAAGAAGGCATGATCGCCCCGAATACCATGATCAGCCCGTGCAGGGTCGTCATCTGGTTGAAGAAAGCGGGCTCGATCAACTGCATGCCGGGCTGAAACAGCTCGGCACGAATGATCATGGCAAAAAAACCGCCCAGGAAAAACATAGAAAACGAAAACCACAGGTACATGGTTCCAATATCTTTATGGTTAGTGGTAAAAAGCCACCGACTAAGGCCCTTGGCAGGACCGTGATGATGATCGTCCATCGTTAACTTCTCCAATTAGCCTTTTTTGTAGTTGTAGACATCAACGGGCTGCAAGCTGTCGCCCATATTGTTGCCGAATGCGTTGCGCTGATACGTAATCACCGCCGCCATATCAACGTCGCTCAGTTGCCCACCGAAAGCCTGCATAGACGTGCCGGGCACGCCATTGATGCCTATTTCAAGATGTGCGTTGACATCGCCGGTTGCAACGGGACTGCCAGCGATGGCGTTACCCACGCCCCCTTCACCTTTTCCGCCATGACAGGCCAGACAACTTGTGTCATAAACCGATTCGCCGCGAACCATCAACTCATCCAAAGTGAAGTCCTGAGACGTCAACTGCTTCACTTCACTGGCTTCGGTCTGCTTTGCCGCAATCCACTGGCCATATTGTTCCTTGCTGACCACATTAACGACGATAGGCATAAAGCCGTGCGACTTGCCGCAGAGTTCCGAGCACTGACCGCGATAAATGCCCTGCTCAGTCGGCCGCGCCCAGGTCTCGTTGATAAACCCCGGGATCGCATCTCTCTTAACTGCCAGCGCCGGCACCCACCAAGAGTGAATGACGTCGTTCGCCGTGACCAAAAAACGCACCTTGGTGTTGACCGGCAAGACGAGAGGCTCATCCACTTCCAGCAAGTAGTACTCACCCTTGGACTCGTCGTTGTAAATCTCGGCCTGCGGCGTGCGTAAATTACTGAAGAAGCTAACGTTTTCGCCCTCTTCATTTAAATATTCGTATTTCCACTTCCACTGATACCCGGTTATCAAGATATCCAGCTCAGCGTCGTCCGTGTCATAAAGCGTGAGTAGGGTGGTGGTGGCCGGCACTGCCATGGCGATCAGGATAAAAAACGGCACCACCGTCCAGGCAATTTCCACCGTCGTACTCTCGTGAAACGTCGCTGGCGTGACGCCGCGTGATTTGCGATGGAAGATGATGGAATAGAACATTACTCCGAATACAGCAACCCCAATGGCCACACAGATCCAAAGAATGATCATGTGCAGATCATAAATTTCCCGGCCGAGTTCGGTGACTCCCGGTGTCATATTCATGCTGCTAGCCTCGCCGCCGGCTGCCATGGCACTGACGCTCATGAACAACAGCACAGGACCGAGCGCGAGCTTACACAGCTGCTTCGCCTTAAAACCCATTTCCCGTGTCTCCATGTAGTAAAAAATGTGATGCCTTAACCAGCAATTCTGTAGACCGCCGTCCCTTGATTAGGGCGAATAGCCATTAATCGGAGCCGGCGCCTAAATGATGAGGGGGACTCGAACGTACGGTTTGCTGAAGTTACCCGTTGCTGTATGTTTTTGACGTTGCGAGTCATGCTCGCACGGACAAAAACGCGCGAATTATAGCGGAAGCGGATTATAAATCCTACTGTGTTAATCGCTTTATGGAGCTTTGGTATTTTTCACTGTGACGAGTAACCGCCTGCTGCGCGATGCGCCAAGACCTATCGAAATTCGACGCGTGCGCACTATGCGCAAAGTACGTCCTTTGTGTCAACTGCGTATTGGGCGCCCGATCGGTTATCGCTTGCGCCAACCCCTATCCGAGGGCACGCATTACTCGCCCTGCGGCGTGTCGTCTGATGGCTGAAGGTCAATAAGCGTCACTCGCTCTGCCGGCGTTTCTACTCGTCGAGCGGCGGCACGACTTACCCGCGTGGGAAGTTCTGCCACTTTCGGAACCATCACGACGACAGGGCTCTCAGCCGGCAAGCCCGGCCGTTCTTCATTGAAACCGCAGCTCACACAAAGCCTCTTATCGGTGTTGAGGTCGACCAAAATCTTGTCCATGAGCGCACAACGAGGACAAACGGCGCCTGCGATGAAACGTCTACGCGTTTGGTCAGTTTCCATGATCGTACTCCCAATAGCGGCCAAAACAGGCCTACGCCGCAACAGTGCGCGCATTATAACAGTTTCGCGCCCCTGCTTGGGCAGCTCAACCTTGGCGACCTCTTCAGGTTTAGCGCAGGACGCCATCATTACGGGGCTGAAATCTGTCGCGCTGCGACCAACCGCTTCAGTCGACCTCCATTGCGGCGCGTAACTGGCTAATCACCGAATATGTCTCAGGACGCAATTGCCGCCAAAGGTAAAACGCCTCAGCGGCCTGCTCCACCAACATACCAAGACCATCGGATACAGCACCAGCGGCATGGTCAGCTGACCAACGCAGAAACGGCGTCGGCACCGCGCCGTAGACCATATCGTAACAGCGGCTATTTTCTGCCAGCATTGAGCTGGGTAGCGCAGGCACCGCGCCCGACAAACCGGCACTCGTGGCATTGATAATCAAATCAAATTGGCGCGCACCAATCAAATCGAATGCGCCGCCCTCCAAGGGGCCAATATCCGCAAACTCCGACGCCAACGCCGCCGCGCGAGCAGCGGTCCGGTTGACGACTAAAAGCTCTCGTGGCTGCTCCCGTAACAGAGGCTCCAATACGCCTCGAGCGGCGCCGCCGGCGCCCACCAATAACACACGTAAGCCTTGCACCGTCCAACCAAGATTAGCGATCAGGTCGCGTATCAGGCCGATGCCGTCCGTATTATCGCCATCGATAAGGCCATCATCGGCCAGGGTCAGCACATTGACCGCACCGGCTCGAAGTGAACGCTCACTGTTGCGGTGGGCCAGAGCAAAAGCCTCATGCTTGAACGGCACAGTGACATTCAGCCCCGCTCCGCCAGCTTCAAAAAAACGGCTTGTGGCCTGGACAAAGTCATCAAGCCCCACATGCACGGCACGATACTCAATCTGCTGCGCGTATTGCTGCGCAAACAAGGTATGGATAATGGGCGACTTACTGTGCTGAATCGGGTTGCCAAATACCGCAAAACCGCCTTTTTCCATCATGCCTTGCTCCTCCCATGGGCTGCTTCCGCCAACCAGTCCCTGTTGTTGAGATAATAGTCTGTTAGCTCTGCCTCAGGCGAACCAGGCGGCGCACTATAGTCATAATCCCAACGCACCAAGGGCGGCAGCGACATCAGAATGGCCTCTGTTCGGCCACCTGACTGCAGACCAAACAGGGTGCCCCGGTCAAAGACCAAATTGAACTCCACGTAGCGACCGCGCCGATACAGCTGAAACCGTCTCTCCCGCTCACCGTACTGTCGATCCTTGTTTCGCTGCACCAGAGGGCGATATGCTTGAAGATAGGAGTCTCCAATAGCGCGCATAAAAGCGAAGCTAGTCTCGAAGCCCCATTCATTGAGGTCGTCAAAAAACAGCCCGCCGATGCCACGCGGTTCATCGCGGTGTTTGAGGTAAAAATACTCATCACACCACGCCTTGAATCGCGGGTAGACATCGTCGCCAAAGGGCTCGCAAGCCTCCGCCGCGACACGATGCCAGCTGACACAATCCGCCTCGTTAGCATAATAAGGCGTCAGGTCGTAACCCCCGCCGAACCACCAAATGGGCGCTTCGCCGGACTTGCTCGCCACAAAAAAACGTACATTGGCATGCGAGGTGGGAACGTAAGGGTTGTGCGGATGCATGACCAACGACACGCCCAAAGCTTCATAACTGCGCCCGGCTAACTCCGGCCGGGCGGCGCTGGCAGATGGGGGCAGGGCGGAGCCCTGCACGTGAGAAAAGTTAACGCCGGCCTTCTCAAAGACCGTACCTTCGGTCATGACACGACTGCGGCCGCCGCCACCTTCGGGACGATGCCACTGATCGTTCGTAAAGACGGCCCCACCGTCTTCCGCCGCCAAAGCCTCACAAATGCTGTCCTGCAACTGCAACAGATACGTTTTGACCTGCTCAACGTCCATACGTGGAATTCCTACATAACGCAGCATAGAACATTATAGACACCCTCACCGACAAGCCCTACTAACTGCGAATACTCTGGCCACTAATAATGTCCTGAATAGGCGTCGGCCGCCCCGCGACGCCAAGCCTGCCTGGCAAAAGATAGTCCAAGCTGCTGCCGAAATAGCGCCTGACCTGAAAGGCCTCCCGCGCTGGGCGCGCGCCAGTACGATTGGCCGACGTGGAAACCAGAGGGCCACCCCAAGCCGAACACAACGCGCTCACCACTGGATGGCCGCTCACCCGAACCGCCACCGTAGCGTGTTCACCACAAATCCATCCAGGCACTCGGCCCCGATGCGGCAGCAACCAGGTCGCGGGACCCGGCCAGCTAGCCGCCAGTGTTGTCCTTTGTTTTACGGTAAGGTCTGCTAACAAAAACGCAATCTGATCCTCGCTCGCCGCCACTAAAATCAGGCCCTTGGCAACCGGCCGGCGTTTGAGCGCCAGTAGGTGCGCCACTGCGTCCGCATTATCGGGATCGCAGCTAAGGCCCCACACGGCCTCCGTCGGGCAAGCAATAACACCACCGGCCCGCAAGGCGCAGACGGCGGCGTCTACACGCAGAAAACCGGACAGAGGCCGCATCATAAATCAGCCTTTGAGCTTTTCCTGCAGCGCCGCATCTTTAGCGTAGATCACAGCCGCATTCGCAGCGCGCTCATCGCGCAACTTTTGTGCCATTTGCGGATCGGCCAGCGACATCATTTGAGCGGCCAGATAGGCCGCATTCTTCGCGCCAGCCTTCCCGATCGCGACTGTCGCAACAGGAATGCCTGCGGGCATTTGCACGGTGGATAGCAACGCATCCATCCCGTCCAACGACGCGTTCATGGGAACCCCAATTACCGGCTTAACCGTCGAAGCGGCGACAGCGCCCGCGAGATGGGCTGCCATTCCCGCGGCAGCGATAAACACGGCGCAGCCGCGCTTTTCGGCGTCCTCTACATACGCTTTCGTGACTTCAGGCGTGCGGTGAGCGGACGTTATACGTGCCTCAAAGGGGATATCAAACGTGCGCAGCACATCAAAACTGGCCTCCAAAACAGGAAGATCTGAATCCGATCCCATCACAATGGCTACAAAAGGTTTATTCATTGGTTGTCTCCAAGACCGATCGCGGCAACGCCGCCAGCGCAAAACCGTAAATCTTACCAACTGATGCTGACTTAGCAAGCCTAAGTGCGACTAACACCGAATAAATCCTCCGGCCGTCCGCACCACTTGGCCCGATAACTCCAACGCAGAAAGCTCCGCCAGCACCTGCGCCACGGGGCGACCGCTGCATTTCACCAGCTCATCCAGCGCAACAACCTCAAACCCAACCAGGGTCAACAGCCACGACCGATGGAGTAGGGCAGGGCGATCGCCCGGCGAGGCTGCAGCATAACTTTCCTGCTGCAGCGCGAACAAGGGGCCAAGCTCTTCAAGGATATCATCCACCCCCTGCACCATCTTGGCGCCGTCTCGAATCAGCTTGAGACAGCCCCGACCCCCATCATGGAGTATAGACCAGGGCAGGGCAAATACCTCACGGCCCTGTTCCAGCGCGGTTCCCGCCGTTATCAAAGAGCCGCTGGGCAGGGCCGCCTCAACCACCAACACCCCTAACGACAGTCCGCTAATAATGCGATTGCGTTGCGGAAAGTTTTGCCTAAGCGGCGGCGTACCGGGGGGAAACTCCGTCACGAGGCAGCCCGCCTGCTCCACCTGCCGCGCCAGCGCCTGATGACGCCTCGGATAAACCACATCGATGCCGGTCGCCATGACAGCAATACTTTTGCCCCCGGCTTCCAGTGCACCCAGATGCGCCGCCCCGTCAACGCCAAGGGCCAGCCCAGAACAAATATGCAACCCAGTCCTCACCAATTGGCCGCTCATCGTCTGAGACAGCCGTATGCCGCCAGAACTGGCGCGGCGGCTACCGACCACCGCCAGTTGCGCGTCTAGCAGTGCGGCCGGATCACCACGGACGTACAACAACGGGGGCGGATCGTGAATTGCTCTCAACAGCGCAGGATAGCGCTCATCATCAATGCCTAATGTGCTTGCACCGACAGCCTCGGCGGCGGCTTTTGCTTTGGCAAGATTCATACATCATCCTTGATAGTATGTCGGTGGCGTTTATAACGGACACAAAGCCACTACTATTGCTACTGTACACCTATCGCTGTCACATCACGGCTGTTTAATTAGGTCAAAAACAGACAGCGGCTGTGTCGTCTTGAGCACAATGGCGAAGCTGACTTTTTCATAAGACTCAAATATCATCGCCAGGCCGGCGCGCGTATCCGGCAGCACCACATTTGTCTGCGATATCTTATCGAATAAGTGCTTCCCCGCCTTGTAGACTGCCACTACGTTGCCAATTTGTAGGCCGTCCCGCTTACCCTTATTGATCAAAACGATACTCATATCACCGATCTGAGTTAAGCCCCCTTCAACGGCAATCATGACACCACCCACAATATCCTGCTCTGGGGCCTGCGGGTGGTAACTTGCGTCTAGGATGCGCTCCTCTATTGGGAATAAGCGGTCACCAATGCGGACCTCTTCTTCGATGCGGGTCACTTGGAGCTCCGTGACCTCATCCCGATTACTGCTGAGCAATTTGGCGTTGCCAATATCAATGACTTCATAACCCAGAAACGCCTTGGTCACCGGGTCGATATAACTCTGACCTGCGCGGTATATCGTATAAACACGCTCGCCATCCGGAAACGGACCGCGACCAAAAATAGTGTCCCCAGGCCCGGCGAGCAAATGCCGGTCGCCCGCGGCGACAATGTAGGCTGAATTATTAATTTCCTGCTCATCCATCACCCGGTTGCGCTTTAACCAGGGGCCGATCTGGTCAAGAGGTATGGTAGGAATCGCGCTATTGAGCGTGCTCACACGCATATTAGGGCTAAGCTTGACCTCTCGGCCCCGACGCAGGCGCAAACGAGGCTGGCCATCAAGCCATACCAAATAGAGTTCATCCCCCGGATAAATCAGGTTCGGATCGTCAATCTGTGGGTTGGCGTCCCACAACTCTGGCCAAAGCCAGGGCTGCTGCAAGTACAGACCAGAAATACCCCACAGGGTATCGCCATTTTTAACCGTGTAGGTGTCTGGTACGTCGTCGTTAAGCGCTACCGCCGCTCGAGTCCAGCTGCTAAACAACAGTGACAGCAGGATCAAGCAAACCGATAGTGACTTTATGTTCATTACGCTGCATCCCTCTATAGCGAATTATTATTTGCCCATTTAACCTACTTGGTATTCTGCTTGCCCCGTGCGCGCGCAGCCGTGTTATTGCGCCACTGCGGCCATACGATGCACGGTATCGGCGACCTGTCTTCGCCGCTTTACCTTAAGGTGTGACATGTTGCGGCACTGCGGCGCTAGCCGGCCTTTAATGACAACCTGTATAATATGAACAGTTTGCTGTCGCGTTTTAAAGCTGGCAAGCCCAAATGTTATTAATTCACGCAGCCAACTTAAGCCACTTGTGACGACCTGATGGACACTCAAACTCATGGCAGTACTGGAAATACTCGAATTCCCCGACCCTCGTCTGCGCACGAAAGCCCGTCCCATTGAGCGGGTGACCAAAGCTACTCGCAAGCTTATCGACGATATGCTTGAGACGATGTACGCCGCCCCGGGTATTGGCCTAGCAGCGACACAAGTGAATGTCCACCAGCGCCTGTTGGTCATGGACGTTTCCGAAGATAAAGCAACACCTCTGGTGTTCCTCAACCCTGAATTATCCGTGTTAGACCCCGAACTGGATGACTACGATGAAGGCTGTCTGTCTGTTCCCGGGTTTTATGAAACGGTCAGTCGCCCCCAAAAAGTGGCTGTGACCGCGTTAGGCCGTGACGGCAAACTTTTTACCTGCGAACTAGAAGGGCTCGCGGCAGTCTGCCTACAACATGAAATTGACCACCTGGACGGAAAGCTGTTTGTCGATTATCTATCACCCCTAAAACGACAACGTATTCGTAAAAAGCTGGAAAAAGACCAGCGCCAGCGCGTCTGACCACCGTGCCAGCTCCCCCCTTGCGCATCCTATTCGCCGGAACCCCCGGATTTGCCGCCTCTCATCTAGAGCGCCTTATCGGCAGTCAGCATGATATTCTTGCCGTGTACACACAGCCGGACCGGCCAGCGGGAAGAGGGCGCAAACTGCACGCTAGCCCGGTCAAGGAAATGGCAGAGCAGGCTAACCTTCCGGTGTGCCAGCCGGCATCGCTAAAAAATGAGGCTGCACAGCAGCACCTGGCCACCTTTAACGCCGACGTGATGATCGTCGTCGCCTACGGGCTGATTTTACCTCAGGCCGTGTTAGATATTCCGCGCCTGGGCTGTCTCAACGTCCACGCTTCGCTGCTTCCCCGCTGGCGCGGCGCAGCGCCAATACAACGGGCCATTGAAGCCGGTGATGCCACGACAGGCATTACTATTATGCAAATGAATGCCGGTCTGGACACCGGCGAGATGCTGGCCTGTGTTAGCTGCCCTATAAGTTCACAAACCACCGCTGGCAGCCTGCATGACGAGCTGGCACTGCTGGGCCCGCCATTGCTGGACGACGTTTTAGGCGACATAGGCAGCCACCAGCGTCACAGCCGGCCACAAGACGACGAGCACGCCAATTATGCGTCTAAAATTCTAAAGCCCGAAGCACAAATTGACTGGAGGCACAGCGCCTCAGTGCTGGATCATAAAGTCCGAGCATTCAACCCGTTTCCTGTGTGTTATTGCGAACTCGACGGGCAGCGCATCAGAATCTGGCAAGCCCGTCCGCTATCGTCCACAACCGCTTCACAAATGCCTGGAACCCTCCTGCGCGCCGGCAAAGAGGGTATCGTCGTAAGCTGTGGTGAAGGCGAACTCGCTATCGAGGTGCTGCAACTGGAAGGTGGAAAGCCTTTGCAAGCAAAACAGCTCCTCAGCGCGTATCAGGCGTTGTTCGCGACCGGCAAGCGGTTCGCATTGCCCGCCGCGACTGCCGCTAAATGAGCAAAGATGTACGCGCGACTGCCGCCCGCGTTATCGGAGCCGTTATTGGCGGACTGTCCCTGAATCAGGCCCTGCCAGAGCGACTAAACGACGTCAGCGAAAGAGACCGGGCTCTTCTGCAACAGTTGAGCTATGGCACATTACGCCAAAGCCCTCGGCTAAACGCTATTCTCAAGCAGCTACTCGACAAACCCCTGCGCGACAAAGACCGAGACATACAAGGCCTTTTGCTGTGTGGCCTATATCAATTAGACAGCACACGGGTTCCGGACCATGCGGCTGTAGCCGCCACCGTGGATGCCACCCGTGCTTTGAAAAAGCACTGGGCAAAGGGCATGACCAATGCGGTGCTGCGACGTTACCTTCGCGAACGCGAGCAATTGACACAGGCGCTTGATCAAGCCTCAGCCGCCAGCCATCCAACATGGTTGTTTCAAAAAATATTGGTGCAATGGCCTACTGCCGCATCCGCGATCATCGATGCTAACAACCAACAGCCCCCAATGACTCTGCGCGTAAACCGCGGCCAAGTCTCTAGGGACGACTATCTTAGCAACCTTAAAGACCATGGAATTGCGGCCAAAGCGGGCAACCTCAGTAGGCATGCCATTCAATTAGCCGTGCCGATAGATGTCTGGGATCTGCCCGAATTCAGCGCTGGCAGGGTGAGCGTTCAGGATGAAGCGGCCCAAATGGCCGCCTTACTGTTACACGCGAAAGCGGGAGAACGCATACTGGATGCCTGTGCCGCGCCGGGCGGCAAAGCCTGCCACATATTGGAATTACAGCCAGAGCTGGCCGAGCTTGTCGCCATGGATATCGACGAACTGCGCCTGCAAAAAGTGTCCGAAAACTTACAGCGGCTGAACCTGAAGGCGACTCTGATAACCGGCGATGCCGCACAACCCCCTGCAGCGCTGGAACCGGCAAGTTTTGACCGTATTCTGGTGGATGCACCCTGCTCCGCCAGCGGTGTTATTCGCCGCCACCCGGATGTGAAATTGCTGCGCCGAGAAAGCGATATTGCGCCTCTGGCAGAGCAGCAGCTGTGCATTTTGCGGGGCCTGTGGCCTCTGCTAAAAACAGGCGGTACGTTGGTGTACGCGACCTGTTCTATCCTAGACGAAGAAAACAGCCAGGTGATACGGCGTTTCCTCGCCGACAAGGGCGACGCCGAGCTATCTGACACCGAAATGGCCGGTAGCGAGTCCGTCGCTTGCGGGCGCCAACTCCTGCCATCAAGCGACGGTAGCGACGGTTTGTTCTACGCTACCCTAAAAAAGGCCGGACAATAGTTGTGCATAATTGCGCCTCACCGGCGCTTACAATTATCGAGTGATTTCTTTATCGTAACGGGACACTGACCTCTTCTTCATTCACCAGAACACATCGAGCCATGAAGATTATCATTCTCGGGGCTGGCCAAGTTGGCGGCACCCTCGCCGAGCACCTGGCCAACGAACAAAATGACATCATCGTCGTGGATACTGACGCCGATAAATTACGCGCGCTGACGGATCACCTCGATATTGGCACGGTGGTCGGCGGCGCATCTCACCCCAACACGCTTTACCAAGCAGGCGCTGAAGATGCTGACATGCTTGTCGCTGTCACCAACAGCGACGAAATCAACATGATGGCTTGCCAGGTCGCACACACGCTCTTTAAAACCCCCACCAAGATTTGTCGCGTTCGCTCGCCCAATTACCTGACGCATCAGGAGCAGTTGTTTTCACGAGACCATATCCCTGTCGACGTCATCATTGGTCCAGAACAGCTAGTCACCAAAAACATCCAGAGACTGATAGAAAACCCTGGCGCCCTGCAGGTGCTCGATTTTGCCAAAGGCCGCGTCCAGCTGGTTGCCGTGAAGGCCTACCATGGAGGTCCGATTGTTGGTCATGAGCTGAAAGAAATCCGCCGACATATGCCGAAGGTCGACACACGCGTCGCTGCCATTTTTCGGCAGGACCGCGCCATCATCCCTGAGGGCGATACCGTCGTAGAAATCGATGACGATGTTTTCTTTATCGCAGCCAAAGAAAACATCAAAGCGGTCATGTCTGAGTTGCGCAAAGTCGACAAGCCCTACAAGCGTGTGATGATTGCCGGGGGTGGCAACATAGGCGCAACGCTAGCGCAGAATCTCGAAAGCAAGTATCAAGTGAAACTTATCGAGAAGTCCTACGCTCTTTGCCGAACGCTGTCTGAACGGCTCAAGCACTGTATCGTCCTGCACGGCAGCGGCTCCGAGCCGCAACTGCTTGCCTCCGAAAATATCGAGGCCACGGACGTATTTTGCGCCCTCACTAATAGCGACGAAGCCAATATCATGATGTCGATGCTGGCCAAACGGATGGGCGCCAAAAAGGTTATCACACTGATCACTAATGCCGCCTATGCCGAACTGGTCGGTGACGAAATCGATATCGCCATATCGCCACAGCAAATTACCATCGGCAGCCTACTAACGCATGTGCGCAAGGGCGATATCAGCAACGTTCATTCACTGCGGCGCGGGGCCGCAGAGGCTATTGAGGTAACAGCCCACGGTGACACCCGCTCCTCTAAAGTTGTCGGCAGGCGCCTGGAAGACATCACTTTGCCAAAAGGCGTAACCATAGGAGCCATTGTGCGCGAAGAAAAAGTCCTTATCGCACACGGGCATGTCGTGGTAGAGACTGATGACCATGTCATCATATTTCTGCTTGATCGCAAACAGATTGGCGCTGTCGAAAAGCTCTTCGCTGTTGGCTTCGGATTTTTTTCCTAGTCGATGCATTTCTCAGTCTCATTTCGGATTCTCGGCGTCTTGCTCATGTTGTTCAGCTCTATTCAGCTGGTGCCTCTGACCCTTGCACTGATGGAAAAAGACGGCAGTGCTGCTGGATTTGTCTCTGCGATATGCATTACTTTCTTTTCCGGCCTGTTGATGTGGTTCCCCCTGCGCAATGCCAGTCATGAGTTGCGAATCCGTGATGGCTTCCTAATCACCTCTATGTTCTGGACGGTACTAGGCTTGTTCGGTGCGCTGCCCTTTGCCCTCGCCGACACCCTGGATTTGACGCCTGTCAGCGCAATATTTGAGTCTCTTTCAGGCCTTACCGCTACCGGCGCCACGGTTATCGTGGGACTCGATAGCCTACCTCATTCTATTCTCATCTACCGACAGCTACTGCAGTGGCTAGGCGGCATCGGCATTATCGTGGTGGCGGTGGCAATACTGCCAATGCTGGGCGTGGGAGGCATGCAGCTGTATCGAGCGGAAACGCCGGGACCCTCGAAAGACAGCAAGCTAACACCTAGAATCACCGAGACAGCCAAGGCGCTATTTAGCGTTTATCTGCTACTCACCATCGCCTGCGCCATCGCCTATTATGCCGTCGGCATGTCGGGCTTTGATGCGATCGCTCACTCTTTTTCTACAGTTTCTCTAGCAGGATTTTCAACACACGATGACAGCCTTGGTTTCTTCAAAAGTGATGCGGTTCTAGTCGTTGCCTCGATATTTATGTTTATTTCGAGTATTAATTTCGGCTTACACTTCATGGCGTGGCGGCGGGGATCCGTCGCATCCTATCGCAAAGACTCTGAGACCCGTTTTTATATTACGGCAGTATCGGCATGCATGCTGATTACCATTTACTGCCTGATCATCTGGGACATACACGGCCATAAAGACAGTATTCTTCACGGCGTATTTCAGGTGCTGTCTATTATCACCACGACCGGATACTCCACTGGCAATCTTTCTGTCTGGCCTGTAGCCCTGCCGATTATGGCGATCTTCTTTTCTTGCATGGGCGGCTGCGTTGGCTCAACCACAGGCGGCATCAAAGCCATGCGTGTCATGCTAATTTATAAACAGGGCCTGCGAGAACTGAAACAACTGGTGCACCCCCAGGCGGTGATTCCATTAAAGGTCGGAGGGCGCCGAGTAGAAGCGACGGTGGTCAGTGCTGTGTGGAGTTTTTTTGCCGTCTATACATCGTCGTATATCATTTTATTATTAATGCTAATGCTAACCGGAATGGACTTCATAACCGCCTTCTCATCAGTTGCGGCAGCGCTTAACAATCTGGGGATAGGCATCGCCGGCGTCGCGAATGGGTTTAGCGGCATTAGTGAAACGGCTAAAGGCATCATGTGCTTTGCCATGCTACTCGGGCGTTTAGAGATCTTTACGCTGCTGGTGTTATTTACCCCGGCATTCTGGCGCATCTAACCTCCACCGTTGGCCAACGTCGTTTGGGTTCAGCGTATAGCGGGTCGTGTCTTCTTGATCATTTCATACGCAGCCTGAATTTCCTGCGCACGCGCCGTAGCCAGTTTTATCATATCTTCAGGAACACCTTTTGCGATCAGCTTGTCTGGATGATTTTGGCTCATCAGCTTGCGATAGGCGCGTTTCAGCTCCTTGTCACCGATCGTCCTGTCGACGCCCAGCGCCGAGTAGGCATCCTCTAAACTATGCTCCGAGCGCGCAGCCGAGCCGCCCTGCTGAAAATTCTCCTGCGCACGGGACATGCGAAGCATTAATTCCAATTGTGTGGCGCTCAGCCCCATCAGACCAGCAATGCGCACCAACGCCTCGTGTTCAGACGGCTCAATGCCCTTATCGACTTGGGCCAGAGAGATCAGGAACAGCAATAGGGTCTGTTGCAATTTTCGTCGAGGGCCACACGTCTTTAAAAAATCGGCGACCACCGGTTCGATTTCAAAACCAACAACAGAGCCCTGTCTAAATAGGTCAATCGCGCGCGCGCGTTGATCGCCGCTTAACCCCATCTGCGCAATGAAGTTTTCGGTATGGTCTATTTCTGAACGAGAAACATGGCCATCTACCTTCGCCAAATACCCTGCCAGCAGAAAGGTGGTCTCAAAAAAACTATTTTTCACCCGCTCAACGTTCTCTGGCGAACCGAACAGCAGCGCGTTATTCAAACCACGGTCGAACATATGCCCTATAAACACGCCAAAAACGAGACCCGCCACGCCACCGACCGAGAACCCAATTAATCCGCCAATCACTTTTCCGAAAAACATACGCTTCCTCTGCCTCGAGCCACATTCCTGCTTGGCGTTTGTAGCAACCGTGCAAAAACAACTTGCCAGAATGCGGCGTCACCCACACCAGTATAAAACGTCGTAAATTTACAGAAGAATTTTACTTTCGGGGAAAGCGCGTATTATGACGCTAAAAGAGGCTGTATAATAGCAAGCTTTTTGCAGTGACATGATGAGCGAACCAGTGGCACAAACCAAAAACAAAATTCTTACGTTTCAAGCGCTGATATTTAAGCTTCAACAGTTCTGGGCAGAGCAGGGGTGCGTTGTGCTGCAGCCGTTGGATATGGAAGTCGGTGCAGGGACATTCCACCCAGCGACCTTCCTGCGCGCGATAGGGCCTGAAAGCTGGAGCGCAGCTTACGTGCAGCCCTGCCGCCGCCCGACCGACGGACGTTACGGAGAGAACCCTAACCGCCTGCAACAGTATTACCAGTTTCAGGTCATCATGAAACCCTCCCCTGACGACCTGCAAGAGTTGTATCTTCAGTCACTGGCAATATTGGGCGTTGATACGGCCATTCACGACGTGCGCTTTGTTGAAGACAATTGGGAATCTCCCACTCTGGGCGCATGGGGCCTAGGATGGGAGGTTTGGTTGAACGGCATGGAGGTGACACAGTTCACCTACTTCCAGCAAGCGGGAGGGCTGGAATGCTATCCGGTCACCGGCGAAATTACTTATGGCATCGAACGCATCGCGATGTATCTGCAAGGCGTAGACAGCATTTACGATTTAGTGTGGTCGGACGGGCCCGGAGGCAAAGTGACCTACGGTAATGTGTTCCACCAGAATGAGGTAGAAATGTCCCGCTATAATTTCGAAGAGGCCGACGTCAAACAGCTGTTTGCCACCTTCGATCACTGCGAGCAAGAAGCCTTGCGGCTGGTCGAAAAAGACCTGTCTTTACCCGCCTATGAAATGGTGATGAAAGCGTCCCATGTTTTTAACCTGCTCGATGCTCGGCACGCCATTTCTGTTACCGAGCGCCAGCGCTTTATACTGCGCGTGAGGACTCTGGCGCGGGCGGTTGCAAAGGCTTATTTCGATACTCGGGCAGCACTGGGTTTCCCGCTAGCCACTGAGGCACTGCGCATAGAGGCCCTGGATCGGATTCAGGCAGAGGCACAATAGCGTATGAGCACTGACACTCTGCTGGTGGAATTGGGAACGGAGGAATTGCCTCCAAAGACATTGAAGCCTCTGAGCTTGGCATTTCGAGACGGCATTGTAGCCGGCCTGAAGCAACGCGAGCTACGTTATGGCAAGGTGCAGTGTTTCGCCACACCGCGCCGTTTGGCCGTCCTCATTTTTGACGTCCAGTTAAAAGCGCCCGAGAAAATAATTGAAGTTCTAGGGCCTCCGCTGGATCGCGCTCGAGACGAGGCGGGAAACTGGTCGAACGCCACCAACGGTTTTGCTAAAAAGCAGGGCGTGGAACCGGAGCAACTGCAAACGATCGATACCCCTAAAGGACCACGTTTAGGACTTCAAAAGACCGTGCCCGGCGTTGCCGCGCGTGATGTTCTAAACGCGATGATACAAAGCAGCATTGCGGACTTGCCCATTGCGCGGCGCATGCGCTGGGGAGCCCGTCGAGAGGAGTTCGTCAGGCCGGTACACTGGGTAGTCGCCATGCTGGGCCAGGATTGCGATCACGGTACAATTTTTAACCTAAGCACCGGCAACACAACGCGCGGCCACCGCTTTCATAGCAGCGGCCACATTACGCTAAATCACGCTAAGGATTACGAGTCTGCACTGGCAAAGGCCAAAGTGGTCGCCTCGTTTGAGCAGCGCCAACAGATCATTCGTGAACAAGTAGATGCTCAGGCCCAGGCTTTGGGTGCAAACGCTGTTATAGCGCCAGATTTGCTCGATGAGGTCACCGGACTTGTGGAATGGCCGGTAGCCCTCACGGGTTCCTTTGAGGAACGCTACTTGCAGGTGCCGCCAGAGGCACTGATTTCGTCCATGAAAGAGCATCAGAAATACTTTCATGTGGTCGATAACGAGGGCGAGCTTCTCCCCCACTTTATAACCGTAGCCAATATTGAAAGTGCTGATCCGCAGCAGGTCATCGCAGGTAATGAGCGCGTCATTCGCCCGCGGCTGTCAGACGCGGCCTTTTTCTTTGAAACGGACAAGAAGATTCCGCTTGGCGAGCGTGTCCCTAGCCTAGGCAATATCGTCTTTCAACAAAAGCTGGGCACCCTGCTAGATAAGACCCTGCGCATAACCCAGCTTGCCGCTTTGCTGGCACCGGACGTCGGGGCATCGGTTGCACTTGCCCAGCGGGCTGCGCAACTGAGTAAAGCCGATCTGGTAACCGATATGGTACTAGAGTTTGCCGATATGCAGGGCATTGCCGGGTCCTACTATGCGCTACACGATGGCGAAGAAGCTGATGTTGCTGCGGCTCTAGCGCAACAATATTGGCCAAAGTTTGCCGGCGACCGTCTTCCGGATAACGCAACGGCCTGCACCCTAGGTCTTGCAGATCGACTGGACACACTGGTCGGAATTTTCGGAATCGGACAACCACCCACCGGTTCCAAAGATCCCTTTGCGCTGCGCAGAGCATCATTAGCAGTATTGCGCATTTTAGTAGAGAAACGCTTAGATCTGGACTTGAGAGAATGCCTGGATCAGGCCGTGTCCCAGTATCCGGCAAGCACTCTCGCCGACGGGACTGCAGGGCAGGTGTTTGACTATATGATCGAACGCTTTCGCGCCTGGTATGAAGAGGAGAATATTCCTGCCGAAGTGTTCAAGTCTGTCAGCGCACGAAATCTGTCCCGCCCGCTGGATATTCAGCGTCGTGTAGAAGCCGTACACGCCTTTTCACTGTTGCCCCAGGCGCAGGCTCTGGCGGTCGCCAACAAGCGTGTTTCCAATATCCTTGGCAAGTTAGAAAGTGCTCACTCTTTTAGCGATGTGAACGCTAACTTACTTGTTGAGCCACAGGAAAAGGTACTTTTGGGCTGCCTCGAGGACCTTAGCAATACGTGCCGCAAGCACTTGGAGCGCGATGAGTATACTGAAGCATTGTCATGTCTGGCCGCCTTGCGTGAGCCTGTAGATGCTTTTTTCGATGACGTAATGGTCAACGTAAAAGATGCTCCGTTGCGTGATAACCGCCTTAACCTGCTAAAGCGTCTGCGTGATCTTTTCTTAGAAGTGGCTGATATCTCTCTATTGGCTGTCAGCAAATAACATTAGGGCCTTTAAGCGGCCAGATGGCCTGTAGGCCAGTGAATCCAAGGGGCCTTCAAGCCGATAGGTGCAGCGCTTGATAATCACCGCTCAACCAGCGTCACACATGATGAGTGATGCGGTGCAGCGCAGACACCGCCACAGCGTGGCTGACAAGGGGATAATCTGCCGGTGCTCGCCGGTCTAGCCACCCACCGTGTCGGGATCCCAAAACGCCTCACGTCTATATGGATAGAACATTCAAGCCGGGCATTCGCACGATGTCTGGTTATGAGTTTTCTCGATGGGGCGCGGCCTAGGGGCCGCGACGGAAGTGCATTTCGTTGTTAGAGTCAAGAGCCTGACGTGGACTCATTCATCCAATACGGTTCAGGGGGGCGGATAGTAATTTCAAAGGCCCATTCTGCACCCTGGGCCATGTCCGGTGCAGGCAAAAGAGGGGACACAGGGGCTCTCCTGTGAGGGCTGGGGTCCGTCGGCGGATTTTCACTTCCTATATGAATCGTAAGCGTTGATAATGAGTGCAGCATCTGGATTGTTCCCAGCCGGAATGATTCCTTGAAGAGGACTCTCCCCATGCCACGCATGCTGTTCTTTATGCCCTTCTTGGTGCTCGCTCTTTCGGCCGCGGTGAACGCGGACTTCACAGCGCTCGTCGACGGCGTGAGCCTGGATGGCGCGGATCTGGATGGCGCGGACCTGAGCATGGCCGCCTCCGGAGGAATTACCGGCACGCGAGCGTCACCCAAGGACTCAACGTATGCGACTCACAATACGGCCTATGTATCCTTCGATGTGTCCATGCCAATTGATTCTACAGGTTGGGTATTGGAGGGACACAATCTAACCGGCGGTGACATTGAGTATAAGGATCAAGGTTCATACATAAGTCCTTTGCTGGCTCATGAAACGGGAAAATTCAAGGCGCCGGTTGTCAAGAATAATCAGATGAAGACAATGATGAAAACAACTGTCGACTACAACGCAATTAAATTCATCAATCCTAATGGCATTAACAATCTCTTTATCAAGGCAGGGATGGGGAAGCGCACTCAACACGTTTTTAAAGGCCTTGATCCGACGATCCTCCCCGAGGGCGTCTATACCTGGAAGGCGCCCATTTTTTCCTACGGCATCGAGCATGATACGGTTGATAAAAAAACGAGCAATATACAATTTATGCAAGTGGGTTCGATTGATGACGGACCGAAGAAGATGAAAAACAATATGATGTACACGCAAGATTTCTATCTGTACTCAAGAGGGACAGGCAATACCCCTATCCCTGGGCAGCCCATCAAATCAGACCAAGGAGCGAAAGTGCTTTCCGGCTCCTATGAGAGCAAGTTTTCATGCCAGGCGGACGGTTTGTGGGGCGCTGGTGGTGATGACCCTTACAGAACAGTGTCTGGCGATTGTGAGGGTTCCTCTACCACCATGCCAGCAGGACCAAATTTAGACTACGAATACGGCTCGTTTACTTTGCCCACAGTGCATACGCCTTGGCAGGCGACGAAGCATGACACTTGTGTGGCGAAACCGGGAGGAGATCCTCAAAATGGCTGTGTCAATGCGACGATAAAATTGAGCTTCAACTATATGGCAAAGAAAATCCGTGTTCCAATTAGCTCAGAGGTAACTATTTTTGCCGAGTCTGGAACCGCCTATCGCAATGTCGGAGTGGACAATTTGCGTTATCTATGCCCTAAAGAAAATGTGTACCTAAAACACATTCTTCGCCGGAAATATTGTTTCAAGAAAAACTATATTTCGGGTGGTGCCTCCTACCCATATTTTTCCGTTGGCTACGAAGTGGTAGCTGGCGATGGCAAGCGGTATTCAGCGCGATACATCAATATTCCTGGGCAAGAAAACGGGAATAGATTGACGTGGATTGATACGTCAAATACACAAATTTATGCGATCACTCCACGTTCGGACAAAGCATCTCTGCAAGACACTAAAGAAAACCTAGCTCGGGCACTGCAGCTAATACAATCTAAGCCTGAAGTCTATAAGGTGCTTGGCATCAACTTCTTTATCCCGGCACTAAAGAAGAACGATCTATTTGAAATCCAACCTGCTGCTGTGGGCTATCCCTGACGCGAAAGCGTAAAGGCAGACAAGCCACAAGTGGTCATGGATGCGAAAGTTTCCCCCGAGTCGTTTTGGCGATTTGCGGATGGCTGGAATCAAAAACCAAAATGATGGAGAGCGGACAGGAATTTCAAAGTATAGGACAAATAAAAGGGCTATCGTGAGCAGATCTCCTCATGGATACGAGTCACCAGGCCTGAAAAGATCGCGAACAGCCGGTCTATCACCCTGAAATCTTACCGGCGTCAGTCATCGAACAATTCACATCCGGCCATTGCTGAACTGTAGAACGCAAAGAGCCGAGCCAGGCTTTTTCAGTGGCTTCCTTGCTGATTGAATGCTGTTGAACTGGATTCCTTTCCAGCGAAAAGAGGCAATGTCTCAGGGGGTGCCCTTGGAGCAGGTGTGAGCAACGGGAGGGTGGGAATGTCTTGCTCCTTCTTGCGAAGATGAGCCAGGATTCTATCGATGATGTCCTGAATGTCCTGTAGACTCTGCCGACGTTTCAGAATTAATAAATTGAACATTCAGTCACCCAAAAGGATCTCTCCAATGAACCTATTAATTGTTTTAACGTCACATGATCAACTGGGTGACACTGGCCATAAAACGGGCTTTTGGCTGGAAGAATTTGCCAGCCCCTATTACGCTCTATTAGATGCCGGTGCCACAGTCACTCTGGCCTCACCCCTAGGCGGTCAACCGCCCCTCGACCCCAAGAGCGGCGAGCCGGGTTTCCTAACCGAAGCGACACATCGATTCGAAGATGACCAGGCCGCTAAAACCGCCCTAGGAACTACAGTCAAATTGTCGACAATGAACGTGGAAGATTTTGATGGGGTATTTTACCCCGGTGGCCACGGCCCGCTTTGGGATCTGCACAGTGACCCTGACTCGATTGCTCTGATTGAGGGATTTATTGCCGCGGGCAAGCCGGTAGCTGCAGTGTGCCACGCACCTGCTGTGCTACTCAAAGCCAAAGCTGCCAATGGTGATCCACTGGTTATGGGTAAAAGTGTCACTGGCTTTAGTAATAGCGAAGAGGCCGCGGTGGAGCTGACCGCGGTGGTTCCCTATTTGCTCGAAGATGAGCTTGTGGCAATGGGTGGCCTTTACCAAAAGACCGAAGATTGGAACTCATTGGCAGTCGTCGATGGTTTGATTATTACCGGCCAGAACCCCGGCTCCTCAACTGCGGTTGCCGAAGCGTTGCTAGAGACAGTCAACCCGAACTAGGGAGACGCTGTCCCCGCACTGCGGCAGTGGGCAGGTCTGCGTGTCCGGAGCAACTTAATGGCCTGTCATATTTATTTTTAGGAAACTATCACTCTACTTGATGACGCCGGCAAGCGCGGGTGCTGCTTGCGAGGAAGCAGTGTTGTGGATGTGTGACTGAGCCTAAAAATACCAAGGCTAGTTGGTCTGGCTCCTGAGCACTGCGACGCGGCCCTTGACGCTAATTTTGCACGTATAAAATGTGACTACCCTAACGGTATTTATAAGGCCGGCGGCTAGACTTTAGACCCCCCTATGCCCTCTGGAGAGCGAAACATTAGCCGTGCATGCCTCGAAATTTTTGCCGTCGGGTTAATGGCCGAGTCTGTAGCGCAAAGTGCGCTGATGAATTCACCGAATCAAATTGAAGCGGTGATGGCAAATTCTGAGAAGCGCATGCCAAAATTCTCCGATCCGACTTAGATAGTTTCAATTACTAAAAAACACTAAAGATGATCTTTGCCGGTCCACCGCAATGACCGTAAATCTGCCTTCACCTAGGTTTCGTTTCCGCCACAATCCAAGCCCATATTCTTAAGAATAATGGACTCATCCAGCGCGTCAGTAAGGCCATCTAGATTGAAGTCATAGACACTCGAAAGACCTGCGGAGCTCGCATAGCTCGCCCAATTCTCGAGGTCGGAGGCATCCACCACACCATCAATATTGCCATCTCCAGGGCAGACAATCACGGTAGCCCGAATATCGGCTAGCAGCGTGGTTAGTTTCGTGAAAGCTTTTTGCTGTGTTGAGCTGAGCCCATCCAAGGGCAGCTCACTACCCTCTAGGTCTAACCAGGGCGTGTTGATAGGCTGGTCAATTTCGTAAAGCTCCAACTGGACTTTGTCGACGCAGGCGCCCGACTCGCAGTCCTTAAATGTATTCTCGACCAGTTTGAAAGCATCATCGCGCACGGCGATAGAAACCAGCGGGGTCACATCAAATCCCTCGCCACCATTACCCACTACAAATTCTAGAGCCTGTGAGCAGTATTGAAAGCCTTCCTCGGGAGCGGGTATGCCATTAACGGAAGCATCGTTGCCCTCGCCCCACCAAACGCCATTGTTGTCTTCGCAGATACTACGGATATTGGGGATCTGGGTGCAAGCTCCTATTACGCAGGGGCCGTTGACCATACCGTTGGCCTGCAAACTCAGACCGACCTCGGTATAGTTCCAGTCGCGAATGGCGGGCTGATCGGGATTAGTTAAATACGGCAACATTGACATCGCATCGATTGTGCGAGGCACCTGAGCCTGTACGTTGGTGATGCCGGCGATTTCAGCAAACAGGGCGTAGAGATCAGCCACGTTTACCATTGTGTCTACCTGCCGGCCGGGCGAATTAACCAGCGGGCCGCTGATGACAAGGGGCACGGAAACTCCGGTCTGGTAGGCTGTACCTTTACTGCGGCTGCCATCGAAAGGCAACTTGACGCTAAAGCCTAGCGAGCCGTTGTCCCCTAGGATAATCACCATAGTGTCGGTTAGTTTCGGAGTATACACTAGGCCACCCTCTGGGTTATAGCTTGCAAGGCCGATGGCAACCAGTAGGCGGCCTATTTCGAGGTCCAGTGTTTCCGTCATCAGGTTCTGTATCACGCGCTGAGCCTGGATGTTACCGCAATCGAGATCGCTGCTGGCGCTGCTAGCCGGCGATGAGGCATTGACGGGGGGCTGTATCAGCGGGGTGTGAACGGATGCAAAGTTGACCGCTGCCATCCAGGGTTGATTCGGCGCCCGTGAATTGATCCACTCAACCGCTGCGTCGACCGCAAAACGCGGGCGATACTGCCGCGATCTCGGGTCGGTAAGCAGTAGACTTGTTACCGCGCCGTCTGAATAGTTATAGACCACCGGCGAAACGGAATGAGAGCTCAAGCGGTCAAAATTCAACCGCTCTGGTAACGAGGTCTGGCAGTTTGTATTCGGGTCTAAAATACCGCCGGCATCGCGGCAATTGCGACCGGGAGGGATTAGTAGACCTCCGTCTTCGGTGCAACTGCCGTCTGCCATGTAGCATGCGCCGGCATCTGCACCGTTGGCGAGGTTAGCGCTCGGAACGAAACCACAACTGTAGGTTCCTTCGTCGGCAATACCTCCAGCGGTCGTATCTATCGGGCTTGGATCGCCACTTTTGTCCATCCAACCCGCATAGTAGTCCCAGCCCAGGTCATGCACGATGCCATTACCAGCAGGATTCAAGCCCGGCAACGCAATATGAAACTTGCCGATAAGCGCGCTTTCATAGCCCTGTTCCGCCAGCAATTTTGGAATCGTCATGGCATAGGGTGAGGTCATAGCATTGGAGAGATCGTTGGGGCCCAGCGCCGCCTTCACATTTGTACGCAGAGGAAAGCGTCCTTCATACATTACGCCACGAGTGGTCGAGCAGGCCGGCATAGACCATGCATCTGTGAAACTGACGCCGGCACTGGCGAGCGCAGCAATAGTAGGCGTGGCAGGCGGTGTCTCACCACCGAAACCAAATACTTCTAGTTGATCTATTCCGATATCGTCCAGTACGACAAACAAGATGTTAGTAGCTGCCGGCATGTCTGGAGCCAATTCGGGACCACTCGAACTATCAGAGCAGCCAGCGATCGCCATTGCAGTAATCGGAATCAATATTCTTGCCAGCCAGCCGGCCGATTGTTTGATGCTTATGAAAGATTTTCTCATAAAATAATTTAAGTTCACGACGCATAAATTGTAGGCAAAAAAATATCTGAAGTAAATAGCCTCGCGAGCAAGCAACGGCTCAAACACCACCACTCCCAACGGTACTGACAACTTAACTCGCTGAAGTTAGCAGGATCAGTGAGGAAACCTACTCTCAACAGGCCGTTTATTTGTCCTATACTTAAATAACCATCTCTTCTAAAGAGAAAGAACTTACAGCAATAACAGTGGAGGTTTTGTCGTTAAACGGAACATGAAATAAGGTCGATGCAAATCTGAACCGACCCCATAGCTTTTGTTAATCCGCGTAGTCTAATCCCTTATCTTTTTGGACTTCTCTTTTGTTAGGATTCACAGATTCCCTAAAAGGCACATCGACAATTTCACCCTCTACCGGCACCCCAAATGATTCCGAGTATTCATCGGGTAACCTGACATGTAATTTTGTGCCTATCTCGGATGAGGTCCATGGTACCCAGCCTAGTCCTACGTTTGTATTGAGTTCTGGAGACCACCATGGAGAGGATATATAGCCCATGTCATTCCCATCTGTATCTGCAATTAGCCAGAAATCAGGAGCATAGTCGGTGATTTTTTTGCCCGCAAAAATCAGGCCAACCATTCGCATTTTGAATGGAAAATCTCCAGCATCAAGAACTAAACGTTGTCTTCCAAGCTCCTCTTTGCCGATGTAATCGGCTGCTTTGTTTCGAGGTACCTGATAGCTCAGGTTTACCTGAAAAGGAGACGTTTCGTGGTCCAAGTCTTGGCCCCAAGATAAAATGCCAGCTTGAATTCGACGATGATGAGCTGGCGCTATCACCATTAAACCAAACTCTTTACCTGCCTCAAGAACTGCATTCCATACAATCTCAGCATTTTCATGCGCATCGCGTACATAAATTTCATAGCCTTTTTCTCCCGTAAAACCCGTTTGGCTGATGACTACATCTGCACCTCCGATACTCGTTTCCATGAGACCATAATAAGGAACTTCCCTGAGCTCTTCACCCGCAAGTTTGGCCATAAGATCTTCAGAGAGAGGACCTTGAATTTGTAGAGGACAGACATCAATCTCATCAATTTCAACATCATATTTCTTGGAAATATTGACGCCTTGAAGCCAAAGCAAGAGATCGCTATCAGAAATAGAAAACCAGAATTCATCTTCTGATAATCTCAATAAAACAGGGTCATTTAAAATGCCACCTTTGTCGTTACACAAAATTGCATATTTTCCATTACCTGGTTCAATTTTAGTGGCATCACGTGTGATCACATAATCTGTAAAAGCTTCAGCATCAGGACCTTTAACTCTTATCTGTCTTTCAACAGCAACGTTCCACATAGTTACACGATTGACCAATGCTTCGTATTCGACCATGGCTCCGCCATCTTCAGGTCTAACGTATCCTCTTGGATGGTAGATACGATTATAAACTGTTGCTCTCCAGCAACCGGCTTCATGAGATAGATGCCAAAAAGGCGATTTCCTCACTCGAGTTGAAATCAATAGCTCAGTGGGCGTTCGACCGCTCTGTCTAAGATTATATGGAACTACGCGATCACTCTGATCGACACTAGGATGGTTTGGATTTTTCATATTCTTCCCCCTTAAATGAATATATGAATAAATTCCTTAAGCACGAACCCTTTTATTTTCAGGATCATATATCGATCCCTTGCCAACTATTTGAACGGTCATCGGATAAACTCCGTCACCGTTTTCGTTAAAATATTCCAGCGACATTGGCTTCCCTGGTATAGCGATTTTTGTAGGTAAGTAACCCATAACTACGTGTTTCTTGATTGATGGGCAATAGGACATGCTGGTGCTATAGGACCGTCTACCTTTACTGTCTACAGGAACTTCCCCTGTATCAGGATCAATGATTGGTGAGATCCCAACCGGATAGCGGGAACCCGCACCCGATACATTTAGGTTATCCAGCGTCATAGTGCATAAAATTGCACTGGGCTCTTCATCTCGATGAGCAAGGTGCGCTGCCTTCCCATGAAAATCTGCTTCTTTTACTAGACGCCTTTCGATAGCCGATTCACAAGCATTATAGTTACCCTCTAGATCTTCGCCCTGAAGTCGAAAGCTTTTTTCTAGACGTCGACTGTTGGCATAAGTTTCGATGCCCACTGGCACCACTCCAGCCTCAAGCAAAGAATCATAAAGTGCCAAACCTTCCTCGCTGTCATTGTTTAAATAAATTTCCCAACCGCTTTCACCGACATAGGAAATGCGTGCTACCCAGACATCAATTGTTTTTCCACCGGATACATTGAGGGTCAAAAATTTTGCTGTGGCGAAGGGAAAATTTTCGATGCTAATTTCACTGGGGTCAATCAAATTACCTAGAGCATCTTTTGCCTGAGGTCCCCATAATCCTAAAGTTGCTATATCGTGGGTCCTGATATTAATGTCTGCTTCAAGCCCCATGTCATCCCGATAATTTCGCATGGTTAACCAGTCCCTGTTGCCATCAGCTCCGCCAGTTACTACCCGATAAAGTTTTTCGCCTAAGCGAGAAATAGTAAGATCTGCATGAACGCCACCATCACCATCTAAGAAATTAGTATAAATAATTCGCCCTTCAGAAGTATTACCACCAACCTTCGCAACAGAAAGATATTCAAGCATGCGTTCTGCATCTGGACCCTCAATATCTATAATTGCAAAGTGCGATAAATTGATCATTCCAGCTGATGCACTCATGGCTAGATGTTCCGCATTAGCGATTTCATAGGGTACGTGGCGACGGTCCCATTCGTTTTCTCGAACTGGAACCTCTGTTAAGTAATTGCCGAGTTTTTCTCGATTACTTTCATATGCAAGGGCACGCTCCCAGCCAGCAACTTCGTTATCAAAGTATCCGCCAAGATCCTTTTCCCGTTCATAAAAAGGACTAACAAAAATTTCTCTATGACTAATGTAGGGCTCTCTAGGATGAACAGCAGGGGTGTAGATAGTTTGAGAATTTTCAAAAGCTCGCGTCTTAACAAAAGCTTTTTCTTTTTGCGCGGGATAAAATCTGGCAATGTCAAAAGAACGCATGTCTACCTGAGTTTTACCATTAATCATCGCTTCAGCACAGAGTCTTGCGCATCCTGGACCGTCTTTGACCCAAACTGCTTCACACATCCAAAAACCTCTAACCTCTGGGCTTTCCCCAATCAAAGAGCCAGCGTCAGCAGTGACCGATAGTAAGCCATTAAATGAACTTTTTTCATCCCAGCCAAGGTCAGCAAGTATAGGGGTGGTTTCGAATGCTCTTTCGAGAGGTTCAGCGATCTCTTCAAGCTCCAAGTATCTCATTGAGTCTGAACCCATCGTTTTATTAGGATTGCCAATATCCTCAGGATCAACAAGTCGAGGCTCTTTATCCTCGTAGAAACCCCATTCAAGCATCCCTCCATGAAGTCTGCCTGTGTCTCTAATATAAGCTGAATTTCCTTGATCGCGAAGTAGTGGATAAACAAGTAATTCCTCTGTTCCTTGTATTTCTGGGAGTGGGCCAAAAAATAATAAAGGATGTTCAACGGGCATTAGCGGGATTCGAACGCCAGCCATATCTCCCATTAAAGGACCCCAGATTCCTGATGCAATGACAACTTTGTCAGTTTTGATTGTTCCTCTATCGGTTTTTACTCCAGTAATACGCTCATTCTCAATTTCAAATCCTACAGCTGGTGTGTCAGTGTATGTACTTAAAGCACCTTTCTCTTTGGCGCTTTCCACAGCAAAGTTCACCACATCCTGTGAGCGAGGCGTTACTAAGCCGGCATCTGGATCCCACATTGCACCGCGTATTGAATCTTCATCTAATAGTGGGAATTTTTCTTTAGCTTCGGATGCAGAAATTAAGCGAACGTTAGTTCCGAAGGCTTTACCTGATTCCACTTTCCGCTTGAGTTCTTCCCATCGAGCATCATCGTCTTTCCGGCAGATTTCTAAACCTCCTTTTTTTAGAAAGAAGCCATTATCTTCATAAAACTTCCGACTAAAATCAGTGGCCCAGCAGCCTAGCTTGTCATGAGTTGTGTTGTAGACAAAATCCGAAGCATGAGCAGTGGATGCAATGTCTGAAGGAATTATGGTAGATTTTTCTAACCCTACAATATTTTTTTGGCCAAGCTCTGTGAGCCAGTATGCTAGCATTGATCCCACAATCCCGCCTACTCCAACGATTACTACTTCGGCATCTGTAGGAAATTTAGAGGACTTTTTTGACATCTTTTTGCTACTAATAAAACTCTTATATCTCGATGGTATTCTTCATAGATATATCTGTCCAATACTTTAGGCTTCTTCCATTCCTAATAACTCCAATATCTCCAACGGACGGATGTTTGAAATTGATTATCCAGAAACCAGTGGCGTTGATGAAGAACGTGCTCGTGCGGCACTGCGCATAAAACCAGAATCAATTATAAGAATTATGCAGCACAAAGGTGATTCAGAATGTCGTAATCGGGTCTCTGGCGTCATGGGTGACGAAGACGAATTATGCAACTGGGATGGTTGCCCCCTAGCCTACCATGATAGGACTGCCGCCTTAGATCGGGGCCTAGCTGTTTTCAACGCAAATTGTAGTGAGGTCTAGAATTCACCCGAACATCGGGCGCAATTGCTG
>ENA-OSJC01000431-OSJC01000431.1-marine-metagenome-genome-assembly--contig:-NODE-431-length-41343-cov-6.550356_pt1 | contig 41343 bp, 38 predicted proteins | sample MGYA00237885_ERZ534234 | MGnify/ENA primary metagenome ERZ534234 (study PRJEB26413, sample SAMN06343907) | marine metagenome | isolation source: coastal waters | place: Atlantic Ocean: West Antarctic... | reverse complement strand
TAATATGGTTAATTGAAGTATTAGCATCCTTATCCATTGGGTTTTATACATGGGTACTTCAAACTACTGCTACAGTAGCAAAAATGAGTGCTGAGGCGGCAATCAATACAGTTAAACACAAAAAAATAGCACTACTGTTAGTAAGATTAAAGCTAAAGCGAGGTTAAAATATATGATCACAATGATCCCATTAGCTCGAGTTGCAGCTAGTATTTACTTCGGAGAACAAGAGTATATGAAATGAAAGACGTAACATTTAGTAATGGTCGCACAGGTAGAGATTGGGTTGAAGATTTTTTGGAATCTGAATCGTCTGTATTAGAAGGAATTGAATACCATTGTTAATCATATTAGCATATGTGAGGTGGCTAAAATAACCTCAGATGTTTTAGATGAAGTGCTTAACTAACTTCCAGAAAAGTTAACCTCATCTTAAAGTACTTTAAATAGCATGATAAAAAAATGTAAAAATTAGTTAAAATACACATAAAATTACATGTCTATGACAAAGTAATTCTTAAACTTTTGCGATATTAAGGATTAGATAAGCAGGATAGCAATATCTCACTCTATTGCTTTCTTATGAAGCTATAAGTTTGTAATTTCTAAAAAGACAGAAATATTATGTTATTTATATTTGTCGATCTGCAGCATATGCAGACAAATCAACATTCAATGGAGCGCCAGTTGCAAGCTTTGCTAGCCAACGCCCAGTTTTCGGCCCACCCGACAGACCAATATGGTGATGCCCATAGCCCATAAAAATATTATCTGCGTTTGGACTTACTCCAATAATGGGAAGGCTATCAGCCGTAGCTGGTCGATGCCCCATCCATTCATCAATGCTATCATAAGTAAGATCAGGAAAAAGTTCTGCCATCTGTTTTTTTAATAACTTAAATGGTGCTTTAGCTGGCGGGCTATCCAAACCACCAAATTCAATCACACCCGCACAGCGCATACGCCCATTCATTGAGTTAACAACAAATTTTCCTCCAACCACCATCAAGGGTGATCGCAGAGTAATTGATGGGTTTATAAATTCAATATGGTATCCACGCTCAGCTTCCATTGGAACCTTAACCCCCAAAGCGGCTGCCCATGTGCCACTCCAAGCCCCTGCTGTCAGTACATATGAATCTGCGATAAGCTTTTCTTTTAAAGTAATTACAGACTTACAATGGCCATCCTCAATCTCAAAGTCAGTCACATCTTTTATTAGTATAGTTCCACCTTTTGCAACAAAATGCTTGGAAAGATTTAAAATATAAGCACCAGGATCCTTTATTCTACCATGGTTTTTGCATTGAATTCCATATCCAAAACGTCCCTTTAAATTAAGATCATAATTACCTAAACTTTCTGCATTCATTTTGACAAAGTTTACACCACGTCGTTTACGCACATCCCAACCAAAGTGATCAGATAAAAAAGCTGCTTCATCTTTATAGCCATACATGTAATCAGCTAAGTCTATATATTTTTCTGCTTCAGTACCATTTGCCAAAGCAAAATGCTGATCTGGCGCATCATGCAAAAGTTGGCTAAGACCGTGAGAAATTTTCTCAACTGAGACAGCATTAGCGTGCTTTATGTACTTACGTAAAAATGGGATCAATTTAGGAAGATAAGACCACTTTAAAAATAAAGGTTGATTTGGACTAAACAACATTTTGGGGGCTTTACGCAGTAGACCAGGAACTGTCACCGGCACAACTGCACCAGACGCTAAAACCCCTGCATTACCAAATGACGCACCAGCTGCAGGACCTTTTTTATCAATTAAAGTTACACTATGGCCATCACGCTGCAACCACAAGGCAGTGGATATACCGACAATACCAGCTCCAATTACAATTATATTCTTTGTGGTTTTATTTGTTTCTTCATTAACATCATAAGTATCATCTTCACTCACTTCAGCAGAAGCACTTATGACAGCTGTCATTGTTTCATCTGTGAGTTTTGATTCATCAAACTTAATTGGTTGCATTGTGAAATCCCAGACTTAATAGATTAATGAGAATTAAACTAGATATGCACTTTCAAATCAACTTCAAATATTAGGAAACCTTACATAATATGAATAAATGATTTTGGTCCCCAAATCTTATATGAACTGAAAAATATAGTATTTACTTTCTTAATTAACCTCAAAATTATCAATAAAAAGGTAATAAACTCATTTTTTCATTTTATTACGTAGAACCGCTTCCCGCCAAAGCATCAAAATGCCTCCACTAAATATTAATGCCATTCCAGTCCAAGCTACAAAATCCGGCCATTCATTAAAGATAAAAATACCCCATAAAACTGTTAAAATTAGTGCAAAGTATTCAATGGGGGCAATCAAGGCAGCTTCACTTATTCGGTAAGCTTGAGAGATACAATATCCACCTATAGCGCTGGCTACACCCACGCCTGCCATAATACGAAAATCAAAACTTATTGGCCAAACCCATGGCCTCAAAAGAAATTGTAATGCGCCACTTTCACTATTACCGTATGCCCCACCTCCGAAAATGAGGCCCATCAAAGCAGATACTATTACAAAACTTAATTGCAGATAAAAAGACATGGTTGATGCCCTTTCAGTTGATCCCATTTTGCGTGTCATTATATGCAAACCAGCATAACAAAATGCTGCCCCAACAGGTAAAAGCCCCGCTAATTGAAAGCTACTAGGCATGGGCCGTAACATGACCAAGGCACCCACCAGCCCCATTCCAACGGCAAACCAGCGCCATGGACCAACCTTTTCTGATAAAAATAATACAGAAAATATAGTTATAATAAGTGGTGATACAAAAAATATTGCAATTGCTTCTGATAGTGGAATTTCAGCTAGCCCCATGAAAAAAAGTACATTTGCAGCAACAAGAAAAGTACCACGTATTATATGCATCTTAAGATGCTTTGTTTTAAGTAACTTAAGTCCTCCCTCCAGTGGAATTATTATTATTAGGTTTATAGTTAACCCCACTAAGGCACGAATAAGAACAACTTGATGTAATGGATAATCACCACTTAAGAACTTTATTCCTGCGTCATTTAATGAAAATGCTGTAGAAGCAATTAACGCGCAAAAGACGCCTAAAAAGGTTAAAGGGGAAGAGCCTAATTTCATATTTATGAATTAGTTTAAAGTATATAAAAATGCATGCTTGTTTACGACTTTTTAGTCGTAAATTTCTTATTAACCTATTATGTATACGCATACCTTTATATCAAAAATGTTATTTTTTACAGTGTGTTATGAGCTCAAAGTAATATTAAAAATTTAACAAAAAATAAACTTAAGGCTAAGATTTTAAATATCGTGTTTATTTAATAAAAGCCATTCAGGAAGACTTGCTGGCGCTTGGCCACTTAAAGAGGCTCGTGCACAATCTTTCAAACTCCCAAATCGCACATCTCGGCCTGTAAGGCCCTTTCCATAATGTGCATATTTCCCTGAATTTGTCATCAAAACCAAAGTGTCAACTGGAAATACAGGCTCAGTAATTGAACACCAGCAGATGTCAGGAATAACTTCTATGCCTGCACCTTCAAGTCGGTCAAAAATACCTTCAGCTTTCATTTGTGAAAGAGTTTGGCGACCAACCGTTACAATAGTCTTTGTTAAAGCAAAACACTGTTGATCATTAAAAAAATCAGCGAATTTTCTGCATTCCATGATTGAAGCATGCGGACTACCTATTGCCACAAGATCAATTTTGTTTTCCCCATCATTAAATTCCTGCCACAAATCAACCAAATCAGTTATTGAAATATTAAGATGTTTCGCATCAGAAGATATCGGCAGATGTCCTTCTGGTGTATGGCCACGCACATGTATCAATGGCGCGGCTGAAGTAGTTCCAAAAGCTGCACAAAGGGACTTAAGGTCATCTATTGTTGGAGAAAGTGCTTCAAGACCACATAATACTGGAATACCGTTTGGAGACTTAGCTCCCGCCAACCAACCCAACATTGGCCAAAAAGCATCATCAAAATCTTTAGGAATTTCTATGTGTAGTTCACAGGTAGGCACACGATTTTCAGCTAAATACACACCAGTATTTGGTGCTCGTCCCGTCATAGCAATAAACAGATCGAAATAATCTGGGTGTTTTTGAGTACGCGCACCAAGTACCGAGTTTGCAAAAATAACTGCATTAGATTCTGACCATCCAATTGCTTCGTTTTCAATAGGAATGTCATCAAGCAAATATGGTGCACAAGTAAAAGTTGGACGTGCGCCCATATTCACATAAGCATCGGCAAGTCGACTAGCTTTCATGCCAAAATCAGGTGTAAACCCTTGAGACTGAAAGTTTTTTCTATCCACAGAAATTGCATTGATCGTGGTTGGAATACAGGTTTTTGCTCCCATATCATGCATCTTTTCAGCAAAATCTAAGTTGGCATCATGAGCTAAAATGCAACCATCAATATGACCACGGGATACATCAATTAACTCAGTTGCACCTTGTACAGATGCCATAAGACAGATGACTTCCATAGCAATTTTACGAGCCGGCCCGTCATGACCTTTAATTATATTTAGATCAGATTCAACAAGTTGAAGGCTTTGAGTATTTGGCTTTAAAAGCAAAATAGACTGATCCAGAAAAGACAGATTATCATTATTAATCTCTGCTACTTTTGCTTTAGACAAAGCGTCATAGGTGGATGCAGGAAGGCGCAAAATTGCTACAGGTTTTTCAAACAATTTAGATGCAATAATCGCACCAAGCGTCAAAATATCCTCTTCTTCTCGAAAAATAAGTGCTGCTGGAGCCAACCCGTTACGGGCCAACTGCAGTAAAACGCCACTGCCACTGCAAGAACCTCTGGACGTAGGCATTAAAACAATCTTACTAGTAAGTTTTTCACCATGATTAGGGTGATGTACATCAATGATTGTTCCAGTATCTGGGTCAACGCCACCCCAAAAGCTCAAACCCTCTGCGCAAGTAAGAACTTGGCCCTTGGCATCATTTTGCACAAACAGCATAGCTTTTGTTGGTATATCTGTAGTCATTACTGACATTCACATAACAAATTCATGAAGTCTTCTCAAAAAAATTAAACTCCATATATTTATGATTGCACCAACAACAAAATCTAACTCTTATCAATTTCACTAAATTGCCATCTAAATTATTATAAAAGCAAGCAAAAATATATTTATATTGATCAAAAAATTAATTTAATGGCAGGGCAACCTTTGAGATCACCATTATAGCCCCTGCTCAATAAGATCAGTTGCAATCGCAGCACCACTGTTCCAAGCATCTTCAACTTGTGACCCAATACACCAATCACCACCCAAATATAGCTTTGCATTAGATGTTCGAACAAAAGGTTCACCCAATGGTTTGACGACACGAGAATACAGCCATCGATGCGCAACAGAATGGGTGACACAATCATTACTAATATTCAGATGATCACACAGAAAAGGCAGCATTTTTGATGCAATGCTAGGTAAGTCCCCCTCAAGGTGTGCCTGAGTAAAACTTTTATTTGCATGCGCCACCCACGCAGTAGTATTAGATTGAGGCCTAAATGGCTTTTGGCACTCTTGCAAAATAGATACCAAAGAATAGCCTTCTGGCATTGGACGAGTATTCAAAGGATTTCCAGAAATCGCAACCATCAATGTCAAATCCGGTGACATTTGAACATCGGACACCAGCTTCACTAACGAGTGATTTTCACCGAGGAAACCCTTAATCTGAGGAGCTGGTATGGTCAACACAACATGTGTAGCATCGTAGTGAACATCATCATAAAATAAACGCCAACCCGACCCATTAGGTCGCAAAGCTATAATTTGCGTTCCAAGACGCACATCTAAACCAGCAGCCAAGCCCTTGGGAATTGATGACATTCCTGGAGTTCCAACTATTAGCTCCCTTCCAGTCCCATCATCCCAAATATCAGCATTTCCTGTGTCGATTAATCCACGTAATACATAGGAAAAGTTATCATCATTTGTATGAATGTATGGCGCGCCATGGTCAAAATGAAGATTATCAGTACGACGAGTGGCAACACGTCCGCCGATTCCACGCCCCTTGTCAAATAAAACAGGTTGAAAACCAGCCTCTTTAAGAGTTTTTGCACAAGCTAAACCAGTAATACCGGCTCCTATAATTGCAATACGTGTCATAGCATTAATGCTTTCTCCAAAATAATAGGAATTTGTTTTTTTACTTTAAAGAATCCCGCTGTAGCATAAGGCCAGATCGCATCATCCCATTCTCTGCGCTGTTCACACAACTTAATATTTAGATCTTTGAGAAATGGTTCTGTTTGTTTTAACCAATCCCGAAGCGGGCCACATGTAACAAAAGGTGTAAAAATTTGTTTAGCCCCTACTTCTTGTGCCCAATTTGCAAGAATTTTAGGATGCTTTGCTTTTAAATGTATTGGATTTTTATTTAAACGCATTGCAGTATCAATTAGTGCTCCATTTTCAAAAGAGAGAACAGAGTTGGAAATAGGTTTCGAAGAACGCAGATGACTAGAAGAAAGTATCGCCGTACTCTTTATATCAAATCTAGAAATATCAAAATCTTCAATCTGGCAATCTTCATCAGTAATCAAAACTGCAGTCGGAATACCAGACGCTGTTTTTTGAACATCGCGTATGTCCAATAATGCTGGTAATCCCTCTGGCTCAGTCCGTTCTAAACCATGACTTACATTTACTAATTCACCATCAAGTGGATTAAAGCGACCATTGGTAAACATAAAGATGTTTTCTGCACGAGCAATATAGGGTTTACCACGGGTATGAAGTCCTGCAACCCAACGCCAACTAAGTGTATTAGATGCTGCATCGCCATCGAGTAAATGCCGGTAGAAAAAATCTGCCCCCAATCGCCATGGCAAACCGAGTGTAAAAATCCAAATTGAGGCAAACCACATTCTTGCATGATTATGAAGATAGCCAGTATCTAATAACTCTTGGGCCCATTCATTAAAGTAAACTAATCCAGTTTGAGCAGATTCAGCACGTTCAATTTTTTGTCGTAAAAAATGATTATTTTCTAAGGAAACAAAATCATTATGCAGTCCAGTCACGTAACTATCCCAAACCTGAGGGCGCCGTTCAAGCCAGCCTTTAAAGTAGCCCCGCCAAATGACCTCTTCAATAAACTTTTTAGAAGCTTCCGGCCCATGTGCCGTGACTGATGCACAAATCACTTCCTTTTCTGTTATCAATCTACGACAAATATAAAACGATAAGGTGGACACAGCTTTATGTTTATTCGGTCCATAATCATAATTTCGTTTATTTTCATAATGAGCACCCATATAAGGAATAAATTCCTGCAATGCTAACAATCCAGCTGCTCTAGTTGGAAGTAAATTAGACATTCTGCTACACCTATTTTTTATAATTTTTTAAATGATCTCCCAACCACCTAAATTTGACTTAATATGACTTTGCCTATAACCATTCTTAAAATTTTAAAAATCATAGTTTTTTCATTAGTTAAAGCCTAATAATCAAATTTATTTACAACCATCCTGCTGACATCTGGCGCTGATGGGCAACCATCGCATTACGCATTAAAATTGCCACTGTGACTGGACCAACTCCACCCGGCACAGGGGTAATCCATCCTGCAATCTCAATAACTGCATCAGTATCAACATCCCCAACTATCTTAGTTCCATCCGGGGTATCAATTTGATTTATGCCAATATCAATAACAACAGCACCTGGCTTTATCATATCTGAACCAATTAAATGTGCCTTACCAACAGCTACTACAACTACATCTGCACGCCTTGAGTGCATAGCAACAGAACGGGTCATGTGATGGCAAACAGTTACAGTACAACCTTCAGCCATTAACATCATAGCAACTGGCTTCCCTACAATTTCTGAATGGCCAATCATAACAACTTCAAGCCCCTCCATCGTAAGGCCTGTCTCTTTTATCAAAGCTACACTTGCTGCCGCAGTACAAGGCGCGAGTGCTACGTCAGAGTAAACAATATTACCAATTGATGCAGGGCTCATACCCTCAACATCTTTAAGTGGATGAATAGCCGATTGTAGTGACCTGACGTTAATGTGAGAAGGCACGGGCCGTTGTAAAATAATGCCAAGGACAGTTGGATCATCATTAAGTGCAAGCAGTTTAGATTTACACGCATCTTGAGTAATATCAGATGGCCAGCTAACCTGCTCAAAAGGCATTCCCGCTTGCTGAGCGCCGCGTGCTTGATTACGGACATATACTGAAGCTTCGGGAACATCTCCAATTAGGATAGAGACAAGTCTAGGCATATCTGGATATTGATCAGCATAAGCCTTGACGTCTAAGATAATTCGCTTTTTAACAGCAACACCATCAATTAATCTATTGTCTTTTGGACTATTCATTAGTGTTCCTTGCTATTACAACGTTCAAAAGCCAAGTTATCGAAATAATATGATTACTTAAATAAGCAGAATTATAATAAATGTAGATTTTTCAGGCATATCTCAGTGTAATAAAAAGTTGCTATCTGCTAATTCTGCACCTGACAACAACAAACTTTAAATATTCTACTTAAACGACAGCCAGCTTAAAATAAAAGTATATTTTTAAATGTGCGTATATCTTGGCTTAGGATTTTCCATAATAGAAAGTATCTCAAATGAGTTTAGAATAAATAGTGCAATTCCTAATATTATAGGCTTTAAACCAAAGACACTAGGAGTGATGTTGGACCACGAAAAGCAAAGCCCCTAAACTCAACTAAACCTTTGTTTTTCAACGATAATCCTGGAAAACGAGCAAACAACTTTGGAATTACTACCTTTCCAATAAGCATACGATACATATCACCTCCAAGACATTTATGCGACCCATCTCCAAAGGTCTGATTGTCTTTAGGCTTTCGCCGAACATCAAATAGATGTGGATTTTTCCATATTTGTTCATCGTAATTAGCAGATGCTTGAATGGCCATGACTGTTTCTCCTTTGGGTATAAACATGCCACGCATAATTAAAGATTTTCTAACAATTCTTGGGCTAGCCTGAATCGGAGCAACCCAACGTAAACCTTCTGTACAGGCCCCAGTCCAATCATTTTGATCTATGCAATATTGTATTTGTTTGGGTTGAGTTAACAGACCAAACAATGTTGAAAGTAATGCATCTCTTGTTTCGATGACAGCACCACCAATACAAATTTTCATATTAGTTCTGATCTGACTCACTTCAATTGGATGAGTATGAGAAAGCATGGATGCGAGAACAGAATAATCCATATTTTTATTTGCTATCAACTGATCAAAACAGTCATTCATTTCTTTATTTTTTTTATCAGATATATCAAATATTTCTTTATTAAGGCTTGTATTCATTGCCCCAGTAATTAGAGCAGTAGCCCAACTAAATAATTGCTCATCACTTACATCTTGAATTCCTAAGACTATCTTAAGGTATCTTGCACTTAGAGGCTGAGCAAATGCTGTTAAAAGATCTACAGTTTTATTAAGAGCAAGTTCATCTAGCAATTCATCAGTTAAATACTCAAATTCTGATTTCCAATAGCTTGATAGGCATGATGGCTCAAAGGTTCTCTTCATGGCTTCACGTTCTCGTAGGTGTTCACACCCATCTTTACGCATTAATGTGTGACCACCAAATGCACGTTGCATTGGTGTAGTTACATCATTTGAGCCAAAATGTTCAGTATCCATCTTTACTCGACGGACATCATCAGCTTTTGTAAAAACAATTCGACCAATTGCTTTCAAACGAACAATTGGTGTTTTCTTACGAAGCCTACGGTATACTGCAGCAGGATCAGAATTCAACATGGACATAGTGGTATCTTCGTCAATTGGAATATCAGAACCTATGAAAGTCTTTTTGCTCATGGGTTTGACCGTATTATTAGATCTAAATAATAACTTGTATAAATCATAATAAGTTTCTTGCAGTAAAATTAACTTCGCAATTTAAAGAATTGCTAACTGTGCAGATTGATTTTGCTTGCCTCATAATTCGAGGTATTATGCTTTCATTGTCGATTAAGTTTCCAATGATTTCAATATTAATTCGCTCAATTCGGTTTGGTATGTCGAAAGCCTTTATTCCCACAACCTCAACTAAAAATGGATTTAAAGCAATTTTGCGCTGATCCGTAGACCATTTAATGGACATTACAATACAGGCCCCAAGAGAAGCCAAAAACGTATCAACAGGTGCTTGAATTGGCGGGTATGCACTTGCATTAGATGGATCAATATGGGCATATTTAAGAGTATTACTTCTATTAAAAAAAACAAATATTGGCCCAAAGACTTTAGGCTTTAATTCTGTTGTCATCTAAATATTCCTATTCAAAAAAGAAGCCCAGGCAAAAATAGTGCTATTGCTGGAAAGAGGGTAAGAATTAAAATAGCAAAGAGGTGGATTAACCAATAAGGAACAGTTGCCGCGGCAACACGCCCTAAACTAACTTCATTATTAGTTAATGCGGTCAATACAGATAAATTCAGTCCAACCGGCGGTGTCACTTGACCAATTTCAATAACGATCGTTATTAAAACACCTATCCAGATAGGATCAAACCCAAGACCTGTTAACAAAGGAAAAACTACAGGTAATGTCATAATCATAAGCGACAAACCATCGAAAAAACACCCAAGCATCAAATAGATAAGCACAACTATAAGTAATATTGTGTATGTACCCAGCCCACTTTCAGCCACAGACTCAAGAATTTGTTGAGGTACACCAAGGACACTGACTGATTGCGCAAGAATTGTAGCTCCAAGCACTAAAAAACCAACCGTAGAAAACAAAATTACAGATTGGTAAACTGATTCAACTAATTTCTGGAATGTCAGTTCACCCCAAATAGAAGAAATAAAAACTGCTAGTACAACCCCGACCCCCGCAGCTTCTGTGGGAGTAGCCAAACCAAACATTATACTACCAATAATTGAAAATATTAATACAAGCAGAGGCCATATCTGCTTGAAACCAATAATCGTCTCAAACAAAGAGCTCGGCGCCTTATCAAGCGGTGCGAGATCTGGATTTCTAATACATTTTATTAAAATATATATCATAAACATACTGCCAACCATGATCCCAGGAATAATACCCGCTGCAAAAAGACGCCCAATAGAAGTTTCTGTTAATGCTCCAAAAATAAGAAATGAAAGACTTGGTGGAATAAGTAGACCAAGCGTTCCACCACCAGCAAGACTTCCAACCACTACACTTTTATCATAACCCCGTTTAGACATTTCGGGGTAAGCAACAGAACCCACAGCAGCAGCTGTCGACAAACTGGATCCACTAACAGCTCCAAATAGTGTACAAACTGCAATGTTTGTATGAAGTAATCCGCCAGGAACTTTACGAAAGAGAGGTGAAAAGGCTGAATATGCTTTTTCGCTAATCCCACTTCGTAAAAGTACTTCCCCTAATAAAATGAACATTGGAACTGCACTAAGTATAAAAGAGTTAAAAACACTCCAAATGGCATCAATAGCAAGCGAGGTTGCTCCATTAGAGAAAAAATACAGTACGAGTAACCCAGTCAGGCCCAGTGCCGCACCAAGCGCTACGCCTGTGCCAGCTGCAACTAGCAGACCACCGATAAGAGTAATCCATAATAACATCAGATTTTACCAGTAATTTTTGAAAATTTTGGCTTAATGTCATTAGATTCAAAACGATCAATAACGCCAAACAATCGTGCAATTAATACAGAACAGGTTAGAATAAGTGAAAAAGGCATAACTGCCATCCACGGGTATAACAGAATACGTGATGTCTCAGTTTTGATATTTCTGTTAAAAGCAAATTCAAACCAAGGAACCGTTTCTATAATCAGCCATGTAAAAAAAGCTATGCCAAATAACAAAGCCATAATTTGAATTCCCACATGCCACTGTTTATTCAATTGATCAGCTAGAAGAGAAACCCGGACATGCTTTGATCTCATTGTAACCATAGGCAAACCAAGGAAGAGTGATAGACTCAATAACAAGCCAACAACTTCTTCTGTTATGTGCAATGGTGCATTAAAAAGTTTACGCATCAAAACACTGGTAAATATAATACCAACAATTGATATCATGCTCAACATAGCAGCTCCAGCACTCACAAGGACCAGCTTTTCCAGTCCTTGTGCAACAATTTTATTGAACTTTTTGATCACACCTTAGCGGCCTAAAGCATCTAAAACACGTTGACGATAAGCGGGTGCATTACCTCCTGCTTCGTCTGCAAGTGTTTTCCAAATTTCAGTAACTGACCCAACAAAAAGATTACGATCCTCCTGCGAGAAGTCTTCACCCCAAGTAACACCACCTTCAACTAAGCTTTTTCTGGCGGCTAATTCGCGTTCAAAGTCATCTTCATAATGGTTCGTACGATTCCAAAGATCTTCTGCAGCATTTACAATAGCTTGTTTAATATTGTTCTCAGTTTTCTCCCAGCGATCCGTCGCAACACCTATTACATATGGACCAGATGCCATCGGATATAAGAACGAAGCATATGGAGCGACTTCCTGCAGAGAAACCGTGTGTGCGTAAAGTGCAGGATATAGAGCGCAGTCAACCACACCAGACTTCAAAGCAACATACATTTCCGCTTGCGGAATGATTTGTGCTGCAACACCAAGGCCAGTAAACGTTTCTACCTGATCTCGTGCCCAAACTCGAAGTTTCTTTGACTTAAGTGCCTCAATTGAACGAACTGGTCCATCACGGCAAAATACTGAGACAGATAGCATTGGTATTGCAACATATCCGACTGAAGAAACACCCCACTCTTCAAACTCTTCTTCATATATCTCACGAACTGTAGAAATGGCTTTTTCAAACTCTTCAATAGATCCAATTGTTCCCTGAACAACTACTGAGCTTAGCGCGGGTGCATCTCGGCCTAAATAATTTGCCCACATTAGGCTCATTTCAACGGCTCCTTTAGGCAAAAACCTAAGCGTATCCGTATTGGGAAGACCTAAAGAGCCACCACTATACATTTTCAACGTAGTATCGCCACCCAAAGCCAGATTTACATCGACAACAAATTGTTCTAGCTCAGCTGACTCTGGGCGGGTTTCTGGCAAAAAATTGTTAAACCGCCACTCTTCCGCCACAACAGTTGAGATTGTTAGGCCAAGTCCAAGCAGCCCCATTGAAAAAAATTTTAGAAAAAAATTCATGATTAGTCCTCCTATAATAAGTTAATAATAAATTTATACCATAGTATCATAGAAATTTATCCTAAATATATTCAATATACTATATATATTGGGATATTATCTTTTATTTCCTAATTGTAAAACATAATTCTATAATAAGTATGAAATTAGCATGTTAAAGGGAAATAGATAACTTATATTAGTATAAACAAAAATTTTATTCGCAATTATTACTCTAAATAGAAATTACAACCTTACTATAGGAACTCTTTTAAGGCATAGATTACTTTAGTTATTTCAAAGTAAAAAACCATTCTAATTTAACAATGAATGAAATATCTATGAATTTTTTCATGATGTCCAACTCCATCAATAAAAAGCTGCAAAAATCACTATTAATAAAGCAAATTGAAACTGCTCTTTATGAAATAACCTCATTGGACTTTGATCAATTTTTTAACGATTTAGCAGATATTGCAAACTCGCAAGCAGGAACTTTAATTAAAATAAAAAGGCTGCATATATAATTAACTTCTATTATTAATTCGTTCATGAAGCTTATAAATAATTCGCCTCGTTGTAGTTTGAAAAAGAGGCGGGAGTATTGCATGGATCAATGCAGCAAAAGCACCTAGAAATAACGCAACAGAAAAGCTTAAAGCAAAACAAGCATGCTGCAAGTAAGTTTCATTTACACTTGCCGGATGCTCAAGAAATTTTTGTAATATACTAACATTTCTTTGATTACTTTTTTTGCGAGTCTGCATTGTGTATTTCCTTGTCAAAATAATAACAAATTTATACCATATTACTGTAGAAATTAATCCTAAATATATTGAATATACATTATTTATCGGGATTAAATCTTATAAAAATATAAATATGTAGAAAATATTTACAAAAAAAATTATGATCCACACTTTTTAAATTTCTATTCAAGCAATTTTTAAACTCATAAAAATGATATTTGAAATAGAGAGATTAAGCATTACAAAAAATAAATAAATCATAATAAATATCTAATATTTTCAGATGAAATTCTCAATATCATTGAGATCAACCTAAAATCTAAAATTTTTATTAAAGTAAAAATATTTATAATAATTAATTACTTTGCTCTGTGTATCATAAATTACAATTCAAAAAACGTCTTAAGCCCATATTCAAATTAATAAATTAGTCTTTTGGGCTACCAAACGTTTGTGTTAATATTAGAAAGACCGATGATATAATAATTAGAATTGTTGAAATTGCTGCAATCGTTGGGTCTATCTGATCCCTCAAAGCCAAAAACATACTACGAGTAATAGTTGAGTTATCACCTCCAGAAACAAACAAAGAGATAATCACCTCATCAAATGATGTTAAAAACGAAATTAAAGATGCAGACACAATCGAAAATTTAATTTGTGGCAGTGTTATTTCAAAGAAGGCACGCAATCTGCTTGCACCAAGCGAACGCGCTACTTTTTCCTGATTCATATCATAATTACTCAAAGCAGATAGTACAATAATCAAGACTAAAGGCATGGCAATTAAAGAATGTCCTAAAACTAGTCCCAAAATGCTATTAACCATATTAAATTGGACATAAAAATAAAATAAACCAATAGCAACCAGGATAACAGGAACCATCATTGGTGAAATCATAATTGGAAATAAAATACTTCGTATTTTAGCATTACTGTTAACTAATCCATAGGCTGCCATAATGCCCAAGGGGGTTGCCAAGAAAATCGTAAGTACCCCAACTTTAACTGAAGTCCAAGTCGCTTGAAGCCAATCAATGGAGTAAAAGTAGTTTTCGTACCACCGTGTTGAATAACTCTCAGGTGGAAACTCTAAATATTGGCTATCGGAAAATGACATCGGAATGACCACTAAGGATGGTACAATTAGTAAAAATAGGATGATCATAGCTATAATATATAACCATAACCTATTTTTAAACTTAATTTGTGTTTCAGAGACGCTACTATTCCAAATACCCATATCTCAGCTCCTGTTGCCTAGTTGATCAATAGAAACAAGCTTAGAGGCAATAAACAAAATAATCATCGTCACGCCTAGAAGCACTACGCCAAGTGCACTGGCCGCACCCCAACTATAATACAATTCAATATTATCTGATATTTTCATAGCTACCATGATAACTTTACCACCACCCAATAACGCAGGAGTAACATAAAAGCCTAAACAAAGAACGAAAACAATTAGCAGCCCTGCAAATAAACCAGGAAGTGATAGTGGAAAGAAAACTGTCCAAAACGCACGTGTTGGAGTTGCTCCAAGATTCGCTGCTGCTTTCAAACAATCTTTATCTATTGTTCGCATATTCGCATAAAGCGGCAAAATTAAGAATGGCAACATAATATGCACCATACCAATAAGGGTTCCAGAAGTATTATGGACAAACTTAATAGGTTCAGCCCAAAGACCCCAATCAACTGCCAGCGTATTAATTAAGCCTTTTTTCTGAAGAAGCACTAACCAAGCATAAGTTCGCACTAAAAGGCTTGTCCAAAACGGAATAAGCACCCCGATCATACAGATGTTTGCCCACCGGTTAGAGAGCTGAGACATGAAGTAGGTCAGCGGGTAACCGAACAAAACACAAAATAAAGTAGTCAAAAGGCTAATTTGAAAAGTTGTCTTAAAAATTCGTAAGTAAGCTTTACTGTTCCAGATTCTTTGATAATTTTCCAATGACAAAGTTTCATCACGCCCAATAAAAGACATATAAAACAGCCACCCAATTGGAATAATAATTAGTCCAAATACCAATGCCAAATAAGGTACAGTAAGTCCAAAAAGAGTATAGCGCTCTTTTCTATCCAACTGATCAAGTTCAGTTTTATTAATACCTTCTTGATTAATTCTCTGTGTTGAAGTCATCAATTCATTCCACCAAAAAACTATCGGATTTTTTAAGTCCAACAGTTATTTTATTACCTATAGATGGCAATTCCTGAAGAGAAGCCGTACCATTGGGAATACGCATGCGGAGTATTTGATCACCATGGGAATCTGGATCAAGCTTAATCATTAATAACTGACTTTCACCCTGATAAATTGATTCCACAACATTTCCAGTAAAAGTATTACAATCTGTTAGATTGTCACTTATCAAAAAGAGTTTTTCAGGGCGTACAACTAATAAAAAATCACCATCTTTTTTAACTGAGTGTTCTACAAGAATTTTTGTGTTACCCAAATATACATTTTTTTTGCTTACTTTGACAGAAAGTAGGCTAGATTCACCAATGAAATCAGCAATAAACGCGTTGTTAGGTTTTTTGTAAATTGCGCTAGGTGTATCAAGTTGCATAAGCCTCCCATCGTTTATTACGGCTATACGGTCAGACATTGTTAAAGCTTCTTTTTGATCATGGGTCACATAAACAGTTGTCATGTTTAAACTGTCATGAAGCTGGCGCAGTTCAATTTGCATTTCCTCACGCAACTTCTTGTCCAGTGCCGATAACGGTTCATCCATTAAAAGTATCTTAGGCTGAAAAACAATTGCTCTTGCCAAAGCCACTCGTTGTCTTTGGCCTCCAGATAATTCAGCCACACCCCGATGGCCCAAACCATCTAGCTTAACTGTTTTTAATGCTTCATCGACAGTTTCTTTAATTTTTTCTTTAGAAACGCCTCTTAGTTTCTGTGGATAGCCAACATTTTGCTCTACATTCATGTGAGGAAAAAGTGCATAATTTTGAAATACCATTCCAATATCACGAAGGTGAGGTGGCTTTAAGACTACCTCTTCTGTTCCAAATTTAACACTTCCATAATCTGGTCGTGTAAATCCCGCCAATACCATTAAAAGAGTAGTCTTGCCCGATCCAGAAGGACCTAAAAGTGTCAGAAACTCTCCTGACTTTACTTCAAGACTTACATCTTTAAGTGCAAAAAATTCACCATATGTTTTTGTAATATCTTTGATTGATATATTAAGCGCATCAGACTTCATAAATTTATCTTTCTTTTAAAAAAGGGAGGATGAATACCCTCCCTCATAATATTTTTTTATTCAGTCATCATTTCAGTATACATTTCAGCAGCAACTGTGCGCCACTTAGCATACCAATCTTGGCTAATTGTAAGCTGATGCTTAGCATTATCTGGATGACTTGGTAAAGCTTTAGCAAGCTCATCAGGTATCAGACCAAGTTCATAGGTCTGTGCATTAGTTGGACCATAAGTGATGTACTTGGCAAACTCCGCCATATATTCTGGCTTCATCATTTCGTTAATAAATTCCATAGCTAAATCTTTATTCGCTATACCCTTTGGAATTCCATAACCTTCCCAATCCATTATGCCAGTCTTATAATCATAAGATACTTTGGCACCATCTTTTTTAGCAACGTCAAAACGACCATTCCAACCTGTTGTCATGTCCACTTCGCCGTCTTTCATTAACTGCGCATGCATAGCACCAGACGTCCACCAAACATCAATATGATCTTTGATTGATCTAATTTTATCCAAAGCACGTGTGATACCTTCTTCACTATCAAGGACTGTATAAACATCTGCAATAGCAACACCGTCTGCAAGCAATGCAGTTTCTAATTGTCCATCTACCTTTGATCGCATTGCACGAGTACCAGGGAATTTGTCTGTATCATAGAAATCTGCCCAAGATCTTGGACCATTTTCACCATATGTTTCAGTGTTCCAAGCTGCAACAACTGAGAAAATATCTGCTCCAGCACAATAATCACTGAACATACCAGGTAAGTGATTACTTACATCAATTACAGAATAATCCAATTTTTCAAGAACACCTTCAGCACCCCCAGAAGCACAACTTCCAGATCCACTAGAGAAAATGTCAAACTTATCTGCACCAGACTTAACCATCAACTTAACGTCTGAAATTCCACCATAAGTATCTTCATTTATTGTGATGTCCATCGCTTTACCAGCAGGTTGAAAAATACCAATTGATTGTGCATTTTGGTAGGCTCCACCCCATGAAACAATACGAAGATCTTTAGCAACCGCCATAGACGATACAGATAGTGCTCCAGCGATAACAGCAGTCAAAGCTATATTTTTATAGTTTTTTGTAGTTTTCATTATATACTCCCTTTTGATTTTTAGTCTTTAGATAACTATTTTTATGCCTATTATATTCTTTCCAATTCATGGCATAAACTGAATTGGTTTTTCGTTCTAAGCTACTCTCCTTGCAGCTCGTTGATATTGCATTCTATCTTGCATACGGTACCATGACACAGCAGCAGGTAAAAACCACGGCCTACCTGTGTATAATGGGCGTGTTGGAAAAGGTAGGCCTTCAAACGCCGTTGTACCTTCAGCTAACCCTAGTACTTTTTGTCCAAGCCGCATACCCAGGTAGCTTGCCATGGAGACGCCAGATCCACAATAACCCATAGAATAATGAATTCCGTTATGTTGTCCAGTGTGTGCTAATTCATCAAAGGTATAAGCAACCGTACCTGTCCAAGAATGCGAAATTTTAGTGCCCTCAAGTTGAGGAAAAATTCGACACATATCTTTCAGCAATTTTGGACCACTCAATATTGGGTTAGTTTCTGTTGCAGAAACTCGGCCACCGAATAAGATCCGCTTGCGGTCTGGGGACGTTCGATAATAATAAACAACTTTGCATGTATCACTGGCAATCCGGTTAGTTGGAAATAAAGTATCCACCAAGGAAGGATCTAATTCTTCTGTTGCAATAATATAACTACCAATGGGAATGACCCGTCTTTGTAACCAAGGTGTTAAATTAGTCGTATAACCATTAGTGGCAACGATCACATCACGAGCCTTCACTTTTCCTTTTTGCGTTGAAATAATAAATCCATCAGAATTTTGCTCTATATCGAGCACAGCACATTGGCCCACTACATCAGCCCCAGCTTCAATCACTCGCTGAAGCAGTCCTCGATGATACTTACCGGGATCAAGAGATGCATGGCGTGGGAAAACAACTCCCCCATGATAAACTTCTGAACCGAGCTCTTTTAACTGTTCATTACGAGGAACGGCATAGGCTTCAATCCCTTCAGATCGGCTAATTTTTTCTGCGTTCCGCGAAATTAATTCATAATGTTTTTGGGTGTGTGCTGCATGATAGCGTCCCCCTCGAAAAAAATTGCAATCAATTTCCTCAGATTCAACAAGATCTTCAATCCAATTAAGAGCATTTTCACCCTCTCGTCTAATTGCGAGCCCCTTCTCGGCACCAAACTTTGCTGACAGTTTTTCTAATGTCGGCTTAATACTAGTGCTAACCTGCCCACCATTTTTAGTGCTACACCCGCGCCCAGGCTCACCAGCTTCAAGCACAACTGTGGATCTCCCACCTCGCACTGTTTGAAGAGCTGCATTTAAACCTGTATATCCTGAGCCAACAATCGCTACATCAACCTGACGCGGCGGTTGTGCGCTAATATTATTAAATTCAGGGAGACCCTCAAGCCAATAGGATGTTTCTTTACGATTCTCAGACCAGATTAATTTATCAAATTGTTTATTTTTATTCATAAAATGATAAACCATTGTCTCATAGAGACATCCCTTGTTACGACTTTTATTAATTTTAGAATTTAAACACTAGAAAACGAAATTGAATTTAGCAAACGAATAATCTTAATAACGTAACGTAAATATTAAACTTTTATTAATCAAAATAAGATTTAACAGATATGTTACTTAAAAATAGGGATCATATTTTCTACTTTTGTTTAAATTAAGTGAATATTTTACTAGAAAATAATTTTAACCCATGGCCCTTCTCATTTCATTTGAGAGTACCTACCCTACAAATAAACAATACTTCACACAAATTGTTTATTTCTTAGTAAAAATTTAAAAGTATCTTCCTGACACATATCAAATATTATTTGCTTTGTAATAAATTTTGGCATTATCCATTTTGATTAAAAAAACAAAATATATTTACTAGATTGAGTGATTGACGAATGGGCCCAACAAATAGATCATTTGTTGATTAAATAAATTTTCTAATTAAAGAATTAAAGAAAGACCGTTAGCATGGCAGATCACGACAACCTCACCAATTTCTTAAATACATTAGGAAAAAATGTGAAAAACCACAAAAGTGAAATCGCTAATAGCATTGCTAAAGCACTACTTGGCTCACTAACTGTACAAAGTAAACACGCGCTAACAGTTGCTCCAGTTTGCTCGAGCTTAAACGACTTATTACAAATTAAGCCGAATAATTTAATTAATCTTTTAGCAAACTGCATTCATCATCTAAGATGGAGAGAAGCTGGCTTTGGGAAAATGCCCAAAGAAATTTCACACCAAATTTGTGTAACCGAATTAATTGGTCCCGCTGGATTCTTTAAACACTCTGACATAAGAATTGGCCTTTTATTGCAGAGGCCAGAAACAATTTACCCAATGCATCAGCACGCAGCCGAAGAATTATATTTTATTCTTAGCGGAAACGCTTACTGGGCGGTTGATCATGAAACATTAAAACCCAAACCACCCAAAAGTTTTGTTCATCACAATTCAAACCAATCACATTGTATTACCACAGGTGAAGAGCCGCTATTAGCGCTTTGGGGTTGGACCGGCGATATAGACGGATCATCATATTCAATTTAGACAAATATATTAAAATTTATAACCATAACAGAAAGCAATCAAATGATAGATTTACAGACCTTCAAAAACCTTGATGCTGTTGAAGTTAAAAACTTTAACCCCAAACCGACCACTCTTACCAAAGGACAAGAGGAAGCTGCCGTCCAGCTTTGGGCATCAGAAGACGGACTTACCAAAATAGGTGTTTGGGAGTGTACTCCAGGTGAATTTACTGCAGATCGATCCACTGCCGGTGAATACTGTCACATCATCTCAGGTTCAGCATCTGTTGAAAATCACGATGGAAGTAACGCACGCAATTTAGGTCCTGGAGATTTGTTAGTATTACCCATTGGTTGGAAGGGGAATTGGACAATTCATGAACACATCAGAAAATTATATATCCTGCAAGCTTCCAATTAAAAATGGTATATAATTGTTAATTATTATCATTTTAGCTAAATAATGATATGTATATGAATTACTAAAAGGGTATTTGACAATTTTTTTGTGACTATTATGTTAAAATCATTGATATCGGCGCCCTTGCTCGGACGTAGCCCGGGAGGGAATAAAATTGCAGCAATTTGATTATGTTATTGTTGGCGCTGGTTCAGCTGGATCTGCACTAGCCAATCGTCTGTCTGAAAGTGGCCAGTTTACAGTTTTATTACTTGAAGCTGGTGGTTCAGACAAAAAGTTTTGGATTCAAATGCCCTTAGGCTACGGTAAGGTTTTTCATGATCCCTCCGTTAACTGGCGCTATATGACAGAGGCGGAACCCAATCTTAATAATCAATCTATTTACTGGCCGAGAGGTAAAGTACTAGGTGGGTCAAGTTCGATTAACGCTATGGTATGGGTTCGTGGCCATAAACGCGACTATGATGAATGGGGCTCTGTCGCACCCGGTTGGAATTGGGATGCTGTTCAAAAAATTTTTCAAAGAATGGAAAGTTGGGACGGCCCTACGAATGTAATACGTGGCACCAACGGCCCACAAGCTGTGCATGATGTAAGTCATGATGTTCATCCTTTAACCCGTTCCTATCTAAAAGCTGCAACTGAGGTAGGTATCAAAACTAATCTTGATTACAACGGCTCAAATATGGAAGGAGCTACTTGCTATCAAATTTCAACAAAAGGCGGTATCCGAGCCTCAGCTGCCAGAAGTTATCTGTGGCCATTAAAAAAACGTCGTAATCTAAACATTCAGACAAAAGCCCACGCCACTCGCATCCTCTTTGAAGGTAAGCGAGCAGTGGGAGTAGAATACCTTCAGAATGGCCAGACTAAAACTGCGCGTGCACGGGGCGAAGTAATACTATCAGGTGGGGCAATCAATTCGCCACAACTCCTACAATTATCAGGCATAGGACAAGGTGCATTATTACAGCACCATAATATCGATGTAGTCCACGAGTCCAATCATGTTGGCAAAAATTTGCAAGATCACTTAGGCAGCGATAACCATTACCGTGCCCGAGTACCTACCCTTAACCAGGAACTGCAGCCAATGTTGGGCAAGTTAAAAGCCGGGTTGCAATATATTCTTACACGCAAAGGCCCACTATCGCTCAGTTTAAATCAAGGCGGCGGCTTTGTGCAGCTTGATCCTGATGCAAGCGGACCCGACCTGCAACTTTATTTTTCACCAGTGAGCTACACTCGGGCACCCGTTGGCGTGCGCCCCTTAATGAACCCAGATCCTTTTCCTGGCTTCTTGATGGGCTTTAACCCATGCAAGCCAACAAGTACTGGCCATCTACAAATCTGTTCAGATGACCCAATGGAACCACCCAAAATATATTCAAATTATCTTGATACAGAATATGATAAAAAAATGATGCTAAAAGGCGTTCATCTAATTCGTCGTATTGCGAATGCCCCAGCTCTGCAATCAATTATCGAAACTGAGCTAACGCCAGGTTCTGATGTCAAAAGTGATACCGAAATCGCTAAATACATCAGCCAAAAGTCATGGTCCGTTTTTCACCCATGCTCTACCTGTCGAATGGGAAGTGACCCCAATATGTCGGTGGTAGATCCACGTTTACGAGTTTATGGAGTAGATGGACTGCGCGTAGTTGATGCTTCTATTTTCCCCACTATCCCCACCGGCAATATTAATGCACCTTCGATTATGGTCGGAGAACGCGCCTCAGATATTATTCTTCAAGACGCCAAAAACTAAAAGGGCATTTCATGAAACTAAAAAAAATTGAAACTTTTACCAATCACGATGTTGGTTTTGTACGTGTTACTGCCGAGGACGGCGCTCAGGGTTGGGGACAAGTCTCCACATATCACTCTGACATTACATCTCAAGTATTACATCGGCAGGTTGCACCTTGGACACTAGGGCAAGAAACAACCAATTTAGATGACCTTTTAGACATTGTAGCCGAGCGTGAACATAAATTTCCTGGCTCTTACCTACGCCGTGCTATGGCAGGACTGGATACGGCAATCTGGGACATGCGAGGCAAACAAGCAGAGAAATCTGTAACTGAACTTCTTGGAGGCACGCCTGGCTTGATCCGCGCCTATGCTTCTTCAATGAAGCGCGACATCACACCCAAAGATGAAGCTACCCGCCTTAAAAAGTTACGTGATACGCAAGGTTTTGACGCATTTAAGGTCCGTGCTGGAGCTGAAGTGGGGCGTAACAACGATGAATGGCCGGGAAGAACCGAGGAAATAATTCCTACCATGCGACGCGAGTTGGGCGATGAAGTAGATCTTCTGATCGACGCTAACAGCTGTTACTCCCCGGATCGAGCTATTGAGGTAGGTCATATTCTTCAGGACAATGGATTTTGTCACTATGAAGAGCCTTGCCCCTATTGGGAGCTTGAACAAACAAAAAAAGTAACTGACGCACTAAAAATTGATGTGACAGGGGGGGAACAAGATTGTGATTTATCCACCTGGAAACGAATGATTGAAATGCGCGCAGTTAATATTGTGCAGCCTGATATTCTATATCTTGGCGGTATCAGCCGCACTCTAAGAGTAGTGGAAATGGCCCAATCCGCAGGATTACCTGTCACTCCTCATTGTGCAAATATGTCTCTGGTTACACTTTTTACGATGCATCTCTTACGAGCTATTCCCAACGCCGGAAAGTATCTAGAATTTTCTATCGAAGGCGCAGATTATTACCCATGGCAGGATGGCCTCTTTACAAGTTCACCATACAAAATAGAGGACGGCCAAGCACGTGTAACCGACGCCCCCGGCTGGGGTGTTGAGATAAACCCCGAATGGTTAGCACGTTCAAAATATCAAATTAGTGAAGTGGAATGAGGTATTAGTAATGAGTAACGTATTTCCTAGGCAAATTACTGCACCACCTCTCAGGGCTGTAGCAAGTAATGGATGCTATATAATTGATGAAAATGGAAAACGTTATTTTGATGGATCTGGGGGTGCTGCAGTATCTTGTCTTGGACATGGAGATCATGATGTTATTAAAGCTATTCAAGACCAATCCTCAAAAATGGCTTTTGCTCATACGGGGTTCTTTTCTAGCGATCCTGCTGAAGAATTAGCTGAACTTTTAGTTCAACATGCACCAGGAGAATTAGATCGTGTTTATTTTGTATCAGGAGGCTCTGAAGCTGTTGAAGCCGCTTTAAAGTTAGCGCGCCAATTTCATATAGAAAATGGTGAGCCAGAGCGTCGACATATGATTGCACGCAAACAAAGTTATCATGGAAACACACTTGGAGCTCTTGCTGCCGGTGGAAACAAATGGCGCCGCAATCAATTTGAACCTATTCTTATTGATGTCTCTCACATAGCTCCTTGCTATGAATATGTAGACAAAACCAAACAAGAAAACTCGTTTGAATATGGACAACGTGTTGCTCAAGAACTTGAAGATGAAATCTTAAGATTAGGCTCAGATACAGTCATGGCTTTCATTGTAGAACCTGTAGTCGGAGCCACTATGGGCGCAGTTCCAGCAGTTCCAGGATACTTTAAAAGAGTGCGAGAAATTTGCAACAAATATGGCGTGCTACTTATATTAGATGAAGTAATGTGTGGGATGGGTAGAACTGGTCATCTTTTCGCATCCGAAGTTGACGATATTTCACCTGACATCCTATGCATTGCAAAAGGCCTTGGCGCTGGATATCAACCCATTGGCGCAATGCTTTGCTCAAAAAATATTTATGATACAATCGGCAATGGCTCAGGTTTTTTTCAGCATGGACATACTTATATAGGACACCCAGTAGCTTGTGCAGCCGGATTAGCAGTTTTACGCGCAATTCTTGACCGAAACCTTCTCAAATCAGTCAAACATAGGTCAGATCAATTGTTCGATGCCTTGAAAATACAATTAGGCGCACACCCAAACATTGGTGACATTCGTGGCAGAGGCCTTTTTATTGGCTTAGAACTTGTTAAAGATCGTATAACAAAAAAACCTTTTGATCCTTCTTTAAAGGTTGCAGCTAACATCAAACGTAAAGCATTTGAGGCAGGCCTTATATGTTACCCTATGGGCGGTACACGAGATGGAAAATGGGGGGACCATATACTACTAGCTCCGCCATTCATAATAAATGAAAGTCAAATCACAGAGCTTGTAGAAAAGGTGACCATTTCACTTTTATGTCTAGAAAATATATAATTCATATTTAGTTGAACTTTTTCGAGGTAAAAATGACCCCAGATAAAACCTTTGCACCATTGACGGAAGAAAAATGGCCAGATGAGCTTGGCGATATGAAAGATACGTTTGCTACTAAATTAAATATTTATCGCACAATGGCGCATCATCCTAATTTATTACGCGCATGGGCAAATTTACGCGACCATGTTGTTGTTAATTCTGCTCTTAAACAACAACAAAGCGAAGTCGTCATTTTACGAGTAGGTATAAATCTTGAAGCAGATTATGAATGGAAACATCATGTTTCACGTGCGCGAGCCTGCGGAATGAGCGACCTTCGTATAAGTTCAATTAGATACCACATTGAAGAGATGACGAATGAAGATGCAATATTTGCTAAATCAGTTGATGAACTAATGGATCAAAAAAGAATGCTGCCTAATACCTTAGAAAGTGTAATTGCACTAGTTGGTAAAAAAGGCGTTTTAGATATTATTGCTACAGTTGGGTTTTATTCTACGCTTGGTTTTATGCTAAACTCCTTCAATACGCCTTTAGATGATAATATCGTAGCTGAAATGATAGATCAGCCATTTAATTAGAAATTAACTGGCTTGTTCGAGTTATCTAGCACCCTATCCAATAAAATATATGATAGGCAATCATTTGATAATAATAATTATGCCAAGCTTAACATACAAAGTCATATATTTAATTTAGTTACATTCCAAAACGTGCAAAAGCAGCACGCTCTTCAATACTATAGCTCATGTCACCAAAAACCTGAGTACTAAATCGAGATAAAATTGATTTTTTTTGACCAAATATACGAAAGCGCACTTTTTCACCAAACTTTTGCTTGAAAAATGGAACAACGTGACCAATGCCATCAACAAGACCATCTTGTATAGCTTTTTGGCCAACCCAAATCTCTCCAGTGAATAAATCTCTATCTGCCAACTTTGTGCCACGACGGGCAAAAATGTGATCTTTAAAAGTTTGATGCACATCTTCTAGCAGGACTTTTAGACGTTCAACGTCCTCATCTTTTTGCGGCTGAAATGGATCAAGCATAGACTTTGAGTTACCAGCTGTATGCACACGCCGTTCTATTCCATATTTTCCAATTAACTGATCTAGACCAAATCCTGTAGAAATTACTCCAATTGATCCAACTATGGAGGAAGAATCAACGTAGATTTCATCAGCACTCGCTGCCAACCAATACCCACCTGAAGCGGCAACATCTTCTACAAATGCATAGACTGGTATCTTCTTTTCTTCAGCTAAACGCCTTATGCGTGCACCAATCAAAGAGGACTGAACTGGGCTCCCACCAGGTGAGTTAATCACTAATGCTACGGCATTTGTTTTTTTTGCAAAGGCTTTTTCAAGCACAGGTGCGAGACTGGCGTCATTTAAACCACGACCAGAGGCTATCATGCCATTCAAACGTACAATTGAGACAGATTTGTGTTCACGGCGGAAAGGATTTTTTAATTTCATCAGCTTGGCATAGGATACAATGTGTTTGGGAACAAGGCAGATAGCATAATAAATTTTAAAATCTCACTATTGCGATTAGTCCAAAAGAGCCAATAGTGCGCGCCACCCTGCCACAAAGCTATAATTATAAGTATATTTAACTACTTTAATAACTTTTTACGTGGCTAGTGATTGTCAGGGTAAAATAAATGTGGGCCATCAAATTGGCCAATAGGAATGCTGTGCGTCAAAATTCCGTTACGCATTTCATGTAATAAAAAGGCGCTAGGTTCTTTTGATAGGCAGTTTTGAGCTCCTTCGCGCAGATCCATTGCTACAGCATGAGACGTTCCAGGTGCAATTTGGCAGATAACACTGCCAAAAACTGCAGTAATGTTCCGATGAACATGTCCACAAACAAGTTTTAATTCACCCCGGTATTCTGATAATATTATCTGCAGTTTTCTACTATCGCGCAGGTTTTGAATATCCATTTTTTCAATACCCGTCAGAATAGGAGGATGGTGAATTGCCACGATAACTGGTTTCTTACTTAAAGTAGCCAACGTATCTTTCAAATAATCAAGCGTTGTATCGGTCAAGTGCCCGTGTGCAGCACCTTTAACATTCGTATCCAAACCAATCAGCGCAAGATCAGAAAACTCAACATCCCAGTTAATAGCGCCAGATCTTGGCATCCAGTCCTGATCAGCAAAACTAGCACGCATTTTAATCACATCGTCATGGTTTCCAGGGATAGCGCGGTAAGGAATAGCAAGCGGTTTCATAATTTTACGGAAACGTTGATACTCTTCTGCTGTACCAAAATCAGTCAGATCTCCAGCCACAATCGCCATATCAACAGGCCCAATATCCGGCAAAATTCGATTAATGGTTTCCACGCAAGATTTGAGTGCAGCTTCAGTATCAACCCGCCCATAGGCAAGTTCGCCTTTTGGTACAATATGCGGGTCCGAAATTTGAATAATTTTGGCCACGTTTATATTTCTCCTGCCGGTAAAAGAATTAAAGCTTCAGGTTTAATTGCTACCTTAACAGACTGACCAACCTTTGGAGCGCTTTGGCCAGCGAAAATTGATGTTAATAAGTTCGGCGTAATGCCCTTGATCCCAATTCGATAATGTGTGCCCAGAAAGGTTATAGTTTCGACCTGACCACATAGCGAACCATTGTCATCAATTCTAACATCCTCAGCCCTAACAAAAACATTATTGCCTGAGCCTTCGCCTGGCAATCTTAGCCCACCACCTTCAAGTGTTAGAACACTACCTGTGCATTTTCCATCAAGGCGCATTGCATTGCCAACAAAGCCGGCAACAAAAGCAGAGTTAGGATGGCGATATAGCTCTTCTGGTGTCCCACTTTGGACAATACGTCCATTGGACATAACTGCTACACGGTCTGCAATTGCCATGGCTTCGTCTTGGTCGTGGGTCACAAAAATTGCCGTGATATTAAATTCACGTAATAGTACCGCTAATTCATCACGTAATGATTCCCGCAGTGATGCGTCAAGGGCAGAAAGAGGTTCATCCAGCAATAGCAACCTAGGGCGTGGCGCAATTGCTCGAGCGAGAGCAACACGTTGGCGCTGGCCACCCGAAAGCGCATTAACGGCCCGAGCTGAAAATTTCTGAAGTTGGCACATTTCCAAAACTTCTGACACACGCGTCTCAATCTCTGGTTTGGAAAGTTTTTGCATTTTCAGCCCATAGCCGATATTAGCGCGTACCGACATATTTGGAAACAGTGCATAAGACTGGAAGACCATACCAACATTACGGCGTTCAACCGGTAGAGATGTAACGTTATCTTCATCAAACCAAATATCACTGCCTAAATCAGGTGTCTCAAGGCCCGCAATAATCCTAAGCAAAGTGGTCTTCCCACACCCCGACGGTCCAAGTAGAGAGACAATTTCGCCATTTTTTACAGTCAGTTTTGTCGATAGAAGCGCACGAGTTCCATCTGGATAAGTTTTGGCAGTATTAGTTAGTCTAAAAGTCATTGAGATATCCTTTGTGCACGCGCTGATGCCCATTGCATGGCCATCAGAAGCGGTACGATAAGTACGAAGAAGACGAGAGTATATGCAGACGCTACTTCAAGCCGCATGGATGCATAGCTATCAGCTAATCCAACAGGCAGCGTCTTGAGATACGGCGTGTGTAGCATCCATGTCAAATTAAATTCACCAATAGAAAGTGTAACTACTGTTAGTGCGCCGGCGAGGATGCCAGGCATTGCATTTGGCACAACAATGTCACGAAACCTTTGCCATGGTGAAGCACCAAGCGTAGCAGCACCTTCTTCTAGCGTTTTGAGATCTATGGAGGCTAACACTGCAAGAATAGAGCGCACCATAAATGGCATTGTGTAGAGAACATGACCAACAAGGATAAACGTCCAAGAGGTCCGAAATCCTTTCATGGAACCGTAAAGCTGCAACAGCGCTAACGCTAGAGCCAATCCTGGTACCGCGAGTGGAAGCGATATGAACTCTTCAAGCAGACGAGACAACCAACCAGGATTTCGCGCCAAACCATAGGCAGCTGGCAAACCAATTATTAGTGTCATAATCAGGCATGAGAAAGCCAGCCTCATCGATAAGAAAATACTATCAGCATAAAGCTCCCAAACGCGAAACACCCACTTCAGAGTGAACCCCGAAGAAATACCCTGAAAGTAATTTGCAGTGACACCTGCCAATACCGACAGAATAATGGGCACAAATAGGAAGGCACATGCAGTAAGAGTAACAGTCAGTTGTAGTATTTTAGTTTTTGATTTGATCATCTCAGCCTCCTGCCGCGACAGTTGTGCCCGAAAGACTTCGGGCGATTAGCAATAAAGCCCAAGTGACAATACCCAATACAATCGATAGGGCCGCCGCCATGGCTATGTTGGCTGATAAGGTAAATTCTGTATAAATCACCATAGGGATAACATCTATGTTAGTTGCTAACGTGAAAGCCGTTCCAAATGCACCCATTGCTGTTGCAAAGGCAATCGCCCCTGCCGCAACCAACGAAGGCATTAAGCCCGGCAAGATCACATCAATTACAACGCGAAAGGGAGAAGCACCCAAAGTTCTTGCAGCTTCCTCTAGCACTGGGTCGAGTTTTTCAGCGGCAGCCATTACTGTTAATAATACACGCGGAATTGAAAAGTAGAGGTATCCTAAAAATAACCCAATTACTGAGTAAGCAAAAACAACATGTCCTGGTGTAATCTGGTTAATCAACCCCTGACGACCACCTAACAAAATAATTAAAAAGCCAATAACTACCCCCGGAAAAGCAAGTGGAAGCGTCATTATTGACAGTAATATACCTCGTCCCTTAAAACGGTTACGCGATAGAAACATACCTGCTGTTGTAGATACTGCTAAAGCAGCAAAAGTCGTTGCAAGTGATACTAATACAGTCAAAATTAATGTATTTAGGTAACGCGGTTTACGTAAGATATCAAGATAAATTGTCCAGCCTGCCTCACTTTCACCAGATGCAAGAAATAAGCGCACAAGTGGCAAAGCAAGAAAAGCTATAGAAAAAATTAATAGTGGCATTAAGCACGCTATTACAAAGGTTCGATTTGTCATAGATTTTTGCAAGAGCCGAACAAATGTCCGGCTCTTCCTTCTAAATAAAAGTTACTTAACTTCAGACAGGTAGCGTTCACCAAATCCGGCTTGCGCTTTTTCCATTTTTGCATAGTCCACTGCAATAGCACGTTCGTAATCACTGGCTGGCAAAAATTTAGCTGCTACATCTGCTGGAAGTTCAACTGGTCGAGCAGGTTGTAAATAGGCATTAGTCCAGATCGCTTGACCCTTATCAGATAAGATGAAGTCCAGAACACGTTTTCCAAGCTCTGGGTGTGGCCCATTAGCGACGAGGCTCATCACATAAGGCACTCGTACAGATCCTTCACATGGTAGGACAAATTCAAAATTTCCATCCTCTTCATATTTACCACGATAGGCATTGAAATCATAGTCAAACAAGATTGGAATTTCACCAGAAACAACTCGGGCATATGAAGTTTGCTTTGGCACGATAGGCGAATTTTTGGCTAATTCGTTAAAATAATTGATAGCAGGATCAAAATTGTCCAAATCACCACCAAATGCTATATTTGCTGCTACTGCACCAGCATAGCCAACGAATGCAGAGGACGGGTCAAGATAACCTACCATGCCGCGATATTCTGGTTTTTTCAGGTCAGCAAAGCATTGAGGGACCTCCGCACCACCAAGTGCATCAACATTTACAAAGAATCCCAAAGTACCATAGTGTATTGCAAACCATTTTCCGTCTGGATCTTTTAAGCCGTCTGGAATTTCGTCAAATTTAGCCGGCTTGTAGGCAGTTGCAACGCCTTCATTGCCAGATTTGATACCTGTTGTAACCCCATAATATGCAACATCTGCGATGGGATTTTTTCTCTCTGCCAAAAGTTGACTAAGTGTTTGGCCAGAATTTTTGTTATCATGCGGCATCTGAATATCGATTTCTTTGTCGATTGCTTCTAACATGGATGCCCAGTCAGCCCATTGTGGTGGGCAATTGTAACACACGGCATCTTCAGCAAATACTGGTGATGCTAAAGTCATTGCCATTAATGTAGCAGCTAGTTTATATCTCATTTTAATCTCTCCTGTTGAATTTTATCGTTCTTATTGGTTGGATTGTTTGACGGCGAAAGGGTTGCAGCCTTTTCGTCGTCTGCTCTTTCTGCTGCTGGAAAGGCAAGACTGCCTCCAGCGCGGAAACTAAATGTAAGTTTGGGATCAGGCAGGACAGGTGCTGAAGTGCCATTAATAACCGACAAAACAGTTCTGGCTGCTCCCCTGCCCATCATTTTTGGATCAGTCACAATCGTTGCAAGACTTGGCTCTACCATGGTGCCCACTTCGATGCCATCAAAGCCAACAATCGACAAATCTCCAGGCACATTTAACCCTAATGCTCGGGCACTACGGATTGTGGCAAGTGCTAAAAAATCGTTGGATGCAAAAATTCCTGTGAGGGTAGGATTTTTTTGTAAAAAATCTTTAAGAAAGCTCGTTAATTCTTGACTATCTTCATTGATCTCCAACAAGGCAGGTTTTTTCATGCCGTTTCGGTGGCATCCTAGCACAAAACCCTGATAACGTTGTCGCGCACGATCGGAGCTTTTAAATTTAAGTGCCAAAAACCCAACATCAATGTGTCCCTTTTCAACAAACGCATCTGAAACCCTTGATGCCGCAGAAAGATCATCAACCGACCAACTTTGCTCATCATCAGATGCCATACTAAACAATAAACAGTGCGGTATTCCACGGCTTTTAATTGATTTCAATCCTTCACTGAAAATCGTGTCACTAACAGTTAAAACAAATCCATCGACCTGTTTGGCTGTTAATGTTCGAATGGCCTGCGTTTCGAATTCAGTGTCGTAATTAGTACACACAAGCAGTGTTTGATATCCTGCCGCTTGAAAATATTCCTGAGCACCCTGAACGGCGTCAGCGTAGACCGGATTTGCTAATGACGGCACCACACAACCGATTGTCCGAGTGGTACTGCTTTGTAAAGAACGCCCAACCTCGCTAAATTCAAATCCAAGCATATCAGCCGCTGCTTGCACGCGCTGTTGCATGTCAACACTGGTCGATCCAGAATTATTCAAAACACGACTAACAGTTGCCACTCCACAACCAGCACGTAATGCAACATCTTTGATCGTAATCGTTTGGCGCAAAATTTCCCTCCCTATGGAAACGTTTCCAACGCTAACAGGCAATTTAATTTCGCGCAAGAAAAATTTTTAATCTTCTTTTATGCTTAAAAATCAATAATTTAAATTTTTTTAATTATTTAGTATTAAAAAAAATTATTTGATTTTATCTAAATAATTATAACTTAGCTCTTCTGATTCTGAGATAAAAAGAAAGCGTGGCACTCTCAAAAAAGAGGCATCAATATTTGTTAATTGACCTGAATAAAAGTAATCTAGGATTACGAAAAAAATCGAACTCTAATTTGTCTTATTGACCTTATACTATGATTTAATAATAATTATTCCAATCTTCATAAGGTAAAATAATTTAATGAAAACACGTACAAAAGCTGTAGTCATCGGCGGTGGAATTGCTGGCTGTTCTACTTTATATCACCTTACGCAAGAAGGCTGGACAGATGTGGTTCTGATTGAACGCAATGAACTGACATCTGGCACAACATGGCATTCAGCGGCTCAAGTCACAAACTTTGGAATGAATCAAACGATGGTTGGTTTGAAAAAATATTCTATAAATCTGTACAAAGAGCTACGTGACGATCCAGACTACCCAGTTAGTTATAATCATGGCGATGGTGGCATTCGCTTAGCCAATACTCATGCTCAAATGGATGGTTATCGGCACTTTTCCTCAATGGCACGAGGTATGGGTGTTGAATTCGAGGTTATTACTCCTGATGAATGTGCACGCCGCCATCCGCTAATTTCAACTGATGGCCTTGTTGGTGGGCTTTGGGACGGTGAAGATGGCGATATTGACCCTGCTTCACTTTGTCAGGCGCTAGCAAAGCGCGCCCGTAAAGCTGGCGCCGAAATTTATCGGAATACGCCTGCCACGGCACTAACTCAGCACAAGGATGACACATGGACTGTGCATACCGAACAGGGTGATATTGACTGTGATATTGTGGTAAATGCTTGTGGTTATCGAGTAAATGAAGTTGGCGCCATGATGGATGTTCAACATCCCGTAATATCAATGGAACATCAATATTTTGTAACTGAAGACATCCAAGGCATCATAGAAGCAGGCCATCGGATGCCCCTACTACGTTGCCCCATAAGCGATTACTACTGTCGCCAGGAGAAAAATGGACTACTCATAGGTTTTTACGAACAAGATTGTAAGACTTGGGGCATGGATGGAATTGATCCTCACTTTGTGAACGCGCTCTGCCCTGATGATCTAGATAGAATTACAGATGTTTTAGAAGGAGCGTTTAATCGTATGCCAGCACTTATGGAGGTTGGCATAAAGAATATTGTCAACGGCCCTATTACTTACACCATAGACGGGGCACCACTTGTCGGGCCAATTCCTGGAAAAGTAAACGCTTTTTGCATTATTGGCTTGCGAGCTGGGCTTGGTGAGGGTGGTGGCCACGGTTGGTTGCTGGCACAGCAAATAGTAAACGGAGAGGCATGTTATGACACTTGGTGCATCGATCCTCGCCGATTTACCAGTCATGCAAATGTTGAACTCACTGCGCTGAAAGCCATTGAGGATTATCAGAATGAATTTAGGTTCCATTTTCCCCACGAAGATCGTGCCATCGGGCGTGGAGCAAAAACAACATCATTAACCTCTACTTTGGAAGCTGAAGGTGCAGAATTTACCGTTGTAAATGGTTGGGAACGTGTTGATTATATTAAACCATCACAAAACTTTCACCCCAATCTTGGTTTTCATTTTAATGAGACATTTGAAATTATTGGCAGAGAGGTGAAAAATGTGGAAGAAAATGTAGGCTTGTGCGAAGTCAGCGGTTTTAATCGTTTCGAAATCACTGGTAGCGATGCCCATAAATTTCTAGACCGAATGTTTTGTGGTAACGTGACAAAGAAGCCTGGTCGTGTTGGATTGGGGTATCTACTAAATCATTACGGCATGATGAAAGGTGAAGCAACAATTGCCAATATTGCTGCTTCTGATCGTGGACCCAATCGCATTTGGTATGGATCTGCTGCGGCATCAGAATTTCATGATATGGACTGGCTGTGTGCTCATATGGATGTCCATGAAGACGTTCAAATTAATAGCTTAACCAATGATCAGACTATTTTAGTTTTGGCTGGGCCACGTGCGCGCGATGTATTATCATCGTGCTCCCGGAGTGACTGGTCTCAAGCAGCATTTCCTTGGTTGTCAGTTCGAGAGTGTTTTATTGGTTTTGCACCAGCAACTGTAATGGGTGTGAGCTTTTCGGGCGAATTAGCTTATGAAATACATCTACCAAACGCCTCGCTTTATGCAGCTTATAAAGCCTTACGCACCGCTGGTGATGCTTATGGACTAAAGCTATTTGGTGCTCGGGCGGTGGAATCTATGCGGATTGAAAAAGGTTTTTTGCATTGGAAGACCGAACTCCTAACAGAGTTTGACCCCTTCGAGACTGGGCTAAGTCGATTTGTAAAAATGGATAAAGAATATTTTATTGGTAAAGGTGCACTAAAAGAACGTTCAAAAAAAGGCCCAAAGTTTAAACTTGTCACGCTACATATCGACAGCAATAGCGCTCCAGCACACGGAGGGGCATCTGTTATGATAGAAAACCGTGTTGTAGGTACTGTAACATCTGGTGACTGGGGGCATCGAGTGAATATGAATCTTGCCTATGCGTTTATTGAGCAAGACATTGCAGAAGTCGGTACGATACTTTCCATTGATATACTTGGCAAAATTCAACCTGCACAAGTGGTTATAAGCAGCCCTTATGATCCAAGCTATGAACGAATGCGTGCTTAATATTACCATAAAATCTTGTGTGGACTGAATTAGGGCTCCGTAAAACAGAAAAATCTTGCGGTGCGTGGAGCACTTACAACCTTAATGTAAATAGGAATTTATATATAACTAAATGATAATTATTATTATTTTAGTTTATGGATTTTATTTATAAAACTGATAACTGACCAGAATACTATTTGGTTCATTTTAATTCAGGATATTTTTTATCTACTTTAACAAAGTCATCAGACACATTAAACATCCATATTGTCACTATTCAGGAACAAATCATGGCACAAAAAGCCACTATTTATAAAGTTCAGCTTTCCGTTTCAGATATGGATCGTCATTATTACGAAAACCATAATTTGACCATTGCCAAACATCCCTCAGAGACGGATGAACGCTTAATGGTGCGTATTTTAGCTTTTGCATTAAATGCCCATAAGCAATTAGAGTTTTCTAAAGGCCTTTCATCGGATGATGAGCCCGATATTTGGCAAAAAAGTTTGAGTGGAGAGCTTGAATTGTGGGTGGCATTAGGACTTCCAGGCGAAAAAATTGTTCGACAATCCTGTGGCAAATCTAAAGAAGTACTTATTTATTGTTATGGAGGCAAAACCGCTGAAATATGGTGGGAAAAAATTAAAAATAGTACTACCCGATTTAATAATCTCCAGGTCATAAATTTTTCAGAAAATGATACCCATGAACTCGGGAAACAGGCAAATCGCTCGATGAAGCTACAAGTTAACATTCAGGATGGCGAAGTGATGGTCAGCGTTGATGACAGCATGGTATACATTACGCCAATCAAATGGAAAAATATTGATCATTAAGTAAAAAGCTATTTGGTTTTTTCCCACCACTCATACAGTACTTTCAGGTGATAGCCTGAAATACCCCTGCCCTTTGTAATCAGTTACCAGTTAACTATTTATGAAATTGCACAGCAATATCTGCTGCAAGTTTCGCATTATTTTTTACAAGTGCAATGTTTGCAATCAAGCTTTCACCATCTGATAATTCAAATATCCGCTTCAACAAGAAGGGAGTCACTAATTTGCCCGAAATACGCATAGCTTCCATCTCAGCTTGTGCTGTTTTTATGTAAGCTCTGATAATAGCAGTGGGTATTTCATCTGATTTGGGGATTGGGTTTGCAACCAATATACCAGCAGTAAGCTGAAGTTCATCACGTACCTTTAAAAATTTTGAAATTTGTATCGCGCTGTCCAGCCGTAATGGAACCTCTAAATTCGAACCACTTGTCCAGAATGCGGGAAGACTATCTGTTTGATAACCAACTACAGGAACGCCTTGGGTTTCCAGAACCTCTAGCGTTTTTGGAACATCAAGGATCGCTTTGGCACCTGCAGCGACAACCACGACATCTGTTTTACCAAGTTCGGTCAAATCTGCAGAAATATCAAAGCTGGTTTCTGCGCCCATGTGAACCCCCCCGATTCCACCAGTTGCAAATACTCTGATGCCAGCCATCCGCGCCACTATCATTGTCGCAGCAACTGTAGTACCTGCTGTTTTGTCTTGAGATATAGCAAAGGCAATATCTGCGCGTGAAATTTTCAGCGCGTCGTTAACTTGTGCTAATTTATTTAATTCTTGCGCAGTCAGACCGATTTTTAAGCGACCGTCTATAACAGCAATAGTTGCTGGCACTGCTCCCCGATCACGAACTAAAGATTCGACAGTTAATGCCATTTCCACATTATTAGGAAACGGCATACCATGCGTAATTATCGTACTTTCTAGGGCAACAACTGGTATGTTTTTATTGAGGGCATTCAAAACATCTTCCTGAATGTCAATAAAACTTGGTAGGTAATTTAGGTGCATACATAGTCCTCAATCTTAATCTTTTTTTTGTAAAATATAGTCATTTAAAATATCAACACTCAAATCTTGTCTTACATCCATCTCAGATTCAATTGTTAGAGCAGACAGTGCCGCACCAACTTTCGATGCTTCGCAAACCGACGCACCAGAACGTATTTTAGAAATAAAACCAGCAACTAAGGCATCTCCCGCACCAGATACGTTAATAACATTAGAGGAAAGTGCAGGTGTTGCAAAAACCTCTTCTTCTATATTTATAATATGGCCGTTAGCACCGTCTGTAAGGACAACGCCTTTGGAACCCAATTTGCGCAATAAAGTAGCTAACTCATTTATATCTAGTCCACTGATGTCCGACCCAAAATTAAGAATAGAATTGGCTTCGTCCCTATTGGTAAATAGAATATCAATCATGGACAGGTCTCTTGGTAATCGTTTAGCTTTTGAAATAGACACTGTATCAACCGCTAACTTAAAATCTGCTTTCTGCTTTAGATACAGTATTTTTTCAATTGTCTCTGAGGGTAAATTACAATCCAAAACCACCCAATCACTAGAACTTATATGCGACCACGATCGCTCTATCTGCGCAGGAGTAATTTGATCTAGAATTCCCATACTAGCAACACCAAAGACCAATTCGTTAGCTGAATCAAAAATGGCAACATATTCAGCTGTTGGCCTATCATTCGAGAGCACAACTTGGCTGATATCAACACCAAGGCTACGCATCTGAGATAGTAATTCTCTACCGGACTCGTCTTCACCCACAATAGAGATAAGGCTCACGTCAACGTCTAACCGGGCCAAATTTTCAGCAATATTTCGTATAACACCACCATGGCTTTGGCTGCTTACACCAGGGTTGGATGTTCCAAGGACGGGTGCAACATTCAGCGCATACTTACGATTAAAAGCTACCCCCCCAATGCATGTTACTTTTTGGGATGTTGGAAGAATATAGCCACGACCAAGTAACAGACCTTTACTAACAAGCTGAGTTATATGAACCGCTATTGTAGAACGCGCTAAATTTAACTCTTGGGCTATATTCGACTGCCCAATGAATGGATTATTAGAAATCAATTCCAATATAGCTTTCTCTGTTTTTGATAGCTCAGCCAAAATTACACAACATTTGTTTAATTCAAAAACAAATGTTGCATTTTGATATCTAAGTCAAGAAATATCTTAAATGCATCACACCAATAAACAAGAAAATTTGTATTATTATGAATATTGGGTTCACATATACTTATGTTTAATATTACTTTTTCTTTGCTTGGGTGAAGATTTTAACAACAAGTAGAAAAATAGAATACTTACCGGACATTTGACCTTTTTAAGAATTTAGTTAGAGTTTTGGTATGAAAAGAATTACTCCTTTTATATCTGCAATTTTCTTCCTCACTTTCGGCATTTCTCAAGTGTGGGCACTTCCTAATTGTAAAGGATCTTATAATGAAATAACTTGGAATAATTGTATTGGCACATATGTCTGGGTGAATGAAAATAAATATGTGGGTGATTTCAAGGGTGGCAAAAGAAACGGCCAAGGAACTTATACCTTTGCCAATGGAGATAAGTACATAGGGGGGCATAAAGATGGTAATCGGCACGGTCAGGGCACCTTTTTTTGGGCAAATGGGAATAAATATACAGGAGATTATAGAGATAATAACAGAAATGGTCAGGGCACCTTTACCTATGCCAATGGGGAAAAATACATAGGAAAATATGAGGATGGTAAAAAAAATAGTCAGGGTACCTATTTTTACGATAATGGAGATAAATACGTAGGTTCATTTAAGGGTGGTAAAATGCACGGTCAGGGCGCCTATGAATGGGCAGACGGATTAAAGTGGGACGGTAGTTGGAAAAATAATAAGCTAAATGGATATGCCATTACCTATTACACGAATGGTAATATTTATCAGGAAGGTATCTTTAAAGATAATAAATTCCTTAATACTGAAAAAAGATTCAAGGCAAATAAATCCAAAGTATTACTCCTAAAAACTACTTTCATAAAACTCTCAAAGAAAAACCGCATGCAACTTCAAAAGAAACTCAAGGATTTAGGCTTCTACCTTGCATCAGTTGATGGTTTATTTGGTCCAATAACACTGGCAGCACTTTTTGGGTACAACAAAAAAAACTTAAATGGTGCAACTCTTACAAAAACAAAAAATATAGATGAGCTCATCACAGTACTGTTAAAACAGTAACAATATAATTTATACTAAAAAATTAGGACTAAATCTAATATTAAAAAGACTTGAAATAAAATAAGAACAAAGCGGTAAATTTCAAGTTTTGGTCTAAAATATTTAATAACTGTTAAATGTAACGAATCCAAACATACGCATCTTGACAGCATTATTTACAGTTTTAATTCTGTTTGTAATTTTAATAGATGCATCTGCAGAAACTGTTCAAATTGAGTTTACCAAGTTTAATACATATAGCATTAAAGCCATTCATATAGATGTTGGAGATTCTGAAGAATGGTTACCAAAGAATGCCGTGCACAATGTAGATTTTATTGCAGGGCAATTAGAATACTGTCTAAGGATGAAAAGAAAGGTGTTGTTGAGAAGTTTCTTTAATTGCCAAACTAATATGAGACATCAATAATTTTGGTACCATTAACTTGCCATAAAGACCAACAGGCATGTCAAATCCTATTGTAAAACAATTCCAAGAATATTTGATTAAAGAAATTCCAACTGTAATATTAAATTTTCATCTGAAAAGTTAAGCCTCACACATTTAACAAAACATTCATTTATATTCTGTTCGGCCACTAAGCTGAACATAAGAGTTTAGTGGCTAAATAAAAAAAACACCCACCTCTTGTATATTTTTTACTATTATAATATGTGAACATTTGAAGGTTAGGGTGGATTTAGGGATGCCTCCTTATAGTAAATTCTGGCCTTCACCTTATCTGCCTTAATAATAATAGATTATCAGAAGATTGGCTACAATGGCTTACACATTCTTCATAGATATTCAGCCAAAACTATCAATTTATTACTGTATAATCGCGAAATAAAGATAGATAGATACGGATACAGAGGCGATAGCGAGCATTCAAAAATCAAAGCCTCCAGTTACCTGGACGTTAACCAGCTACGTAGGGTTGGCCAATATAAAAGAATAGTAGTATCTAAATATTGACCGTTGTGTTATTTAGAATGTATACAAAATCCTATTTTAACTAATTTAGTATGGTACCTTAAATGCTTTTTCATTCGAAAAATGATAACTTAAAGTCACAAGATACCACCTCAGGCCATCTTAAACAGCGCCGATCAGTCTTGCACGATGGTATCGTTATTAAAGGTGATTGGCACAGTGATGGAATAGTTGAATTTGGAGGTAAAATTATAGGCGATTTAACTGTAGATGTTTTAATAGTATCGAGCACTGGTCATGTTGAGGGTAATGTACGCGCAAGGTCAGTTTCGATAGAGGGGCAGCTAAACGGTACTATTGCTGCCATAAATGTAACTTTAGCCTCCACAGCTGTTATATCAGGTGAAATTGTAGCGGAAAACATCCAAATTAATTCGGGAGCAAATGTAGAGGGAAAGCTAAATGCCACAGGTAAAACTAATATCGCTTAGATATGCCAGTACCAAAATGTTTGCAAATGGCTTTGGAGAATTTTAACTGATTGACGATAGAAAAACTCCAGAAGCAACAGAACTGCGCTCGATAATCAATGTAAGCCCATAAGGCTAGATTTAAGAGAATTATTTTCGGAGATGGCGCTTTAATCACGTTACAACCGTGGAACGAGTCATCGGATTTAAACGTGGTACAGGTGGGGTTGATTACCTCAAGATGATGCTTGCCGTCGAATTGTTTCCAGAACTTTGGCACGTCTGGACAGACTTATAAGGATGAATAGTATGCTAGGATACAGCACTCATACAGATAAATCCACTAAGCCAATCCAGATGCTCGATTTTGATTTGGGGGCAAGCTCGTTTCCAGTCACGACTTCATCACCCGAAGCACAGCAGCTTTTTGATTTGGGGTTGAACTGGTGC